>Ga0070741_10019934_pt1 | contig 10657 bp, 10 predicted proteins | sample Coa_R1_4_FD_66440 | JGI IMG/M metagenome (GOLD analysis project Ga0070741, IMG submission 66440) | Surface soil microbial communities from Centralia Pennsylvania, which are recovering from an underground coalmine fire - Coalmine... | ecosystem: Environmental > Terrestrial > Soil > Unclassified ... | reverse complement strand
GGCCTCCCGCACGCGCCCACAACTCCGGCCCGGCCGGGGCGATCGGCTGCGCCCGGACCCCGATCCACCGCTGCCGCCGGTTCTGCGCCGTGCCCGCCGGAACGCCCATCGCGTCGCCGAGCTGTTCGAGGGTCCCGCCCGATCCCGCGTGCTCCCGGACCGCCGCCGCCGTCACCGCCTGGCCCAGCTCGCCGAGCGCCGCCGTCGCCTCGATCACCGCCGCCCAGTCCCACACCGTCGGCTCATGCTCGCTCGCCCCGTCCTGACCCCACACGCCCGAGCGCAGCGCCGCCAGCCCGACCAGCACCGTATCGAGATGCCGCAGCAGCAGCATGGAATCCTGGCCCAGCACCGCCGCCTGCGCCTTCGAGAGCGTCACCGTGTACTCGACCGTGCCGCCCGGACGGCTCACACCGCGCAACATCACGAACCTCCATCCACAGCACATGTGCTGTTTTCCGATCCGGCCGCGACAGCGGAAATGCTTTGCGGCAGACCAGAATCGCAGACGCCACCGGACGCCCTCAGCACATCTGCTGAATCCGCCATCGAGCCCGCCGCCGACAGCGCCCGCCAGGAGTGCCCCGAGCTCGATCCGTCCGCGCGGACGTCCGCAGCCTCGCGCACGTCTGCGACGACCAGGCGGACGCGGACGATCCGGACGGACGGACGTTCGCGCAGGCCCCGCGAGTGGTGAACCTTTCTTCACCTCATCAAGGGCTCGGCGGCCGTCCCGGCCGCCTCGCCCGCGCGGCATGCGGCGCTGGGGCGCCGGTCCGCGCGGCGAACGGCCGGACCGCCCGCCGGCCGAATCGGCGAGAAGGCCCGGCCCCGCGGTTGCTCGAGCAACCCGCCGACCGGCCGCGGCCGCCGTCGTCGACGAGCTGCACGACGCGGATCCCCGCGGCTGCCGCAGCGCACTGCCGGCAGCGGACTGTCGGCCGCCGAGCAGACCTCACCTCAGCCCGTTGACCGGCCGCAATCCCGGCCGCCGCCGAGCACCCGCCAGTAGTGCCGCTGGTGGCCCGGCCGGTAGCGCCGCCGGTACCTCACCCGGAAGCCCGGTACACCACGGCGAACCAGCCCAGCGGGTGATTCAGCACGGCGAATCGCCCGGTACACCGAGGCGAATCAAGGGTTCCGCAGGGTGGATTGACCCAGACGAATCGGAGCCGGTTCGCCACGCGATATCGGGTCGGGCGCCACTGCCGGCAGTGGACCGCGCGACTGAGCGAGCGGCTCGCTCGGGTAGCCAAGATTCCCGGGAGGACCAAGGTATCCCCAGCGATACGAAGATCAGCGAGGGCTAATGTATCCATGGCAGCTAGCGCAGCCACTTGATACCCGGAGCGCCCCGAGCGGTCCCGTATCGGCACGCCGTGCGTGCGGATACCTTAGCCCTCCCGGACGCCTGATCCTCGGCCCCTGATCTTCCGCACACCAATGCATCTCATGATCCGGTCCGCTGATCCGCCTGCCCGATGATCACCACACACCTAGGCATTACCAAGGTTCTGGATCATCCCCGCTACCTAGATCATCTCCGATCACACCTCTTGCAGCTTTGTAACAGGCTCCTGTGTGATCATCCGCGAGCACACCTCTGGCACTCCGCGAGTGCGCCCGGACCCGACCCCGATTCGAGCCGTCAACCCCTGCCATGTTGATGTCCCGAAACCCCGTCGCCCTGGTCGCCATGATCGATGACGGGACACCTCTTGCAATGGGCCGCCGAGCCGCCCAACGGCCGCCGGAACCGGCTGTCCCGCGCCGCGTATCCGCGTCTCCGAGCCGGGGGCAAGATAGTCAATCAGGCACCCTGATTGCACGAAACCGCTGGCCCACGCCCCGCCCGGATCGGCACCATGGGACCGAACGAGGCCCCGCCGGATTCCTCCCGGCGGGGCCTCGGTTCATTCCTGGGTACTGCGCTCGGCGCCGACCTCACGCCGCCCGGCGGTGCGCGTCCGGATCGGTCGAGTGCCGGCGGATCGCGGAGTGCTGGTCATCGGCGAACGCCTCCAGGAACCCGGTGTCCACCTTCACCCCGGCCACATCCGCCCGCAGCTGCGCCACGTCCGCCGCGACCCGGTTCACCCGCCGCCCGAGCTCGGTCAGCTTCGCGTCCGTCGAATCGGCGCGCTCGTTCGCCTCGGCCCGCGCCTCGCCGACCTCGGTCCGCACCGCGCGCAGCTCGGCCAGCACATCGGCCAGCGTCGGCTCCGCTCCATCGCTCATGCCGTCCACGGTAGCCCTCACTCCGCCCCGGCCGGGGCCGAATCGTGGCTCTCGACGTGGAGACGGACCTGCTCGGCCGCCCACGCCTCGCCGTGCGTGCCCCATCGGTCAAAGGTCAGCCGGGCCTCGCACACCGGGCACACCGAGCTCGGCGTGAACGCCGCCGCCGGCACCGGCACGCCGAGGATGACCAGCAGCGCCTCGATCCGCTCCGAGACCTGCGAGAGCGCGTGCTCCGCGCCCGCGTCCTCGTCTTCGAGCACGCCCCGGATCCGGGCGCTGAGGTCCGCCAACTCCGAGCCGACGACCTCCAGCGTCATCTCCGCCACGCTCGGCGCCGCGCACGCCACCGGGTCGTGCTCGTGCATCGAGCTGCACGCGATCGCCGGGCCGTCCTCATCCGGGAACTCCGCCTCGAGCTCCGCCGTCGCCGCCGCCAGCGCGGCCGGGTCGGCCGGCACCCGGTTGACCGCCTCGGCCACGTCGATCTCAGCCCGGCAGTCCAGGCACGTCACGTCCGCCGACCAGGGCGAGACCTCAAAGCCCGCGCCGCCCTTGCCGCACGCCGTGTGGAACGCCCCGGCCGCGAGGTGGATGACCTGCGTCGCGTTCACGCCCGGTCCTCCTTCTCCCACGCCCACGGCTTGATCGACTGCGCCCGGTGGTAGACCTCCAGCGCCGCGCCCGCGTTCGGCCCGTCCGGACCGCCCGCCGGGTAGACCCGGGGGTCATCGAGCGAGGCGTAGAGCCGCGCACCGTGGTGCACGCAGGCGGTCACCTCACCCCCGGCCGTGTCCACGATCCGCACCGCCTCGGGGTCGCCCTCGCACAGCGTCGAGTCCTCCGCGTGCGCGGCCCCGCAGCGCGGCGAAACGCCGTCCCACCGCTTCGGGTCGATCGAGCTGAACCGGTTGTACGCGGTCTGCTTCGACAGGCCCAGCTCACGGCCGATCGCCTCCCACGACGCACCCGCCAGCCGCGCCGCGCGGACCAGGCCGCCGAGCTCGTCCGCGAACCGGGCGCGCACGTACGCCGCCAGGCCGAGCGCGGGCAGCGGCTCCTTGAGGTACCCCGGGTCCGCCGCGTCCCTGACCTGCTCGATCAGGTCATCCACGGCGCGGTGGAAGTCGAAGTACTCCCCGTGCGGCCGGGGCTCGCTGTCCGTGGATTCGGCCGAGACGACCTTCGGATCCGCGAACGGCAGGTTCTCCAGCTCCCGCACCCGCTCGCCGGTCACGTACCGGTGGACCACGCGGGTCCCGTCCTGGTAGGTGACCGTGATGTCACAGGGCCTTTCCATGTCCATCAGTGCTCTCCGATCCGGGCCGACCATCGGCCCTAGCGTCAAAGTATTTGACGACTCGCCACCCGTCAAGGATTTTGACGGGCGCACTTTGGGAACCAACCGCTATCCCTTGCTGCGCGCCCCTGACCTGCGAATGCAGGGTTTTCGGCAAGGTTGCCGGGAACCCTGCGCAGGGTTTTCGGCAAGGTCGGCCCGGTATCCTTCGCCGCCCTCCGCCGCCCCGCGTTCCCGCAGGTCACGGGGCGGCAGATAACAGTCCCAGCAGGTCAGGCCACGTCGGGCCTGTTAGCGCGCGCCCGGTACGCGCGCTGTCGGCAGGCTTGCGAGCAGTGCCGCGCGCGGCGCCCGGTCGGCCGCGCCGTGATGCTGCCGCCGCAGGACTCGCACGGCGCCACGGCGCCAGCTGGCGCGGCCGGGAGTTTCGTCACGAGGGCCGGGGAATCGCGGATGGCCGGCGCCTCGCCGCCGACGATCCGGGCGCGCCATCCGAGCGCGAACGGCAGGCACGACGCGCAGTTCTGGTGTGTGTGGCCGGGCATCCGGATCTTCTCTCGCCGCGCGATGTACGACCACGCCATCGAGTCGGCCGAGGCGAGCAGGTGCCCGTAGCCCTCCAGGCCGCCAGCCTTGACCCCGAACCCGTGAAGATTCCGAATCCCGGCCTCGTTCATCGCGGTCACGATCTCGCGGATTTCCTCGGTCGCCTCCCGCCGGCACACGCTCCCCAACCCGACGACGGGTTCGGCCGCCAGGTCTATCCCCGCCTCGCCGTACATCACGATGCAGCGCGCGTAGTCGGCCAGTTCGAAGCCCTGCAACACCGGCGCCCACGGCAGATCCGGAGCTATCGACCTCAGCTCGCAGAGGTTCGCCACGGTCCGCCGCTGGTGTTCGAGCACGGACAGGTGCGTGCCGACGAACCGGAACGGCCGGAAGAATCCGCCCTCGATGATCGCCGGTTCGCACATCCAGTCCTGCGGTGCCGCCCACTCCAGGCCGCCGACCTCATCCCGGTACCGGCGTACCCGGCCCGCGTACTCGGCCGCGCCCACCGTCCACCGGCCGAAGGTCTGCAACTCGGTGAACCCGCCCGAGTCCAACGCCCATGGACCCCGGGCGCGCGGCAGCGACCGGCGCCGGCCGAGCCGGTGGTCACTGACGAACAACCGCACATCGGTCTGCTCCAGCCAGGCCGGTTCCGGGCAGCCGAGGTAGAACCTCGGCGCGCCAGTTGGCGCGACAGCGAGATTCGTCACGCCTCCGTCCCCCCGGCATCGGCCTTGCGCCGCGCGGCGCGCCGATCAGCGGCAACCGGACCGGCCTTCTCGGCGAGGGCTTCCTGCTCGGCCTCGACGGCTCGGCGCGCGGCGGCTTCCTCGCGCCGCTTGGCCATCTTCGCCATGACCCCATCCCAGGCCTCGGCGACCTCGCCCGCGCTGAGCAGCCGCACGGAACCGGGCTCGGCGCCGGCCTGCCCGACGATGACCGCCTCGACCTTCGCCAACTCCAGCGGCTCGCTGCCCTCGACCGCCTCCTGAGCGGCCAGGTCCAACGCGCGCTTGGTCACGTGCGGCCAGGCCTCGGCCTGCACCTGCACCCCGGCCACGAAGTCCGCACGCACGTCCGCCTCGAACTGGAGGTCAGCATCGTCTTCCGCGCTGTCGCCGCCCTCGATGCCGAGCAGCTGCCGCAGCCACCGGGTCCACTCCATCGCGCGGCGGCCGGTAACCGCGGGCTCGTACTCGACCCACCGGGCCATGCACCAATCCAGGTCCGGGCCGTCGTCGTCCAGGACCACGCCGCCGAGGAACGCCCCGATGCGTTCGAGCAGCTGAAACGGCGTCATGTGGCCCTCGAACCGGCCGTCCTTGTTGTCCCCGCGCGTCAGCTCGTAGGCCGGGTTGCGCCCGTCCTGGGTCTTGACCACGTACTCGCCCTTGGCCTTGGCGTCCTTGACCGTGTGGATCGGCTGGATGTCCACCGCGTGGCCCTTCCCGCCGCACTTGCAGCCCGGCTCGAAGCACTTCAGCGAGGGCTCGATCGCTGGATCGATCCGCCGCAGCGTGCCCGCCCACACGTTGCGCACGTGCTGCTCGAACTCGTCCAACGCGGCCTGCGGCGGCTTGAACACGCCCGTGATCGCGCGGTCTTCGCCCTCGCCCTCGATCTGGGCACCGAGCAACACGATCAGGTGCAGGTGAGGGTGCCAGCCGTTGGCGACGCTGACCGTGACCTCGGTCGATCGCATCATCCCGAGGTAGCCGATCCGGTCCCTGATTCCCGAGGCCTCACGGTCCGGCCGACCGGCCCAGGTCCCGCCCGTGATCAGCCGCTGGTAGGCGCCCGCCTGCCGGTCGGTGGCCCTGACCTTCGCCTTGGCCGCCTCGACCAGCGCTTCCGTCTCGGCCTTGACCTGCTCGATCCACGTCTCGCTGCGTGCGCGTGCCGCGTCGGCCGCGTCCTTCTTCGAGCCCTTCGGCGCGGCCTGCTTTGCGGCATCGACGGCCCGCAGCCTGCGCTTCCAGGCCTCCGCCCGCGCGGCTTTCGCGGCCGTTCGCACCTCGGCGAGCTGCGCGCGCGCGGCATCGACGTCCACCTTCGCCGCCTTGCGCGTGCCCTGAATCGCGTCCATCAGCTGTTCGAGCCGGTGAGCGGCGGTGTGCCGGGCGGTGAGGGTGACGAGCAGCGCCATGCCGCCGCGCTCGATCCACGGGACCAGCGCCGCGACGGTTTCCTCGGCGCGAGCCTGCCGGATGTTCGCCGAGCAGACCGCGCACAGCCAGACGCGCGCGCACTTGTACTGACCGAGGGTGATCGAGTAGCCCTCGGCGGTCTGAATGATGATCAGGCCGGTCTCATGGTCCATCAGCTGGCGTCCGCAGGCCGCGCACGCCTTGACCTTGGTTACCTTCCAGAGCACGCGGCGCATCGCGTACCTGCGGGAACGCCGCTTCTGGCCCTCGGCTTTCAGCCGTTCCTCGGCCGCCTTCCGACGCTCGTCCGAGGGATTTGGACAAGCGTCTAACTCCGCACCCCTGGGAAACTCTGTTGATTTCTTTCCTAGCGGCGCGCTCCGCGCAGCCGAAAACCCCGCGCCACCTGCGGGTTTGGACCGCTGGCGGGGTAATTTCGCATCGGTCGCTGCCGAGCGCTGTGCGCGCGACTTGCAGGCGACCGAGCAGTACGCCGAAGGCCGGCCTGCGCCGGTCTTCGGGGGGAGTGGTTCGGCGCACGAACGGCACGTCGAGGGGCGCGCCGTAGTGGCTCGATCACTGGATGAACGCGACACGCGCGCCGACTTGGCGCCTGAGCCGCCAGAACTTACGCTGGCCAACGAAGGGACCTTCCGAGTTGGGTTCGGGTGGTTCCGATCAGGCCGGACGGGAATCCGGACTTGATCGCCTTACTCTGAGCGGTCCGCCTGCCAAGCGGACCGTTCTGGGTTTTCTGGGGATGATTCTGCACCCTGATGCCGACAGGGGGTGGACTCGACGCGCAGGGGTCGGATGTCGGCAGGGCTCATACGCGGACCCTGCCACAGCGACCGGCCGATTCAGCAGACGGTATTTCCGGAGTCGGCACCTCCGCCTGGCTACCCGTCAGTGTCGTTGGCCTGCGTGGATTTCCGCAGCCAGCCGTAGACGCGATCACGCGAGGTCTTCGCCACCTCCGCGATTCGTGTGATGGAAACACCGACACCACGTGCATGGTCTGCCGCAGCAACCAGCTCAGCCTGAGCCGCTTCCGCGTTGGCCACTGCGCGGGCCAAACGCCTTAGTGCGTCGGCCTGCTGATCTTCCGTCAAGGTCATGGCGGGACCATATCGCAGAGTCGAGGGATCCACAACGCTTGCGGATTTCTCGACAGTCGCCTACCTTGGGAAACCAGCGCGGCCCCCGGTGGTTCAGACCGGGAGCCGCAGATTGGGTCCGTCTCTCGAAAGGAAGACCCATGGCCATTGTGGCCCGTCTCTCCACTGATCCGCACGTGTGCCAGCCGGGTTGCCCGGACTGGCCGGCCGACGACGACCAGGCCGCGCCCAAGACCGCCGAGCGCGAGCAGATGTTCCACTGGCAGCCCTCGTCTTCGCTGATCGGGTCGCTGCTCAAGGCCGCGTTCGCGGGTGCCGCGATCCTCGGCCTGCTCGGCTTCGGCCTCTCGTTCCGCAGCGTTGCCGCCTCGGCCGCGCACGACCTGCACGGCTGGTCGTTCGTGCTGCCGGTCATCATCGACCTGGGCATCGCGGTGCTGACCATGCTGTCCCTGACCCTCGCCCTCGCGGGCATGCCCTCACGGCTGATCAGCCTCGCCCCGACCGGCCTGTCCGCCTACACCCTGTACCTGAACTGCGCCGATCAGAAGACCGCGTACTCCATGGTCATTCACGGCGCGGGCCCGCTGATGTGGATCCTGGTCGTTGAGGCGGGCGGGTTGGTCGTGCGCCGCCTGGCCGGCCTGGAGAACGCGAAGCCGCCGATCGAGCGGCTGCGGATCTCGCTGTGGCTGCTCCGGCCGGTCCCGACCTTCCGCCTGTGGCGCCAGATGCGCGTGAACCAGATCCGCACCTACCGGGGCGCTCTCGACCGCGACGCGGCCCGCCGCGTGGTCAAGGGTCGGATGCGCCTGCACTACGGCCGCACCTGGCGCACCCGTGCCCCGCTCGGCGAGCGCATCGCGCTGCGTCTGCAGGGCCACGGCGCCGAGGGTGTGCGCAGCGAACTGACCGCGCATCAGTCGATCGCGGCCCTGCTCGCCGACGAGCCCCAGGACGCGCCCGAGCCGTTCGCCGAGCCCGAGCCCGAGGTGATCGCCCCGACCGCTCCCGCCGCTGCTCAGCCCGCGACTGCCCCGGCCCCGGCGCCGCGCCCGGCCGCCTCGCCGAGCACGCCGCGCGCCCCGCGCACCCAGACCCCGGGCGCGGGCCGAGTGCGCACCGTCCAGACGCACACGGACGCGGAGCTGATCGACCTCGCCGAGGTCGCCGAGCGCGCCGCGCTGGCCGCGTCCGGCGGTGCGTCCGGCCTGTCCTACCGCGCCGCGCAGGCCGAGCTGCACACGAGCTACCCGAAGGCGAAGAAGGCTCTCGACGCGGCCCGCGAGCGCATCGCCAACGCCTCCATCCCGACCGTCGTCATCCCGGCCCCGGCCGCGCCCGTCGCGGTCGCCAACGGCTCGGCGGTGATCTGATGAGCCGCCAGGTTGACCAGGCCGACATGGCGCGCGGCGCCCGCGTCGAGCTGCTGATCGAGGCGATCGAGTCCGGCCGCAAGGCCCGCGCCCTGGGCATGTGGGCCGGGATGTCGGTGGAGGAGCGCGCCGAGTTCGGCCCGCTGATCTGGGCCCTGATGGGTCAGACCGGCGGTGCCCGATGAGCCTCACCGCGATCCAGGTCCAGACCTTCCGCCGCCTGTCCGAGGCTGCCGAGCACCGTTGCCAGTGCGACGGATCGGCCGGCCGCGCCCGCTGCTCCCGCGCCCACGCCATACCCGGCAAGCGCTGCGCGAACGGCGCGATGACCCTGACCACCGAGCCGACCGGCGAGCTTGCCGTGATCTGCTCTGACTGCGAGGAAGACCGCGAGCGCACCGCCCGCCGCATCGAGCGCAAGGCCAAGGCCGAGCGCGCCCGGGCCTACGCCGCCGCGCAGACCAGCATCTTCGACCTGATCGGCGAGGGGGCGGAGTCGTGAGCCGCCTGATCGCCTCGTTCTTCACCGCGTTCGGGATGTGGCTCGGCGGCTCCCTCGCCGTCGTCGCCGCCCCGCTCGCCCTGGCCGCCGTCGCCCTCGGCGCGTTCGGCCTGTTCAGCACCGTAGTGGCCGCTGTGGTCCGGATCGGATCGCAGCAGCCTGACCAGACCGTCAACGCGGCGGAGCCCCGCTTTCTCAGGGCTCCGGGCTCCGCCGCTACCCCGACCAGCAGCCGGAGGTAAGCGCCATTATGAACACCGCACGCACCGATCACGCTTCGTCGCAGAACGTGGAGGGCCAGGACGTGGGCGAGCTCATCGAGGGCCGGTTCCCCAAGCACCTGCCGCAGGACACCGACCAGCACGACACCGCCGAGGCGGCGCGCACCGCCACGGCGGCCGGGCGCATCGACGTGCGCGACTTCAGCACCCTGCTTTCCGGCCTGGCCGTCCCGGCCGAGCCGGTGGCCGAGCCGGAGCCGGACTGGGCCGCGTACGACGACCTCGACGAGTTCGACGCGGCCGTCGGGACCGTCCCCGCGGTTCCCTCCGCCCCGGCCGCCGAGCCGGAGCCCGAGGCGGAGCCGGAGGTGGGCGCGGATCGCGGCTGGGTGGACTGGTCGCACGTGCGCGCCTTGGCCGCCGACGACATGCGCGGCGCCTTCAGCTGGTCGGTGGCGAAGTGGAGGGCTGAGACCGCGCGGCGCATCGAGCTGCGCGATGAGGTCCGTCCGCACCTCGAGGAAGCCCGCCGCGACCACGCCAAGGCCCGCCGGGTGGACCCGAAGTCCGCCGCCGCCCGGCGCACCGGCAAGGAGCTGCGACGCCTGCGCCGCGCCTACCCGGCCGCGATGTGGCAGATCACCGCTGGCGGTGTGGCCGTCGTCGGCGTGCTCGGCCTGGCCGCCGTCGAGGCGATGCCGCCGGTCGGATGGTTCTACTCCGGGCTCGGCGCCCTCGGCGCGGCCGGCCTTTACGGCCTGGTCCTGATCGTGCGTACCAAGCTCCGTCCGCGCGCCGTCGCCGACCCGAACGCCCTGGTCCCGACCGTCGAGGAACAGCACCTGCTCGACCGGCTTCAGCCGGAGTACTGGGCCGAGCACGCCGAGGAGCGAGGCCTGGACGGCACCCTGACCGGCCGCCCCGAGCTCACGCCCGCCGGCATCGTCGTTGCGGTCCGCCTGGACGGGAAGTGGACCGCCGCCGACCTGCGCCGGTCCGAGGAGAACATCCGGGCCCTGCTCGGGATGTCGAGCGAGACCCCGATGCAGATCGAGCGCGGCGCCCGGGGCGGGTGGGCCAGGGTCAACCTGCGCACCCGCTCCGCCTCGGACGGCATGTCCCTGACCTGGGTTCCCGGCTACGACGGCATCGGCATCGACGAGGTGACCGGCGAGATCGTGCACCTGCCGCTCAAGCCTGGCG
>Ga0070741_10019933_pt1 | contig 10657 bp, 13 predicted proteins | sample Coa_R1_4_FD_66440 | JGI IMG/M metagenome (GOLD analysis project Ga0070741, IMG submission 66440) | Surface soil microbial communities from Centralia Pennsylvania, which are recovering from an underground coalmine fire - Coalmine... | ecosystem: Environmental > Terrestrial > Soil > Unclassified ... | reverse complement strand
TCCATTCGAGCTCTCCCGTTTGAAGTGATTGCTCATCACATTCAGCTTCTCTGGTTTGTCTCGAATGGACTATTACCTAGATAGGAACAACGTGTTGAAACTTCACAGTTAGCCCAGCGTGGCCCGAGGCGCGCTTGCGCGCTGAAGGGGTAAACGCTGGGAAAGCGGATGAAGGATATTAAGCGCCGTAGGTGCGGCACAATTCGCGGGTCTTGCATAGAATGTCGTGCCTTATAAAACTCATGGTGCATCCGACGACTCACACATTCCACTTAACAAATTAATTCGCTGCGTCCGTCGTTTGTTCTGCATTTTTACTCCACTACCTCGCTGATCTGCACGACGCTGGGAACATCAGTGTAGTTGCGTTCGTCGGCAATGAAATCGGCAGCGGTGGCTGCAAGCGCGCTTTGGAGATCGGCCAGAGATCGGAAGAAGAGATGCCCAACGGCGTGATAAGGCGCGGGCGCTCCGGGAGGAAGGCCGCCGATGCCACGGTCAATCTCAGTACGAACGAGACCCCGTGGAGCCAGCAGTTTGCGCGAAAGCTCAAGATGCGGACCGAGATAATAGTCCCAGTTGAAACGCGAGCCTGGGGCGGCGGGATACATGACGCTGAGCCGGATCATGGTGAGGAGGATAACACCCCGGCGAAAGCCACCGGACAATGCTTCCAGTTATACTCCCAGCACACAATCAGGCCACATCATCGGAAAACGGGATTCGAAGGCGGCAAAGTACGACATAGCGACTGTGACGCGTTATTTCGCTTGGCCGGGCCCTGGTGAGGAGATTATGTTGAGCACATTTGAGGACCCAATGAGAAGCATGATCTCTGCAATTGTCATGGTGGCGCTGCTGGCAGCGGAGGGGGGCGCACAGCAGAACCCGCCGCTTGATCAACAGGTCTCCACGAATCCGGCGCACGCCTCAACCCCGGTTGCTGCTGACGCGCTTGTACTGCACAAAGGAACACCGGTCTGCCTGCTGGTGACAGAAACAGTATCCAGCACAACTGCCAAAGCCGGAGATCACGTGACTTTTCGAGTAGACAACGATCTTTCGGCGCAGGGATTGACGGTGGTGTCTCCGGGCACAAAAATCGACGCGACGCTCAGGAAGGTGCAGAGGCCGCGGAGTTGGGTACTCGATGCTGGGCTGGGTTTTTCCCTGGACACCCTCAGACTTGTGGATGGCCAGACCGTTGCTTTGAAGCCGCGCAAGACTCATGGGGATTCAATATGGTCTGATGATGAAACTAGCTTCTGGATGGTGGCGTTGGCGCCCATCACGGTCCCGTGGATGGCAACGCAGAAAGGAGACGAGACCAGCCAGGGACCAGGAATGTGCCTGCCGGCGGAGACTGCCCAGGACATTACTCTCGATAAGCGAAAAGTCGAGTCACTACAGCCGCAAGGATCGATTGCCGGTGAGGCAAACTGGAAAACACAATTGCAGCAAATGCTTCCTCAATCCCTGGCGCTAAATACATCATTGCCTGGACCGGAGCAGGGAGAGGAAATTGAGGAACTGGACCTTACTTCATGACAGGAGCGGCGGCTGGACAAATGCAAACACTGCGTGAGTCCAGTGGCATACCCTTCAGGCTTGCATACGACGGTGGATGTTTATTTCCTCGACTCTGGAAAACTTTATGCGACGGCCTCTGACACACAGCAACCTTATGCACGGCACGGAAAATGGGCAGTCTTAAACGGCAAGTTTTCACGCATTCTTGCCATCATGGGTACAGAGGGTAAAAGCCCGGCCTTTGCCGATTTCGCATTGCTGCAATGGTCGGGGAATCAGTGCAATGTCCTGCGCATAACCCAGGTGTTGTCTTTGCCGCAGATTGTCGACAGCGCCGATTGCAGCGAGATCAGCAAGGGTAGATTGCGGCCCGGGGAATTCGCCCTCCTGCCTGCGCAGATACTCGGCGATAGATATGTAGCGGACGTGGCATCATCCAACGGCAAACGCGCCCTTGCTATTGGCTCATTGACAGCGCCAGGCAGTCTAAAACAAGTTGAAAACCTGGATGCGTCCTACAGTCGCTTTGACCCTGTGTGGCGCGATGCAACGCATATCGTCTATATGAGAAAGCGCTAGGGATTGAGATTTCGAGAGAAAACTCCCTGATACAGGCATGGCAGCGGAGGCACACCGCTGCTCAAACCAAGACCTAAAAATTTTCTGGACAATTTGCCGATTCCGGGCTCGCCGTTCGTCGTTATAGTGAAGGCGGGGCAACGAGCCCGGCTTCACCTCAGCCCGCGCAAAAGCGGCGCGGCCCGGGGACCCCGGCTATGAAGGCCATCTTTAGGAGAAGACGACATGCCACAATATCTGGTTTCTGGTTACCTCCCCGACAACTTTGACCCATCCACACAGGACCCAGCTGTGATCGAGGAGATACACGCGCTCAATCGCGAGATGATCGCTGCCGGCGTCAGGAAGTTTGCTGGCGGCCTGGGGCCGACACGCACACTGCGGCCGCAGCCCAATGGTGAGTTGCTGGTCACCGACGGGCCGTACCTGGAGACCAAGGAGCATGTGGGTGGTTTATGGATACTGGAATGCGCTGACATAGACGAGGTGCTGGCGTGGGCGCGCAAGGGCGCTAAAGCGTGCCGCTTCCCGATCGAGGTGCGAGAGATTTTCTTTGTGCCAGCCCCCGAAAAGGACTGAGCGGTACCGAGAGCAGAGTCACTGACGATCGCTGGCCTTAGGCGCAGGTATGAGGGTGCTGGAGGCCAGGACGGCCTGATATCCCCAAATAATGCGCTATTTCCCCATTGGCTGCCGCCTGTAACCGCTTGGATTCTCTTAGGTTTAGCATCCAGCAAAGGATGTTAGACTAGACGCTGGATAAATATGCCTTTAAAAACATTGTTCCTGAATCCTCCGTCATTTGAGAACTTTGACGGTGGCGCCAGCTCGCGCTGGCCGGCCACCCGCGAGATTGAGAGCTACTGGTATCCGGTTTGGCTGGCTTATCCGGCAGGGATGCTGGAAGGCTCGCGCCTGCTGGACGCGCCTCCGCACCACGTGAGCGTGGAAGAGACCATTGAATTGGGCAAGCAGTATGAGTTCCTGGTGCTCTTTACCTCAACGCCGGGCTTTCCCGGCGATATTCAGCTGGTGACCAAGATGAAAGAGGCGAACCCCAAATTGAAGATCGCTTTTGTGGGGCCGCACGTGACCACGCTGCCGGAGCGCTCGCTGAATGAGTGCAAGGCCATCGATTTTGTCTGCCGCCGCGAGTTTGACTACTCCACGGTGGAGTATGCGAATGGCAAACCTCTCTCGGAGATTCTGGGAATATCGTATCGTGATGCAAATGGCAAGGTCATTCATAATCCTGATCGCGGCGACGTGATGGACTTGGACGCGCTGCCGGATGTAACCGATGTTTACTACCGCGACATGGACGTGCGCCGTTATAACGTGCCGTTCCTGCTTTATCCGTTTGTGGCGCTCTACACCACGCGCGGCTGTCCGGCGCAGTGCACTTTCTGTCTGTGGCCGCAGACGCTGAGTGGACATCCGTGGCGAAAGCGGTCAACGGACGCTGTGGCGCGCGAGATGGCCAAGGCCAAAGAATATTGGCCGTACGTGAAGGAATATTTCTTCGACGATGACACATTCAACATCCAGAAAGCGCGCACAGTTGAGCTGTGCAGCAAGCTGAAACCGCTGAACCTCACATGGAGTTGCACGTCGCGCGTGACCACCGATTACGAAACGCTGAAAGCTCAACGCGAAGCCGGCTGTCGTCTGCTGATTGTTGGGTATGAGTCAGGCGATCCGCAGATTTTGAAGAACATCAAGAAGGGCGCCACCGTGGAGCGCGCGCGCCAGTTCACTAAAGACACGAAGAAGCTTGGGCTGGTTGTGCACGGCGATTTTATTCTTGGCCTGCCTGGCGAGAGCCGCGAGTCCATCCGCCGCACCATTGATTTTGCCAAGGAGCTCGACGTGGAAACCATTCAGGTTTCTATCGCACACGCTTATCCCGGAACAGAAATGTATGACTTTGCCAAGAAAAATGGCTTCATCGTAGGGACAGAGCGCATGGTGGATGACGGCGGGCACCAAGTAGCCCAAATTGAATATCCAGGTCTCCCGAGAGAGCACGTTTTGGAGATGGTGCACAAATTTTACGACGAATATTATTTTCGTCCGAAGGCGGTCTTCCGCATTGTGCGTAAAGCTGTTTTCAACGGTGAAGAGCGCAAGCGTCTCTATAAGGAAGCCAAGTCATTCATGAAGCTGCGCGCTGCGCGTAACAAAGCCGCAAAAGAGATGCTGGCAGCAAAGCAGAACTCTCCGGAAAAGCCTCGCCAGGCCGAGGTTGCTGGCGACTAGCCTCACGCTATCGGCTTGGGGAGTGGATATGTACGAGCAGGAAAAAGTCAATAAATCGCGCCTGATCGGCTATGCGATCGGTGTGGCCGCCCTCCTCGCGGCTATGCTGTGGAGATGGCTTCTCCGATGATGGCGCCAACTCAATCTTCTCTGCTCTTGCAGCCGGAACGGACCACTGCGTGAAGCTGAAAAAAGTCCTGATCTATCTAGCCATTGCCTGCTGCAACGGCACCGGCGACGTGATGCTGAAGCGCGGCATGGACGACCTGGGCCCGATTCATCTCAGCCACTGGGCACACATTTTCAACGCTTTTGTCGACCCCTGGATTATTCTGGGCATTACCTGCCTGGCCGGATTTTTCTATGCCTATCTCACAGCGCTTTCCTGGGCCGATCTCACCTTCGTTCTGCCTGCAACTGCATTCGGCTATGTAGTCACGGCTTTTCTATCGCGATTCTTTCTTCATGAGGCAATTAGTCCCTGGCGCTGGGCAGGCGTAATCCTCATCACCTGCGGTGTAGGACTGGTCGCGCGCGGGCCTTCACTCACTGAGCACCAACCCAAGTCCGCGATCACTGCGCATAAGGAGCAACATGAGCTCGCTTAAGCTTTGGATCGCAATCGCCACCCTCGTCATGGCCTCCAGCACCGGTGACGTGCTGCTCGCCGCCGCCATGAAGCGCATTGGCGATCTTGAAGAGCTTCGCGCACAAAAAGGTCTGCTGGCCGTCATCGGCCGCGTGGTGAGAGAAAAGCTTTTTCTTTGCGGACTGCTAAGCCTGATCTTCAGCTTCTTCTGTCTGCTTACCGCGCTTTCCTGGGGCGATGCCAGCCTGGTGGCGCCAGCCTCAGCCTCGCTCACTTTTATCTGCTCTGCCATACTGGCAAAGTTCATCCTGCATGAGAATGTTGACCGCCGCCGCTGGATCTCCGCCGCGCTGGTTTGTGTTGGTGTAATTCTCATTACACAATAATGTCAAAACTAGGCACAGTATTACGCTCTCAAAACGCTGACCAGCTTGTCCGAAAGACTGCGTTCCAAATTTGAAACGCGTTGAATTGAGGCATACGTGCTAGTTAGACAAGTTTTTTAGGATGCATTACGCCTCAGCTTCATTCACTTTTATCTACTCCGCCATCTGGCAAAGCTCAAATTGAGGACTTGACAATGCGTACCGCTGCGCATACAGTCTCACGCCGTGGCGAAGGATCTGCAGCGCAGACGCTTGGCGGAAGGTCGGGCGAGAGCCAAAAAGCTCAGCAAACAACAGCGCTAATTGCCTTTCTTTGCTTTCTTCCAGCGCGCTTCAGCGGCATTCCTTGCCGACGCCGAGATTAAACATGGCCACCTCAATTATGTCTCAAGGCGTGACCCACTAGAAAAGAGATCGTATTCATGAAAGCTATCAGTGCATTTTTTATTCTGGTTCTATTGGGTTGTGGAGGCACAGCAGATCAGAGAATTCCTGAATCCCAGCGTTCAGGCGTTGTTTTTGTAGGTGACTCAATCTTTCACCGCTGGGACTTGCCAACGTATTTTCCTAACAAAGCTTATGTGAATGCAGGCGTTGAAGGTGAGCGCACCGACCAGATTCTCGCCAGGCTGCCGCAGATACTTTCAGGTCAGAATGTTTGCAACGGGTTCCAAACTGCACTTACGTGCCAGACGATCCCTCCGCCAAAACTTGTGATCATCTATGCAGGCTGGAATGATATTTTTCAGCTAGTCGATCCGGCTGTTGCAGACGCGAATATTCAAAACATGGTTGATCTTTGCAAGCGTCAGGGCGTGGATGTTGTTCTGGTAGCTCTAGCCCGCTTTGACCCTGCTTTTCCTCACCACACTCCAAACCCGTTTGACGCTCCGGCAGATGCCATCAATGCTGGAATCAGATCAATAGCAACAGAAACACTCACACCTGAAATTCCGGTCATTCCTTTGGATCAGGTATTCGCTGGCCAACAGGGTTATACAATCGATGACACACACCCGAATGCATTAGGCTATTCAGAAATGCGAGATGCATTTAATCATTTCTTGACAGGATTTTAGTGTTTTTCCATTGAGACAGAGCAATTAGCCAGAGTCTCGCTGGTTTGGGTTGTAAATGTCACCCTGAGACGGGCATCGGCGGCGATTGTTGCTGAATGCGTTGTGTCTGAACAAGGATACCGGATTCCAATATTTAACAGTAACTAATTTCGAGGCGGGGACAAGGCCGATAAACTTTTACTCAACAGGACTTTTGTGATAATGGCTATCGAAACCAATACAGGAGGAGACTGACCGTGCCGGAAACTGGAGAGCAATATACGCAGCGTCTGTTGAGTTATGGTGAAGGCAAAGATCCTTTGCGTTTGCAGCAGGCTGCGCCCAAAAAGCTTGCCAAACTTCTGAAGGGCAGAAACAAAAAGCAACTCACACGCAAGCCCGCGCCAGACAAATGGTCAATTGCAGAGATTGTGGCCCATCTGGCCGATGGAGAAATCGCCATCGCCTGGCGTCTGCGGCAGATACTCAGCAACAATACCATTCCCATCCAGGCTTATGACCAGAACTCATGGGCCAGGACATTCAACTATGCTCGCCGCGATCCACGGCAGTCATTGGCCAACTTTACTTCACTGCGTGAAGCCAACCTGGCGCTGCTCAAGTCTGTGCCACGCAAATTGTGGGAGAACTATGGTATTCACCAGGAGCGCGGCAATGAGAGCGTGAGCTTGCTGGTGCGTATGGTCGCCGGGCATGACATCAACCACATGCTGCAAATTGAGGCGATTCTAAAGGGGAAGCGGTAAAGCAGAAGGCCGCCAGCGGTAAAGCAGAAGGCCGCCAAATGAATGACGGCCCTTCAGCAATAAGCTATTTCTTCTCCGGTGCCGCTTCTTTGGGCTTGATGGAGAGCAGCTCAACTTCAAAAATGAGCGTGGCGTTGGGACCGATGTCAGCGCCGGCGCCGCGTGCGCCATAAGCAAGATCGGGTGGAATAAACAATTGCCACTTGGAGCCCACTGGCATCAACTGCAGGGCCTCAGTCCAGCCTTTGATCACGCCGCTTACCGGGAATGTGGCTGGCTCGCCGCGCTTGTAGGAACTATCAAACTCCGTACCGTTGATGAGCGTGCCACGATAGTTGCACACAACCGTATCCGTTGCGGTGGGCTTGGGGCCTTTGCCCTCAGTCAAAATCTTGTATTGCAGGCCGCTGGGGAGCGTTACCACACCTTGCTTCGACTTATTGGCCGCCAGAAATGTGTCGCCTTCTTTTTTGTTGGTTTCTGTTTCCTCTTTCATCTTTGCCTCCTGCTTGGCGCGCATTTCAGTCTGGAACTGGATGATCGCTGCCCTGGCCTCTTCCTCTGTGATCTGGGTCTTGCCGGCGATTGCATCTTTGATGCCCTGCGCCAGCACGTCAGGGTTCACGTCAACCGACTGCCGGTGAATGCCTGTGCCAATGTTCATGCCGATGGCATAGCTGACTTTGTCCTTCTGGTTGGCGAAGGGCGCAGGGGAGTCAGTCTTGGGTGCGGGAGCGTCAGGCGTTTTGGTTTGGGCTGGCGCAGTCGATTGCGTTTTTGCCGGCGCTGCCGGGTTTTTGGTCGTGGACTGTTGTGCCATGGCGCTGCCCAGCAGCACGCCCCCGGCCATCAGTATTGTTAAGGCGAAGAAGGTTTTTTTCATTCGTATATTGTCACATTGGCGTACAAACAGCGCAAATCCTGGCGGCAACAGCCCAAAACAGGCAGGCATCCAGTCAACATGCGTATTTTCCGTCAAGAACCGGCAGCTCTGTTCTGGATGATGGCAGGCGTATGTACGTTGCTGGCCATTTTGGCTGGCTGTGTCATTTCCCCACGCAGAGTTGTCGTCAATGGGCCTTCTCCTACGCCAACTCCTACGGGCACGCCGACCCCTGGAACGACTCCAACCCCGACACCAATACCAACGCCCACCCCGATGGCTGCGGCTGTTCCAAAGAATTCGGCCCAGCAATTTCTGTTCACGGCCTCGATGGACTCGCCGCTCATCAGTGGCTTTGTGATCCATAAGGATGGATCGTTGTCTCCCGTACCCGGATCGCCCTTTGTCATTGATGGACCGGTCCGCTCGCTCAAATCACTACACAATATGCTCATTGTGGGGGCAGAGAAGACAATCATTACTTTTACGGTGGAAGAAAATTCAGGCGTCCTTCAACAGACAGAGTCAATCAATACTTCGATGTCCGATTTGGATGGTGCAATATCCACACCGGAACAGCCGCCGCTCTCGCCACCGCGTGTCTTAGATGCTTCAAGCAAATTTATGTATGTGCTCGATAACAAGACTGCGGAGATCCTAGCCTATCGCATAGACGGAGAAAAGGTTTTAGCGCTCTTACCGCCCTCGTATGAAGTTTTTAGGGGCACAGCATTCATTGTTCTGGTGACACCATAGTGATACTCCATGGCTAGTTATGATTGATATGTGATTTGTCCTATTTCCGGCTCGCCCCATGACCTCACATACAAGCCTATATTGATCTACTTTGGGATTGCACCCAGTATGTCCTTCCATTAGCATCCAAACTGTTTCAGCTAAGACCATAGTCCTGTAATGGAGCCTCACTATGAAAGTGTTACGTATTTGCCTGCTTCTGACATGCTCACAGCTATTGGCCCAGAGCGTAAACAACAGTGCGATTATCTACGCAGATCAGTACACATCCTTCTCCTACCAACAGATCATTACGAATGCCTGTCCCACGGCTGGTTGCACAATCTATGCCACAAATCCTAACGCAAGCCTCTCACTTGGAAGCATCGACCCAGGCGCGAAAGTTGTAACCATCTATTTGGGGCCATTCACCTATAACGTGGACCACATCATTTTGCGCAAGGGACTGCGGGTAATCGGGATGGGGGCCTCCGATGCCGGTACAATTCTGCAATCAGTTAATACTGGAAATTCCCCGATTTTCTCCCTGCCCCAATTCAACAACACTCCTGCAACCGATGTCTTGCTCTACGGATTGCGTATGAAAGGCGCCGTCAATAACACAAGCCAGAGCGGCATTTGGGCGGATTGCTCTGCGCTTTCCAATGCAGGCCTCTGGCATTCTACATTTGAAGACCTCACTTTTCTGAACTTCCAGGGATCGGCCATTGGCTTGTTCGGTCCTACCACGGGCGTTCCCGCAGCGAACCAGTTGCTGAGCTTTCGCAATATATGGGCAATTAGGCCTGCGGGAGGAGGCCCGGATCTGCGAATCGAGGGAGCGGACGGACAAATAGATTGCATTGAATGTCATTTAGATGGTTGGGGAGTAGGAGCCGTGCCAACCAGTCCAGTCGATGGCTGGTCCAACGTTTTTATTGGAAATTTGTCTGGCAGCGGCACGCAAACGCCATACTCCATCCACTTCTTTAATATGACGTCGCAAGGAGCGAACAATGCCGTACAAATACAAGGCGGCGTGCATATCTCTTTCATCGGATCGCACTTTGAAGCACTTTCAGGCGCCTATCAACTAAATGCTGGAACGAATTTGCCGGTCCGGAGCATATGGATGGCCCACGATCACTTTGGCGGGAATGTCGGGATCGACCCTATCGTCCATGGAAACGGTTTCATCCTTTTTGCGCAAAATGCCAGTGATGTTGTGCTGCAATCGGCAAGCATGGATGCCACTCCGGACCGCTTTGTGGCGGGAAGCTCAGCGGGTGGAGTCACTGTTCTCAATGCTTACAACGCACTAACAGGACCGTTACAATCTACGGTTATAGGAAACTTGGGAGTTACAGGTACTGTCTCAAAAGGCGGCGGCGCATTTAAGATTGACCATCCACTTGATCCTGAAAATAAATACCTCTTGCACTCGTTTGTGGAGTCTCCTGATATGAAAAACATCTATGATGGCGTTGCAGTTTTGAACAGCAGGGGCGAGGCGGAAATCAAGCTTCCCGATTGGTTCGAAGCGCTAAATCAGGATTTTCGGTATCAGTTGAGTTGCATCGGGCGTTCCGCGCCAGTCTATGTCGCGCAGGAAATCAAAAATAATCGCTTTAAAATCGCCGGAGGAAAGCCGAGGTTGAAAGTGTCATGGCAAGTGACAGGCATTCGGCATGATGATTTTGCGAATAAGCACCGCATTCAGGTTGAAGAGAACAAGCATGGCCCTTCCTCAAACTAGAGCGTGTTTCAAAAATAGGTTCGGCCTCACCCGAGGTACTTACGAGTGAGGGGTGTAAGTTGTTGAGCTTCTGTCATGAAGAAGCGACAGAAGCTGTTGAACGACGAACAGTGGA
>Ga0070741_10019932_pt1 | contig 10657 bp, 10 predicted proteins | sample Coa_R1_4_FD_66440 | JGI IMG/M metagenome (GOLD analysis project Ga0070741, IMG submission 66440) | Surface soil microbial communities from Centralia Pennsylvania, which are recovering from an underground coalmine fire - Coalmine... | ecosystem: Environmental > Terrestrial > Soil > Unclassified ... | reverse complement strand
TCGTCCCCTGGGCGGCTGCCGGAGGCTTGGCCGCCGGCGCCGCCGCGGGATTGGCCGCCGGCGCCGCGCAGGCGACGAGGCCAGCCAGGGCGATGGCGCCTAGCACCGCGACGGGGTGCGAGCGCCGAGGGATTCCGCTCATCGAGCTCTCCACGGGCACCCCCAGGCGCCCGAACAAGATCGGCGGCCAGCCGGGGGCCGCGCACTACGGCGAAGGGTAGGCGCTCGACAGCCGGGACACCAGGTATTCCGCCGCGGCGCGCCCTACCACAGCGGCTCGATACGCTCCAGGCCACCCATGTACGGCCGCAGCGCGGTGGGTACGACGACCGTGCCGTCGGCCTGCTGGTAGTTCTCCAGGATCGCCGCCAGCGTGCGGCCGACGGCCAGGCCGGAGCCGTTCAGCGTATGGACGTAGCGCGCCCGCGCGCCGGCGGCCGGGCGATACTGCAGGCCGGCGCGGTGGGCCTGGAAGTCCTCGAAGTTGCTGCAGGACGAGATCTCGACGTAGCGGCCCAGCCCCGGCATCCACACTTCCGGATCGTAGGTCTTGGCCGAGGCGAAGCTCATGTCGCCGCTGCAGAGCAGCTTCACCTGGTAGGGCAGCTCCAGCCGCTGGAGAACAGTCTCGGCGTCCCTGAGCAGGCGCTCCAGCTCGTCGTACGACGTCTCGGGCTCCACGAGCTTTACCAGCTCGACCTTGTCGAACTGGTGGACGCGGATCAGCCCGCGCGTGTCGCGGCCGGCCGCGCCCGCCTCGCGCCGGAAGCAGGCGCTGTAGGCCACGTAGTACAGCGGGAGCGTGTTTGGCTCCAGGATCTCGCCGGCGTGCAGGTTGGTCACCGGCACCTCGGCGGTGGGGATGAGGTAGAGGGCGTCCTCCTCGCTCGTCGCCTCCGTGCGGTACATGTCGGCGCCAAACTTGGGAAGCTGGCCCGTACCGTACATCGCCGCCGGCTTCACCAGGTAGGGCGTGTACACCTCCTGGTAGCCGTGCTCGGTCGTGTGCAGGTCGAGCATGAAGCTGACCAGCGCGCGCGACAGCCGCGCCCCCGCGCCGCGCAGCACCGCGAACCGCGCGCCCGAGAGCTTCGCGGCGCGCTGGAAGTCGAGGATGCCCAGGCGCTCGCCCAGGTCGGCGTGGTGCTGCGGCTCGAAGTCGAGCTGGCGCGGCTCGCCCCACGAGCGCACGAGCACGTTGGCGCTGTCGTCAGACCCGACGGGCACGCTGCTGTGCGGCAGGTTGGGCACCAGCGGCAGCAGCTCGTCGATGCGGGCGCGCAGCTCGGCGACCTTCGGCTCGAGCTCTTTGATTCGGTTCGAGAGCTGCTTGTTCGCCTCGATCGCCGCCGTGCGCTCAGCCGGGTCCTTCGCCTGGCCGATCTGCCGCTGCAGTGGGTTGCGCTGGGTCTGCAGGTCCTGCAGCTCTTGCTGCGCGGCGCGCCACTCGGCGTCGAGCGCCACGATCTCGTCGATCGGCGCCTCGGCGTCCTTCTTGGCCAGCCCGGCCCGCACCTCGTCGGTGTGGTCGCGGATGAACTGCAAGGTCAACATGGCTCTTCCAAGTGAAGAGTGATGAGTGATGAGTGATGAGTAATGAGTCCGGAGCCCCACTCATCACTCATTACTCATCACTCTTCACTCGCGTAGGGTTCGGAGCTGCGGGAAGAGAATCACCTCGCGGATCGACGGCCGGTTGGTGAACAGCATGACCAGCCGGTCGATGCCCAGCCCCAGGCCGCCGGTCGGCGGCATCCCGTACTCCAGCGCCTCCAGGAAATCCTCGTCCATCGGCTGCGCCTCCTCATCGCCGGCCTGGCGCGCGCGGACCTGGGCCTCGAAGCGCTCGCGCTGGTCCAGCGGGTCGTTCAGCTCGGAGAAGGCGTTGCCGACCTCCATGCCGCCGATGAAACACTCGAAGCGCTCGACCGTCGTCGGGTCGTCGCGCTTGCGCTTCGCTAGCGGCGACAGCTCGACGGGATAGTCGATCAGGAACGTCGGCTGGATCAGGCTCGGCTCGACGAATACGCTCAGCAGCTCGTCGATGATCTTGGCGCGGTTCCAGCTCGGCTCGGGCCGCAGGCCGGCGCCGCGGGCCGCAGCGCGCAGGGCGTCGTCATCCTGGATGGCGCCGTAGTCCACACCGGTCCGCTCGCGGATCGCCTCGCGTAGGGACACGCGCGGCCAAGGCGGCGCGAGCTCGATGGTATGCTCGCCGTAGGTGAGCCGGGTGGTGCCGAGCACCTCCTGGGCCACGGCGGGCACCAGCTCCTCCACCAGCGCCATGATGTCGTGGTAGTCGGCGTAGGCCTGGTACAGCTCGAGCATGGTGAACTCGGGGTTGTGCTTGGTCGACAGCCCCTCGTTGCGGAAGTTGCGGCCGATCTCGAACACCCGCTCCAGCCCACCGATCACGCAGCGCTTGAGGTACAGCTCGAGCGCGATACGCAGGTAGAGCGTGCGATCAAGCGCGTTGTAGTGCGTGCTGAACGGCCGCGCCGCGCCCCCGCCGGGAATCGGCTGGAGCACCGGCGTCTCGACCTCCACGAACCCGCGGGCGACCAGGAAGCCGCGGATCGCCTGGATCGTGCGGGCGCGTACGGTGAAGACGCGCTGCGCGTCCGGATTGCTGATCAGGTCCAGGTAGCGCTGGCGGTAGCGCTTCTCGACGTCCTGGAGGCCGTGCCACTTCTCGGGCAGCGGGCGCAGCGACTTGGCGAGCAGCGCCAGCTCGCGCACCAGCACGCTGACCTCGCCCGTCCGCGTGCGGGTAAGCGTGCCGACCGCGCCCACGAAGTCACCCGTGTCCAGGTCCTTGAACAGCGCGAAGCCCGCTGGCCCCAGCGTGTCGGCGCGGCAGAAGAGCTGCACGCGCCCGCTGCTGTCCTGCAGGTGGACGAAGCCGACCTTCCCCATCAGACGCCGGCCGCCGACGAGCCGGCCGGCCACGGCGACCTCCTGCCCCTCCAGTTCGTCGTAGCGCGCGTGCAGCTCGCTCGCCAGGTGGGTGCGGGCGAAGCGGTAGGGGTAGGGCTCGACGCCCTCGGCCCGCAGGCGGGCGAGCTTGGCGATGCGCGTCTCGCGCTGGTCCTCGCTGGGCAGGGGCTCAGCCATGCGGAGCAGTCCTTTGGGGCAAAGTAGTACGTGCAGTCCCAACACCGGTGAGTGTACACCAGCCGCCCCGCGGCCGTCCCCGGGTCCCCGCGTCCGCCACTACTCGCTCCCATCCTGGCCCTCGCCACCGACCTGGGGAGAAAGGAGAAGGCGCCGGCAGCGTCCAGATGGATGCCCTACCGGCGCGTCATGCGCGAGGGACTGGAAGCAATGGCGTATAATCGCGCCGCGCTGGCCGCCTACGCAGTCCTGAGAGGCGAGCGCTTGACGGAGAGAAACGATGCAAGCCACGCCGCGGATAGTGCGATCGCTGTGGTCAGCCGTGCTGCTGCTCGCTGCCCTGCTGCTCGGCGCTTGCGGGCCGGTGGCGAGCGCGCCCGCGGCGACGCCGAGCGCGCCGCCGAAGGCCGCGGCAGCCGCGCCGAGTGTGGCCCCCGCGGCGACGGCCGCGCCGTCTGCTACCCCCGCGCCCATCGCGCTGCAGTTCGGAACGCTGCCGATCACGGCGGGCAACTGGCCGTTCCTGGTGGCCAACGAGAAGGGCTTCTACCAGGCCGAAGGACTGAACCTCGACACCTCGATCCTCGACTCGAACACCATCACCGCGGCCCTGCTGTCCGGCAGCGTGGACCTCGCCTTCGCCTCCAACGGCGTCGTGCTGGCATCGGGCGGCGGCAGCCGGCTGGTGGCCGTCGGCTCCGGCACCGACCGCGCGCCCTACCCCCTGCTGGCCCGCCCGGAGATCAAGTCGTTCGCCGACCTGCGCGGCAAGACCCTTGCGCTGCTCACCCCCTCCGACGTCTACACGCCCGTGGTGAAGGACGTCCTGCACAAGAACGGCCTCGACCCCGACGCCGACGTGGACGTGATCTACACGCCCGGCACGCCGTCGCGGATGGCGGCGCTGGAGGCGGGCGGCGTCCACGCCACGATCATCTTCCCGCCGGCGGATTACGCGCTGCGCGAGAAGGGCTACAACGAGCTGGCCTTCCTGCCCGACTACGCGCCGCGCCTGCAGCTCAGCCTGGTCGCCGCGCGCCGTGAGTGGGCGGAGCAGAACGGCGAGGCGTTGCGGCGCTTCCTGCGCGCCCACAGCCGCGCCATCACCTGGCTGAACACGCCGGCGAACCGCGACGAGGCGATCGCCATCCTGGCCGCCGCCACCAAGCTCGAGCCGGCGGCCGCCGCGCACGCCTACGAGCAGCTCATCGTCCGCGCGCCGAACTTCCCGAACGACGGCTGTATCGGCCGCGAGGGGATGGAGAACCTGCTGAAGATTCTCAGGGACAACGGGCAGCTCAGCGACGCCGACGCCAGCGTCGACCGCTACATCGACCGCCGCTGGTGCGCCGGCTAACCTGAAATCCCATCTCCCCCTGGGAGAGAGTTAGGCTAAGTGCACCGGAGACGGCCCTCACCCCTTCCCTCTCCCAAAGGGAGAGGGGGTTCAACGGCCGAGGCTGCGCAGCGCCTCTTCGAGGTAGCTCAGCTCGAAGTACTTGTCCGGCGGCGGTGCGGGGCTGCCGCCGAAGGTGCCCTGGCCGGCCAGGATGTCGATCACCTTGGCCATGCCGGGAATGGTCGGGCGACCGTCGCGCGGCCAGATGCCGCGGCCAGCGTAGGTGTCCCAGCCGATGGCAGCGTAGCGCGGCTCGAAGCCCAGCAGCCGCGCCGCGATCGGCACGAACTCGTCCTTCTGGCTGTGGACCCAGTCCAGCGTGCGCAGGTACGCCCGCAGGTAGCGCACGAGCACGGAATGATTCTGCGCCGCCCAGTCGGCGCGCACGGCCAGCGGCGAGTTCTGGAACTCCTTTACATAGTCGATCGAGTCGCCCAGGTTGCTGTAGCCCTCGTCGAACAGCCGCGTGCTATCCGGCATCGGTAGCGTCGTGGCCGACACGGCCCCGGCTCGCAGCGCCGTCGCCCGCTCCGACGCGCCGCCCACGACGAGCGCCTGGTAGTCGCGGTTCAGCTCGAGGCCGTTGGCCCGCATCATCTCGAACAGGATCACGCTGCTGCCCGAGGTGAGGTCGACCAGGCCGATGGTCTCGCCGCGCAGCTCGGGCAGCGTGCGGAATCGCGGCTGGGCGACGACGTTATAGGTCGTGCCGTTGAGCAGCGCCGCCACGATCGGCAGGTGAATGTCCTGCTCGCCGGCGCGAACGACGTCCTCGGCACTGCCCAGCATGATCTGGGCGTTACCCGAAGCCAGGGCGGCGGTGCGAGTATCGCCGCGAGGGATCGACGTGAACTCCAGCTCGATGCCCTCTTCGGCGAACAGCCCGCGCTCGGCGCCGGCGCGGATGGGGATCAGCCCGACGACCATCCCCGGCTCCACCTGCGCCAGGCGAACCGTCGGAGGCGGACTGGCGGCCGGCGCCGAAGCGGCAGCCGCCGGCTCAGGCGCCGGCGGGCTGCTGGCGTCCGCGGCGCGCGGTACGGCCGACGGCTCGCGCGGGGGCGGGCTGGCGGGGCCGGCGCAGGCCGTCGCGGCCAGGGCCAGGAGCGCCAGCAGCCTGCCGAGCTGGTAGCCATGCTTCCGCATCGGTCGCCCCCTTTCGGTCGCCACGCCTATCCCGAAGGTGGTGCATTATACTGAGCGGACCAAGCCAGGGAGGTGCGCGCGATGGCGCTGCAGACCGAGTACAAGACGCTCCTGATCGAGCGCAACGACGGCGTGACCACGCTGCGGCTCAACCGACCCGAGAAGAAGAAAAAGCAGCAGGGCGGCTGGCTCGAGAAGGGCATCGGCAGCTTCCTGGCCAAGGAGTACAAGCCTGGGCTCGGCTCGGCCCCCTCCCTCAAGCAAGAAGGGTAGGCCCCCTCACCCCCCTACCCCCTCTCCCACAAGGGGCGAGGGGGAGGACGCGGGACGGTCTTACTCCCCTCCCCCCTGGTGGGGGAGGGGCTGGGGGTGAGGGGGCCTCACCGCACCGGAATCGACCGCACGCTGCCGTCGGGATCGGTGATGACGATCGGGACGGGCGGGACGCTGGTCAGCGTCACGGTCTGGTCGGAGCTGCTCGGCTCGAAGCCGATCTGGAACTGGATGCTGGCCGGCACCAGGTACTCGACCCGCTGCTCGCCCGGCACGAAGCGAAACGGGCGGTCGTGGCCGCAGTACAGGATCTGGCACTGGCTGACGATCTTCTCGCCGCTGGCCTCGGCCGCGCGCTCGTCGGCGAAGATCAGGTAGGGCTTGCGCCGCAGGGCCATGCGCGCGTTCGGCAGCGCGTCGCCGACGATCCCGACCGTGCCCTCGGCCGTCTCGACCACCAGGCTCGTGCTGCCGCCGGTGTGGCCGGGCGTGTCGAGCACGCGCACGCCCGGCTCGATCTCGTCGCCCTCCGTCACCGTCTCGACCTTGCGCTCGGCGAGCGCCGCGCTCACATAGCGCATCGTGGCCCAGTCGGCCCGCCCGCGGGCGTACGCCAGCTCGGCCGGGTGGACGTAGATCGTGGCGTTGGGAAACAGGTCGAAGTTCTGCATGTGGTCCCAGTGCAGGTGCGTGAGCACCAGGCCGTCCACCTGCTCGGGAGCCACGCCGAGCGCCCGCAGCCCCTCCTCGATCTTGCCGCGGCGCCCGTAGTGGCCGGCGTCGACGATCGTCGTCCGCTGGCCGCGCACGAGCGCGACGGTCGAGAGCCCGAGGCGGCTCTGGTCGCTGCGGATGGTGAAGCCCGGTACCACTAGATCGACGGTGGGCATGGTGTCCTCCTCCGTGCGGTTGGGCGGAGTATAGGAGGCCGCGTGGGCCGCGAGCGACCCTTCGTGGCCGCGCGGCGGGTCTGGTACCCTATACGCGGCCGCCGCACGGCGGACCACCAACCGCCGTGTGGATGGGAGCGCGTCTTGGCCGAAGAGAAGTCCGTTGGCCAGCGCTGGCCGTTTCGCCTCGCCTTCGTCCTCATCGCCGCGATCCTGATCGGCATGGCCGTGGTCTTGCCGCTCGCCCTGTCCAGCGTGATCGACGAGATCTTCAATCCCACCGAGAGCGACGTCTACTCCCTGCCCATCGCGCCCGGCGTGCCGCCCGCCTCGACCAATGCTCGCCTGCACATCAGCGTCGTCGACCTGGACGAGGCCCGGCTGCTGGCGACGCTGCGGGTGTCCGGCCACCTCGTCTGCCAGGAAGCGTGTGGCTTTGCCGATCGAGTGGTCCTGTTCTCGCTGGGCACGAACGAGGCCCTCACCGCCGGCATGCCGCCCTCCGCGGCGATCAACCTGTCGACCACCGAGCGCGTCATCACCGACACGATTACGCTGCCCTTGCGCGGCAACCCCAGCCGCTATCCCTTCGACACCTACGACATGGTGCTGGCGGTCGGCATGGCGCGCGTGTATCCCGATGGGACCATCCAGGCCCTCACGCGCGACGAAGCCGCAGGGCAACTGTTCATCACGCTGCAGGAGCAGTTGCCGCGCGAGAATATGGCGGCTCCCATTCCGCTCGATCCGGACAGCGCCGCCGACGCGGACGACTTCCTGCAGTACCTGGTGCTGGAGAGCCTCCACTTCGAGCGGCCGCTGCACGCGCGGGTGATCGCCGTGCTCCTGGTCGTGCTGATCGCTGCTGCCGCGGCCTACGCCGTGTTCATGCGCCCGCTGCACGACCTGGTGATCAACTCGGGCGCGCTCGTCCTCGGCGTGTGGGGCATCCGGGCGATCCTGACGCCGGGCACGGCCTACCGGACCATCGTGGACCTGGCGCTCTCGGCGGTCATCCTCTTCCTGTTAGGCGCGATCACCGTCCGCGCCCTGCAGTTCTGCTACGCCAGGGGAGAGATACCGCTGCTCCCCTGGCAGAAGCGACCGCCGGCGCACGATCTGCCCGGCGCTGACGACGATAGCTAGCCAGCGCTGCGCTGCTCCTCCGCAGCGAACGGAGTGGGCGTATAATCGGCCGACCGCGGCAGAGCGCCGGCCCAGCAGTGCCGCGAGAGCGCGTGTGGCGCGGCGGCCGACCCTCCCGGGCGGCCGCCGTGCCGAGAGGGGAGGGACGTCGTGCCTGTCGACCTACCGGCTATCGACGCCGACGGACACATCGAGGAGCGAGACCAGGACGTTCGCAAGTACCTCGAGCCGCCCTGGGACCGCCGCAACACGGGACTGCGGCCCGTGGACCAGCCCTGGGACCAGCACCTGTTCGGCAAGCTCGGCCAGGACGAGGCCCACCGCGCGATGGACCCGGCCACCGAGATGGAGACCTGGCTGCGGATCATGGACGAGCACGGGATGGAGCACGCGGTGCTCTTCCCGACCGGCTCCGGCAACTTCGCGCAGAACCGTGAGGGCGGCTACGCCGCCGCCCTCTGTCGCGCCGCCAACAACCTGTTCGCCAGGGAGTACAACACCGTCTCGTCGCGCCTGCAGACCGTAGGCGTGTTGCCACTGCAGGACGTCGACGAGGCGGTCAAGGAGCTGCGCCGCGCGGTGACCGAGCTGGGCCTCATCGGCTTCGAGATCCTGCCGCTGGGCCTCCCCTACGGCCTGGGCGACGCGACGTACGATCCGCTGTGGGCCGAGGCGCAACGGCTCGGGGCCGTGATGTGTATCCACGGCCAGCGCCAGAACTCGGCGGCCGTGGGCGGCGATCGCTTCCGCACCTTCGGCGAGACGCACTGCTACGCCTTCACCGCCGGCCTGCTGCTCCACTTCACGAGCGTGATGTGGAACGCGGTGCCGCTGCGCTTCCCGGGCGTGAAGATCGGCTTCCTCGAGATCGGCGCCACCTGGCTGCCGTACTACCTCGACCGCCTCGACGAGCACTGGGAGAAGCGCGGCGAGTTCGAGGCGCCCCACCTCCCAATCAAGCCGAGCCAGCTCTTCCGCGAGTCGCAGGTCTACGTCAGCCTCGAGGCCGGGGAAGGCCTGCTGCCCGCCACGGTCGACTACCTCGGCGACGACCGGCTGCTCTACGCCTCGGACATTCCGCACTGGGACTGCGAGTTCCCGGGCAACCTCGTCGCCCTGCGCGAGCACCCCCGCCTCTCCCGCGAGACCAAGGAAAAGATCCTCTACCGCAACGCGCAAGCCCTCTTCGGCATCGGCGCCCGCAGCGCGGCGCCCGCCTGAGGCCGTTTGCAGCGCGCGGGGGCCGGCGGCCCTGAGCTCGCCGGCCCCCGCGCCAACCGTTGAGCCCGGCGTCGCGGAAGCGCTACACCCGGGGGAATAAGCATGATCCTCAACTGGCACGCGCACGTCTACCCGCCGGCGCGACAGACCGCGCCAGAGTGGCAGGGCCGCTGCCCGATGACCATCGAGAACCTCTTGCGCATCCACGACGGCGCGGGCGTCGACATGGCCGTGGTCTCCAACCCGATCCACTACGTGAAGGGCCAGTCGGCCGAGGCGACCCTGGCGGCGATCCAGGAGTGGGACGAGTACGCCGCGACCCTGCAGCAGCGCTACCCCGACCGGCTGGTGGGCTTCGCCAGCTCGGTGCCGGGCGGCGGCGACGCCGTGCTCAAGGAGCTGGAGCGCGCCATCCGCGACTACGGGCTGCGCGGCGTGCTGATCAACTCCAGCCACAACGGCGCCTACCCCGACGAGGACAACGCCCGTGGCTTCTTCGAGCTGGTCACGGCCCTCGACGTCCCCGTGATGGTCCACGCGCCGGCCTACAGCTTCGGCGAGGAGTGCATGCGCATGTACCGCCTCGTCTCCAGCGTCGGCCGCGCCTCGGACGAGTGCCTGGCGCTGGCGCGGATGATCGTGCGGGGCATCTGGGAGCAGTTCCCGACACTGAAGCTGGTAGGGGCGCACCTGGGCGGCGGCATCTGCGAGGTGATCGGGCGAATGAACTACGCCTACGAGCTGCAGGACGAGGCGTTCTTCCTCGGCTCCTATGCGCCGATGAAGATCAAGCACCCGCCGAGCCATTACCTCAAGAAGATGTATCTCGACACGGTCACCTATAACCCGCCGGCAGTGCGCATGGTGCTGGACTGGATGGGCGCCGACCGGGTGCTCTACGGCAGCGACGCGCCGCCGCTGACTTCGCTCAAGCCGCGCGCCATCCAGCTGATCCGCGATCTCGACATCCCGGAGGGCGACCGGGAGCAGATCTTCTGGCGGAACGCCGCCCGCCTCCTGAAGCTGCCGCTCGTCGGAGCGCTGGCGGCTTGAAGAGCCCCGAACGAGGGCGCGAATCGGCGAACGGCGCCGGAATTGCCGGCGAATGGTTGACGGAAGGGGGCCGAATCCCTAGGTTCGCCGCGCATTCGCCGGAGCGGTTATGACGGCCGGCGCTTCACCCGAACCGGTGGCATCAAATCAAGGGCGGCTTTCCGCCGGCCGTGCAAGGAATAGAGTGTCATGAAAGTGCGCAACTCGTTGAAATCGCTGCGCGGCCGCCATCGCGACAACCGCCTGGTGCGAAGGAAGGGCCGCCTCTACGTCATCAACAAGACCCAGCGCCGGTACAAGGCGCGCCAGGGCTGAGCGGCGCGGCCAAGCTATTGCATCTGCGGTGGAATTGGCTGCCGCCAGCGGCTCACGCCGCATCGATTAAGAGTGTGTTACTTACCCACGGGCGGTAGCG
>Ga0070741_10019931_pt1 | contig 10658 bp, 8 predicted proteins | sample Coa_R1_4_FD_66440 | JGI IMG/M metagenome (GOLD analysis project Ga0070741, IMG submission 66440) | Surface soil microbial communities from Centralia Pennsylvania, which are recovering from an underground coalmine fire - Coalmine... | ecosystem: Environmental > Terrestrial > Soil > Unclassified ... | reverse complement strand
CACGGTCTGCTCAAGCCCGATTGGCCCGTTCTGTGCGCCGTCGGTGACAAGGTGCGCTATGTTGGTGATGCGGTCGCAATCATCGCCGCCGATACGCGCGAAATCGCGACCAAAGCCATGCAGCTAATTGAAGTGGATTATGAACCCTTGCCCGTCGTGACGGATGCCGTCGAAGGCAGCAAGCCCGATGCGCCGAAAGTACACGCGGAGGGAAACGTGCACACGCATATCGTCGTGCGCAAGGGCGATGTGGAAGAGGGCTTTGCCGAGGCGGATCTGATTTTTGAAAAAACGTATCGCACCGCGACGACCGACCACGCCTTTCTCGAACCCGAGTGCGCGATTGGACTGCCGCTCGAAAACGGGCGCGTGCAAGTGCTCGTCGGCTCGCAGCAGCCCTACACGGATCGCAACAACACCGCCAAAGCGTTGAATATCGCCGAAGATCAGGTGCGCATCAAAGTCGCGACGATTGGTGGGGCGTTCGGCGGCAAAGAAGATATTGCCGGGCAAATTCATGTCGCGCTCCTCGCTCTGGCAACGGGTCGTCCGGTCAAGATGCTCTACGACCGCCGCGAGTCATTTCTCTTTCACCCCAAGCGCATCGCCGTCACCGTTCGCAACAAGATTGGCGTGAAAAAAGACGGTACGCTCACAGCGACCGAGACCGAGCTGTACGGCAACGGCGGGGCATACGCCTCGCTGAGCGAAAAAGTCATGCAGCGCTCGACGGTGCATTCGTGCGGCTCGTACGATGTGCCGCACGCCAAAGCGGATGGCTACGCGGTTTATACCAACCATCCGCCCGCTACCGCCTTTCGCGGCTTTGGCGTGCCCCAGTCCGCGTTCGCGATTGAATCCACGATGGATACGCTCGCTGAGATGCTCGGCATGGACCCGCTTGAGATTCGCCGGAAAAATGCGTTCCACGTCGGCACCGTGACGAACACGGGTCAGGTGTTGCGCGAGAGTGTCGGGTTGGTCCAATGCCTGGACCGCATAGACCAATATCTGAAAGAGAACGCCCCAGAACGGTTTGCAGCGTGCCCCGTCCCCGGCGCACCGCACAAACGGCGCGCGTGGGGCGTCGCCGCCGCGTACAAGAACACGGGCTTGGGCAGCGGCGCGCCCGACAAATCCTCTGCCGAAGTTGAAGTATTTACCGACGGCACCGCCGAAGTACGAACGTCCTCCGTGGATCTGGGTCAAGGGCTGGCGGGCGTGGTCAAGATGATTGCGGCGGAGGAGCTGGGATTGCCCTATGAGCAAGTGCGCACGCTGCTCTCAGACACCGACCTCACGCCCGATGGCGGACCGACGAATGCTTCGCGCCAAACGTACGTGACGGGCAACGCGGTGCGCTATGCCGCGCGTACGCTCCGTACGGCGTTGGCGGGTGCCGTGGCGGAAGAATACGATCAACCGCCCGAAAGCATTCGCTTTGAGAATGGCATGGTGCGGGTGAATGGGCATAGCCTTCCTTTAGCGGAGGTAGCCCAGCTGGTAAAGCGGGAAGGGCGCGAGCCCAAGGCGCTCTACGAATACTGGGCACCTAAAACTCAACCGCTCGGCACCGGCGGCGATATGCACTTTGGCTACTCGTACGGCGTGCAGGCAGCGCAAGTGGAAGTGGATTTGCAGACCGGGCAGGTGGAGGTGCTGCGCGTCGTTGTCGCAAACGACATTGGGCGTGCGATCAACCCGCTCGCCCTGCAAGCGCAGGTTGAAGGCGGCATGGTCATGGGAATGGGGAATGCCATGATTGAAGAGTTCATCGTTGAGGAAGGGCGCGTGTTTACCGACCGTCTCGCACGATACAAAGTCCCTTCGATTACCCAAGCCCCTGAAATCGTTTCGTTCATTATCGAGGATGAGACCGCCGAAGGTCCGTATGGCGCAAAAGGCGTCGGCGAAATTTCGCTGATTCCCACCACGCCTGCCATTACGAATGCCATTTACAACGCGTGCGGCGTCCGCATCACGCGCCTGCCGGTGGACCAAGACCGCATCCTGTTGGCGCTCAAGTCCGGCGCGAAAGAGTGTTGAACCAATGGCGCGAACGTTTCTAGAACGATTGCGCGCAGGGGAAGTGCTAGTCGCCGACGGTGCGACCGGGACGAATCATCAGCACAATGGACTGCGCCCCGGCGTCCCACCGGAAGAATGGGTGTTGGACAAACCCCAAAAAGTCTTGGCGTTGCACAAGGCGTTTGTCGCCGCAGGCTCCGACATTATTTTGACCAACAGCTTTGGCGGGACGCGCATCCGTATGCGAGACAGCAGGTACGCGGCGCGTGCGCCGGAGGTGAATCGCCGCGCGGCGGAATTGGCACGCGAAGCAGCGGCGTTACGCGAGGGCGTCTTGGTGGGTGGTTCGATGGGTCCTACCGGCTCATTGATTCAACCCTTTGGTCCGCTGACACGGGAACAGGTCGTGGAAACGTACACCGAGCAGGCGGCGGCATTGACCGAAGGGGGTGTGGACTTTTTGCTGCTCGAAACTTTTTTTGCGCTGAACGAAGCAGAAGCGGCGATTGAGGGTGTGAAGAAGGGAAGCTCGCTGCCGCTTGTGTGCAGCTTCAGTTTTGATCGCGGCATCTTTACCATGATGGGCGTCAAACCGAAAGACGTTGTTGAAGCCCTGAAACCATGGGAACTTGCCGCGATGGGTGCGAATTGCGGAATGACCCTCGATTATATGGACCAGATCATTCAAGAAATGCTTGCCGCGAATCCTGGAGTGCCAATCTGGTCCAAGCCGAACGCAGGGCTGCCCAAAGGTGGCACGATCTTGCCGGAATACGATGTAGGCCCCGAGGACATGGCGCAGTACGCGGCGCGCTACGTCCGGCACGGCGCGCAGATTGTGGGCGGGTGCTGCGGCAATACGCCCGCGCATGTTGCGGCGATTGTGCGCGCAGTAGATCGAGAAAAGGAGAAACGGGCGAGTGCATAATTCCGCAGGAGTGGGTTCGAGAGAAGAGGTGCTAGGTCTGCTCAACGGTGTCCGCCCATCGCGTAAACCCTGCTTTAGCGGCTTGATTAGTGTGACTGAACCGGGGCTTGCAAGCGCGGGCTTGAACTTTGGCGAGGTACATACCGACTCGACCAAAATGACAACTGCTGCATTGACCAGTAATCGTTTATTCGGTTTCGAGTCGGCAGTCGTGCCATTGGATTTATGCGTTGAAGCGAGCGCGCTTGGTGCGCGCGTGGATTTTCGTGCCGATGCGCCGCGTCCCGAATTCCCGATGATTGTCGAACCGCTCGCATCAAGAGCAGCCGATTTTAATAGCAAACTTGAGGGTGATGTGACCCGGTACGAACGCGTTGCCCTTGTTCTGGACGCGCTTCGGATTTTGAAAGAGCAGGTCGGCGCGCCAAATGATGTACCGTTTGTCGTCGGCGCGTGGATAACGGGCCCCGTGACGCTGGCAATGCAAGTCCTTGATATTCGAAACCTGACGGCGGATATGGCGCGCGAGCCTGACGCAGTGGGACGCGTGCTGGATACACTTACCGATTTGCTGGTACAGGTCGCGTCGGCGTATCGGGCGGCGGGCGCGGATTTCATCACAATCCATGAAATGGGCGGCTCGCCGGGATTCGTCGGACCTCCAGTGTTTAAGACCCTCATTTTGCCACGACTCAAGCGTTTGCTCGCCGCCCTGTCCCCTCCGCGCGTACTCAGCGTGTGTGGCAACACGAACCGTGCCATGCAACTCCTCGCCGAGTGCGGTGCCGACGCCCTTAGCGTTGACCAAGCAAACGACCTCGCTCACTCACGTGAGGTTCTTGGAGCCGACGCGCTCCTGTTCGGCAATATTGACCCCATTGGTACGCTGTCGAATGGCGATGAAGCCAGCGTGCGCGCGGCGGTGCGCGGCGCGCTCGACGCGGGCGTGGATGCCATCTGGCCCGGTTGCGACCTGTGGCCCCCCGTTCCTGCTGCCAATATGCACGCGCTGGTGGATGAAACGCGCAAGTATTCGAGGATGGCTGTATGAAGATTGGCGATGCAAGCCTCGAATTGGTGCAACGAGTTTCACAGCGACTGCTCCGCAATCGTCCCAAAATGGTCAAGCAGTTAGAACGCGTTTTGGTGCCAGCAGAAGAAGTTATTAAAAAACCAATCTGGGGTTGCCAGATGTGCGGTCAGTGTATCTTGCACGACACCGGCTTGACCTGTCCGATGGGTTGTCCGAAAAATTTGCGGAATGGTCCGTGCGGCGGCGTGCGTCCCGATGGCATGTGTGAAGTGGATGCGACGAAACCATGTGTGTGGGCGCTCGGCTATAAACGTTCGCAAAAGTTGCCCTGGGCTGAACATTTTTATCAACTCAATCCGCCGGTGGACTGGACGCTACGCGGCAGTTCTTCCTGGATCAATCTTGTTCTGCAACGCGATCATCGTGATTTGATCCAGCCGCGTTGGAACGGCAACACCTTAGAATGGAAAAACAAACCACTCCGTACGGGTAGCAAATTGGAGCGCCGCTTGCGCGCGGGGCAATTCGCCGTAACGGTTGAAATTGATCCGCCGAACGACGTGGGGATTGACGAATTTATCAGAACGGCGCGCGCCCTCGCACCGATGGTGGATGGCATGAACATCACCGACAACACCCGCGCGACAATTCATATGTCCAGTCTTGCCGCCGCTGCGCTGTTGACGCACGAAGGGCTTGAGCCGGTGATGCAGATTACCTGCCGCGACCGCAATCAATTGGCGCTGCAAAGTGATTTGCTGGGCGCATCGGCATTAGGCATTCAGAATGTGCTCTGTCTGACCGGCGATTATCCAACGCTGGGCGATCACAAATGGGCGAAACCGGTCTTTGACATTGATTCGGTCAATCTCATTCGCTACGCGCGCCAGATGTGCGACCAAGCGATTTATATGAATCGGCAGCCCATCAAAAATCCGCCGCGCCTGTTCATCGGCGGCGCGGATGCCCCCCTCACCGAGCCGCGCGATTTTCGTCCACATCGTTTGGCGAAAAAAGTCGCAGCGGGCGTGGACTTTGTGCAGTCGCAACTGATTTTCGACATTGCAGGCTTGCGTCAGTATATGCAAAACGTGCGCGACATGGGTCTCGACAAGCATGTTGCCATATTGATTGGTGTGGGCGTACTGCCCGGACCCAAGACCGCGCGCATGATTAACGAAAATGTGCCGGGACTGGAAATTCCAGAATGGGTCATTGAACGGATGGAACGCTTGCCCAAAGAAAAACATCGCGACGAAGGCATCGCCATCGCGATTGAAATGGTTCAGCAGATACGCGAGATTGAAGGCGTGGCGGGGATTCATCTGACGGCGATGTTCCAGAAAGGCAAAGCGGAAGCGATTCAAGCCATCGGCGAAGCAGTGGGTTTTTTGCCACGCGAACCGCTGCCGGATTTGCTCGAACTTCCAGTAATGGTATCCGCTCCCGCCATTGTGCCAGCCGCCGAATAGAGATTGGCGAAAGACGAACGTGATGCGGGAATATGTAGATGGTGCCACCGCGATTGCGCGCGGCGCGCTCAAGGCGGACTGCAATTTTTTTGCGGGCTATCCCATTTCGCCTGCCACCGCCATCCTCTTGCACATGGTGGATGCACTCCCTCAAGTCGGCGGCGTCGCCATTCAGGCGGAAGATGAAATCGCCGCGATTAGCCTCTGCATCGGCGCGACGATGACCGGCGCACGAGCGATGACCGCCACCGCCGGACCCGGGATCAGCCTCTTTTCCGAAAATATTGGGCTAGCGATTATGGGCGAAGTACCGCTAGTGATTGTAGATGTACAGCGCCTTGGCCCCGCGACCGGCGGCGCGACAACAGTGGCGCAAGGCGATGTGCAATTCATTCGTTGGGGCACCAGCGGCGGCTATCCCATTATTGCCCTCGCACCCTCGTCCGTCCCCGAGTGCTACACCCTCACGCAGAAAGCCTTTGATTTGGCAGAACAGTTCCGCGCGCCCGTTTTCCTAGTCACGGACAAGGAACTCAATCTGACCCTCACGACGGTGGATATTGACGAGTACGAGGATGTTCCAGTTCGCCCGCGCCGGATCGCACCGCCGCCCACGGGCGAAAGCAAACCCTACGTGCCGTATCACTTTGAAACGCTAGAGGCGGTTCCCGCCATCGCGCACATGGGTGACGACAATCTCGCGCGTTTTACCGGCAGTACCCATGATGAGCGCGGCTTTCTCACCAAAGACCCAAACAAGGCAGGTCGGCTCAATACGCATCTCGCCGAAAAAATTGAGGCGCACGCAGACGAGTTGGAATTGGTCCATGCCGACCTTCAACCCGGCGCAGAGACATTAGTAATTGGGTATGGCATTACGGCGCGCTCAGTGCGGGACACGGTACAAATTGCGCGCAGTAACGCGGGGCGCGTTTCCCAACTCACCGTTCAGAGTTTGTGGCCCCTTCCGGCGCGTGCGCTGCGGGCCGCGGCGGAAGATGTCAAGCGCATTGTCGTCGCCGAATTGAACTTGGGGCAGTACCGTCTCGAAATTGAGCGCCTCTTGCCGCACAAGGATGTGGTTGGCGTCAACCGCATAGACGGCGAGCTGATCACGCCTGAAGAAATATTGAAAAAGGTCCTTGTATAGGTATTGGAAAGGAATGTCATGTTAGCTCAAGTGACTCTTCCCCTTGCTCCTGCCACGTATCGCAATCGCGCCGAATATCCCTTTTGCCCCGGCTGTGGGCACGGTTTCATCCTCGACCATTTGAACGCCGCGCTGGTACACTTGCAGCTCGACTCGCGCCGCGTGGTGCTCGTTTCCGACATTGGCTGTGTGGGGTTGAGCGACCAATATTTCGACACGCACGCGTTTCACGGCTTGCACGGGCGCAGTGTGGTCTATGCTACAGGCATCAAACTGATGCGCCCCGAGCTCAAGGTCATCGTCATTATGGGTGACGGCGGGTGCGGCATCGGCGGCACGCATTTGATTAATGCGGCGCGGCGCAATATTGGCATCAGCGTGATGGTCTTTAACAATTTCAATTTCGGAATGACCGGCGGGCAGCATTCCGTGACCACGCCCATCGGCGGACATACGCCGACGACACGCGTGGGAAATCTCGAACGGCATCTCGATATTTGCGCGACGGTGGCGGTGAATGGCGCCGGCTTGGTCTATCGCGGCACATCATTTGACAAAGACTTGTCGGAGCGCATGGCAGACGCCATTGCGTGGGACGGATTTAGCTTGCTGGACATTTGGGAATTATGCACCGCCTACTATGTTCCCAATAACAACTTTAGCAAAAAGATGGTCATGGCAACGCTCGACGGCTTGCAGTTGCCGGTCGGCGAACTCCACCGCGAACCGCGCCCCGAATATGCCGTTGCGTATCGCGAGCAGGCAAAGGCGAACACAGGTAAGTCGGCGTTGCCCATCCGGGCGATTGAGCCGCAATTTCGCTCGCGGCTGAAGGAAAAATTTCATATCGTCGTCGCCGGTTCTGCCGGAGGCAAAGTTCGTTCCGCTGCGCGTCTCATCGGGATGGCGGGAACCTATGCGGGACTGTACGCGACGCAAAAAGATGATTATCCCACAACTGTAATGTCAGGGCATTCGGTCAGCGAGATTATTCTTAGCCCGCGCGAAATTCATTATTCCGGCATTCCTCAACCCCAGGCGGTCATCCTGCTCTCGCAGGATGGATACAAAAAAATCACGCATCATCTCAAGAACTTGGCCACGAACGATTGGCTCTTCACCCTGCCCGAGTTCGGGGACCTCGAAACCCCGGCGCGAAAGGTTGTCTTTGACTTTAAGGCGGCAGGGGCGCGTCCCGGCAAGAACGGCGCGGCGCTGCTCGTCATCACTGCCGCGCTTCGGATACTGGAATTGTATCCGGTCGAAGCGGTGGAAGCGGCGATGCGCTCGTCCAGCAAGGCGGCGCTGCTGGAAGAACAACTTAATTTGTTAGCACAAAGTGCCCCCCTCGCCCAACAAGGTGTATCAACTATCCACGCATAAAGCCAAATTGAGGAATTGCTGCCAATGGACCTTGCATTGTCAGAAGAGCATTTGATGGTGCAGCAGTTGGTACGTGATTTCGCGCAACGCGAAATTACGCCGACCATCAAGGAATGGGATCGCAAGCAAGAAATGAATCCAGCGGTACTCCCGCGCATGGGAGAACTGGGGATTCTTGGACTGTGCATTCCCGTGAAATACGGCGGACAGGGGCTTGACTATATATCGCTTGGCTTGGCGTGCGAGGAGCTGGAAGCCGTTGATTCCACGTTGCGCGTGGTCATGTCCGTGCACATGGGCTTGAACAGTCTCGCCCTGCTGCAATGGGGCATGGAGGAACAAAAGGAAAAATTTTTGGTTCCCCAAGCACGCGGGGAAAAATATGGCATGTTCGGACTCACGGAACCGAATGTCGGCTCGGATGTAGCGAATATGCAGGCGACGGCGAAACGGGTCGGCGATGAGTACGTCATTAGCGGCGAAAAGATGTGGATCTCGCTGGCGACGAAAGCGCATCACATCTTGTGGTTTGCCAAGACAAACAGCCGCGCGAGCGACCCGCACGAGTCTATGAGCGCATTTATCGTCGAGACTGACAGTCCCGGCGTGACGCGCGGCGACATTCACGGAAAATTGGGTGTACGAGCAGGCTCAACCGGCTGGGTGCGCTGCGATGAGGTGCACGTGCCCGTGAGCAATCGCTTGGGCGAAGAGGGCGAGGGCTTTCGCATCGCGATGAGCTCGCTGGATAATGGTCGCTATACGGTTGCCGCGGGGTCGGCGGGACTCATTCGCGCCTCGCTGGAAGCGAGCATCCGCTACGCCAAAACGCGCAACACCTTTGGCAAAGAAATCGCCAAGCATCAACTGGTGCAGCAAAAAATTGCGTACATGGTGCAGCAGTACGAAATCGCGCGGCTGCTTTATTTGCGCGCAGGGTGGATGAAAAACATTGGCCGGCGCAATACGCGTGAAACATCGCTTGCGAAATGGTATGCAACGGACGCCGCATTCGACGCCGCGAACCAAGCGATCCAAGTGCATGGCGCGTATGGCTTTAGTGATGAATACGATGTCGAGCGCTACTTGCGGAATAGTCGCGGCGCGATGATCTATGAGGGAACGAGCGAAATCCACCAGCTTATGCAGGCGGCATATGCGCTCGGCTATCGCCAAGATAAACCCTTGCGCCGAGAGCTGCCGGCGTTTCATGAGGCAGATTGGCAAAATGGACATCCCGCACCTGCTGAACCAAGAGCATCTTCTAGTATGTTATGAAGGTTGAACCATCGCCTAGAAAGGCAAGTATCCAATGAAAGCCGCCGTACAGTGCCCGAATTGTGGTGGGTTCAGGACCCGCTCAAGGACTGTTTTTCGCAATGCCGCCAGCTTCAAGATAATTCCTAATGGACAAGCGCGAGCCCGGTTTTTTATCGGCCTCGGTCTCGCGGCTGTCGGCGCCCTTCTTTCTTTCATACTTATAGCTGTCGGCTCATGGGGAGTTTTTCTGGGCATCCCCCTCTTTTTCGTGACATTGGGTTTGACTCATGTTTCATTCAATCGCTTAAACCTCCAGTTAGATCATACTGAATTCGACTGCCTCCTTTGTGAACATACGTGGTTGGTGCGTCCAGGCGACCCGCTGCCCGAAATTCGCGTGCGACCCGATCTTATCCAGAGAGGAGAGAGGAAACTTCGAGATGAAGAGAGACGATGGCAAGCGCGAATTTGGTGGGATGAGCTAATGAGGATTCGCTAACAACGAGTTTGAAATGCTGCCCATTCATGTGATGGCTTGATACCACCTACGAACATGTTGGATTCGGCGAGGACTATCATCGGAGCAATTGAACACGCCCAGTCGGTCCCTGTGGGGACTCTGCATGTGAGGTCTCGGGGCTTTCTTACCACGCGCTATGATTTAATTTCGGGTAATCGAATCTTCGGCACAATAAATAACCCATTCTTCGCTGAACCGTCTATTGACTGTGCCGATGGGACAAAGTACTCAATACAAGGTAGCCCCAAATATTCATGCCGATCTGTCTCGAACGCTAATGCTGTATCGCAGTTGATATATGAGGCATCCTGTGAGTCGGATGCCTCTCCGATTATCTCAATCTGTCATGAGCTGTCGGGTCGAAGATATAGCTTAACGGGGCATTTGGATGAAAATTGCAATTCTACGGACGCCGTGGTCTGCGTTCTAAGGTCTGAGCAACCCGCTTTTAGAATATTAGACATTTGGCTAATGGATAAAGTCATACGAGTTAAAAGATCAGCAGATTTGGATCTCGTGGCATTTTCATTTTTTCTAAGTCTGGATTACCTTTATTACGTATTAGTGCCGTGCTGGCCCGCGGGTTGGATTTAAAGTGATGCCCCTCCAAATTTTCTTCCTTACTCTATTGGTTTAGAAAAGAAGATACCTCAGATTAGTTTTTACTTCAGCAAGACCGAAGCACTGCGGATGCAGAAAGTAGCGACCGAACTGAATGCAGTACGGGCGGTTTGCACGGCTGAATATTGCCAATCCGTAGTTGCAAAGGAGCACCCTGTCCGTGCCGATCCAGATTACGCATCCTGTTCCGAGCGATATTGAAATCGCGCAAGCCGCCGAGCTGCGCCCCATTTTAGACGTGGCGAAAGAAGTGGGCCTAGACG
>Ga0070741_10019930_pt1 | contig 10659 bp, 8 predicted proteins | sample Coa_R1_4_FD_66440 | JGI IMG/M metagenome (GOLD analysis project Ga0070741, IMG submission 66440) | Surface soil microbial communities from Centralia Pennsylvania, which are recovering from an underground coalmine fire - Coalmine... | ecosystem: Environmental > Terrestrial > Soil > Unclassified ... | reverse complement strand
CGCTAACGCACTCGCAAGCGCACCAGAGCGCTTCGGGCTTGGTGGAACCGTAGGGAACCGACTCCTCGCACGAAGGAGGTTGGAACCGACGATGACGGCTTCTAGCGAGGAGGAAACTCCGCCCCGCTAGACAGGCCGGCCGAATGACACCAGCGGCCGGCTCACCCGACCAGGTCTGCCGGCGTCCGGGAACGACTCTTTCACGGAGCTCCGGGCGGCGGTCCACCTGAAAGCAAGATCCCGTGTGACGGCCCCGGCCCGAGTGCCGGGGCCGTCATCGCGCCGCCCGCCGGTAGGGTGTCACGGCCGGGCGTGGGTGCAGGGACCCGGCGGGGAGGGAACGTGGCACCGCAGTTCATCTTCACCATGCGGGACCTCCGCCGGTTCTACCCGCCGGACCGGGAGGTCCTCTCGGGCATCAACATCTCGATGTTCCCGGCGGCCAAGATCGGCGTCCTCGGCGCCAACGGCGCCGGCAAGTCGTCGCTGCTGGCGATCATGGCCGGGGAGGACGACGGCTACACCGGCGAGGCCCGCCTCACGCCGGGGTTCACCGTGGGGTTCCTGCACCAGGAGCCCGTCCTCGACCCGAAGAAGGACGTGCTCGGCAACGTGACCGACGGCGTCGGCGAGCAGAAGGCCCTGCTCGACCGGTACAACGAGGTCTGCGAGGCGATGGCCGACCCAGACCTGTTTGACCAGGATGGAGGCTTCGACAAGCTCCTCGCCGAGCAGTCCGAGCTCCAGGACCGCATCGACGCCGCCGGCGCCTGGGACCTCGACCGGACGCTGGAGATCGCCATGGACGCCCTGCGGCTCCCGCCGGGAGAGACCGACGTCGGCACGCTCTCCGGCGGCGAACGGCGGCGGGTGGCGCTGTGCCGGCTGCTGCTCTCCCGGCCCGACCTGCTCCTGCTCGACGAGCCGACCAACCACCTCGACGCCGAGTCCGTGGCCTGGCTGGAGCGCCACCTCCAGGACTACCCCGGCACGGTCGTCGCCGTGACCCACGACCGCTACTTCCTCGACAACGTCGCCGGCTGGATCCTGGAGCTCGACCGGGGCCGGGGCATCCCCTGGGAGGGCAACTACAGCTCCTGGCTGGAGCAGAAGCAGCAGCGGCTGGCGCTGGAGGAGAAGGCCGACAAGCGCCGGCAGCGGACGCTGGAGCGGGAGCTGGAATGGATCCGCATGTCGCCCCGGGCCCGCCAGGCCAAGGGCAAGGCCCGGGTCACGGGCTACGAGGCGCTGGCCGCCGAGGCCGAGGCCGCCCCCGACCGGGCCGACAAGCTCGAGATCGTCATCCCGCCCGGGCCCCGGCTGGGCGACGTCGTCGTCGAGGCCGACCACCTGACCAAGGGGTTCGGCGACCGCCTGCTGATCGAAGACCTCTCCTTCGCCCTCCCCCGGGGCGGGATCGTCGGCGTCATCGGCCCCAACGGCGCCGGCAAGACGACGCTGTTCCGGATGATCACCGGCGACGAGAAGCCCGACTCGGGGAGCCTGACGGTCGGCTCGACGGTAGCGCTGGCCTACGTCGACCAGAGCCGGGAGACGCTCGACCCGGCCCGGACCGTCTACGAGGAGATCACCGGCGGCGTCGACCACCTCGTCGTCGGCGGACGGGAGATCCACGGCCGGGCCTGGGCCGGGCAGTTCGGCTTCAAGGGCTCGGACCAGCAGAAGCCGGTCGCCCAGCTCTCCGGCGGGGAGCGCAACCGGCTGCACCTGGCCAAGACGCTGCGCTCCGGCGGCAACGTCCTGCTGCTCGACGAGCCGACCAACGACCTCGACGTCGACACCCTCCGGGCGCTGGAGGACGGGCTGCTGGCCTTCCCCGGCTGCGCCGTGGTCATCAGCCACGACCGTTGGTTCCTCGACCGGATCGCCACCCACGTGCTGGCCTTCGAGGGCGACTCCCAGGTCCGCTGGTTCGAGGGGAACTTCTCCGACTACGAGGCCGACCGGAAGAAGCGCCTGGGCGCCGAGGCGGCCCAGCCGCACCGCATCCGGTACAAGCCCCTCGTCCGGTAGCTTTCACCACCGTGGAACAGCACCTCCGCCATCTGCTCGACGAGCTGTCGGCCGCCATCGGCCGCACCGACGACGAGGACCACCGTCGGGAGCTGACCCGCCTCCACGGCGAGATCGAGCGCCGGCTCGACGTCGGGGCGGCGGGCATGGACGCCGGGGGTCAGCTGGTGAGCGGGCCCGGCGCCGGCGGGCCCGGCGCCGTCTCGTCGGGCCCCGGCGTCGACGACGAGTCCGACGGGCTCGTCGAGCGGCTGGAGACGGCCGAGCTGCGCTTCGAAGCCGACCATCCGAGCCTTGGGGCTTCGATCCGCCAGGCCATCCAGTCGCTGACCGCCGGCGGGATCTGAACCCCGGGGCCGCTGACCCATTCGTCCGGATTGAAAAAAATGTCCCTTTCGGGAGGAACGCGCCGGTTCGCGGCGAATTGACCAGGCGAACCGGCCGGTGGGGCGCACCAGGACCGGGGCGCTGACCGGGTGGGCGGTGGAGACCACGCGGTGATCGCCGGGACGGACCGGAGGGCCGGAGCGGACGCGCTCCGGCCCCGGTCTGTGGAAGAAGCGGTGGCGAATGTCTCGAGCACGGGTCCTCCCGCCTCCCCATCTAGTGTGAATCGGATGCGGAGCCCGTCGCCGGGGGGCCGGCTGACCGGCCCGGCGGGCGGGACGGTCCTGGCCGTCGACATCGGCGGCACCAAGCTCGCCGCCGGGCTGGTCGACGCCGCCGCCGGCCGGATCCTCACCCGGGCGGCCCTGCCCACGCCCCGCACCGACGACGGCGAGATCGTCTTCGCCGCCCTCGTCGGGCTGTTCGAACGGCTGGGACCCGGGCGGGCGGAGGTCCGGCTCTGCGGCGTCGGCTCCGGCGGCCCGATGACCGCCGGAGGCGAGACCCTCACGCCCGTCCACATCCCGGCCTGGACGGCCTTCCCGCTCCGGCGCCGGCTGGAGGAGGTCACCGGGCTGCCGGTCTTCGTCGACAACGACGCCAAGGCCGTGGCCCTCGGCGAAGGTTGGGTCGGGGCCGCCGCCGGGGTACCGGCCTACATCGGGATGGTCGTCTCGACGGGGATCGGAGGTGGGATCGTGCTCGACGGGCGCCTGCTCGACGGACGGGCCGGCAACGCCGGACACATCGGCCACGTCGTCGTCGAGCCCGACGGGCGGCCCTGCTTCTGCGGCGGGCGGGGCTGCCTGGAGGGCGAGGCGTCGGGCCGGGCCATCGAGGCGGTCACCGGCCGCCCGGCGGCGGAGGCGGGCCCCGAGGTCGTCCGCCGGACGGGCACGCTGGTCGGACGGGCGGTGGCCTCCGTGGCCAACCTGCTCGACCTCGGCCTGGCCGTCGTGGCCGGCTCCGTGGCGCTCGGATTCGGCGACCCGTTCTTCGCCGCCGCCCAGGCCGAGATCGACGCCCGGGCCCGGCTCGACTTCTCCCGGGGCACCCGCATCCGGCCGGCCGGGCTCGGCGCCGACGCCCCACTGGTCGGCGCCGCCGCGGTCGCCCTCCACGGCGCCGGGCGCCTCCCCTGTTGCCCGTGAGGACGACGTGGCCCGCCGTTCAGCTGGGTGGAGGGAAAAGCCACCCAACGCGGCCGCCGATCCCACTGCCAGCCGCCGGAATTGCCTACGATGCCGCCAGGCTCGGCCGGGGCGACAGGGGGAGGCGGATGCGGCCAGCGGAGACGGAGCGGGTGGTCGCCGCGGAAGCGCGCCCGTGACGAGCCCGACGCTCCCGGTCACGCCCGACGCCGGCCTCGAGACCGGCGTGGCGCCCGAGGCGCCGCCCGCCGGAGCCGCCGGGCGACGGCCGGCGCGGCCGTGGGCCGTGGTGGCGGTCGGCCTGGCGGTGGCCGCCGGCGTGGTGGCCCGGTTCGTCGCCAACTCCCACCTCTGGCTCGACGAGGCGCTCGGCGTGAACATCGCCGCCGTCCCGCTCCGGCATCTCACCGAGGCCCTCCGGCGGGACGGCTCGCCGCCGCTGTACTACGTCCTCCTCCACGTCTGGATCCGGGTGTTCGGCCAGGGCACGATCGCCGTGCGGGCCTTCTCCGGGGTGTGCTCGGTGGCCTGCCTGCCGCTGGCCTGGCGGGTGGGCCGGCGGCTCGGGGGCCGGACGGCCGCCACCGCCGCGCTGGTGCTGCTGGCGCTGTCGCCGTGGGCGGTGCAGTACGCCACCGAGGCCCGGATGTACACGCTGTGCATGCTGCTGGTCCTGGCCGGGGGGCTGGCGCTGGCCAACCTCCTCGAACGGCCGTCGTGGTGGCTCGGGGCCGGCGTGGCGCTGGCCACCGCCGGGCTGCTGCTGACCCACTACTACGCCATGTACACCGTGGCGGTCGTCGGCGCCGTCCTGCTGTGGCACGCCGTCCGGGGCGAGGAACGGGCCGCCGCCCGGCGGGCCCTGGCCGCGGTGGTGGCCGGCGGGATCCTCTTCCTGCCCTGGGTGCCCGTCCTCCTCTACCAGAGCGCCCACACCGGCGCGCCGTGGGGCGAGCCCGGCCGGGGACTGCGCACCGTCCTCGACACCCTCGCCGCGCTGGTCAACGGCTACCGCGACGCCGGCCCCGCCCCGGTGCTGCTGGCCGAGGGGCTCATCTTCCTGGCCGTCTTCGGCCGGGCCGTCGGCCGGCGCCGCTTCGAGATCGACCTCGTCGGGCGGGAGCCGGCCCGGACCCTGGCCCTCGTCACCTTCGGCTCGCTGCTGCTGTCGGTCCTGGTCTCCCAGGTGACCGGCCAGGCCTACGCCCCCCGCTACGCCTCGGTCGTCTTCCCGGGGGTGGTGCTGCTCCTGGCCCTCGGGGTGGCGGCCTTCGCCGATCCCCGCCTCCGGGCGGCGGCGCTGGCCGTCATGGCGCTGCTCGGCGCGGTCGGCATCCGCCCGGTCGTGCAGTACGAGCGGACGCAGGCCGCCACCGTGGCCCGCCACATCCGGGCGTCGGCCCGGCCCGGCGACGTCGTCGCCTACTGCCCCGACCAGCTCGGCCCGTCGGTGAGCCGTCTGCTCCCGGCCTCGTTGGGGCTCACCCAGCTCACCTACCCGAAGGCCGACGGGCCGCAGTTCGTCAACTGGGTCGACTACGCGGCCACGATCCGGCGGACCCCGGTCCTGCCCTTCGGCCAGATGCTCCTCGACCGGGCCGGGCCGGGCCACAGCCTCTGGCTGGTCTGGTCGGCGGGGTACAAGTCGCTCGGCCACCGCTGCGAGCAGCTCCGGGCCACGCTGTCGGGCTACCGGACGTCGGGCGACGACGTCCACCTCAACTGGATCAGTCCCGAGCACATGGGACTCGTCCGCTTCGACCCCGCCTCGCAGTACGACGGCTCGGTCTCCCACCGCTGCAGCGCCGGGAAGGGCTGTTAGCTAACGGCGCCCACTCCGGCGGATGAGCGCCTGGATCGCCGCCAGGTAGTTGGCGTAGCGGCCCCGGAGCCGGTCGGCGGGCCAGTCGGGGGGCAGCAGGGCGTCGGGAAGCAGCGGGTCGGTCCGCAGGAGGCTGATGGCCGCCGCGGCGGCGGCGAACACGGAGGCCGCCCACTCGGGCGGGGCGGCCACGAGGTCGCCGGGGTCGGCCGGGGCCGCCTCCAGGAGCGCCGTGCCTCGGGCCACCCAGGCGGGAAGGTCCCACAGCTCGCCGGCGAGAGTCCCGGCCTCGCCGTCGGGTTCTGCCGTCAGCCACCGGACGGGCGCCTCGTCGAGCAGGGCCGCCGGTGGCGGGGCGAGGTTGTCGGGACGGAGCCACACGCCCTCCCGCCATTCGGCGAAGCGGGCGTCGGCGAAGGCCCGGCGCAACTCGACGCGGTCGGCCGCCGCCCGGCCGGCGCTGACGACGACGGCCATCCGCCAGCCGCCCGTCCAGGAACCGGTGGGCGGGTCGAGGCCGGCGTCCTGCGCCCGCTGGCGTGACAGCAGCGCCTCCCCCACCAGCCGGTAATGCCCGTCGTCGGCGGCCAGCTCCCCCGCCGCCACCATGCGGGACAGCGCCACCCGGGTCGTCCCCCCGCTGATCCCGAACCGGCCGCACAGCTCGACCAGCGCCGCCGCCGACAGCCGGGGCGGGTGGGTGCCGAGCAGCACGGAGGCCACCACCGAGCGGGCCGACAGCGGCCGCAGCCCCAGGGCAGTCAGGATCTCCGGATGGCTCGTATTACGTTCTTGCATCGCCTGATCTAACTCTGTAATGTCGAGGCATGGCAACCACTCGGGAGTTTCACCTGCCGCCCCCGACCCGCACCATGCTGCCCCGTCCGGAGCTCCTCCCGAGTGTTCTCCCGACGGAGCGCCTGAACGCCAAGGGCGTCGCCCGGGCCGATCTGCGCAGCCGGTACCGGGCCATCCCCGACGTCCGCAACGCCGTCACCGTCGTGAGCGCCCTGCTCCAGACGGTCGGCGTCGTCGTGGCCGCCGGCGTGGTGAACCGCTGGTGGGCCTACCTGATCGCCTTCCTGGTCATGGGCCGGGGCCACTGCCAGCTCAACATCCTCGGCCACGAGTCGGCCCACCGGCTGCTGTTCTCCCGCAAGTGGTGGAACGACCAGGTCGGCCGGTGGCTCCTCGGCTACCCGGCCCTGCAGGGCACGCTCAGCTACCGGCGGGCCCATATGGCCCACCACCGCGACGAGATGGGCCCCGAGGAGCCCGACGCCGGGCTCTATGCCGGCTACCCGATCCCGCCCGACTCGCTGCGCCGCAAGCTCACCCGGGACCTGTTCTTCGTCTCGGGCTACAAGAACCTCGTCGCCCTCTGGCGGGCGGCGACGAAGTCCGCCCGGAGCCCCGGCCGGACCGAGGCCCGTCAGGTGATCGCCGTCCAGCTGGTGCTCTTCGGCGCCGCCGTGGCCTGGGGCCGGCCGCTCCTCTACCCGCTGTGCTGGCTGGGCCCCTGGATGAGCCTCTGGAAGGTCTCCAACCGGCTGCGGGCCATCGCCGAACACGGCGGCATGGCCCGCAGCGACGACCGCCGGCTCACCACCCACCACGTCCGCCAGCGGCGGCTGGCCCGGTTCCTGATCGTGCCCTACAACACCGGCTGGCACCTGGCCCACCACGTCGACATCGCCGTCCCGTTCCGGAACCTCCCCGCCTTCCACGAGGAGCTCGTCCGCTCCGGCTGGGTCGTGCCCGAGATCGAGTACCCGAGCTACTGGGCGCTGTGGCGCAAGCTGGCCTCCGGCGAGCGCCGGGAACGCGCCGCCCGCCCGGCCGCCGTCGGCTCCGGCTCCTCGTTCATCCCCGGCTGACCCCCCTGAACCGGATGAGGCCGGTCTGAGACGCCGGCCGAGGCCGCCGGCAGGGGTGCCGCTACGATCGGCCGCCATGTATCCCGGACACTGGGCCCAGGTCGATCCCGACAAGCCGGCGGTCGTGATTGCCGGCAGCGACGACGTCCTCACCTACGGCGAACTCGATGACCGCTCGACCCGCCTGGCCCGGCTGTGGCACGACGCCGGCCTCCGGCCCGGCGACGGCGTGGCGCTGTTCATGGAGAACCAGCTCCGGTACCTCGAGGTCGTGTGGGCGGCGATGCGGTCCGGGCTGCGGATCACGCCGGTCAACCGCTACCTCACCGCGGCGGAGGCGGCCTACATCGTCAACGACTGCGACGCCCGGGCCCTCGTCGTGTCCCGGGCGCTGGCCCCCGTGGCCGCCGAGCTGGCCGACATGGCGCCGGGCTGCAAGCTGCGCCTCTCGGTCGGCGGAGTCGTCGAGGGCTACGACTCCTACGAGGACGCGCTGGCCGGCGTCCCCTCGGGGCCGCTCGACGACGAGCCGCTCGGGCAGCTCATGCTCTACAGCTCGGGGACGACCGGCCGGCCCAAGGGCGTCGTCCGGCCTCAGGCGGCCCGCAAGATCAACGAGGGTGTCGGGGCGCTGTCGGGGATCGGGGCGCTGTTCGGGATCAACAACGACAGCGTGTACCTCTCGCCCGCCCCGATCTACCACGCCGCTCCGCTCGGGTTCTGTCTCGGCACGACGTCGCTCGGCGGGACCGTGGTGCTCATGGCCCACTTCGACCCGCTCGAGGCGCTGGCCGCCCTGGAGCGCCATCGCTGCACCCACAGCCAGTGGGTCCCGACGATGTTCTCCCGGATGCTCAAGCTCCCCGAGGAGGACCGCAACCGCTTCGACCTGTCGGCCCACAAGGTCGCCATCCACGCCGCCGCCCCCTGCCCCCGGCCGGTCAAGGAGGCGATGTTCGAGTGGTGGGGCCCGATCATCTACGAGTACTACGGCGGCTCCGAGCTGAACGGCCTGACCTACGTCGGGCCGCAGGAATGGCTGGCCCACCCGGGCACCGTCGGTCGCGCCGTGCTCGGCACGCTGCACATCTGCGACGACGAGGGGAACGAGCTGCCGCCGGGCGAGCCGGGGCTCATCTACTTCGAGCAGGAGGCCGCCCCGTTCCACTACCACAAGGACGAGGCGCAGACGCGGTCCTCCCGCCACCCCGCCCGGCCGAACTGGACGGCGCTGGGCGACGTCGGGTACATCGACGACGAGGGGTACCTCTACCTCACCGACCGGGCGACGTTCATGATCATCTCCGGCGGGGTGAACATCTACCCCCGGGAGATCGAGGACGTGCTCGTCATGCACCCGCTGGTCGACGACGTGGCCGTCTTCGGCGTGCCCAACCCCGACATGGGCGAGGAGGTCAAGGCGGTGGTGCAGCTCGTGGGCGGCGTCGAGGAATCACCGGAACTGGCCGACGAATTGATCGATTTCTGCCGGGAACGCCTGACCCATTACAAGTGCCCGAAGACGGTCGATTTCGACCCGCAGCTCCCCCGCCTGCCGACGGGCAAGCTCTACAAACGCGTGCTGCGAGACCGTTACTGGGGCGACCGCCAGAACCGACTCGCCTGACGGGACAACGGGTTTCTTCCCGTTTTCGTTTCTATGACGACAGTCGGAACAGGCAGGAACCAACTGCCCGTCGTTGAACTTTCAGTGCGTTCCTAAAAGACGTTTACTCGGCTGGGGCGGCCGGGATGAGACTCCCCCCGGAGGCACCATGCCAACCCAGTCGAGCAGGCGCGCCCGTTTGCGCCGCCCGTTGATGGTCGTCACGCTGGCCGCGCTCCTCGCCGCCGCCACGCTCGCCCCCGGGGCCACCGCCGCCGGTACGGTCAAGAAGAGCAACGGCCCCGACAACGTGGTTCCGCCCAAGCAGGGCACCTGGGTCGGGACGTACCAGGACATGAGCGGCTCGCAGGCCGCCAAGCAGAACCGGGTCCTCGACCTCGAGTCGCTGCTCGGCGGCACGGAGGACCTCGACCACATCTACGAGGCGTGGAACTCGACGTTCCCGGGCTGGCGGGAGGCGTGGGACAACCTCAACGGGCGCGTCCCGTTCGTGTCCTGGGCCCCGGCGTCGACGGCGGCCGTGAACTCCGGCCGCTACGACGGGATGATCAAGCAGCGGGCCGCCGCCATCAAGGCCGCCGGCTATCCCATCCTCCTCGAATGGTTCTGGGAGATGGACGGGAGCCGCAACAAGCACATCGCCGGCTCACCGGCGGCGTTCATCGCCGCCTGGAAGCGGATCCACACGATCTTCGACAAGGCCGGGGTCACCAACGTCTCGTGGGTGTGGTGCCCCGACGCCTGGGGCTTCAACACCGGCGCGGCCCAGACGTTCTATCCCGGCGACGCCTACGTCGATTGGATCTGCGCCGACGGCTACAACTGGGCGCCCGGCCGGAAGGGCGATGAGTGGCGCTCCTTCCAGTGGACGTTCCAGCCCTTCTACGACTGGGGCTCCGCCCGGGGCAAGCCGCTCATGATCGGCGAATTCGGTGTCCAGGAACGCAAACCGGGCGAGAAGGCCCAGTGGCTGCGCGACGCCGCCACCGTGCTCGCCACGCAGATGACCGACATCAAGGCCGTGGTCTACTTCGACGTGAAGAAGCGGTACAACTGGCTGCTGTCGTCGTCGGCGTCGGCCGAGAGCGCCTTCAAGTACCTGGCCAGGACGGTCCGGCCGGGCTCGGGCTAGCCGAGGTGGCGCAGGGCCACCGCCGCTTCGGGGGTGAGCACCCGGAAGCCGATGCTCTCCTCCAAGAACAGTTCCACGGCGTCCGAGCGGTGCGTGACGTACCCGAGGGCCATGTCCTGGCCGCAGGTGAGCTCGAAGTCGTCGCCCCGGACCGACAGGACGATGGCGCCGTCGACGGCCGGGCCCCACACGACCGGCCCGCCGAGGATCAGCCGCAGGTGCTCGAGGACGGGATAGCCCCCGTACTCGGTGGTCTCGATGACGCCCGTCCAGCAGCGCGGCCCGAGCACGGCGGCGTAGGGGCCGTCGATACCGGTCTCCCGCAGCGTGGATACGGCCTGGGCCACCAGCCTCGGATATTCGGTGTAGTTGTCGCCGATCTCGATTCCCGGATGGGGTGAGGCTTCGGCGATGCCGGTGATGTGCGCTTCCTTGAAGCCATTGAAGACGATGTGGTCCTCGGCCAGGGCCGCCCGCTTGGCGGCCTCGATGACCTTGGCCAGGTCGGGATCGGGGCGGCCGCGGTCGATGTCGTCGATGTCGGCCCTCGACATCGAGAAGGCGTGGCGCAGCTCCACCAGCGGCTGCACCACCCGGATGCCGGCCTCGACGCCGTCGACCGGGCCGGG
>Ga0070741_10019928_pt1 | contig 10660 bp, 8 predicted proteins | sample Coa_R1_4_FD_66440 | JGI IMG/M metagenome (GOLD analysis project Ga0070741, IMG submission 66440) | Surface soil microbial communities from Centralia Pennsylvania, which are recovering from an underground coalmine fire - Coalmine... | ecosystem: Environmental > Terrestrial > Soil > Unclassified ... | reverse complement strand
GCCGATCGGCCGGAGGCCGCGGTGCTGTCCCCGCGTGAGGCCGAGATAGCCGGGCTCGTCGCCGAAGGGCTGACGAACCCGGCCATCGCGCGCCGCCTGTTCCTGAGCCGGCCGACCGTGGCCAGCCACGTGGCCCACATCCTGGCGAAGCTGGGGTTCTCGTCCAGGTCGCAGATCGCCGCGTGGGCGGCCCAGCGTGGTCAGGGACAGATCTGATAATGCCCGGTCGACTCGTTCCCCGAGTCGTTGCTATTGGACCAATCGACGTACATCGGGTTGTCGTATGGGGCGAGCTGGATGTACGTATAGGCTCCTTGGCCGTAGAGGACCGCCCAGACATTGTTGGCTAGGCCCAGACAGTTGCTGGCGGAGAGCGTCTTCTGGCCGATGAGCCATATATTGCGTCCGGTCGAGCAACCGACGCCGAGGCAGCTAGGTGTATTTTCAGGCCCAACGCCCGTCCCGGTCGCCAGAACGCCATCAGCGACGGCTTCCAGACAGCGCCGGGTTGTCCCGTCCGGCAATTCGCAAATGAGTTCGGCATATGCCTTGACGACGGGGGCTCCGGTCGACGAGAGGCTGGTGTCCAGGTCGACGCACACCACGGCCTGCTCACTGAAACTGTCTGGACCGCCGATGATGGTGCACTGGTGCGCCACGTCCCCCCTGTCGGCGTACAGGATGGGAGTCGATGCGCTCGCGGCGGTGGCGGGTCCGGTGATGCACAGTCCGGCCACTGCCATGGCCGCGATGGCCGCGGCCACGAGCCGGCGTTTGCCTGTGAGTCTCATCCGCTGATGATCGCTGGTCCGGACGAGCACCGGCATCGTCCAGATGAACGATCCAGTGTGGCCGGGCGCCCGGTTCATCCATGTGGCGGATAACGCCACCTCGGCCAGGGTCAGCCGCGAGCCGGTCCGCAGCACCCGGATCAGCGCCCGCACCGCCTCGGTCACTCCGGCGAGCGCCTCGTCCGACGGCCACGCGACGCCGGCCGGCAACACGGCATCCCCGGCGGCCGCGGCGGCGCACGCCTCGCGCAGCGCCGCGCCCAGCACCCGTACCCCTTCGGCCGAAGGCACCTCGCCGGCCGGCAACGCCACCACCGACGCCACCACGGCGTCGAGCACCTGCTCCAGGCCGACCACCGCGGGCCACCAGGCCGAAGCCCGCCGGCTGATCGACGGCGGCTCCGACATCGTGCGCTGGAACTCGGCCCGCAGGTCGGCAACCGCCCGGTACGTACGGCGCCGCACCTTTGACCGCTCCGGCACCGCACCGGCACCGGCCGGATCGGCCGAACCTCCGAGCGCCACCTCCAGATAGCCGGCCACCGCCGCGCCCGTCGCGGCGAACTGCCGCGGCAGGTGCGCGTACCAGCTGGTCCACCACGGCAAGAAGCCGACGACGAGCGCGATCCCGCAGCCGATCAGCGTGTCGATCAGCCGGTCCAGCGCGAGCTGCCAGCCGGCGGGGGACAGCAGGTCGATAAGGATCACCACGAGCGGCGTGAGGAACACCGCCAGCAGCCCGTAGTTCCTGCTCCGGCCCAACGGCAGCAGCCCGGCCAGCACGGCGAACGGAACCAGCAGCCACAGCCCGTGCAGCCACACCAGCAGCACCGCGCCGAGCACCGCTCCGAGCACGGTGCCGATGCCACGCTGCAGCGCCCTGGCGAACACCGAGCCGTAGTCCGGCTTGAGCACGACGACGACGGTGAGCAGCACCCAGTACGACCGCTGGAGCTGAACCACCTCGGTGAATACGCCCGCGACCAGCACGCATGTCATCAGCCGCGCGGCGAATATCCGGTTCTGCCACCCGAATCCGTCGAGGATCCCGGAGATCCGCGTCCGCACCGGATCCCGCTTGCGCGCCGGCATACCGGGATCCCGCGGCGTCCAGGCGGATGACAGCACTCGCGCCGCGCCAGCCATCGCGTCCCGGAGCGCCTCCGCCGCGGCGCTCGAATCCCAGGCCGGCGGGATCGCCGGCGGTGTCCCGCCGTCCCGCACGACGTCGGCCAGGCGCTGCATCGTCACGACGATCAGCGGCGGCGGCCGCTGCCCGGCCAGCCCAAGCGCGGTCGACGCCTCGGCGATGAGCTGCGCGGAGTTCAGCGCCGCGACCAGCCGCATCATCCGCTGATTCCGGCCAGAAGACGTCGACCGCACGGTCAGCAGCCCGTCGTACGCCGTGTTCAGCGCGCCGGTCACGTTGCGCCGCGCCCCAGCGAACCCAGGCGTTCCGATCGCGGACAGCTTCGCGGTCAGCGCCTGGTACACGGCCGTGACATTGCGCTGCTCCTTGCCGCGCGGCCAGAGCAGCCAGCCGGGCACGGTCAGCAGCAGCGCCCACGCGACCCCGGCGAGGAAGCCGAGCGCGGTATGCCACGCCGGCCGCAGCGCGCCCACCGGCCCGATGCCGAGCGCGGTGTACACGAGCAGCTGGAGCCCGGTGATCGAACCGACGTCGCCGAGCGAGCTGAGCAGCGCGGATACGCCCGCGATCACGACGAGGCCGGCCACCGCGAGCCAGCCGTGCCCGTGAATGACCGACCCGATCGCCAGCCCGACCGCGCCGCCGAACACCGACGCGCTGGCCACCCGTTTGACCCTGGTCAGGTACGGCCCGCCGGAGTCGGCCAGGATGCCGAGCAGCCCGCCCATGGCGGGCAGCACGCCCAGCGTGTCCCGCCCGGCCGGCAGCGCCACCGACAACGGCAGGCAGATCGCGAACGCGGCCCGGATCATCTCCGGCCACGGCACCGGCGCGCGGCGCTGCTTCGCCAGTTCCCCGACCCACCCCATTTGACTCATAACGACACTGGTTATACCTCCCCGGCCTGCACGGAACCGCTACTGGCCGTGCCGCGTCGAATTCGCATGAGGAACTCTGTGCGGCTCGGGCTGGTGACGATGGCGTGCGCGGGGGTCGCGCTGGCGGGGTGCGGTAGTCAGCGGGCGGGCGCGGGCTCGTCGGGAGCCGGCGGGCCGGGCACGCCGGCCGGGTCGACGGACGCCACGGCGAGCGCGGCTCCGTCCGCCACGCCGTCCGGCTCGCCGGCGGGTCAGACGCCGGCCCAGCGGGCGGCGGCGGATGCCGCCGCGATGCTCGCCGCGTTCCCCGTGCCGCCGGGCGCCGTGCCCACGCAGGCGCTGCCGGTGTCGTGGCTCAGCGCGTCGCCGGAGCCGGCCACCGGTCCTGACGCGGTCACGCGAACCGGCTGGTGGCGGGTCGCGGGGCAGCCGGTGACCGTGCTCGGCTGGATAAAGGCACATATGCCTTCGGGGTTCTCGCTGGGGCTCAGCGGCTCGGGCCAGCCGGGGCCGCGGATCGTGGCCGAGCCCGCGCTGCCGCACCCCGGCGCGACCAAGCCCGCCATCAAGCTCTGGTTCGCCCAGTTCACCAAGCCGCCCGTGCCGGACGTGCTGTCCACGCGCTGGCTGGTGGTGTCGGTGGCCGCGGACGGGTCAGGACAGACGGCGATCCGGGTGGACGGCGAGGTCTACTGGGTGCCGGTCAAGCCGGCCGCGGAGCGGATCCCCTCGTCGGCGACGGTCGTGACGATCGCCCCGATCCTGGGCAACGGCCCGGTCAACGCGGATGACGCGCCGGTCGTGATCACCGATCCGGCCAAGGTCGCGAAGATCGCGGCGGTCGTGAACGCGCTCCAGCTGTTCGCGGTGGGCCGCATGATGTGCCCGATGTACCGTGGCCCGAGCATGCGGCTGACGTTCCGGGCCGCACCTACCGGTCCGGACCTGGCCGTGGTGACCGCCAACACCACCGGTTGCGGGACGGTCGGGGTGTCGATCGGCGGTCACCAGTACCCGATGCTCGCCGGCGCCGGTGCCATGGAGAAGCAGGTCATGACCATCGCCGGAGCGCACTGGCCAGGATTCCCCGGCGGCTGACCGGCGATCCAGCGGATCGTGGCAGTAATGCCGTTATGATATGACATCCTGCCAGCTTTCATGCGAGACTGAGCCACATGGCAGGGCTCAGCAACGTTGCCGTGGTCGTGGTGCATGACTTCCAGCCGTTCGAGTTCGGGCTGATCTGCGAGGTCTTTGGCATCGACCGGACCGACGAGGGGCTGCCGGCGTATGAGTTCGCGGTGGTCGCGGGCGAGCCGGGGCCGCTGCGCTCGCGCAACGACTTCACGCTCCAGCCGCGGCACGGGCTCGAGCGGCTGGCCGAGGCGGACCTGATCGCGCTGCCGGCGGTCTGCGACGGACGGCTCGGCGGGGCCCCGTTTCCTGATCCGCTGCTCCAGGCGCTGCGCGACGCGGTCGGTCGCGGCGCGCGGGTGCTGAGCGTGTGCAGCGGCGCGTTCATCTTGGGGGAGGCCGGGCTGCTCGACGGGCGCCGGTGCACCACGCACTGGCGGCACGCGGACGAGCTGGCGCGCCGGTATCCCGCGGCGAAGGTGGACCCGGACGTGCTCTACGTCGACGACGACCCGGTGATCAGCAGCGCGGGGACCGCGGCCGGCATCGACGCGTGCCTTTATATCGTGCGCAAGGAACAGGGCTCACGGGTCGCCAACGGCATCGCGCGGCGCATGGTAGTGCCGCCGCACCGGGACGGCGGGCAGGCCCAGTTCGTCGGCCAGCCGGTGGCCCCGACCTGCGACGGAGCGATGGGCGAGCTGCTCGACTGGCTGCGCGGCAACCTCGCGCTGCCGCTCACCGTGCGCCAGCTGGCGGCTCGGGCGCACATGTCGGAGCGGACGTTCGCCCGGCGCTTCGTGCACGACACCGGTACGACGCCGCAGCGCTGGCTCATCGGGCAGCGGATCCTGCTTGCCCAGGAAATGCTCGAGGAGACCGATGAAACCGTGGACGCCATCGCCGACCGGGCCGGGTTCGGCAACGCGACCGCGATGCGGCATCACTTCCGCCTCTGGCGTGGTACCACGCCCAACGCGTACCGCCGAATGTTTCGTGGCGACAGCGCCGCCGCCTCATAGAATAGGTACGTGATCAGGTTTCTGCTCAGGGGCCTTGTCTCGGCCGCGGCCCTGGGTGTCGCCACGTGGTGGGTGTCGGGTATCACGCTGACGGCGGCCAGCATCTGGTCCAAGATCGGGACGCTGCTGGTGGTGGCGCTGATCTTCGGCCTCGTGAACGCCACGCTCAAGCCGCTGATCAAGGTCGTGGGCTGCGCGTTCTACATCCTCACGTGCGGCCTGGGCGCGCTCGTGGTGAACGGGCTGCTGCTGTGGCTGACCAGCGTGATCTCCGGGGATCTCAAGCTGCCGTTCCACGTCGCCGGATTCTGGGCGGGCTTTTGGGGTGCGATCATCGTCGGGCTGGTGAGCTGGCTGCTGGGCACGGTCATCGGGGACGACCGCGGGGGGAAGGACGACGAGGACGAGCCGCCGGTACGGGTCGTCCGCGTTCAGTTACCCCTCTAGACTGGGCTGGTCCTAGACTGCTCGGGCCGTTGATTTCTCAGGCCTAGAGTTCCTTTCCCGATACCCCGGAGTACGCGGACGTGAAGACTGACGTCGAAGAGCTGAGCCCGACTCGTGTGCGGCTGAGCGTTGAGGTGCCATTCGAAGAGCTGAAGCCCAGCCTCGACAAGGCTTACCGGGATATCGCCCAGCAGGTAAGGATCCCCGGCTTCCGCCCCGGACGGGTGCCGCCGCCGGTGATCGACCGCCGGATCGGCCGGGACTACGTGCTCAGCCAGGCCGTCAACGACGCCATCCCCGGCCTGTACGACAAGGCCGTCGCGGAGTCCGAGATCCAGCCGCTCGGCACGCCCGAGGTGGACATCTCCAGCATGGACTACGGCCAGCAGCTCACGTTCACCGTCGAGGTGGACAAGCGGCCCGCGTTTGAGCTGCCGGACTTCGCCACGCTGTCGGTGCAGGTAGACGGCACGCTGGTGACTCCGGACGAGGTAGAGGAGTACCTGTCCTCGATCCGTGAGCGGTTCGCCTCGCTGAAGTCGGTGCAGCGGCCCGTCGAGGATGGCGACTTCGTGTCCATCGACCTGTCCGCGTCGGTGGAGGACAAGCCCGTCGAAGACGCCCAGGCCAGCGGCCTGTCCTACCAGATCGGCAGCGGATCGCTGCTCGACGGCCTGGACGCCGCGCTGATCGGGCTGTCGGCGGGGGAGACCGCCACGTTCCGCACCGAACTCGCGGGCGGCGATTTCGCCGGCCAGGAGGCGGACGTCACCGCGACCGTGCACAGCGTCAAGACCAAGGAACTGCCCGAGATGGACGACGAGTTCGCCCAGCTCGCGAGCGAGTTCGACACGCTCGGCGAGTTCCGGTCGAGCACCCGGGCGCAGCTTGAGCGCGTCAAGGAGATGCAGCAGGTCGTGCAGGCCAGAGACAAAGCGCTCGACGCCGTGCTCGACGCCGTCGACATTCCGCTGCCCGAAGGCATCGTCGAGGCCGAGATCACTCAGAACAAGGAGTCGGTATCCGATCAGCTGTCGCGGGCCGGCACCACGCTGGAGGACTACCTGTCGGCCACGAACCAGACCGCCGAACAGTACGACCTTGACGCCCAGCAGCGCGCGCGGCGTGCGGTCAAGGTCAGCCTGGTGCTCGACAAGCTCGCGCGCGACGAGGAGATCAGCGTCAGCACCGAGGAGCTGTCCTCGTTCATCACCCGCCAGGCCGAGCAGATGGGCGTGAGCCCGGACCGGCTGGCCCAGCAGCTCACCGCCAGCAACCAGCTCAGCGTCGCCGCCGCCGAAGTGCTGCGTGGCAAGGCGATGAACGTGATCGCGGAGCGGGTCCGGGTCACCGATCCTTCGGGCTCGGTGGTGGACGTAGCCGCGGCGCTAGCCGCCCCCGTCCCCGACCCCGACGCGTCCGCCGAGGCTGACGTGGACGCTGAGGCTGACGCGTCCGCCGAGGCGGAAGCCGAGGCCTAACGCCGACGCCGAGGCGGCAAGCCCCGCCGAAGGCGCCCCACCGCCCACCGCCCACCGCCCACCGCCCAAGATCGTTTGACGTTTTGGTGCGCTATCACGCACCGAACCGTCAAACGATCTCCGATCGCCCAGAACGCACCGGACATATCGGGCGCAAGCGCGGGTGCCGCGTGGTATCAACGTGGTAGATCGCCCCTTCGTGGAAGTCTGACCCTCGTAAAGGAGGGTCGCGCCCCCACAAAGGGGAAATCCGACACGTTGTTCGATCGCTAACCTGTTTGTAGGCGCTAACCGAACGACCCTGAGCGGAGCTGTACGCCTCGCGCCACGGGGCCGCCGGGCTTTGGCGGTTAGGGGGTGCGGGGCGCACGAAGCCCTCTCTTGGGGGGCGCGGGGCGTCTCGGAGGGTGGGCGGGGAGCGGGGTTGGCGGGTGTAACCACAGGTCGTTCCGAGAACATAGGCTTTTGCTCATGGCAACTTGGTGCGCCTGTAGCGAACATGGGGCTGCCGGGGACGATCCGCGTTCGCGGCGGGGTTATGGTCCTGTCAACGACAACGAACATGACTGGAGCAGGTGACCATCGTGACTCAGCTTCAGACGCCGCCCGGGATCGTGGCTGCGTCCCCCGAGACTCCGCCGTCGCCGTTCGGGGACCAGCTATTCCAGCGGCTGCTGCGGCACCGGATCATCTTCCTCGGCCAGCAGGTGGACGACGACATCGCCAACCGGATCTGCGCCGAGATGGTGCTGCTGGCCTCCGAGGACGATAAGCGCGACATCAGCATTTACATCAATTCGCCCGGCGGGTCGGTATACGCCGGTATGGCGATTTACGACATGATGCAGTACGTCCCGAACGATGTGGCCACCTACGCGATGGGAATGGCGGCGTCGATGGGCCAGTTCCTGCTCACCGCCGGCGCGGCCGGCAAGCGGTACGCGCTGCCGCATGCGCAGATCCTGATGCACCAGCCGTCCGGCGGCATCGGGGGCACCGCGTCCGACATCCGGATCCAGGCCGAGCAGATGCTGTACATCAAGCGCACGCTGTTCGAGCGCACCGCGTATCACACCGGCCAGCCCCTCGACCAGATCGAGAAGGATGCCGACCGGGACCGCTGGTTCACCGCCGAGGAAGCCAAAGACTACGGGTTCGTGGACCACGTGATCCGCAGCGCCGTCGAGGTGCCGACCGTGGGTCCGCTGTCATGAGTTACAACAGGGAGCCGAACATGAATCCGCAATCGCGGTATGTCCTGCCGTCCTTTGTGGAGCGGACGTCGTACGGGATCAAGGAGATGAACCCGTACAACAAGCTCTTCGAAGAGCGGATCATCTTCCTCGGGGTGCAGATCGACGACGCGTCGGCGAACGACGTGATGGCTCAGCTGATCACGCTGGAGTCGATCGACCCGGATCGCGAGATCACCATGTACATCAACTCGCCCGGCGGGTCGATGACCTCGATGATGGCGATCTACGACACCATGCAGTTCGTCCAGCCGGAGATCATGACCTGCTGCATCGGCCAGGCGGCCAGCGCGGCCGCGGTCATCCTGGCGGCCGGCACCAACGGCAAGCGGGTCGCCCTGCCCAACTCGCGGATCCTGATCCACCAGCCGGCCACCGAGGGCGGCTACGGGCAGTCGACGGACATGGAGATCCAGGCGCGGGAAATCCTCCGGATGCGGTCGTCCATGGAGCAGATCCTGGCTCGCCACACCGGCAAGGACGAGGAAGAAGTCCGCCGGGACATCGAGCGGGACAAGTTCCTCACCGCCGAGGAGGCCAGGGACTACGGCCTCATCGACGAGGTGCTGACCACCATCAAACGGGGCACCGAGCGCGCTGTGGAGGTAGTGTCGTCTTAGCGGGAGGATTCAGCTCTTCCCTCTCGCGCCGCTGAGCGGTTTGATGGGTCCATCGGCGACCCATTCGCTCCCGCGAAGCGGTACCGTCGATTTAGCCGGCGGAGGCAACTGGGTACCAGGGGCCTGCCGGTAGTGGCCGGGGCCGGCCGCCCTCGTGGCGGTGGCCCGACGGAAAAGGAGTACTGGGTGGCACGCATCGGAGACGGTGGGGACCTGTTGAAATGCTCGTTCTGCGGGAAGAGTCAAAAGCAGGTCAAGAAGCTCATCGCCGGCCCAGGTGTGTACATCTGCGACGAGTGCATCGATCTCTGTAACGAGATCATCGAGGAAGAGCTCGCCGAGCCCTCCGAATTCAAGTGGGACAGCCTGCCCAAGCCGAGAGAGATCTACGAGTTCCTCGACGCGTACGTGATCGGCCAGGACAAGGCGAAGAAGGCGCTGTCGGTCGCCGTCTACAACCACTACAAGAGGGTCCAGTCCGGCGACGACCGCCCGGGCGACGAGGGCGTGGAGCTGGCCAAGTCCAACATCTTGCTGCTGGGCCCTACAGGGTCGGGCAAGACGCTGCTGGCCCAGACCCTGGCCCGGCTGCTGAACGTCCCGTTCGCGATCGCCGACGCGACCGCGCTGACCGAGGCCGGGTACGTCGGGGAGGATGTCGAGAACATCCTGCTCAAGCTCATCCAGGCGGCCGACTACGACGTCAAGAAGGCCGAAACCGGGATCATCTACATCGACGAGATCGACAAGATCGCCCGTAAGAGCGAGAACCCGTCGATCACCCGCGATGTGTCCGGCGAGGGCGTGCAGCAGGCGCTGCTGAAGATCCTGGAAGGCACCACGGCGTCGGTCCCCCCGCAGGGCGGCCGCAAGCATCCGCACCAGGAGTTCATCCAGATCGACACCACGAACGTGCTGTTCATCTGCGGCGGCGCCTTCGCTGGCCTGGAGAAGATCATCGAGCAGCGGTCCGGCAACAACGGGATGGGCTTCAACGCCAAGCTGCGGGTGCGCAAGCAGAACTCCGCGGCGGATCAGTTCAGCGATGTCATGCCGGAGGACCTGCTGAAGTTCGGCATGATCCCGGAGTTCGTCGGGCGGTTGCCGGTGATCACGTCCGTGCACAACCTGGACCGGGACGCGCTGATCCAGATCCTCACCGAGCCACGCAACGCGCTGGTCAAGCAGTACAAGCGGCTGTTCGAGCTGGACGGCGTCGACCTGGAGTTCACGCCGGACTCGCTCGAGGCCATCGCCGACCAGGCGAACCTGCGCGGCACGGGCGCGCGCGGGCTGCGCGCGATCATGGAGGAAGTCCTGCTCTCGGTCATGTACGAGGTGCCGTCGCGCAAGGACGTGGAGCGGGTGGTGATCACCCGCGAGGCGGTGCTGGAGAACGTGAACCCGACGATCGTGCCGCGTTCGGTGGAGCGGCGGACGCCTCGCGAGAAGTCCGCCTGAGCTAATTCAGAGACGCCCGTAACATGTGCGGCTCAGCGTGTGCAGCCGTGTCGATTTTGGGTGTATTGCCTATGATCACCGGGATCCGCAGGTAGCCTCTCGACTATTGCCGTTAGTCTGGCGGGGTCCCGCCACGCCGGATCTCGGACGCTGACATAGCAGCCGTCTTCCATAGCGACGGGGATGAGCGCAAACATGAGTGGTTGGGATACTCCTCGCGGTAGCTGGGGAGCGCAGGACGAGCCGGACCAGTCCGGAACTGGCGAGCTTCGCCACGGCCGGCGCGGTGCGCCCGGTGCACCCGGCGTGCCTGGCGCGCCCGGCTACGAGCAGGAGGGCGGCTACGACCAGAACGGCTACGGTCAGCCCGCGGCGCCGGCTTTCGGCACCGGGCCGATGCCTGGCGGTGGCTACGGCCAGTCC
>Ga0070741_10019927_pt1 | contig 10660 bp, 11 predicted proteins | sample Coa_R1_4_FD_66440 | JGI IMG/M metagenome (GOLD analysis project Ga0070741, IMG submission 66440) | Surface soil microbial communities from Centralia Pennsylvania, which are recovering from an underground coalmine fire - Coalmine... | ecosystem: Environmental > Terrestrial > Soil > Unclassified ... | reverse complement strand
GGGCCGCTACGACATGTACCAACGTCACACCCGCCGGGACGTTCCTGTCGTCGTACTCTCACCCTCCGCTTGATCCGAGCGAAGCCCGCGCACGGTCCGGGCCTGGTCACGCGCCTGCTGTCCTGATCGGAGATGCGCCCCAACTGAGGCGACCGCGCAACGCAAACAGCGAGATCGAGCCGAGAGGCTCACCAAACGAAGGGCACCAGCCGCTTATGCGTGGCAGCGTAGGAGCCGTAGTTGGCACCGAGGTTCTGTAACAACGTCCGATCCTCCACCCCGATGCGGAACACGAGACCGCCTGCTGTCACGACCGTGAGGCAAACCAGCGACCACCAGTTCCCCATGAACAAGCCCGCAGCCACGATCACAAGAAGCAGGCCCGCATAGCTTGGGTGCCGGATCAATCGGTACGGCCCCTCGGTTATCACCGGCTGATCCCTGCTCGTCTGGACGGTGAACGTGAAGTACCGGCCCAGAGCACGAAAGCTCCAGACCCGCAGGGAGATGCCGCACCAAAACAGAACGATGCCGATCCAAACGACGAACGCGGTGGGCCGGAACTTCGCCAACTGTGCGACTTTGGCGAGAGCGCCTGCCGTGAGGGCGCCGCCTCCAACGATGAGCCGGAAAAGGACCTCGCTTCGCCAGTTGGCCTTCACACCCACGGGTCGGTGAGTGATGCTCTGGCGGAGCTCCAGCATCACCCAGACAGCCGCCGTGACCACCAGTATCCAGCGGACGACCGGTGATGCCCCTGCCATAAGTGCTTCCCCTCAGCTCGTGCCCTCCACTATGACAGCTCGGCAACCAAGATCATCTGAGATCGCCAGGGTGGGGTGAGCGGGGCCCCGGCGTGCCTTGCACCGCCCGATATTGCGCGGCACTGGTCCTGTGGAGAAGCAGGGCCGCCGCACCGGGTCATCGCCCGGCAACGCCAACTACAGGGCGGGGTACGGTGGCGCCGCCGGCGTCGGCGGCCGCGTCATCGAACGTCCGAGAAACGGCCGATGAGTGCTGCCCCGTCCTCGGACGGGATTCGACCGGGATGGTCGGTTATGGGTGCTCCTACCCGCTCAAGAACCTGTTCGTCGCCAGCGCCCTAACCCATGAGGTCAGCACGTTGAGGGCGATGAAGCTTCCTTCTGGGACGACTTGCGGGTCGGGCCTCCGCGGGCTCGGTGTGGCGGACGACGCGGCCGGCCGGGTCTTGTGGCGGGCGGGGACGGCGAGCGTGCCGGGGTGTGGGCGAGCGGTGGTCGCGCCGGGTGTGGGTGGGCAGGCCAGGCCCGTGTTACATGTGGCTGGTCGGACGCGAATCAATCAACGTGACGGACATACACCCGCCCAGCCCTGGCGAGGGAGCAGTCGCGCCGGCCGGACTGGCGCGGGACCCGGCTGCCCTCGACGCGTTCTACCGGGAGCACGTCGTGGCCCTGACCGGCTTCTTCGCCCGCCGGGCGGCGACGCCTGCTGAGGTCGCGGACCTCGTCGCTGACACGTTCTGTGCGGCGATCGTCGCGGCCGACCGCTACGACCCACGCCGAGGCAGCCCGCGGGCCTGGCTCTTCGGGATCGCATCCCATGTTGCCGTCGCCTCCTACCGGTCCCACGCCCGCGAGACGGCCGCGACGGTGCGCCTGGCCGGGCGCCGCCTCCTCGACGAAAGCGACGAGGCGCGGCTGACCGAGCGCATCGCCGCCGAAGGCCACGCCCGCGCCCTGCACGACGCGCTCGGCCATCTTGGCGACACCGATCGCCGCCTGCTCGAGCTCGTGGTCCTCGATCAGCTCAGCGTCGATGATGCCGCTCACGCGCTCGGGATCCGGCGCAGCGCCGCCCGCATGCGGCTCAGCCGGGCGCGCCGCCGAGCCAGGGCCTTCCTCACCGACCCCAAGCCGCCATCCACCACCACCACCATCGCCATCGAGGTGCCCAGATGACCGTTGCCACCGAACCGCTCGAAGGGTTCGAGGCCCGGCTGCTCACCGAGCTCCACGCCTTCGCGGCCAGCCTCCCGCCGCGGGCCTTCCAACCACGGCCGAGGCCGGGCCGGTTCGCGGCTGCGGCCCTGGCCGCCGCCGCTGCCATCGCCGTGGCCGTCGGCCTGTACGTGATGGAGCGCCCCTCACCAGCGGCCGCGTTCACCATCTCCCGGGACCGGTCTGGGGTTGTGGTGGTCGACATCCGCCGTCCCCTGACCGCGTCCGAACAGGACGCCCTCAGCTCGAAGTTGGTGCGCTACGAGGTGGACCCCAACAGTGTCGTGTTCCGTTGCATGAGCTCACGGCTGCCCGGGCCGCCGCCGGGGCAAACGAGGGTACAAAAGCCGGCCACCCCCGCGGAGGCCCAAGCACTCATCGCCAAGTTCCACGCCGCGGCAGCCGCGTGCGGGCTCTCGTCGCAGCCGACGGTCCCGCCGCCGGCAACGCCGTCGGCGACACCTTGACCACCGCCGTGAACGCACCGCTGCGACGGGCCGCGCCACACGTCTCGCAGTCCGCTTTCCCAAGGGGAACTTCGTCGGGCGGGCACCGGCGCCGGCTCGCGGTCGCGGCCGTTGTAATCACGGGCATCGTCGCCGCTGGCTGCAACTCGGGCTCAGCGGCGCGTGCCGCCTCGGCCCCCACGACAAGTGCGGCGTCGGCCCCCACGACGGCGACTTCGCCGTCGAGCCCGACCGCTGACTGTGACTCAGCGGCGACGTGCTACACCCCGCACCAGATCGAGACCGCCTACGGGGTACTGCCGTTGCTGCAGGGCGACATCGACGGGCGCGGCCAGACCGTTGTGCTGCCCGAGCTTGCCGAGCCGGCCTTCCCGCTCCCGTCCAGCGACATCCGCGACGACCTCGCCCAGTTCGACAAGTTGTTCAACTTGCCGGCGGCCAAGCTGCAGGCCAACACCAGCCTGGCCCCGTCGGCGTCGCCCTGGTTGGCCAATGGCGAAGAGGTCCTCGATGTCGAAATGGTCCACGCCGTCGCCCCGGGAGCCACGATCAGCGTGGTCCTGGTCGGGGCCGGCTCGCTGAACGACCCCGCCAGCGGGGTGGCGGCTGCTGCCGCAGCCATCGGGCTCGGGACCACGCTTGGTGACGTGATCTCCATCAGCGCCGCAGGCCAAACCGGAGGAGAGCACTGCGACACGCCGGCGGAGATGACCACCCTGCATACCGCGTTGGCCGCTGCCGCCCACCACCATGTGACGGTGGTCGCCGCCTCGGGCGACATCGGCGTGGTCGGCGAGCCCTGCCACCTGGTCTACGGCCTGACCGGAGGCCCGTTCCCCCCGGTCAAGGAGGTCAACCTGCCCGCAGCCGATCCTCTCGTCCTGGGTGCCGGAGGCACCGCCTTGACTGCCAGCCACGCGACGGGTGCCTACGTTTCCGAAAGCGCGTGGGGCCTCCCGTACGGCGACGCGGGTACCCAGTTCCAGGGATCGGGTGGAGGCTTGAGCCGCTTGGTGCCGCGACCGGGCTACCAAGTCGGCGTGCCCGGCATCGGTTCCTACCGGGGGGTCCCCGACGTCGCCGCCGACGCCGCCCCCCAGACCGGGATGGCCGTCGTCACCAGCACTGGCAACGGCGCATACACCATCACCGGCGGCGGCGGCACCAGCGCCGCAGCCCCGTTCTGGGCCGGGCTCGTCGCGTTGGCCGACCAGTACGCAGGGCGACCACTCGGGTTCGTCAACGCCGGCATCTACCGGATCGCAGAGAACCCCAGTTACCAGATTGCGTTCCATGGCATCACAACCGGCACAAACTCGGTGTCCTTCCCACCCGCAACGGTGCAGGGCTACGCAGCGTCGCGTGGCTGGAACCCAGTTACCGGCTGGGGCAGCCCCGATGCCAACGTGCTGATCCCACTGTTAGATCGTGAGGTCAACGCGAACGACGGGCCGTGAACCACCTCCGGTAGCTGCTTTGACGATGAGCACACGCGGTCCTGTTTCTCGCGCTCGAGAAGACAAACGGTCGGCAACGACCGGCCGCGAGCCAATTCACCGCCGCTCTTGTCGGCATACAAGACATGAGCGGACAAGGTTGCCGCGGCCCGCGGCGGGTAGCTCGTGGATCGGCGCGGCCAGACCGCATGTCGAAGGACCGGGATCCTCGCAACCATCCGGGGTCGCCGCCTATGGGGCGCCCTCCGAGCCGCTCCGAACGGTTCTGTCGTTCGACGTCGTAGACCACAGGGCGGCGTCATGCGGAGTCTCGATAACGCCCTCCATTACGCGCGGGCGCTCAGGCTTCGACGTGATCCTTGAGACCGTCGAGCACGCGTTGCCAGTTCGCGCTGAACTGTGCTGCTTGCTCCGTGCTGTCACAACCATCTTGCGTGAGCTCGAGCTGAGTGCTGTGATCCATGCCGGTGAGCCTGTAGACGAGCGTGTGGTAATTGTCCGGCTGGTCGGGCTGTCCCATCATCGGGCTGTAGTGGGTGACCGAGAGCACATGCGGCTCGTCGTAGATGAGCACCTTGCCCTTGTCCTGGTAGGAGCGGCCGTCGTACTCGCCTTCCCAAGCTATTGGGGCGCCTACGGCCCAGGTCGTGGTGACCTTGGAGCCGTCCATGTACGCGGCGATCTCCTCCGGGTGAGTGAGGGCCGCCCACACCCGTTGGGGCGTAGCGGCGACGTCGACGTGAGCGGTCGCGGTGAGCCCAGTCACACCTACCACCTCCAATTGTATGAGCCACTCATATGATGGCCCACGTGACGGCGACCCTAAACCACCGGTTGCACAACCTCCTCGCGTCCTTGTCGCTCAACCTTGCCGAGGACGGGCTGGACGCCCTGGAAGGCGCGTCGGGCCTGGTGGGGAGCGCCGCGGTGGCGTTGCTCTCGCTCGAGGAGTTCCTCGGTGGCGCCCACGTCGGCCAGCTCGCCAATGTTCTGGGCCTGACCCACTCGGGTGCCGTACGGGTCGTCACGCAACTGGAGCGGGAGGGACTGGCAACCCGTCGCGACGGGGCAGATCGCCGTCGGGTCGAGGTGAGGCTCACCGCGAGAGGGCGCAGGCGGGCGCGTCAGGCACGTGCGGCGCGCGACGACGTCGTCGCCAGTGCAACGAGCGGGCTGACCGTTGAGGAGGGCCGGGATTTGGAGGTGCTGCTCACCAAGCTGGTCGCGGCGCGCGTCGCCAGCCGCCTTGAGCGGCGCCAGACTGAGCCCTCGGGCGCGTGGTGGTGCCGTACCTGCAACTTCATCGCGTGCGGTCGCGCCGCGGGCCGCTGCCCAGCGCAGGCCACCGCAGCGCAGTCCTCCACTCAATCGCCTAATTGAGACGCGCGGCTAGCAGGAACGCTGGGCGTGTAGACCGTCGAACCGAACGACGCCGCCCCGAGCGGAGCGGCACCGATCGGCACGTCGGCGAGCGGCGATACCGTGCGCTCGCGGGCGCGAGCAGCCCGGCCTGGAGACCGGCACGCGGTAGCGCTGACCCGGTTTCCGAGCGGTTCAGGCGAGAGTGCGACGAGGGAGTTGGGCGGCTTCGTACCTCGACTGAGTCTCTGTGGATCGGTGAGGCGCGGGGTCGTGTGAGCGCCAACCGCGAAGAGTAGCTATGGTGACGATGAGTGCCGGTTGCGCTGGTTGCTGTCACGGGCGGTGGCAACGGGTGGTCCTTCTGGGGGGATCCTATGAAAACCACGACGATGGTCAAGGCAGTGGTAAGCGCGAGCGCGGCGTGCCTCGTCCTCGCGGTCGCGCCGGCGACGGTGGCCTATGCCTCGGGGGCGACCAACGTGCCGTGCGCTGGCCCTGACGGGGGTGCTGCCGGCCTCGTGGCCGCCATCGGGGCCGCCAACGGGAGCGGGGGCGGGACGATCAATCTCGCGTGGGGCTGCCACTACTCGCTCACCTCCGCTGACAACGGCGAGAACGGTCTGCCGGTGGTGATAAGCCGGATCACGATCAATGGGAACGGCGCCACGATCAACGGCTCCGGGGCAGTCCGCATCCTCGAAGTCGACGGCCCGACTGGCGACCTCTCAGTTCGGAACCTGACCCTCACCGGCGGCGCTGCCTCCGACTTCGGCGGGGCCATCTTCAACGCTGGCGGCACGGTCACGCTGAGCGGGAGCGTGGTGCGGGGTAACTCGGCTGTCATCGCGGGTGGTGGCATCGCCAGCGGCACGTTCGGCCCGAATGGCACCGGCACCCTAACCCTGATCTCCAGCCAGGTGGTCAACAACAGCAGCCCAGGCACCGGCAACGGCGACGGCACCGGCGGCGGCATCGTCAACGCCCAGGGCATCGCCACGCTCACCTTCACCCGGGTGGCCGACAACTTCGCCGGCGGGCCCGCCGGGGGCGGCATCGCGAACGGCAACTATATGGGAGGGTCCGGTCCCACCAGCACGCTCACGCTGAACTTCAGCCAGGTCGACGACAACACCGCACCGAACGCCGGCGGGGGCGGCATCCAGAACCTCGCCGGTACTGTCACGCTCAACCTCAGCCAGGTCGACGGCAACACCTCGCTCAACGGTGGGGGCATCGCCAGTGGTAATGGGAACGGTGGTGCCGCTGGTGGCGCGCCCCCCGGTACCAGCCAGCTCGTTCTCAACCTGAGCCAGGTGAACGGCAACACGGCGACCGCGCCGGTCCCGCTCCCGGGGCAAGGCCCTCCGATCGCGGCTGGTGGCATCGCCAATGGCGGCAACGCGGTCCTCAACGCCAGCGAGGTCGATGGCAACACGGCTACCGCGACCAGCGGGGCCGGCATCGTGAACCACGGGACAATGACCATCAACTGGTCCCAGGTGAACCACAACGTGGCCGCCGGGAAACGCGGCGCCGCCTCAGGCGGCGGGATCGTCAACGCCGACATCGGCCCGATCACCGGCGCTGCGGTCAGTGGTGTCTTGACGATCAACTACAGCCAGGTGAACGGGAACAACGCCGGTGGACTCGGAGGTGGGATCCTCAACGGGTTGCCCTCGCCGAAGATGTCGTTGCCGGGGCGCACGCTCACCCTCAACCACAGCCAGGTGAACGGGAACAGCGCGGGCCTGGGCGGTGGCGGCATCTACAACGTCGCGGGTGGCCCCGTGACACTGGTGTCGACCTCCGTCAACGGGAACAACCCCGACAATTGCGAACCGACAGCGACCATCGCTGGTTGTACCGGCTGAAAGCCCAGCGTAAGTCTCGCTGACAACGCGACGAACGGGGGCGACGACCGCCCTTCAGCGCGGCTAACCCTCCGTCGGTCCCGCACCGCCGCGAGACGTGGTCTCATCCCGCGCAGATCGAACTGTAGTGCGGTTCCCGAGCGATGGCTGGGGTGCGCCGCGTCCCCCAGTGCGGCTGCAGGCCAAACCGCAGCGAGGCTGTCTCGGGGCGAGTTTCGCCCCGAGACGTTGACGATGTTGTCCGGCGGATTGCCGTCAACTTGATTGCAGGTACAGACGACGAATGAGGCGCGCGCGTCGGCGCAGGAGCGTCGCCTAGTCCTGCGGCGACGTGTCAGGAGGTTGGCGGCACGGCTGCATGTATTGTCCCAGCCCTGTCGACCGGAACCTGCCGCGCCCGCACGAGGATGACGATGCTGACGATGAGGACCCATAGAGCAGCAGCAGGAGCGCCAATCACTGTCCCCACAACTCCGAGCACCACACCAACCCAGCCGAGCCAAGGTGGCAACGCCCTGCTGCGCACGATGGCGACGCTCGTCGCCAATAGGAACACGGCCACGCCGGCACCACCCATGACGAAGTTGATGTTCTGCTGCAACACGTTCAGGCCCTGCATCACAACCGGGTCGACGTGGTCGACCGCATCCGCCATTGAGAGCCTGACCCCCGCGTTCAGCGCGCCCGAGGCGGCGAATAGGACGACGCCGGCATACCCGATCGTGACAAGCCGGCGGCTGACGCCAAGATCGCACAGATAGTCGCGGAGGTACCAAAAGAAGAACAAGCCCTCGATAACGGCGAGCCCGACAATGAGACCCGAAGCTGTGTACGCGCCCTTGTGCTGATGGGCGTACGAAACCACCTTGGCCGGGTTGGCATGAGAACTGAGGCTGGGACTTAGCGGGAATGTGACGACTACCAGCACAACGAACAGGAGGCCAGCCAGACCGAGCCAACGCTGCGAGCGCGTTCCTTCCATTGTCAACCCCTCCCCGTCGCTTCTTTGGTCGCCATGACCACCCCTTCCGGCGACGTTTCTGAGATGCAACGGCCGAGGGCCCATTGCGATGTAGATCGTAGCTGACTCAGGCTGTCCGTCGGGGTGACGGTGGCGGACCAATCATCGCCCGCTGGTGCGCTGCCGGATTCGGCTGGGGGGCGATTGGGCGGAACCATGATCGCGACCGGCCACGCTCGCTCGGTATCGCGAGGCTGAGCATCCTCGCGAGCCGACCCAGACCGGCGGTCGGGAGGTGTAGATATGCCGGTCGGGCGCGCTGACGTCGAAACCTCATTCCGGAGGCCCTCGCGCTCGCCCGGTATCGAGCGACTCGCGAATCCCGAGCGCGTGCCGCGCTACCGCGACCCTGGTTTCGGCCACGGCGCGCCCGACCGACTCCGGCACAGGTGTGCGGGCCGTCGGGGAAGTCACGACACGCGGCTCTTGCTGATCCCGGACGCATGTCTCCGACCCCGGAAGCATTCGGTAGCGTCTGTCGACGCGACGACGGCCGTCAAGGCGGTTCGTGTCGGTTAGTGGCGAAGGGCGACGATAGATGGAAGCACTCGGGGCGTGTAACGCTTGGTCGCCTGCGACCAATACATGACATGAGCTGGACCAATCACGGCAGGGTGGACAACCATCGGTGACGGGAGTGGAACGGGAGACCTTTGCCTCCCTCTACCGAGACCACGTGGACCGGGTGACTGGCTTCGCTGTAAGGAGGTTGTCGAGCCCCGGTGAGGTAGCCGATTTGGTGGCGGCGACCTTTCTGGCGGCTTTGGAGCGGTCCGACTCCTATGACCCTGCCAAGGGTGACCCCGCCGTCTGGCTGTTGGGCATCGCCGCCAACCTTCTGGCGAACCAGCGCCGTCGTGCAGTGCGCGAGCAGCTCGCCCGGGCCCGGTTCGACGCCCGAGCGCTTCTCTCTCCCGACGACGTCGACACTCTTCTCACCCGCATCGACGCCTCCGTCGAGGCGGCCCGCCTGCGTGCCGCCATGGAGACGCTGTCCGAACCCCACCAGCGGGTCTTGCTCCTGGCCAGTGAACCCTCAGTCAGCCCAGCTGAGGCAGCGAAAGCTCTGGGAATCAGCCCTACTTTGAAGTCACCGCCGGCATGGTTCTTCGATGCCGCCTCGACGGCCGCCCACCTGAGCAGCCGTGACCCCTGCTTGGAGATCGACCCGCGCCGCACCTTGGTGTCGGACTCACGGTGTTTCGGCGTCAGGCCCGCCCACGAGCACAGCCGGTCCGCCGACGCGAAACGGGTCACGTCGCCGATCTCGGCGACCATCACCGCGCCGAGCACGGGGCCGACCCCGTCGATCGCCTGGATCGCCCGGTACCCGCGGTGGTTGCGCATGTGCGCGGCGATCGTCTTGTCCAGCCGGGCGACCTCTTTGTCGTACACGCCGATCAGCTCCCGCAGCGACTTGAGCCGCCACGCGTAGCCCGCGGGGAGGTCCAGGGCGTCGAGCTGGGCGTTGCCGCCCGGGCCGAACATGTCCACCCGCGCCGGGAGCACACCGTGCTTGCCCATCACGGCATGCACCTGGGCTTTCAACGCGGAGCGGAGCCGCACCAGCTTCGCCCGGTAGCGGACGAGCTCGCGCAGCTCACGGACCTCCGGCGGGGCGATCCACGCCTCCGCCAGCCGGCCGAGGCGCAGCAGGTCAACAAGGTCGTTGGCGTCGCGTTCGTCGTTCTTCACGCGACGGTTCCCCCAGTTGTTGCCCAGCGGGTGGGCCAGATGCACGTGCGCGCCCATCTCGGCGAGCAGGTCCGCCGCCCAGTACCAGCCGAACGTCGCCTCCAACACGACCTCCGGCTCCGGGCCGGCGGCCTCCACCGCCCGGACCAACTCTGCCGGTTCGTTCACGATCCTCGTCTTCGACACCAGCTCGCCGTCGGCGTTCTTCCGCACGATCACCGACCGGCGCCGGTGCAGATCGATACCCACATATTCTCGGGACACGGGAACCTTCTTTCGTCGTTGTGATGCTTTGGCGAGCTCGAGTGTCCCAACACTCGACCCACCACGACGAGGGGAGGTTCCCGCAACCCTCTTCGCCACCATCACAACCCCCAGCCACCGGCGTCCGACCCAGCCGCACCAGCCGGGCCCGTCACGCAGCAGCGGCGACCCGCTGCTTCATCGCGATCACGGGTAGGTCGGGTCGATCGGACTACCAAGCGCGCCTAGTCGTCTGCGGCCATCCACGGGGTGAACAGCTTCGGTTCGCCATCGCCGAGCTGTGCTCGCATCGTCTCGTTGGGGGTGCCGAGGACCTCCCCGGTGACGGTGGCAGTGGCCATCAGGGGTTCCATGAGATGGCCGATGTTGGCGAAGTGCTCCAACGCGGCGTCGGCGTCTCGGTACCGCTCGAACACGATCGCCTCGCTCTCGTCCTCGTTGAAGAACACCTCGTACTGAAGGGTGCCCCGGTCTCGGGTCCGGACGATCTCCATAGCTTGCTCCGTCAGGCGCTTCCACTCGTCGAGCTTGCCGGGGCGGA
>Ga0070741_10019926_pt1 | contig 10661 bp, 10 predicted proteins | sample Coa_R1_4_FD_66440 | JGI IMG/M metagenome (GOLD analysis project Ga0070741, IMG submission 66440) | Surface soil microbial communities from Centralia Pennsylvania, which are recovering from an underground coalmine fire - Coalmine... | ecosystem: Environmental > Terrestrial > Soil > Unclassified ... | reverse complement strand
GACGGTACCCGCGCCTACGTGACCGACCCGAACGCCAACCGCGTCAGCGTCGTCGACCTGGCTGCGAGCGAGATCCGGGACACGGTAGCCGTCGGCACGTTGCCGTTCGACCTCGCCCTGTCGCCGGATGGCAGCCGCCTGTACGTCGCCAATGGCTGGGGCGACGTCGCAGTGCTGGACACGACGCGGAACGAAGTCCTGTCTACCGTGCCGGTGGGCGGCTCGCCGCTGGCTATCGCCATGACGCCTAACGGTACCCTGGTCTACGTGACCAACGGCTTCAGCAGCGTGGCCCAGGTCGACCAGGCCACGAACACCAGCGTGTCCGTGATCGACCCGGACACCGATACCGTCGTGGCCCACCTGCTCCTGCCAGCGGTGGCATACAGCGTCCAGTTCAGTCCGGACAGCACCCGGGCCTACGTGGCCCTGTACAACGGCCAGCTCGCCGTGGTCGACGCCGTGAACACGTCGACGATCGCGACCGTGCCCATCAGCTAGCGGGATTCGTTCAGGGAGGACGGTGATGCAGCCACGTCAGGAAAACGCTTCGTTGGGACTCTCGCTCGGCAACCTGGCCCGGTCGGTGGGGAAGCTGGTGGACCTGGAGGCAGCGATCGCCCGGCAGGAGCTCACCGAAAAGGCGTCCACCGCGGGTGAGGACGTTGCGTACATCGCCGTCGGTGGGGCGGTAGGCTATGCCGGTTTGCTCGTGCTCCTCGCCGCCGCCGTCAATGCCCTCTCCGCTCGCCTGCCGCGCTGGCAGGCGGCGCTCCTGGTTGGCGTGGTTGCCTGTGGCGCCGGCGGCCTCCTGGTGCAGCGGGGAGTCACCGCGCTGAAGCGCGAGGATCTGGTGCCCCGTCGCACGGTCGAGACCGCCAGGACGAGCGCCGAGGCGGTCCTGGAGCACCTGCGCTAGCTGACCTCCCTCGTCTATAGGCCGGAGGGGAAAGTCTCCGGCACCTCGCCTTCTTCCTGAACCGGGAAGTGCAGCGGGTGAAGGGCGTGCGTCTCGTCGAAGTACAGGAAGGCGTCGTAGCGCAGCGGCAGGACGGTGGGCACGTAATTGCCGAAGCGCTCGAGTCCGGGGTGATAGACCATGCCGATGGCGCGGTGGCCGCGCGGCGCAAGGAGCGGGTCGCGTTCGGGTGGCGGCTCGAAGAGGAGCAGCTTGTCCGTGGCGGCGGCGCGGTGGAGCAGGTCCTCGTAGCTCCCCGGCTCGGCCGGCGGCACGGTCATGCGCTGCATCGGCGCGCTCCATTCGTCGCCGGCGATTACCGTCCCCCGGTGGGAGCCGAAACCCACCAGCACGACGCCGTCCTCCCAGCAGCGCTCGCGAACGAGCTGGCCGACGTTCACCATGCCAGCGGTCGCCATATCGGTTGCTCGCGCGTCGCCGACGTGGGTGTTGTGCTCCCAGACGATCGCCTTCGCTTGCGGGCCGTGGTGCTGCACCAGGCGCTGGAGCGTGTCGGTCATGTGACGGTCGCGGACGTTCCAGGAGTCTGGGCCACCCCGGACCATGGCCCGGTAGTACCGCTCGGCCCCCGCCGTCACGAGGGCGTTCTGCTCGGCATTGAAGTACGCCTCGCGGCTGTCCTCGCGGTACTGCGGTGCCTTGCGCCGCAGCTCGAGCAGCATCGCGACGACCTCGTTCTCGCAAGACATGGGGACGAGGGCCGTGGCCCGCGCGTACTGCTGGACGTCCTCGCCGTACGGCTCGAAGCACTGGAACGCCCGGTAGGCGGCACGTACCGCGCCCGGATCGACGCGCTGCAGGTACTCGATCACGGCCGCGAGCGACTCCCAGAGACTGTAGACGTCCAGACCGTAGAAGCCGACTTTCTCCTCGTCCGGCAGCCCCGCGTTGTGCTGGCGGAGCCACTCGACGAGCTGGACGACTTCTTCGTTGGCCCACATCCAGGTCGGCCAGCGGGCGAACTCCGTGAGGACGGTGCGCGCGCTGGCCCCGGCGTCGGGCGCGCCCTTCACGTAGCGATTGACCTTGTAGCAGTCCGGCCAATCGCCCTCGACGGCGATGAAGGAGAAGCCCTTCTCGCGGATCAGACGTTGACTGAGGGACGCCCGCCAGACGTAGTACTCCATGGTGCCGTGCGAGGCCTCGCCGAGGAGTACGTATCGCGCGTCACCGATGCGATCGAGCAGGGGATCGAGATCGGCGGGGTCCTTCAGCGGCAGCGCTAGCCGGCGAAGTCGGTCGACCACGGCTTCCTCGGCCGCCACGTCGTGCGCTGGCGGGCGGTACTGTACACTCCGCATCGTTTCCACTCCCTTCGCTCGCCCGGTGCGAGGCGCCGGGTGAGCGGACGTATCCGCGTCAGATCAGGCCCTGCGGTTGCCGACAACCCGGGTGCGAGCGTTCCCGAGATCTCTGGAACGCTCTACACCGCGGGACGGCTGGCTGGTACCGGAGTAAGCTTGCCGGTGGGGTCCCTATCCAACCGTGTGGAGCGGTTACGCAGCTTGCGGACTACTACCCCAGGCGCTGATGATGCCCAGGATGGCGACGATCACTCCGAGGATGATGTTGTTCCAGAACGGCGCCGTCAGGTTGACACTTGCGAAGACAAATGCCGAGATGAAGAGCCAGATCCCGACGAGGACGTTGATCCAGCTCAGCCACACAGACCTCCTTACTCGGCGCCTGGACGAGCCAGAGCGCGATCGCTATGCATTCATGGGAAGACGCTGCAGAGGCTGTGCCTGCCTGGGAGACACCGAATCCCTCGGGCGACAAATATCAGGCCGTATTCAGTACGGCCCACCTACTGGGTAGGAAACGGCCGGCGATGCGGTATCATCCGTTTACCGGTTCCAGATTGGTCCCAGCACGCGCTCGTACTCGAGCCGGACGGCGCGGTAGTCTTCGCAGGCAGCCGCCTCGACGCGTGGCACGTCGAGGACGGTGAAGCGCTGGCGCTGGTAACGGATCCGACCATCCCGCCCGAACCCACGGACGATCGCGGGGACGCGGGTCGGAGGCACCCCCAGCATGTCGGCGAGGAACTGTGCGAGCAGCTCGAACTCGTCGGCCCCGAGACAGTCGCGCACGTGGAGCAGCCAACGGGCCAGACGCGCCTCCACCGGGTGCGCGCCGTTGCAGGCGGCCTGTCGCCTGGAGACAGTCAGGAGCAGCCCCGCGTAACGCAGCAGCACCTCGTGCAGCGGCTGCTCCGCCTGAGCGTGCTGGCGGAAGGCAGCTAGCTCCATGCGCCAGGCCGCGCCAGCCACCTCGCACACGACCTCCTCACGGCTCGTCTGGGTTTCTAGAAACGCCGGCAAGCCCAGCATGCCTTCGTTCCCAACGATGGTGACCTCGACGACGCGGCGCGGCTCGGTGGTCACGCGCGCCGAGTAGAGACCGCTGGTGGGGAAGTACACGGAGGCAAAAGGCTCCCCAGCCCTCAGCACGACCTCCTCGCGGGCCAGCGATACAGGCTCGAGGTCCGGGACGAGGGCCTCGAGCTGCTCTGGCGGCAGTGCGGCCAGCAAGTGGTTTTGCACCGGCGGCGATTGAGACTGCGCTGCGCACATAGGAGCCCCTTCTGTTTCTCCAGGTCGCGGTCGTCAACTCCGGTGAGCGGTCTACCTACCGTCCCGAGAGCACCGGCCCGAGCAGTCGGCCATACTCGCGCTGGAACGAGCCATAGTCCTCGCAGGCGGTCGCCTCCAGGCCGGCGCGGTCGATGATGTTGATGCGACCGCGCCGATACTCGATCAGGCCCCGCCGTCGGAAGTCCTTGGCAATCACCGATACTGTCGCCCGCCGCACCCCGAGCATGCTGGCCAGTTGTTCGTGAGTGAGGGGCAGCTCCGCCGCCACACGGTCGGCGGTCATCAGGAGCCAGCGGGCCAGACGCTGGCTGGGTGTGTGGACGAGGCTGCAGGCCACCGACCGGCCCGTGGTCCCGAGCATCACCCCGGCGTAGCGCAGGAGCAGCGTGCGCACTGCGCGGCTACGTCGGAAGGCTCTGCGCAAGTGCTCGACCTCCAGGCGGAGCGCACGGCAATCGATCTGGCAGGACACTTCGTACGAGCTCGCGTCGCCATTCAGCACCGAGATCACGTCGACGAATCCTTCATTGCCAACCGAGGCCACCTCGATCGCGCTGCCATCCTCCATCAGTACCGAGAGGGCCAGTACCCCGTCCAGCGGAAAGTAGACCTGCTGGAGCGGCTCTCCCGGCCCGAGCAGGATCTGACCGCTTGCCAGGCGCACCTCCTCGAGACCGGAGAGCAGTTGGGCGAGGTCCGCGGGCGGCAGCGCAGCGAGCAGCCGATTGGCCGGCCCACGCTGACTGGAAAGGTTCATAAAGGTTCGTCCGCCTAACTAGCGCGGAGGCCTATCCAGGAGGCCGCACATCGCCGGAGAATCATCACGCAGAGCCTATACCGCTGCCTGTTCCGCGCGGGCTGCAACGCTCCCTAGATCTTTCTTAGAAGATCGCCGCGCGTGGCTTTCACACGTTCCGGCGTACGCTGGCGTACACAGCAAGGCGAGACGGTCCTCTAGACTTGGGGTATACGTGGGTTTTCATTTGCGTTTGACCTAGTTCTTGGCGATTTGTCGCGGCTACCATCCTCGACTGGCCCATACTTGACCGTGCTGGGAAGCTACAAGATGAAGACCTTGCCCGGAGTGATACTGGTGGTCGACGACGAGCCGAGCATCCGCGAGCTACTCCGGGAGGTGCTGGGAGCAGAGGGGTATGCCGTCGAGACCGCGGCCGGTAAAGCGGCCGCCCTGGCGCGGCTGGCAGCAGGTGACGTGGCGCTCCTAGTGGTGGATCTCAAGCTGCCGGATCTCGATGGGCTGGAGGTGTGCCGGCAGGTACGGGCCCGCCAGGAGCTGGCCTCCCTGCCGATCATCGTGCTCAGCACTCTCGACGACGAATCCTCACGCGCGGCAGCCTTCGCCGCGGGAGCCAATCACTACCTGCCCAAACCTTTCCACAACGACGAGCTCATCAGTTGGGTCCGGACCTGGATACGGCGGCCGACCCAGAGTAGCGCGGGACTACACCGGACCGAGCGCGGCGTCATGGACCTTCGTGCGGAGCAGGCGTAATGGAGGAGCTAGAGACCGCGGTACCGTTCTCCACTGAGGAGGCGCTTCGGCTGATCGGCAACGCCGCGAGCGGGGCACTCGAGGCCCGGGGGTATGACCGGGCGACGCTCGAGTTCATCGAGCGTCTCGTCTGGACCATCCTCCCCACGGAGTGGCGGCAGCCGATGCGAGTGCACCGGGCGGATGCCCCCGACTTCCTCGCCAGCGTGTCCACTCATCTGGTGCCCACCGAGGGTAGGCACGATCACGCCGTCTCGACGCAGTCCGTTGCCAACGAAGCCCCGGCGCCGCCCCGAGCCGCCGTGGCTGCACCACGTTGAGGCGTAGCCTCGGGAGGGAGGCTGGACGTCGTGCCTAAGATAAAGGACCTTCGCACCCTCACGGTCGAGGAGTACCTTCCCGACGATGAGCCGGCGAGCCCGCGCCGACGCCGACCGCGGCGCCGGGCGATGGAGCCCGCGCCGCGTAGACCTTCGAAGCCCCGCCGCCAGTGGGACCGCGAACGATCGCCGGAGTAGCGCGCAGCACGGCGCTGCCACTGGTTGTTCCCCTGCGCCCCGAATAAATCCTTGCAGCGGCCAGTGCCGCGGCCCCCGGGCAAGCCCGGGGGCCGCGGCATATTAGCCCTCCGGCAACACTCGGCTGAGCGCTACCGTCGTCGGCGCGCTCGGCACACCATCAAAGCAGCCAATCCGGCCACGCCCACGCCAAGCAGACTCAGGCTGTCGGCCTCAGGGATCACCGGCACACCCGCCACCGGGGCTGGCGCCGCAGCCGGAGCCGGAGCGGGGGGCGGCGGCGGGGGCGGCGGCAGCGGAGGAGGCGGCGGCGGCAGCGGCGGCAGCGGAGGCGGCGGCGGCGGCAGCGGCGGCACGACCGGCGCAATGACGATGACGGTTGGAGGCAGGGTGGCGGTCGCCGTCGGGGACGGCATGCGCGTCGGGGTGCGCGTCGGCGTCGCGGTCGTGGTCGCGGTTGCCGTCGCGGTAGGTGTTGCGGTGGCGGTGGGCGTTGCGGTCGGAGGGGCCGACACGTTGCGTAGCGGCCCCTGGTCGTCGGGGAAGTTGCGGGTACTGAGCACCTGGATGCCGGCCGTGTGGTCGCCGTTGAACGGCGTCACGGTGCCCGCACAGCCCGCCGCTTGCGCATCGGCCGGCGAGTTGAACCACAGGCCGAGGTGGAAGGTGTGAGTAGGATTGAAGCTCGGATTGGAGGACGCATCCGGGAAGGGCGGCTGATTGTGGACCACCGGAGCTGCTCCTGTCCCCGGAGCGACGAAGAAAGTCTCGATGTTGAAGCGACCGATGTAGCGCTGGGTCCCGCGTCCGCTGCCGTCGGTCTCGATGTCCCCCTGGTACCAGGACAAGCCGAACGGCGCGTTGGGCAGCTGGAGCACGAAGAAGTCGAACTCGGTATTCGGCGGCAGACCGCTCACGCTCAGGTCGAGCAGCTCGACCGGGCCGACCGAGGTGATGGTGACCTGCCCGCTCGCCTGAGGCAGGCAGTTCGCCGTCTGCACCGCGCCGGACCGCACCATCTGGAACGAGAACGTGCGCGCCTGAGCCAGCACCGCCCCCACCGACCACACCGCCACCAGGAGCGCCCCAGTCATTCCGAGGAGCGCGCCCACGGTTCGGCCACGCATCTTCGCCTCCCGCCTCACCGTCCGCCCGGCCTCGCCGAGCCTCGCAGTCTCGTCACGGTTCAACCGGCTCATGGGCCCACCCTCCGCAGCGGCCCCTGGTCGTCGGGGAAGTTGCGGGTACTGAGCACCTGGATGCCGGCCGTGTGGTCGCCGTTGAACGGCGTCACGGTGTTCGGGCAGCCCGCCGCTTGCGCGTCCGCCGGCGAGTTGAACCACAGGCCGAGGTGGAACATGTGAATGGGATTGAAGGCAGGATTGGAGGATGCGTCAGGGAACGGCTGCTGGTTGTGGACCACCGGTGCCGGGCCGCTGCCCGGTCCCACGCCAAAGGTCTCGATGTTGAAGCGGCCGATGTAGCGCTGGGTCCCGCGTCCGTTGCCGTCGGTCTCGATGTCCCCCTGGTACCAGGACAACCCGAACGGCGCGTTGGGCAACTGGAGCACGAAGAAGTCGAACTCCGTGTTCGCTGGCAGACCGCTCACGGTCAGGTCGAGCAGCTCGACCGGGCCGACCGAGGTGATGGTGACCTGGCCGCTCGCCTGAGGCAGGCAGTTCGCCGCCTGCACCGCGCCCGACCGCACCATCTGGAACGAGAACGTGCGCAATTGCGCCACTGCGCCGCCCACGGTGAGCAACACTACTAGCAGCGCCGCACCTAAGCCCACTGAGACGCGCCGTTTGACCATATTGGCCCCTCCGCTCATCAGCGCAGTTCGTACGCGTACGAGCCGCATCGGTCGCTCCGATGCTGTTAAACGAACCTCGCGCGGATTCGTTTCAATCAGGCTGAGCGGCGTGCCCCTCAACCCAGTAGCGCTGAGCGACGGGGATGGTACTTGGGGGGACGCGGCAGCGAGATTGGCCAGCTATGGTTGCTGGCGCGTCCAGGTCTCGCCGCCGTCGGTGGTAGCGTAGATCGCCGGGCCGTCGCCGGGGACGACCAGCCAGCCACGCTCCTGCGTCGGGAAGGAGGCGATGGGGGCGGCGGAGAGCACGGCCGAGCCGGTGAGGCCCGCAACGGGCGGTCGGTTGTCCAGACTGCTGCCGCCGTCGCCGACACTACTCACCGAGACGGTTCCCTGCTCGTTCGACCCCGGCAGGCTGCACGGTCCGCAAGTGCCGACGAGGTAAGCGGTGCTGGCGTCCACGGCGGCGAGGCGTACCTGGTCCCAGCCGGGGCCGGACGGCGCGCCGGTCCGCGGGAAGAACTGGCCGGATTGCACCGCGGGCGTCCAGCTCGTGCCCCCGTCGTCCGAGCGGTACAGCGCGTAGCCGATCTGCATCATCGCACCGGGGTTGGTGAACAGCGTCCAGGCGACCGCGCCGTCCGCGCACTGCACGGCAGCGGTGAAGCCGGCCAGCGCCCGCGGGTTGCTGCCGCCCTCGGCGTTCGCTGCTGGCGAGGTGAAGGCGGGTGCCCAGGACTGGCCGCCGTCGGCAGTGCGCCAGATGATCGCATTGCCGGCGGCCAGGCCGCGCGTGGCGTCGACGAAGCACACCGTTTGCACGGCGCCCGGGATGTTGACCTCGGTCCAGGTCCGACCGCCGTCGCGGGTCATCACCAGGGCACCGGCGGGGATGCCGGCGCGCGGCCCGCGACTCGCCGCGGCGGCAACGCCCCAGCCGAGGTCGCGCGTCACGAAGGTAACCCGCGACAGCGGCTGCGGCGGCTCGGCCACCAGGCTCCAGGTCTGTCCGCCATGGCTGGTGCCGAGCAGCGAGCGCGTGCCCACGGCCCAGGCCACGTCGCCGCTGAGGAGAGCGAAGCTCTGGATCGTGTCAGCGCCGCTCCACTGCTGGCGCCAGGTCTGGCCACCGTCGGTCGTGCCCACGATCGTGCCCGGCCCGCCGGCCCAGCCCCGCTGGGTGTCGACGAAGCGGACGGCGCTGAAGCCGCTCGGCCCGCCCGCGCCGGGGGTTGGGGTCGGCCCCTCCCCCCGGACGATGACGTTGAAGGTGAGGCTGCGGGCCGGCGCCACCCCGCGCTCCCAGGGGCGGAGGTAGTCCAGCCCGATCTGCGTGACGCCAGGCCCCACCGCATTGAACGTCCAGCACTCCTTGCCTTCCGCCCCCGGCCGAGCCACGCCGGGCGGCACGTAGCTGGAGCCAGCCGGCTGGACGACGCTGGAATCGGGTGGGTGAGCGAGCTGCCAGGAATAGCCGGTGGTGCGGTTGGCGGCGACGGCGATGGTGAACTGCTCACCGACGCTCACCGTCAGCGGCTCGTTGGGGTTGCTGGCCTCGGGACACGACGCCGGCCCCTGCGCACCAGCGCTGGCGACCGCGTCGATCCCGGCGGCCCAGCCGCTAACATTCGGTGGCGCCGCGCCGGCGAGGCCGGCTACCAACGCGAGCAGGACTAACGGGACGACTGTCCGCCACTTCACGGTCGCACCCCCGCGCACGTTCCGGTGAGCCTCGCGCACCGCAGCCCTCGACGGCATTCGCCAGAATGGGGAAGCGCTCGTCGCGTCGCGGCGGACGGCCACCTGCTATGTTCTTACCACGGCGTCCGCGCGGCGAACCACGGATGCACCGCGCGAGCTGGCTTCCGGCGCCGCCGGATGGCGGCCGAGCTTGTCGGTTCAGGCCCCCTCTGGTAGAATCCTTGCGTTGGGCGCCAGCAGGCCGCCCGCGGTGCATCTCCTGGGGCAGTGGCGCAGCGGGAGCGCGCTTCCTTGGCATGGAAGAGGTCAGGGGTTCGATTCCCCTCTGCTCCACCCGCGACTAGCGGCGGCAAGTGGCAAGCGAGGTTCGCCTCCTGCCACTTGTTTTTTTAGCTATCAGCCGTCAGCTATCAGCTATCAGTCTGAGCCTGACGAGCGCACGCCAGCCGCCGGCTGCCGATGGCACGAGCACATCCTTGCTTCCTCGAACTGATGGCTGACTGCTGATAGCTGATAGCTGAGGGCTGACGGCTTCTCGGGAGGGATCATGGCGGAGCGGTACAACCCACAGGCGATCGAGCGCAAATGGCAAGCTCGGTGGGAAGCCGACGGGCTCTACCGCACCGACCTCCACCAGTCGGCCGACAAGTACTATGCCCTGGTGATGTTCCCCTACACGTCGGGGGACCTCCACATCGGGCACTGGTACAATTTCGCGCCCGCCGACGCTCGCGCCCGCTTCATGCGCATGCGGGGCCGTCACGTCTTCTTGCCGATCGGGTTCGACGCCTTCGGCCTGCCGGCCGAGGAGGCCGCGATCAGGCACGGCATCCACCCCTACACCTGGACGCGCCAGAACATCGAGCGCATGACCGCGCAGCTCAAGCACATCGGCGGGATGTACGACTGGTCGCACACGCTGGCGACCTGCGATCCCGAATACTACCGCTGGAACCAGTGGTTCTTCCTGAAGTTCTTCGAGCGCGGGCTGGCCTACCGCGCCAAGGCCGCCGCGAACTGGTGCCCGCACTGCCAGACGGTGCTGGCCAACGAGCAGGTGGTGGACGGCGCCTGCGAGCGCTGCGGCACGCCGGTCACCCGCCGCGACCTGGAGCAGTGGTTCTTCCGCATCACGCAGTACGCCGACGAGCTGCTGGACTTCTCGGAGATCGAGTGGCCCGAGCGCGTGGTGGCCATGCAGCGCAACTGGATCGGCCGCAGCACGGGCGTCGAGTTCCGCCTGACCGTCGCGGAGCAGCCGGGCGTGGAGATCCCCGTCTTCACCACCCGCATCGACACGGTCTACGGCATGACTTACGTCGTGCTGGCGCCCGAGCATGCGCTGGTCGAGCAGCTCACGATGCCCGCCCAGCGCGCCGCCGTGCAGGCGTACCAGGAGCAGGCCCGCCGCGCGACCGAGATCGAGCGCCTGTCGACCGAGCGCGAGAAGACCGGCGTGCCGCTGGGCAGCCATGCCGTCAACCCGTTCAACGGCGAGCGCGTACCGATCTGGATCGCCGACTACGTGCTGAGCACCTAC
>Ga0070741_10019925_pt1 | contig 10661 bp, 10 predicted proteins | sample Coa_R1_4_FD_66440 | JGI IMG/M metagenome (GOLD analysis project Ga0070741, IMG submission 66440) | Surface soil microbial communities from Centralia Pennsylvania, which are recovering from an underground coalmine fire - Coalmine... | ecosystem: Environmental > Terrestrial > Soil > Unclassified ... | reverse complement strand
CTGCGTATCGGATCAAATGATGTCGGGCCAGGGAACGATGGCGTCAGAAGCGGCGATGGCAATGATGGGGGACGAGCCGGGCGGAGCCAGCGCGATGCAGGCGTCCGGCGGCGAGATGATGGCGAGCGACGCGATGACCATGGGGGACAACGCGAGCAGCGCCGGATCGACGGCGAGCGATTCCATGATGATGACCTCGCCCGCAACGTCGGACGGCGCAAGCACCGCGAACGCCATGGGTAGCGATATGGGCCAAGGCACGATGGCGGGCTGCGGTGACAGCACGCCAGCCGGGACGTGACGGCGCCGCCGGGGGAAGGATCGCGATGACAGCGCCGCGGACCAGGGCGTCCACGATCCTCGTCGTCGACGACGAGCCGATGGTGGTCGAGGTTGTCGAGCGATACCTACGCCGCGAGGGGTTCGGCGTCGTGACCGCCTGTGACGGCGAGCGCGCGCTGAGCGCCGCGTGCGACCCGCGGAACCCACCCGACCTGGTGGTGTTGGACGTCATGTTGCCGGGGATCCAGGGCGTGGAGCTGTGTCGCCGGCTCCGCGAGGAGCGCGGCATGCGGGTGCCGATCATCCTCCTCACCGCGCGCGGTGAGGAGGATGATCGGATCGGCGGGCTGACGGCAGGCGCCGACGACTACGTGGTCAAGCCGTTCAGTCCCGGCGAGCTGGTCGCCCGCGTGAAGGCCCAGCTTCGGCGCGTCGAGATGGACGCCACGTTCGTGGGAGCCGGCGGCGCCCTCGTTGGCGGCGACATCGTGCTCGATCCGGCCACGCGGTCGTGTCGTGTTCGCGGCAATCCGGTTGCGCTTACGCCCAAGGAGTTCGACCTGCTGCACTACTTCATGACGCGACCCGGCCAGATCGTGGCCCGGGACGAGCTGCTCGACCGGATCTGGGACACGACGTTCCTCGGCTACCAGGGGACCGTCACCGTCCACGTGCGTCGCCTGCGCGAGAAGGTGGAGCGCGACCCGGACCGTCCGGCCCACATCAAGACGATCTGGGGCATGGGATACAAGTTCGACCCGGACACGGCCCCGTGAGTCGTCGGGCGCTCGCCGCGAGCGCGGCCGTCGTCGCGACCGCCCTCATCGCCGCCCTGGTCTATGCCCGGGCCGGCATGGGCGCGCCTCCTTCGGACGTGCAGGCCCTGGCCATATTCCTCCTGGCGAGCGGCGCCGGGTCGTACGTCATCGGGGCCTTCGCCGTCGGCTGGCTCGGACCACGGCTCCCCAGCCTCCGCCTGCGACTGCTCGTCGCCTACGGCTCGGGCCTCGTCGTCGTGTTGGCCGTGGTAGCCGCCACGTCCGTCCTCATGTTCCTGAGCGGCCACGACCTCTCGTTGCTTCTCCTATTGCTGGCCTTCGCCACCGTTGTGTCCCTCGCGTTCGGCTACAGCGTCGCGAGCGGGCTCACCGACGAGATCGCCGCTCTCACCCGCACCTCTCAGCGCCTCGCCCAGGGCGACTGGGGCGCCCGGGTGGCGACCAGCGGGTCGGATGAGCTGGCCCAGCTCGGCGCGGCGTTCGACCGTATGGCAAGTCAGCTCCAACAGATGTTCCAGCGTGAGCGGGACCTCGAGACGGCACGGCGTGACCTCATCGCCGGCGTCTCCCACGATCTTCGAACGCCTCTCGCCACGGCGCAGGCAATGGTCGAGTCGATCCTCGACGGCGTGGTCGCGGAGCCGTCGGAGGTCACGCGCTTCCTTCGGTTGATCCGCGCGGACGTGCTCTTGCTGAGTCGACTCATCGACGACCTTTTCGAGCTGAGCCAGATCGAGGTCGGAGCGCTGCACCTCGACATCGAGCCGACGGCGCTGCCCCAGCTCATCATCGACACCATCGAGGCGTATCGCGCGCAGGCAGGGGAGCGTGGAATCGCGTTCGAGTGGGCCGTCGATCCGAGCCTGCCCCTCGTCGCCGCGGATCCGCCGCGTCTTCAGCGCGTGCTCCGCAACCTGCTCGACAACGCGCAACGCTACACCGGCTCGGGCGGCTCCGTGCGCGTGGAGGCGCAACCGGATGGGACGTCGGCGCGCATTACGGTGGCGGATACCGGGCCCGGCCTGCCGACCGAGGACGCCCAGCGGGTGTTCGATCGCTTCTATCAGGGCGAGGGACCGACCTCCCGCCAGGAAGGCGCGGCGAAACACCGCGGCGCCGGGCTCGGGCTCGCTATCGCGCGCGGCCTCGTGGAGGCGCACGGCGGGCGCATCTGGGTCGAGCCGCGCGACCCGGTCGGCACCAGCTTCCACTTCCTCATTCCGCTCGCGACCTGACAGGGCGGCGCGGGATGATGATGGGCACCTCCGCCGGGTCGCCGAGCGCCTCGGTCTCGCCGAGGGCGTAGAGCCGCGCGGTGATCGCGCAGTACAGCGCGTCGAGCTGGTCGTGCCCCGGCGCCCAGTAATCGGGCCAGCGGCACTCGGGCAGCGCGGCTCGAGCGCCCGCCACCAGCCGCGCGACGCCGTCCGGCGTCGACTTCTTCGGCAGGGCCCGCCCCAGCATGATGCGCTTCACCGCGTAGGGAAACACCTCGATCACCTCGATGCCCTCATCCTCCCAGCGTGACTTCAGGCGGATGGCCCGATACACCATGCGCTTGATGATGGAGCGCTTGGTCGTCCAGAAACAGGGGATGCCCAGCTTCGCCAGCTCGCGCTCGGCGCTGCGCCCCGTCCCGCCGGTCGGCGCGCACGCGCAGCTCTCCTCGAGGCAGCAGAGACCGGCCGGGAGGCCCATCGGCGAGTCCACCGCGGCCACGCGCGCCCCGAGGCCGCGAAGGGCCTCGGACAGCTCGTCGTCGGTCACCGCCTGGCTGAAGGACACGACGGTCCCGCCGCGGTTCAGCGCGGCCAGATCCGTCGGGCGCGCGTCTGCGGTCAGATCGACGCCGACGAAGGGCGTTGGGGCGCGTCGTCCAATCGCCATCGCCTGCTCATGATAGGGGTCGGCGACCGAACCTCGCGGGCGCGGGATCGTGCTTGTGTATGATCGCAGGGATCAACCAGCGGGAGGGACGACGATGCGGGCCAGCGCCACCGAATCCGCGCTTCCCAGCTTCTCCACGGCCGAGCGGGACCGCCGGTGGGCTCGCGTGCGGCAGCTCATGGTCGAGAATGGGATCGACGTGCTGCTGGCACCTCCCAACACGGGTAGCAACGACAAGTACCAGGCCGATGCCCGATATTTGACGCAGTTCGGCCTCAACGGCGAGCAGGTCGCTTGCATCTTTCCGTTGAATGGCAAGGTGATCGGCTTTGGTGGCCCCAGCACCAGAATGATCCCGCGCTGGATGGAAGACGTGCGCACGCCTCGGCGCGCCTTCAACGACGCGATCGTCGGCGCCCTCAAGGAGATCGGCGCCGACGGCGCGACCATCGGGATCTGCGGTCTAAAGGCGGGCGTCATCTCCCTGATGCGGGCTCCGGACGGGGTGGTCGGCGCGAACCTAATGGACGCGATCCGCCGGGAGTTCCCGCGGGCCCGAATCGTGAGCGCGACGGACGTCATCGGCGAGGCGCGCATCACGAAGAGCGCGGAGGAGATCGACTTCTTGACGAAGGCTACGGAGCTGGCAGAGGCCGCCCTCGAGGCTTTGCTGCGCGTGGCGCGCCCAGGCGTGACCGAGAACGCGTGCAACGCCGCGATGATGGCCGCCGAGATCGAGCGCGACGGCACGCTGCCCTTCCTCATTGCATGGGACTCCGGACCCATCGGCCACCTCTCCGGTCGGCTCACCCAGCCCGCGCGTCGCGTGCTGAACGATGGCGACGTCATCCTGCAGGAGATCGAGGGACGCTGGGCCGGGTACACCGCGCAGATCGACCAGTCGACCTTCGTCGGCCGCGTGCCCGACGCCTGTCGAGACGCGTGGAAGGTGGCGGTCGAATCGTTCGAGCGCGCGGTGGCGGCGATGAGGCCGGGCGTGACGTACGGCCAGCTTATCGAGGTATGCGCTGCCACGCCCAGGGTGAGCGGATGGGGCGCGCGCGTCGTCCTTCACGGGCGCGGACTCGGCGACGAGGGGCCGCTCATCACGACCCCGCCGTACCCGCCCGGGATCCTCGAGCGACCGCTGCAGGAGGGCAACGTGTTCGTCATCAAGCCGGCCGTGGAGCGGGCGACCGACGAGGGAAGCGTGGCCCGCTTCGGTGACGTGGTGGCCGTGACGGCGACGGGCGCGCGCAGGCTCGGCACGCGCAGCCAGGAGTTCGCGCACTACAACGTCGGCGTGTAGGGTTCCGCCCTCACCCGGCCGCGCCCGATAGGGGCGGCCGGCCTCTCCCACCGCGGTGGGCGAGGCGATTTTCGACCCCCTGCCGCAGCGGGGGAGGGTGGGGGTGGCGGCGCCCCAGGGGCCACCCTCACCCGGCCGCGCCCGATGGGCGCGGCCGGCCTCTCCCACCGCGGTGGGCGAGGCGATTTTCGACCCCTGCCGCAGCGGGGGAGGGTGGGGGCGAAGGTCATGCACCCTCCCCTGCCGCAGCGGGGGAGGGTGGGGGTGGGGGCGCCCCAGGGGCCACCCTCACCCGGCCGCGCCCGATGGGCGCGGCCGGCCTCTCCCACCGCGGTGGGCGAGGCGATTTTCGACCCCTCCCCTGCTCGCCCTCACCGACGCGCGAGGCGCACCGCCAGGGCGGCAACCTCTGCAAGCTCCTCCACCCGCAGCGCCCGAAGCGCGCCGCAATACACCGTTACGCCGATGCAGCTCGACGCCGCCACGAACGCGAGGCGCAACAGGGTCGGCCCCCCCACGAGATGCCCGCCGAGCGCGGCGCTGGCCGCCCAAACGCCGAGGGCGCACAGCGCGCCGCCCAGTCCGATGGCAGCCACGAAACCGATCAGGTCCGCTGCCCGGAGCAACGGGTAACGCCGCGCCAGCAGCGCGTACAGGACCACGGCGTGGACGCTGTTCTGCACCGCGTTCGCGAGGGCGAGGCCGGGCATGCCCAGTGGCGCGATGGTCGACAGCGCCACGACGAGGTACACGCCGATCCCGACGAAGCCGACGAGCACCGGCGTGCGCGTCTGTTTGCGCGCGTAGTAGGCGACGATGAGGAGCTGGTCCACCACGACGAATGGAAGCTGCGGCGAATACGCCAGAAGCGCGACGGCCGTCCGCTCCGTCGCCCGCTGGTCAAAGGCGAAGCGCTGAAACAGGGCGCCGACGAGCGGCTCCCGCAGCACGACCATCGACACGCCAATCGGGACGATCAGCAGCACCACGAGCTTGAGTCCGCGCATCAGCGTCGCCACGAAGATCTGCTCCCCCGCGTCGTCGGACCGCAGCGCGAGCCGCGAGAGGGACGGAAGGATCGCGAGGCTGGTGGCCGCGCCGACGAGCCCGATGGGGAACTGGATCAGCGTGGTGGCGAAAGCCATCGCGGCCACGCTGTCCGGCCCCGTGAGCCACGCGAGGTGCGTGTCGATCACGACGACGGCGTAGCTCGCCAGCATCCCGACAAAGACGGGCGTGTAGAGCCGAAGGACCAGGCGAACGCCGGGGTGCCGGAGCGCGATGACCGCCTGATAGCGCATGCCGCGCAGCGCCGGGAGCTGGATGGCGATCTGGAGCAACGCCCCGAGGCCGATCCCAATCGCCAGGCTGTAGATCGACATGAAGCGGGCGAGCGTCAGCGCGGCGAGGATGATCCCGACGTTGTAGATTGCCGCCACGAGCGCGGTGACCATAAACGAGCGCCGCGCGTAGAGCACGGCCGTCAAGATTCCGGATACCCCGAGGAGCAGGATCGTCGGCAGCGTGATGCGGGTGAGGTCGACCGCGAGGTCGAAGAAATCGGCCTCCGCCCCGAGGGCCCGGACCAGAAGCGGCGCGAAGATCACGAGCGCGGCCACGACAAGCCCCAGACCGGTGAGTGTCACGTTGACAAAGGTGCTGACGATTCGGCTCAGCTCCGCAGTGTCGCCCCGGGCCGCGTACTCGCTGAAGACGGGAACGAGCGCGGAGGTCGTCGCGCCCGACAGCAGCAGATCGTAGACGGCGGTCGAGACGCGGGTCGCGGTGCGAAACGCGCTCGTGGCGCCCGTCGCCCCGAAGAGCGCGGCGATCACCAGCTCCCGCACCAGGCCAAGCAGGCGGCTCGACACGTTGCCGATGCCGATGACGAGGGCCGCAGCCGCGACGCCACCTGAGGGCGTCTCCTCAAACGCTCCGGCCAGCTCGCCTGACCGGTTGTCGAATTCTCCGGACGTGGCCGCAACGGCGGCCAGGTCGTCGGACGCGCTCATGGCGCTCCGAGGATCTCGGGAAGCTCCAGCAGATGGCGCACCCGGAGCGGGATGCGCGCAGAGGAATCGGCGGGCCCGTTCGAAGATCTCCTCCCGCTCGCTTCGCCGCCACTCCGATTGGTGGGAAGGACGGGCGCGAACCGATCGCTGCGGTCGAGGAGCACACCCCGGATCCCGACGGCTTCGGCGCCGGCCACGTCGTCGTTCGGATTGTCCCCCACGTGGACGGCCTCCTCCGGGTCCACCCCGGCCCCCTCGAGGGCCAGCCGAAAGATCTCCGGGTGGGGCTTCTCGATCCCTGCCCGCCCGGATACGACCGTCACGTGGAAGTAGTCGCGAATGGAGAGGTCGATGAGCAGCCGCTCGAGCCAGGCCTCCCAGTTGGAGATCACGCCCAAGATGTAGCCCGCTCGACGCAGTCGATCGAGCGTGGGCACCACGTCGTCGTACAGACGATAGCTTTCCGACCGGACGAACGTCTGCCACAGGATGCGCGGCAGCTCTGTCTCGGCCGCGGCGGCGTGTCCCAGCTCCGTGAGGTAGGTCCGATAGACCCATAGCCAGAACCTTTGGGAATCCTCATCCGTGAGGCTGAACCCGCGGCCCGCGTCGGCGCGACGCCCGATGTGCTGCCAGACCGCTGGCTCCACGTGGCAGGCATCCTCTTCGGTGACGGCGAGGCCGTGCTGTTGGCAGGTCTGGGCGATCAAGCCGTTGAACGATGGGTGGGGGTAGGCCAACGTCCCCCCGATGTCGAAGAAGACGGCCCGCACGGACGTCCACGTCGCGCTCGTGGGACGGATCATCGATCCATCCACCGGTCGCATAATCTCCCCGACGTTCGGCGTCCAGGAGACCGGCGCCTCCGCGGGCCCACAGCACGCGCGGTCGAGGGGCTCACGCATCCGCGGGATCCGTCCGATAGGGGGCAACCATGCTGACCATCACCTTTCTCGGCACCGGCGCCGCCCTGGCCACACCCGCGCGCGACAACACGTCGCTGGCCATCGACGACGGCGCCGAAGTATCCCTCGTCGATGCGTCCGGCGCACCGCTCAGCCGGCTGACTCGTGCGGGCATCCCCCACGAGCGCCTGGCCCGTGTGATTATCACCCACGAGCACGTCGACCACACATATGGGCTGCCATCGCTCTTGCAGAGCCTCTGGCTCGCCGGTCGGACGGACCCGCTGCCCCTCTATGCGCCCCGGCCGACCTGGCAGGCGCTCGACCGCCTCATCGCCGCGTACTGGCCCGACGGGTTCGCGCGCGGGTTCCGACTCGATCCCCACGTGCTCGATGGGAGCGAGGATCCGTTCGTCCAGACGCCGCGGCTCGCCATCCGCGCCGCGTCGGGGCAGCATTCGGTCCCCACGATCGCCCTGCGGTTCGAACCGGCCTCTGGCGGAACCTTCGTCTACTCCTCCGACACTGCGCCGTGCCCGACGGTGGAAGCCTGCGCGCGGGGCGCCGCGCTCCTTGCGCACGAGGCTACGTTCCTGACCGACGATCGAGCCACCGCCGGCCAGCTCGGCCACTCTACGGCGCGCCAGGCTGGAGAGGTGGCGGCGCGCGCCGGTGTACGGGGGCTGGCGCTGGTCCACTTCAGCGCCCAGCAAGACGGCGACCTCGCAACCCTCCGCAATGAGGCGTCGGTCGCCTACCGCGGGCCCATCGCCGTGCCGGGGGACGGAGACCGGCTCTTCGTCGACTGATCTCCCGACGCCGATTACTCGGAGGGCACCTCTACGCTGATGTCCGCGCTGTTGAAGTCGGACATGGTCAGGCTCGTCATAACGGTAATGGGTCCACCGGACGCACCGGGCTGCGGCGCGCCGGGGATCATCGAAAGGGACGTCGTCAGCGAAACGGGCAGGTTGGTCGCCCGAGAGATGGCCACCTCGACGTGCGAGCCCGTGATCTGCGTGCCCGTATCCGGCGCGCCGGCGTAATCGACGCCGATCATCGTGGCGAGAGGCGAACTGTCGGATACGGCCCGAGCGACATCGAGATCGCCGGAGATGACCGTCTGAGAACCGGAATCGTCGACGCTGGGCGCGACGAGGTACTGGGCGATCTGCCGGAGGCTGTCGGCGATGGATTTGGGAGCGGGCGATGGCGCGGAGCCGCCAAGGGGCATCCAGCTCCCGTCGACAGTGCGAAGCCAGGACGACGAGCCGCTGGAAACCGTCTCGTTCGTCTGGCTCAGCTCAGGCATGTTGGCGGTCATGTGTCCGCGGTCGGGCGCCTGGAACTCACCGTTGCCGATAAAAACAGTGGTGGTGTCGCTTCCCGACGACAGGTCGGTTTGGCCCGTAAAACGCATGGTCTGGACTCCCTCGAGGGAGCTGGCGGCTGACTGCAGGCGATCCTGGGCCGACCCGTCCTGAGCCAGGACGAGCGCGGGCGCGGCGGCCACGACGACGCCCATCGCCACGATCAGGGTCGCAATTCGAGCACGCATGGATCGATCCTCCGAGGATTGTTGCGCTGGTCCGCCGGTCAGTTTACAAAATGCTGATTGTTATCACCGCATCTGGGCCCCGTCCCGGCGCGTGCTAGACTGTGGGTCACCGGAAGCCGCAGGCGAGAAAACGACCGGCCGATTTGGCCAAGACCGGAAGAGAGGACGGGAATGAAGCTCGGGTACTTCACCCTCACGGACAATCCGCCAGCGTACGGGGCAACGCGACGGGACCCCGGGCAGTTAATTCGCGACGTGGTCGAGGAGTGCGTCGAGGCAGAGCAGATGGGCTTCAATAGCTGCTGGGTGCCGGAGCACCATCTCGGCCTCTTCGGCGTCTTGCCCTCGCCCACGATGTTCCTGAGCCACGTGGCGGCGCGGACGAAGCGCATCAAGCTCGGGCCCGCGACCGTCCTCCTCCCCTGCAACCACCCGTTGCGCGTCGTGGAGGAGTTCAACCTCCTGGACGTGCTGAGCGACGGTCGAGCCGTGTTCTCCGCGGGTCGGGGGTACGATGAGCGCGAGTACCGCGCCTACGGAGTGCCCTTCGAGCAGAGCCGTGAGCTGTTCGACGAACAGATGGCTTTCGTGATGGCGGCCTGGCGCGAGTCGCCAGTGTCCTTCGAAGGAAAGTACTACAGCATGACGGACCCGGTCGTGGTGACCCCGGGGCCGGTCCAGCGCCCGCACCCAGAGGTCTACATCGCCTGCTTTTCCAAGCCGTCGGTGGAGCTGGCGGCCAGTCTATGCGTGAACACCATCTTTGCGCCCTTCGCCGCGGCCATGGTCTTCGGCTCCGTGCAGCAGGCGGCGCAGGAGAGTAAGCGCATGGCGCGCGAGGCTGGCGCTGCCGAACCGAAAGTCATGTGCAGCTATTTCACCTCCGTGGCCCACAGCGCCAACGAGGAGACCGCCGCGCGCGAGCGACTGCTCCATTACCTCCACGGCGTGCTGCCGGCATTTCCGGCCGATCGGAGCCGGACGCCTCCCCACATCGCCTACTTCGTCGACATCGTGGAGCGGCTGAAGTCCATGAAGGCGAGCGACCTGGGCGACCGCAGCATCGTGACCGGGGACCCGGAGCGGTGCGTGGAGATCCTGAAGCGGTGCGAAGAGGGCGGCATCGACGAGGTGATCTGCTACTTCAACTTCGGTCAATTGAGCCATGGCGACACACTGAAGGCGATGGAGCGCTTCGCAAAGGAGGTCATGCCGCACTTCGCGGAGACGGCCGAGCGCGTTACCGTTTGACAACAAGGACGTGCCGACACGCACCGCACGGAACACTGCGCGACCGGACCGGCACGCGGTCGGCTCCAGGTGCGCGGAGAGGAGTGGAGCTTTGCTTGGGACGAACCTGATGGTCAAACGTCGCATTCGCCTGGTCGCATGCCTCATCGCGGTGGCGCTGGCAGTCGCGTGCGGTCCGCGAGCGGCAGCGCCCGCGGCGGGGGCCGCCCCGGGGTCCCCGGCGCCGGCCGGTCAATCGGTGGCGGACTTCTACAAGGGGAAGACCATCACCATCATCGTCGGGTTCGCGCCCGGCGGCGGCTACGACACCACGGCACGATTGATCGCGAAGCACATCGGCGAGCACATCCCCGGCAACCCGAACGTGATCGTGGAGAACCAGGAAGGGGCCGGGAGCATGGTTGCCGCCAATAACGTCTTCAACACGGCGAAGCCGGACGGGCTGACCCTCGGCGCCTTCAGCGAGGTGCAGGTGGTCAACCAACTCACCAAGATGGACGGCGTGCAGTTCGACGCGCGCAAGTTCGGATGGCTGGGCAGCGCCATTCACGCGCCCGTCGTGTGCACCATCCGGGCGGACTCACCCTACCAGACCGCGCAGGACTTGCTGCGGAAGGATCTGCCGCCGCTGCTGCTCGGGGGAACGGCGCCCGGCGCCGACACCGACGACTTCCCGAA
>Ga0070741_10019924_pt1 | contig 10661 bp, 6 predicted proteins | sample Coa_R1_4_FD_66440 | JGI IMG/M metagenome (GOLD analysis project Ga0070741, IMG submission 66440) | Surface soil microbial communities from Centralia Pennsylvania, which are recovering from an underground coalmine fire - Coalmine... | ecosystem: Environmental > Terrestrial > Soil > Unclassified ... | reverse complement strand
CGGAACCGCGCAGACCGCCGGCACTCTCTACGGCGCGCTATCGTCGAGCGGGCGCGGCCAGACGACTCTTCCCGGCGGAGCGCTTGACGCTACAGTTCTGAGCGGTCGATCGGCGAACGAGGTCATGGATGCGGTCGTAGAGGCCGTGCGGCCAACCGACGGCACACAGGATGCCGAAGCCAGCCGGGTCGCCATCAAGGACGCTCTTTCGGAGCTGCTCACAAAATTTCCGGACGCCGTCCTGCTCGAACTCACCGAGACGCAGCGGCTGTTCGCTGTCGAGCGATATGTCGCCCTGGACGTGTTCCGGCGATTCATGCTCGACGTCGGCAAGACCATCCAAGACAAGGCGCCTACCGCGAAGGCGGGACTCGCTCGACTCAAGGAAGCGAAGGACTACATCAAGGAGACCGTTGCAGCCGCGTTCAAGAAGGTCGGTACCGCCACAGGCCTCACGCGGCAGAAGGTCGTCGCGCTCGCCAAAGACGCTCTCAAGGAGACGTTCGCCGTCTTCGAGAGCTACGTGAAATGAGAATTGTGTGTGGGCCGTCCGAATTCGCGTTTGAGTCCTTTCACGGCGACCTCGAAGTCGTGCTGTTTGGGCACGACCCATCGAAGAAGCGAGGCAGCGCCGGCGCAGCGATCGGCGACGTCCTTCGTCGTCGGGAGCTGGTTCCGGATCCTCGGGCGCTCGATTTCCTCTCTGTAGCGTTGGCGGTAATGGCCGCTGACCTTGCGGGTCATCGAGATGCGAGTCCAGACGGATGGACGCGCGAATTCGATCTCGTAATCGCTGTCACGGACGCGCCATTCTGGAGCACGCAGGCGCCAGTCTTGCAGCAGCTGCTTCAGTTCCTGACTACCGACCGCTGGCGGATCGCGTTTGCGCCAGGCGCAAAGTATCCCAAGCAGCCGAAGAAGCAAATTCATCCAGAGCACGACAGCATTGTGCTTTTCTCAGGCGGCCTCGACAGCTTCACCGGTGCGCTCGATCTCGTCGAGCAGGGTTACTGCCCGTTCGCCGTCAGCCAATCCGTGCGAGGCGACGCCGTGAAGCAGCGCAGCCTCTCCGGCATCGTCGGCGGAAGCATCGGCCACCTGCAGCTGAATCACAACACCGATGTACCGAATCCAGAGAATCCCCCAACGCAACGAGGTCGCTCGGTCGCCTTCTTCGCCCACGGGATTCTGGCCGCAACGACACTGCAGCGATATGCCAACGGCGAGACAATTCCACTCTTTGTCTGCGAGAACGGATTCATCTCCATCAATCCTCCGCTCACCGGCCTCCGACTCGGTAGCCTGAGTACCAGGACCAGCCATCCAGTGGTGCTTGCGCTCCTGCAACAGATCGTCGACACCGCGGGCCTTCGCGTCCGCTTCAAGAACCCGTACGCGCACCGCACGAAGGGGGAGATGCTCGCTGGGTCACTCCGTCAACGGGATCTGAAAGCCCATGCGCACACGACCACGAGCTGCGGACGATTCAAGCGCTTCGGATATCGCCATTGCGGACGATGCGTACCGTGCCTGATTCGGCGGGCGAGTTTCCACGCGTGGGGAGTCGAAGACAAGACGGAGTACGTCTACACGGATCTCTCGATCGACGATGCGGATCACGCAGGGTCAGACGATGTGCGCGCGCTGGCAATGGCTATCGCGGAGGTGGTCGATGTCGGGCTTGACGCGTGGCTTGGAGTGGCGCTCAGCTCGCCGCTCATTGACGACAGCCCTGAGCTTCGTGACGTGATCCAGCGCGGTCTCAAGGAGATGGAAGCGCTTCTGAAAGTATTCAAGATTCAATGATCGATCTTCATTGTCACGTAGATCTCTATCCGCAGCCGGCCGCCATCGTTGAGGAGTGCGCTCGCCGCAACATGTACGTACTAAGCGTGACGACGACGCCGTCCGCTTGGAAGGGGACCAGCGCATTGGCAGCCGGCAACGAGCGCATTCGCACGGCGATCGGTTTGCACCCGCAGCTCGCCCAACAGCGAAAGGGGGAGCTCGGCCAGTTCGATGAGCTGATTCACGAGACGCGCTATGTCGGCGAGATCGGGCTCGACGGCACGCCTGAGTGCAAGCCATTCTGGGAAGATCAAATGGCCGTCTTCCAGCACGTCCTGCACACGTGCGCCCTCGCAGGAGGCCGCATTCTCACGATACACAGCCGCCGAGCCGAGAAAGACGTGCTGGTTCTCCTCGAGCGCAATCGGACGGCGGGAACGCCAGTCCTCCACTGGTTCTCGGGCAGTCTCCGCAGTCTGGAGCAGGCGATTCGTCTCGATTGTTGGTACAGCGTGGGTCCGGCAATGCTGCGTAGCCAGAAGGGTCGAGACCTAGTTGGACGGATGCCAAGTGATCGGGTTCTGACTGAGACCGACGGCCCTTTCGCGATGTTCGGCGATCGAGCGATCCAGCCGTGGGATGTCGGAGACGCGGTGAACCGGCTCGCCGAGATCTGGCAGCTCAGCGTTCAGAATGTCGAAGAGCGCTTGGCATCGAATCTTCGTCTGCTTGTCCAGAATGAACCGTCGCGTCGTTGAAGCCTGACGGCCGGCCGCGGAATAATCGAATCGTTCACGTCTGTCCCACCCGAGACGCCTAGCCCTCGCGACGTCATATTTCAAGGCCACCTGCGCGGCCGACCGTTGGGATCGATGGCATCGCGAGATCCGGACAATGGGACTCAGTAGTACTCCCTGATGTACCCGTACGCTCGATCGAACAGTTCCTGGTCCTGGTGGAGCCTGTACTTGAAGAGCGTTTTGCGAAGCGCGAGCTTGACCTCGCGCTCGCCGGCATGAGTGCTCTGCCAGCCGTCGAAACGAACAATCCGAACGATCTCGTCGATGTCGTTCACAACGCGTTCGACGATGATTGGTGTCTCAGGATTCCGCGCCTCCTCGAAGAGCTGCGTAAGTGCGGCTTTGCCCTGTTCCTCGCGCTCAATGGGCGGCGCCGCGCGCTCGGCTGAGACGACGTCCCGCGCGAGGTTCAACAGTTCCTTCAAGAACTCGACGCTGGTCAGCAACCCTCGCTCGTGACGTTCCTTGAGGGCTTCGAGCCGCTCTCCGAGATCCTTAAACCGCGGGTCGTGCAGACGCTTTCGGAGCCATCGGGAGACCTTAATCTCGATTTCCTTCGCCTTCTTGCCAGGGTCAGGCGCGCCGAGCACCGCTTCCAGGAGGTCGGCGTCGAGCACGAGCGTCTCGAGATCGTCGCGGACGGCGTCCACGTGCACGTGCTCGTGAATCAGTTCGATTGTCTTTGGCCCCAGCGCGTGCCACAAGAGACGACCAGTGCCCGTCGATGGCCGCACGGACTCATACACGTGCGTGAGCCACCGGTAGTCGGTCTCGTAGGCACTGAGAATGGGATCGGGCGAGACGGCCTCCCACAAGCGGGCCAGGTAGCTGTAGTCGGCCGCGTAGTGGTCCCGGGTGTCGTTGTTCGGCAGGCAGGCCTGCGCGGCCATGAGCCCTTCGTAGCCGGTTACGGTCCGATCCACGCCCGGGAAGTACGCGAGGCACTTCTGGACAGCCTCGGGGAGGCGGCCGGACAGCTCGTTGATGTTTTTGACGACTCGGGTGATCCCCTCCTCGTCGAACTGAATCGCCCGCGCGACGTCGTCGAAAACCCCGAGGTAGTCCACGATAAGGCCGTGCGTCTTGGCCTCGCCGTAGGGTCGATTCGTGCGGCGGATCGCTTGGAGCAGCGTGTGGTCTCGAAGCGGCTTGTCGAGATACATCGCCTGGAGGATTGGCGCGTCGAAGCCGGTGAGCAACTTCGACGTAACGATCAGGATCTTCAATGGATCTGCCGGATCGCGAAACCGATCGAGGAGCTTCTCCTCGGCGTCACGGTCGCGGCGGTAGGCCGCGTAATCGTCCTCGCCGCTATTGACGGTCATGACGATGTCCGACATCTCAGGCGGCAGGTGCTCGTCGAGCGCCTTCTTGTAGAGCACGCAGCTTTCTCGGTCGAACGTCACGACCTGAGCGCCAAAGCCGTTGGGCGCAACCTTCTCCTGATAATGCGTGGCGATATCGGCGCAGATCCTCTGGATCCGTTCCGGGGCCTTCACGAGGACCGCCATCTTCGCGGCGGTCTGAGCAAGCCTGTCTCGATCCAAGTCGCTGAGGCTGCCCGTCAGCTCCCTAAACGCCTGGTCGATCGCTTCCTTGTCGATGTGCAGCTCCAGTAACCGCGGCTCGAAGTGCAGCGGCATCGTCGCGCCGTCGCGAATCGACTCTTCGAAGCCGTAGCGGCTCATATAGCCGGCCTTGTCCTCCTCCGCACCAAAGGCATAGAAGGTGTTGCGATCCGCTCGGTTGATCGGCGTTCCAGTGAGTCCGAAGAGAAACGCGTTCGGCAGCGCTTCTCGCATCTTCCTCCCCAGGTCGCCCTCCTGCGTGCGGTGCGCCTCGTCTACCATCGCAATAATGTTGCTGCGGTCGTTCAGGACGCCGCCGGCCTCTGCGAACTTAAAGATCGTGGTGATAATGATCTTGCGCGTGTCCTGTGTTAGCAGGCGCTGCAGCTCGGCCCGACTGTCGGCCTTCACGAGATTTGGCGTATCCGCAGCGTAAAAGGTGCTCGAGATTTGGCTGTCGAGGTCAATCCGGTCCACCACAATCATCACTGTGGGATTCTTCAGGGCCGGGTGGAGCCGCAGCTTCCGCGCTGCGAAGAGCATCAGGAGGGACTTGCCGGATCCCTGGAAGTGCCAGATGAGCCCCTTCTTCGGGTGGCCGGCGACGACGCGCTCGATGATCTGGTTCGTGGCCTCGTACTGCTGATGGCGGGCGACGATCTTGATCCGGCGTTTCTTCTTGTCCGTGGCGTACGCGGTGAAGCTAGACAGGAGGTCCAAGACGACGTTCGGCCGCAGCATCGAGTCGACGGCCTGTTCAATGCGTTTCAGGGCCGGCGTTTCGCCGTCTGCCTCGATCCGCCAGGGTCCCCACAAGTCCACCGGCAGACCGATGGAGCCATAGCGGAACTCCTTGCCCTCGGTGGCGATCGAGACGACGTTCGGTACGAAGAGCTCGGGGACGTTGCGTTCGTAGTCCTCGTGGATCTGAACCGCCGCATCGAACCAGCTCTGGCTCGCCCGGACGGGCGTCTTCGCCTCGATCACGACGAGCGGCATGCCGTTGACTAGCAGCACCAAGTCGGCGCGCTTCTCGCTGGCGCCAGCGCGGCACGTGAACTGCGTGGTAACGACGTACTGGTTTCGTTCAAGGTCGTCGAAGTCGATCAGGCGAATGGTGACATGCTCACCGCGCTCGCCGAACGGCATCGAACGCTCGCCCGTGACCCAGGCTGTGAACTCCTCGTTGGCCTTCACGAGCCCGTCGCTCCTGACGCCCATCAGGATCGCCCGCACCCGATAGAGAACATCATCCGCCCGGTCTGATTGCGCGGCGATCTCGGGATTGAGGCGAATCAGCGCCTCGCGCAGGTGTTGCTCGACGAGCACCTCTTGCGGCTGCCGTCCAAGATTCTGTGGAGCAAGGAAGTGCCAACCCAGTCCGGAGACAGTGCGGTGCCGTCGCGCGATACCGGGTCCAACCGCGGTGTGGTGGGTGACTCCGCCGCACAGGCGGTCGCGGATGAATGCCTCGACGGTGTTCCCTTCATTGAAGGTCATTGAGTCTGACCCTCCGCACTGGCGAAGACCTTCATGCGACAGGATCTCGCCGCTTGGCGGCGTTCGATGACGGCGGTCTCGGCCTTCATCCATTCGTCCAGAACAGCGCCGACCTCATCCTGCTTGGCCATCTGCGGCAGGGCAATGGTCAATCGACCGATGATCTCCTCGTTCATGCCTGGCATCACGCTGCCGTTGCCGCCAGCCTGAGCCTGAAGCCAACGCTGTGTGGATTCGGATCGAAGAAAGTGAAAGAAGTACTTCGGGCTGATGCGGACGCTGTCGACCCGGAACCGAATGCAATCTGATCCGACCACGTAGCCGTCGTGTTCCGGTAGGACTCGAACCAGGTTGCGCATGTGGCGCTTGCGACCAAGGAGCATGTCCCCGGGTCGCATCCAGTACTTCTCCAATCGACGCCAGTCCTCATCCCCAATCCGAGCCGCATGGTCGATAACAATGCGGCCTTCTGACATGTCAACTGGGTTAATCACTGGGTATCCAGTCTTCGTGTAAGCCGAGGCTCTCAGCACCGTTCCGAATGGGCCTGTCTGAAGCGACAGAGCATCGCTCTCGATCAAGTCTGCGCAGGTCGTCGTGTTGTAGTCGTCATGCTGGTCACGAAAGTAATGCGCAGCCAAAGCCGCTCGGGCGCGGTGAAGTCGACCGTGGGCGTTTCGAAGCGCCTCTTCAACGTCCAGCACGGAACCAAGAAGCGCGACGAGCCGTTCTTGTTCGTGCAATGGCGGAAGCGAGAACTCGAACTCCGCAAGACTGTCCCAGTTAGTGCGGGGCGATAGGGAGCCTGCCGACGTCCCAACAGCGTGCTCGAAGAATCGATCCGTTTGACAGATGAACGGCAAGAACGATGACAAGAGGCCGTCGCCCTTCGGCTCGAAGACGTAGATGTCGCCAGAACAGACGCCATCGAAGTGAGCCACGGCGACCTTGCGCTGGTACGCGCGGCGCTTGCCAAACAAGACCTGGCCGGCCCGGAACACGTTTGTGAACGTCGTCCCTTCCGACACACGGCCCCAACTGCGGATCGTAATGTCTTCGGGATCGATGTGCTCGAGGCCAACGTACCGCTCGAAACCGTCGGCTTCAGGATCGGCCGAACGCGCTCGAACGAGCTGCACCACGTCGCCGAACGCGACACGAGTCCACCCGTTCGTTGATGCAGCCTTACTGAGGAGCATCGACGGGCTCCTTGCTGACCGCCGCGTCCAGCGTCTCGATCAGCTCGTCCATCTGCTGCCAGAACTCGCGCCCGCTAGCGTCGAACGCGGCCCACGTGGTCGCGAGGTCACCGAGGTCGCCGGCCGTCACCTTTGTCGGCGCCGGTCGCACGTAGCGTGGGATCGCCAACGAGCCGCCGTTGGCCAGTACCTGCTCAATGTCAACCACAGTCGCAAAGCCAAGTACGTCGGCAAATGCGTGATAGGCGGCGAGAATCCGCTGCTGGTGCTCGGGCCTCAGTAAGCTCTGCGCCCGCTCGCGTGCGACTTCGTGCACGGCGTCGATGAACAGGATTCGTCGCCGGCGGGCCCTGGTTTTCCGCGTACGACAGATGACAATGCAGGCTTCCATAGGAGAGTTGTAAAACAGGTTCGGGCCGAGGCCGAGCACACACTCGACGAGGTCGGCCTCCACCAGCCTCTTCCGCATGTCCGTTTCTTCGTTGCGGAACAGCACGCCGTGCGGAAAGAGAATCGCGCAGCGGCCGGTCTTAGGATCGAGGCTCTTGAGGATGTGCTGGAAGAATGCGTAGTCGGCGCGGCCCTGCGGCGGCGTGCCAAGGAAGTTGCGGCCCCACGGATCGTTCTGCCACGCCTCACGGTTCCATTTCTTGATCGAGTACGGCGGATTGGCAAGGACAACATCGAAGGTGCGCAGCCGGTCGTGGTCCGTGAACATAGGATTGCTCAACGTGTTGCCGGTGGCGATCTCGAAGTCCTCAACGCCGTGGAGCACAAGGTTCATCCGCGCGATCGAGGCCGTGACGTGGATCAACTCCTGACCGAGGAGCCCCAGCGTGCGCGTGTCGCCGCCGCGCCGCTTCACTTCGGCGATCGACGAGATCAGCATGCCGCCGGTCCCGACCGTCGGGTCGTAGATGCGCTCGCCCGCCTGCGGCTCGAGCATCTGCGCCATCAGGTGCACGACTGTGCGGTTCGTGTAGAACTCCTGCGCCGTGTGGCCGCTGTCGTCGGCGAACTGCTTGATCAGGTACTCATATGCGTTGCCCAGCTCGTCCTCCGGCACGGTCCTCAGGCCGAGCGCATGCTGCGAGAAGTGCTCGATGAGGTTCTTGAGGGTGTCGTCGGGCAACTGTGCCTTGTCGGTCCACGACGCGTTGCCGAAGACACCGGCGAGGCGCTGCGGGTTGGCGGCTTCGATGGCCCGGAAAGCGGTGACGAGCGCGCGCCCGACGTCGCGCGAGGCATTGCGTACATCGGCCCAGTGCGCCCCCTCAGGAATCCTGAATCGATCGTCCGCGGTTGCGTGCGCGTAGCGCTCGTCACCTGTGTCCTCGATGGCCGTCGCGTACTCCTCATCCCACACGTCTGATAGGCGCTTGAAGAAGAGAAGCGGGAAGACGTACTGCTTGTAGTCGCCGGCGTCGATCAGGCCGCGCAGCAGATTGGCGGCACCCCATAGGTACGATTCCAACTCCTGCTGGCTCAGGTGCGCCGTCGTCGCGCTCACGACAGCCAGCCCCCTTCGGTCAGCACTTCGCGCAGCCGGTCCTCGGCCGCGCGCGCCTCGGCCACCGCCTGCTTGAACGCAGCCACGGCCTCGGGCAGCGGTGGAATGTCTTCGCCCACCGGCGGCATCACGAAGCGAGAGATGTTAAGTGTCCAGTCCTCGGACTTGATGTCGTCCAAGCCGACGACCTTCACACGGTCGGTGACATCCTTGAAGGCGCGAACCCACGCGACGATCTGGGCCGCGTGTTCCGGGTCCAGGAAGTTCTGCGCGCGCCCCTTACGGAACAGACTGGATGCGTCGGCAATGAGGACTTTGCGCCTCCGAGCGGGCGGCTTGTTGCGGCGCAGCACGACGATCGCCGGCGCGAGTCCGGTGCCGTAGAAGATGTTCGGTGCCAAGCCGACGATAGCCTCGATCAGGTCCTGTTGAAGCAGCGCCTGCCGGATGCGGCCTTCGGCGTCCTTCCGAAATAGGGCGCCCTGAGGCAGCACCACGGCCATGCGGCCGGTACGCATGGCCATTGACGCCACCATGTGTTGCACCCATGCGTAGTCACCGTAACTCTCAGGCGGCAGGCCGAACGCGGCGCGACCCCAGGGGTCCGCCTCCCAGAGACTGCGACCCCATTCCTTGAGCGAGAACGGCGGATTCGCGATGACGCAGTCAAACGTGGCGAGGCCGCCGGTGCTCGAATCGGTGAAGGCCGGGCTGCGCAACGTGTCCTCGCGCACCACCTGGAAGTCCTCGACGCCGTGCAGCACGAGGTTCATGCGCGCTATGGAGGCGGTCGTGAGGTTCTTTTCCTGACCGTAGATCTTCCCGAAGAACGTGCGCGCGTCGCCGCCGGCGCGCTGCACGTGTTCGATGGCACCAAGCAGCATGCCGCCCGTGCCGCACGCCGGGTCGTAGATGCTTTCGCCGGCTTTCGGGTCGAGCAGTTCCACCATCATTCGGACGACGCTGCGGGGGGTGTAGAACTCGCCGGCCTTCTTGCGCTTAGTGATGTCGGCAAATTTGCCGATCAGGTACTCGTAGGCGTCGCCGAGGACGTCCGTGCTGACCGCCTTGTTCCCGAGCGATACCCCGGAAAGCCCCTCCATGAGGTCCTTGAGGATCTCGTCGGTCAACATCTCCCTGTTGCCCCAGTCGGCGGCGCCGAATACGCGATAGAGGGTGTCGGGGTTCGCGCGCTCGATCTCGCGCATGGCGTGCGAGAGCGCGGCGCCAACGTTGGCCGGGGTTTCCCGAACGTCGCGCCAATGGCAGCCCTGTGGGACGTTAAAGCGGTGAACCTCTGGGAAGTCCACAGGGTCGGCGTCCCCGAAGAGGGCGGCGGCGTCCGCCGTCTCCTCGTCCCAAACGTCAGAGATGCGCTTGAAGAACAGGAGCGGCAGGATGTACGCCTTCCAGTCGGTCCGGTCCACGGCGCTGCCACGGAGGATCTCGGCGCATTCCCACAGATGTGATCTCAGATCCTGCGTCATTTCTCTGGTTCTGGTCTCGTCAGCCGATCGGAGCGCGGGCTAGCTCAGGCGCCGGTTGCTACCTTACCGCACTGCCCACGGATTCAGGCCCACGACCATCAATTGGGCAAAAACGAGACACCGTCGTGGCCGATCTGGCGAGTCAAAGGCGCCCCCAAGCGCTTCGCGGACGGTCCAGAATATCGAACGACGTGACGGGGTAGGCCACACCGTTCCGGACCTTCGCCGGCTCCAAGACAGCCCTTGTGGAATCTCGGGCTAGTCGGGACGTCGTGGGAAGGGGCTGCTCGGTCGATCACGTTCTGGGTATCGCATACCCGAAAGTCGTTCGGAAGTACGCGTCATTCGTCACGATTCCGCCAAGAAACACGGAATCAGACATGGCACTGGCCGTGAAGCAGAAGAGGCGCCCAACCCTCGCGAACCCTGGAGCGCCAATGCCATCGCGTCGCAAGCCATCTTCGACCAAATCCGCGCTTCCCGCGACAGGGCGCCCCCGTCATGACCTGCGTCCAGGCAAGAAGCGTCGGCCGAGCGTCTCCAAGAACAGGGCCGCGCGACGTTGGCGCCGTGACACGCGGCCCCGGATCATTCGCACGGTGGTGTCGGCCACCAAGGCGCTCAAGTGGTCGACTTCCCTGATCGAGGCCGTGCTCGACGAGCTGTACGTGGACGACCATTTCGAGGAGTTGCTGGGGCGAGCGCCTGGCGACCTTCGGCCCGGTCAGTACGCACAGGCGATCGCCGTCGCCTTGATACTCCGCCATAGCTGGCACCCGAACGATCTCGCCTGCATGCTCAAACGTCTC
>Ga0070741_10019923_pt1 | contig 10661 bp, 4 predicted proteins | sample Coa_R1_4_FD_66440 | JGI IMG/M metagenome (GOLD analysis project Ga0070741, IMG submission 66440) | Surface soil microbial communities from Centralia Pennsylvania, which are recovering from an underground coalmine fire - Coalmine... | ecosystem: Environmental > Terrestrial > Soil > Unclassified ... | reverse complement strand
CGAGCACTCTCGCTTTGCTCTCTCAGGTTGGCTTCTACAAAACATTGTCGGCTCGTCTTCAATCGCAGCGCAGTGCCGTTGTAGCGCTGATTTTCGTGGCCCTGAGCGCCGGGATAACGTTTGCCACTATTGCTACCAGCGCAAGGATTGCCGCTGTGCTCAAATACGTCAATGGATCAGACGTTCCCACCCCAAAGAGAACGCTTGTCAAAGCGTGGGTTATTCCAAGGACGGCCAACAGCCCCAAAGTGATACCAACAGCGACCAACCCGAGGCCCTGTCTTAGGATCAACTTCAAAACATCGGTCCTTTTTGCTCCAATCGCCATACGAATACCAATCTCTCTCGTCCTTTTCGCCACCGAGTACGACATAACACCATAAATACCGACTGCGGCAAGGAGCAGCGCGAGCAGTCCAAATATGACCAGAAGGATTGATAGATTCCGTTGACTGCCCAGCGAGCGGTCTACCTGATTACGCATCGTGACTATGTTCAACGTCGGCAGGTTTGGCTCCAGAGCTCGAATTTTGTCGCGCAAGGTAGCGCTTATGCTTGCCGGATTACCATCAACTCGGAGGGCCAGCGAAAATGCTCCGGCATATTTTTGTGAATATGGCAAATAGATGTGAGGCTGCTGGCCCTCGACAAGGCTGTTTACTTTCGACTCAGCGGCCACGCCGACTACCTGCTCAAAAGAAGTATCGCCGTAGAATTTAAAGAGTTTTCCAACCGCATCCTGACCAGGCCAGAAACGATTTGCCATTGCCTCGCTGATAATGACGACTTTAGGGCTATTCTCCTGATCCAGTTCATTGAAATCTCGACCGTGCAGCAATGGAATGCCGAGCGTTTGGAAGAATCCCGGGCCGATGGAATTGACCGGTATCAGGACGCCCTTGCCGCCGGGATTAGCCTCTGCGTTTTCCGGAAAAACCGTTCTGGCAAACCAAGGTCCTAATGGAGCGAACTCCGTGATAGTGGATGAGGAGACTCCCGGAATCGTGGACACACTCTCCAGCAGGTGTTTGGAAAAGAGCTTGCCCTTAGCTGGTGTATATCCTTCACGATCCAGATTTATTGTCGTTAATAATAGATTCTGAATTTTGAAACCCGGATTAACTGTTTGGGCGTTTCGCAGGCTTCGGATAAACAACCCGGCGCCGACAAGGGCAACTAAGGATAAGGCGATCTGCGCCACGACCAGCAGTTTCCGAAGGTTAAAGCGGAAACCGCCCTGGGATACAGTTGCGTCTTCGCCTTTCAAAGCTGGCACCAAATCCAGTTTTGAAGACTGAAGAGCCGGTACCAGCCCAAATACGACGCCGCTCAGAGGTGAGAGCAAAAACGTAAAACTCAAGACACTGCTATCGATAGTCGGTTCGGGCGAACCAATATTCGCGCCAAAGATATTCATTGAAGCAAGCACGTCCTCGCCAAAATAAGCCAGCATCAAACCGAGTGTGCCGCCAATCAACGCCAGCAGTAAACTTTCAGTCAATAACTGGCGAACTAATCGCGAGCGCTTAGCTCCGATTGCCAGACGGATTGCGATTTCGCGTTGCCGATTAGCCGCTCGGGCGAGAAGAAGGTTTGCGACGTTGGCGCACGCAATCAGCAGGACAACCATGACAACAGCCATAAGCGTGGTTGATATCAGCAGCAGTTGGCCAGTGCCGTCGGGATTTATTCTCACCTGTAGCAGGGGAATCAGCTTGACACTCCTGCCTTCGTTGTCCTCTCGATAATCCTGCTCAAGGCGGGCCGAGATGGTCTTCAGCGCAGTTTGTGCTTGCTGCAAGGAGACTCCGGGTTTTAAACGTCCGATCAAATTGAGGAAAACTCCACGCCGCGTATTAAGAAACGGGTATGCCTGGTCTGTTACGTCGTGCATCATCAATGGTACCCAAAGATCAGGGCCGACACCGAGGTCCGTGCCGGTGAAATCCCTGGGCGCAACGCCTATAATCGTGAAGCTACGACGATTCAATTCTATATTCCGCCCAATAACGCCTGATTCGCCGCCAAAGCTTCGCTGCCATAAGCCATATGATATTACCGCAACCGGACTTTCGCCTGGCGTTGCGTCCTCTTGCGCTTGAAAGGTCCGCCCTGCCTGGGCCTTCACGCCAAGTAGCGAAAAATAGTTGCCGGAAGCAAATTGGACGGTGAGTGGTTTGGCTTCATTCCCATTGACCATATTGACAGTGATTGAGGCATAGGCCGTCGTCCCGGAGAGAACATAATTGTTGTCGCGAAGATCCTGATAGTTCAGATGCGACACGCCAAGGTATCCGGGATTTGCTACGTCATCGGTAAAGATGGAGACCAGTTGCGCGGGCTGCTCGACTGGAGGCGGAGCCAGAATGAAAGCTTTAACCGCACTGAAGATAGCCGTGTTCGCGCCAATGCCTAATCCAACAGAGAGAACGGCGATTAAGGTAACCCCGGGGTTCCGGAGCAGCAAACGAAATCCAAAGTGCAGGTCTTTCCACAGATTATCCATTCGATCACCTCGAGCGCGAATCTGAAACTTGAAAGCGTGAGATCATAACAGCGAGTCATGGCTTATATAAGCGTAGTAGCCACAGTGACTATAGCTCGTCCAGCGTAGAGGATGGGCCGTGCGTGGCATACTGTTTATAATTGGACTCTTGGAAGGATAGCAGAATGATTTACCGTGCCGGTGATTGTCCAATTTGTGATGGGGCAGGGGACCTTTTCTTTTTAAGAAGTGTAAGAACAGATCAGATATTTTTTGGTTGCCCGGAATGTGGCTGTGGTTGGCCAAAACCCAGCGTCGATACCGATGATCTCTTTGATCCTAAGGAGGTATGCGCGCCGGAAGGATATTCGTTAGCGTCGAAATCCGAGATTGATGCGGCGGGACTGACTCATCTGATCGAAAGCGAGTTTTCTGAAGAAGATTTGAAATTTGACGGTTCTCACGGATTCGTTCCGCCATACAGGGATCCCCAGCGATATGACGGAAAAACAATTGTGGTTACCTATGCCGGTCGACGCGGCGAAAACGAGAGAGAATGGGTAACAATGGTTGGGTTGATGAAATTCGAAGACGGAAAACTATGGATTGACCGCGGCCAAGTCCGCAAACGGTTTGAAATAATCGATGAATGGATTCAACGGATTAAGCCGCAATTTAAGGACGCTCGCGGCGTCGGCAAGGAATGCGAATATCAAATGTCCCTGGCACTAAATGCTTTTCCTAATCACAATGCGCCGCCAGAATTGATGGAGTTCGCAGATTAACAGAATCAAGGAATCAGTTATTGCCGAAATAGAAAACCTCGTTTTCAACCAAAAGCTCAGAGACCTGATCGTCCGACCTGCGATCAAAACCGCTAACTTCGTTCGCACCTTGTACGGCATCAGAAGACTATTCGCTGTATACTCCGTACAAACACAGGCCTACCTTCCAACTGCGAAGACAATTCGCAATGCGAACGAAGTATCTAGTCTTTTGGCCGTTCTTTTCGCTGTTTTTCATCGCAATCGTCTCTTTCATCCCAAGAGATTTTCGGCCGAAGGTCTTCGCGGCCTCTCGCAATTTCTACAAATAAACAAGTTGCCCACCCCGACCGATCAAACCTGGCGGTTGCCGGCAGTAATCAGGCCAGTTTTGGAATCGTTCTTGCACTGACGGTGATCAGCATCGCCTTCTGGTTCTGAGTGATGCTACCAGTTCTAAAAACACTCGTATTCATAACTCCAAAGGTCTAGCCGGAGGGGCGACGATTACTTTGGCCGCTTATCTGGGGGGAAATTCTGCGGCCATCCGGGCGTAATCCATCGACTCCTCCGCAAAGCCATCTTGAAAATTCGATTCTAGGTATAGCCACGAGTCAGGGAATAACTGTGATTACGTGACGTCCGGACGGAATCAACAAACAGATCTCTAACTTCATGAAGGTGGACGTTGACACCTCCTGTTGTTCCCGGCTTCTTCGCGAATCCGCAGGGCAATCTGACCTTGAAGGATGCTAATGGCGCGGTCGTGCTGGGCGGAGATGTGCTACTGCTCAATCTGGATCAACTGGTAATGCTCAACGCCAAGACCAATATAATACCGGTACCCCAAATAGGTGAGGTTATCATTACCAAGATGACCGCTTAGCCTAAGGTCTCAGCGAGATTATCTGTTCGGATAAGAAATTTCTTATCCGAACAGATAATCCTCATAAATGGTATTGTCCATCATCTGAATATCCAGCCCACGCTGCCGCTATTTAAATCCTTCAATCGCGACCACTTACGTTCTTTTTCTTTCCTTAAAAAGGCTTCTGCTCTCTCGTGGTATATCGTTTGTTATCTCTAATAGTCGCAACTGAAAGTTTGCGACAGCAGTAAGAGACTGGAAGATGAAAGGTCAAGATCACTCTTACATTTTCAAATTTAGTTGATGGGTTGATATCGGAGCCACGACTGCGAGGGCTTTGCTTCAGGTCCAGGAGAGCAAGGCAGAGACGTCTGCCGATTATCGTTACGCAACACGTTTCAGGTATTGCCAAGAGAGCTTCAGTGAGGAGGAGCGATATCTTGCCTGACCGTGTTGCGTAACCTTCGAGATCCTGATCTGTGAGCATTCCCGCCGAAAGCTCATCTTCGATATAAAAGAGAAATTGCGAGTTTTACAGGGGAGCGCAAGCATCCTGCCTGCAAAAAATTTGCAGCGTTCTAATGATTGACGGGCCGTACCGAACGCATGCAGGCAGGATGCCTGGGCTCCCTGACTCACTATTATTGAGTCGATGATTGTGTAGATGGAGAAAGATACTGATTCCACCACAACAGTTCCTGATAATAGCGATGGAGGGTATTCCACGGCGACCATCCTCCGTGATAACTTTCGGGATAACGGATGAACTTTGCAGGCACGTGACGTTTCTTCAAGGCCGTGTACATTTGTTCCCCCTGTTCAATAGGAACGCGCATATCGTACTCGCCATGCACAAATAACGTCGGAGTAGTCGCATTGTTGATATAGGTGATCGGTGACAACTCTCTCAATAGATCGGCGCTCTTTGGATCCCAGGGTGGTCCGTAAAATTCGCTCTCTTTAGTGCGGGGAATATCGGATGTGCCATAATCGCTCAGCCAGTTTGATATTCCGGCGCCGGTGATTGCCGCCGAAAAACGCGACGTGTGCGTGATTACCCAATTGGTCAGGAATCCGCCGTAGGAATAACCAGTGACCCCCATTCGCTTTTGATCGATGGAGTAATGTTTGGTCGCGTAATCGACACCGCTCATCACATCGTCAAGATCCTTGGCGCCCCAGCCGCCCCACGTACCCCAGAGGAATTTTTCTCCGTATCCAGTCGAACCGCGCGGGTTTGTGTAAAGGACGGCGAAGCCATTGGCAGCCCACAGTTGAAACTGGAAATCCAGCGTATCACCATAAGCTGCGTGAGGGCCTCCGTGAATGCTAAGAATAAGTGGATAGCTGTTCTTCGGATTGTAACCGAGCGGCAGTATCACCCATCCCTCGATCATCGTTCCATCTTTGCTCGGATAGCGGATGCGTTGCGCCGGACTCAGGGTCAGTTCCGACAGCACGGCGTCGTTTACACCGGAAATCTTCTTCTCGCCTTTTCCGTCGATGTTTGAACAGAATACTTCGGCAGGATGCGTCGAATCGGCCGCAATATAAGCCATCTTGTCGAATGACGATGACATACTAAAGCCGCCAAGATTGCGCTCGCCTTGAGTTATCTGTTCTACAGCGCCGCCAGAAACTGGAACTCGGAACAGATGAGTGTCGCCTCCGACCCCGCCGCTGAAGTAAATATACCGACCATCCTTGCTCCACATTGGCTCGCCAGGCAACAGATCCCAATCGGCGGTCAGGTTATCCATCTGGCCGCCAGTCGCGGGCATTTTGTATATATCGATCGGCGCTCCGTGATTCTGTTTTTCGTCAATCACCATGTTGAGGTTTTCTTCGCGACGAAAGGTCAGGTATTTTCCGTCGGGCGACCATGTGGGAGCGCTATGGTTATAGCCGTCGTCGGTCAGCCTTTTTACCTGGCCATCCAGGGTCACGGTCCAGAGATCGCTACGATCATAAGTGTATTCGTCGCGTTGATGACTGTTAGCAACAAAAGCGAGCGCTTTGCTGTCAGGTCGCCAAACGACATTGCGGACGTCAACCCCGAAGTGAGTGATCTGTTTTGCGACGCCGCCTTCCCGCGGAATTATGTAGAGCTCCTCAGGTGGTGTCGCCTTTGGGTCGCGAGGATCCGGAAGGTAGCCTCTTTGATCGAACCGATAATCCATCCAATCGTAGATGCGACCGCGGAAACGCTCGTTCAGTTTACGTTCAAATTCGGAAGAATACTGCTTTTGTGGCTTTGGTCCTGGACTTGTTGCTTTTGTGAAGGCGATCCACTGATTGTCGGGACTAAAAATTGGTGTTCCTCGAACGCCGTTTATCTGGATTGGACGAGCATTAGGCTGATCCATTGGAAGAAACCATGCGGAGCGTGCGTCATTATCCGTTGAGCCAGTAACGCGAGTGTTGTAGTACAACAGCTTGCCGTCCGGACTCCAACGCGGATTAGTTCCACCGTAGGGAAAGACAGGACCTATTCGTTTGGCAGGCGCAGAGCCGTCCGTCGGAGCAAACCAGATCTCGGTTTCGTGTCGGTTCTGTTCTTCAACAATGCGACTTCTAACATAAGCGACAAATCGGCCATCAGGTGAAATGGCCGGGCTGTTAACCGTTTCGAAACGGTAGAAATCCTGCAACTCCAGATGTCTCGTCGAAGAGTCGAAATGACGATTTGACGCGATCGCACCGCTATTCGCGATCGGCGGAATGATCAATAACAGAAGACATAATACACAATAGACTGCGGGATTTTTTCGATGCATGTGCCCTCCGGATTTGTCATCAGGCATATTTCAGCGCCTCTGTAAACGGCAATTTTTAGGAGCGGAGCGTTTATAATAAATGAAAAGCTCACATTCGGCGGTTCAACATATTAGCAGAACACTTAACTCGATGTGCGCAAAGTTCTTCATTATTCAGCCCGGTTCACCAGAAAGGTTAGTAGCGGCATTGTGACGACGGTCATCGATCCATTTATTGTACGATAAATAATCAAGATATCGCTCAAAAGGTATTGACACAGAGGCCGGCCCCATCATATTCTTGCGCGGTATTGTTGTCCACGGGCGCATTTTTTGTGCAAGGGTGATGGCGAGCTTGTGCAGAGTGGGTAATGTGGATATATGATTTTCTCGCCGGCCGGTAACAGGAGTTGCGGGCCGAGAGTTTCCAATCCAGGGAACCACCTGCGGTGTTTAGGTGCCATCATAGTTTAGTGGCTCGAAGATTTGGAGGGCAAACCCCACGTCTAATCCCCAGCAGGACTTTTGAGAATAAAAATATCTCAGAAGTGCTTCGGACAACGGCTTATTAAAGAGATAAAGGCAACTTTGGATAGACGGAGTGATTAGGAGTTCTGTTGTGCCTTCCGACCTCCAGGTAGGTTCGGCCGGGTAGATTCGGGATGTTCCAGTTCAGCCAAAAGATTGCAAGTTTCTTCAATGTAGCCACCCTGCCATATCTGCATTTCACAATGGTCATTATTCCCAGTAATTTAGTCCGTTTGCTATTGCATTCGGTCTATTACTCAGTTCGAAGCGCAATGGTGTTTAGAGCGAATTGATACAAAAGAAAAGAAATAAATAAATGATGAACTATCAGTCTGAGTTGTCTTGGCAATATCTGCCAGAAGGAGGCTTATATAGATGAGATTCCCAGAGTGTTTTAGCAAAAGGCTTTTCTTATCCTTAGTAATATCCGCTGTATGTCTCGGTTTGGCGGCTTCGTTCGTCGTTCGACGAGGCACGGCCACAGCTGGCGGACCAAATTTCGTTTACGCAAACAACGATCTTAGCGGTACCAACAGTGTAACCGCTTTCGAAGTCGGAGCGGACGGCACCTTAACTAACATCGGTACTTTCGCAACTGGCGGATCGGGCGGCGGCTCAGCGCTTGGAGCGAACCGGGCTACGGTAACCGTAGTGGGATCGTTTCTTTACGCTTCGAATACTGCGAGTGGCGATATTACCGCCTTTTCGATCAACAGCAACAGCGGCTCGCTTACGTTCCTAAGTACATTCTCGACGGGACAAAAGAACAACGGACCGATTGGCTTGGCCGCCACTCCGAATGGAAGGTTTCTTATCGCGTCCAATGACCTTGCAAGATCGATTTCAGTATTTGGCATTGGAGCAGACGGCGCGCTGGTTGGCCCAGAAGCAAATATTGCTGTACCAGGTCAACCCGACAGCATCAGGCTGTCGCCGAGCGGAAATGTTCTGGCTGTCACCTTCAACGCCAGCCGAACTATCGCGATGTATACCGTGGACAATAACGGGAATCTCAGCCCTGCGCCCGGATCGCCGTTTTCAGTCAGTAGTCCAACTACTGGTCGAAGAACGAAGAGTATAGACGCGGGTGGCTCGGCCGCGGCGAGCATTTCAGCGATCGGCATTAACAGAACCGGAACACTATTGTTTGCGGCTGTTACCAACACTCCAGGCGTTCAGACAATAGAGGCGTTCAATATCGGCGGTGAAGGTAATCTCACAAAGATAGCGGGCTCGCCCTTCCAATATAATGCTTCGGCATCGGGAATCGAAAACCTGGCTATTAGCCCTGATGGCAAACACCTGTACATCTCCAGCCAGAGTGGGCAGGTTACACCGTATGATGCTCTTCCGGACGGAACTCTCGTCCCGAATTTCACCGGAGCTGCCAGCCTTCCTGGCGCATCGTTCGCGGCAGGAATGGCAATGGATAGAAGCGGCACCTTCCTGTTTGCCAGCGGCGCTGGCGATTCTGTAGTTGTTAATAGAATCGGACAGGACGGCGGACTGACTACGCTTACCGCACAATCAGCCTCCTCCTCAGTGAGCAATCAGACAACCAGCGGAAGATCTCTGGCCGCGTTTCCATCAGGCGATGTGGTCAACGCTGGCACTACGGTTTCGACTACCACTTTGAGCTCGGGCACTCCTAATCCATCTACATTTGGGAATCCCATAACCTTCGTTGCAACGGTAACTGGAAGCGGACCGACCCCAACGGGAACGGTTCAGTTCACTGTTGATGGGCACCCGAACCAGTTCAGCGCAACTCTGGACGGTACTGGTAAGGCGACTGCCACCGTTACTTTGAATAACGTCTTTACCGGCGGCACACATTCAGTTATTGCTAATTATCTTGGTGATGCCACCTACGCGCCTAGTGATTCAACGGCGGTCACGCAAACGGTCAATACGATATCCAGTTCGACGGCTTTGACTTCATCGGTCAATCCGACGGTCTTTGGCCAGTCAACGACCTTTACAGCAACTGTCACTGCAGCGGCAGGCACTCCGACCGGAACAGTAACGTTTAAGAACGGTTCGACCACTCTTGGAACCGGGACACTCAATGGCTCAGGTGTGGCGACGTTCACTACCAGTTCCCTGGCGGTAGGAACAAATTCGATTACCGCGGTTTTTGGTGGAGATACTAACACCACAACCAGCACATCTGCGGCAGTGCCTCAGGTTGTCAACAAGGCCAACGCAACAGCTTCGACTGTAACCTCAACTGTCAACCCGTCGGTCTTTGGACAGTCAACCACGTTCTCCACAACGGTAACGGCTTCAGCACCTGGAGCGGGAACGCCAACTGGCACTGTTCAGTTTATGGATGGCGCGACTCCGCTTGGCTCGCCGGTTACAGTTAACGGCTCGGGCGTGGCCACTTTGGCCGTAACAAGCCTTACAGTCGGCAGCCACACAATTTCCGCAGTATACAGTGGCGACGCCAATTTCAACGGCACCACGGCGCCCAGCGTGACTCAGGTGGTTAACCAGGCGCCGAACTCCACAACGACCGTCACTTCCTCAGTGAATCCGACGGTGTTTGGACAATCGACGACGTTTACTGCGACCGTTGCTGCAGTTGCTCCGGCTACGGGTACGCCGACTGGTACAGTTGACTTTAAAGACAACGGTACCACCATCGGAACGGGAACGCTGAACGGTTCTGGTGTGGCGACATTCGCAACCTCTGCTTTGAGTGTTGGTAACCACCCGATAACAGCCGTCTTCAACGGCGACGCGAATTTCCCGACCAGTACAGGAACGCTCACTAACGGTCAGACAGTCAACAAGGCGGCTTCTTCGACAGCCGTGACTTCGTCGACTAGCCCATCAGTATTTGGCCAGTCAACAACATTTACCGCGACTGTCACCGCGACATCTCCTGGTGCGGGCACGCCAACCGGAACAGTAACGTTTAAGGATGGTACGACCACGCTTGGGACAGGCACGTTGAACGGTTCTGGTGTGGCGACATTCGCAACCTCGGCTCTGACGCCTGGTAACCACACAATAACGGCGGTATTCGGTGGTGACGGCAATTTTACCACCAGCACCGGAACGCTCACTAACGGCCAGACGGTCAACACGGCAGCGACTTCGACGGCGCTGACTTCATCGGTCAACCCGACAGTCTTTGGCCAGTCAACAACCTTTACTGCGACCGTCACCGCTACGGCTCCTGGCGCGGGTACGCCGACTGGAACGGTAACATTTAAGGACGGCACGACCACCCTTGGAACCGGAACGCTCAA
>Ga0070741_10019922_pt1 | contig 10662 bp, 5 predicted proteins | sample Coa_R1_4_FD_66440 | JGI IMG/M metagenome (GOLD analysis project Ga0070741, IMG submission 66440) | Surface soil microbial communities from Centralia Pennsylvania, which are recovering from an underground coalmine fire - Coalmine... | ecosystem: Environmental > Terrestrial > Soil > Unclassified ... | reverse complement strand
GGGTGGTCAGATCAACACGGCCTGCGACATCCACGTCGCCAAGGAGACGGCCGTGAGCGTGACGGTCGACGGCGACGACGGCCCCGGCCAGTGGGTCTCGGCCGTGGCGATGCGGCACGCGATCCGCAAGGCGAAAGAGAGTGGGATCGGCGTGGTCGGCGTGCTCCACTCGAACCACTTCGGCGCGGCCGGCCACTACGCGTGGATGGCGGCCGAGGCCGGCATGATCGGCCTGGCGACGACCAACGGCGGACTCGTGCTGGCGCCGTGGGGCGGAACGACCCCCACCTTCGGCAACAACCCGCTCGGCGTCGGCATCCCGACCGGCCGACACCTGCCGATCGTGCTCGACATCGCGATGTCGGTCGTCGCGCAGGGCAAGATCGCGCTGGCGATCGCCGAGGGCAAGCCGATCCCACTCGGCTGGATGTTCGACAAGGACGGGCGGCTCTCGACCAACCCGGAGGACTTCCGCGAGGGCTTCGGCGTCCCGATCGCCGAGCACAAGGGCTACGGCCTGGCGCTGGTGATGGAGGTGCTCGCCGGCGTGCTGACCGGCGCCGGCTTCTGCCTCGACCACGGCCGCGAGACCGTGCGCGACGAGGGCAAGCGGCCCGACCTCGGCCACTTCTTCCTCGCGATCAACCCCGAGCTGTTCATGCCGCTCGAGCAGTTCCGCGCCCGCGTCGACCGAATGGTCGACGAGATCAAGTCGTCGCGGCTCGCGCCCGGCACGAAGGAGATCCTCGTCGCCGGCGAGATCGAGATGCGCAACCGGCAGGCGAACCTGGCGGCGGGCTCGGTGCCACTGCTCCCCTCGACGCTGCGGGCGCTCGAGACGTACCGCGAGGAGGCGGGGCTGGAGACGAAGCTCGCCCAGTCCTGACGCTCGGCGTCAAGCTGTCGCCAGCGCGATCAGCCGCCGGCAGCTCTCGACCACGCTCGTCCCGGGCGCGTGGAGTCCGCCGCCGACCAGGTACATAACGTCGTTCCCGTACATCGCGCGCATCTCGGCGACACGCGCGAGCGTCATCCCACCGCCGGGCGTCGGGAAGATGGGCGCGAGGTCGGCGAGCGGCTCGGCCGTGGCGGCGGCGATGGCGCGGCAGTCGTCGGGGGTGAACGGGAAGCGGCCGCCGTGGTTCGGGTAGATCGCCGCGTCGGCGCCGACCAGGCGCTGGAGTGTGCCGAAAAGCACGGCGTGGGCGACGCCGGCGTCGCGGTGTGCGACGAACGAGCCGAGCAGCGTGGGGTGGCTGAGGATCGGTAGGCCGAGCGCGTCGGCCTCGGCCAGGCAGCGGACGGCGTCCCAGCCGAGCAGGCCGGGCGCGACGAGCAGCGCGCCAGCGCCGAGCGCCCTGGCGCGCTGGGCGCGGCTGAGCAGCCGGTCGGCGGGCGCCGTTACGTTCGGCGCGTAGAGGCATGGGCGGCCGGTGAGGCGGCCCGCGGCGGCGATCGCCTCGGCGCAGCGCGCGACGCGCTCCTCGAACGGCGCCCAGGGCTGATCGGCCAGGCCGTGGTCGTCCTTGACGACGTCGATGCCGCCGAGCGCGAACGCGTGCGCCTGCTCGGCGAGCTCGCGTGGGCCGAGGCCGAGCGGCTTGAGGGCGGTGCAGAAGAGCGGCCGGTCGGGCGCGCCGAGCAGCCGGCGAAGGCCAGCGCGGCCGAAGCGCGGGCCGCGGAAGGCGGCCAGCAGCGACGGCGCCAGCTCGAGCCGCTCGACCCGGACGCCCGGCTTGAGGCTCGTGTTGCCGAAGACGACGTTGAGGAGCTGCGGTAGCTCGCCGCCGGTCGCTTCGACGGCGTAGCTCACCGTCGCGCGGTGGGCGCCTTCGTCCAGCCGCTCCAGCGACTCGAGCCGGCCGACGACCACCTCGCGCAGGCCGCCGTTGGGCACGAGCTCGTCGGGGATCTCGACCGTCTGCTCCAGGCAGAGCTCGCGCGCCCGTGCCGCCGCCTCGTCGGCCGCGCCAGCCACCCGGTAGACGACGCGGAACCGCTCGCCCGACGTGGGGACGGCGACGCTGGGGATCACGGCCCGGCACCGCGGCGGCGCGCAATCCCGGTTACGCCGTGCAGGGCGCGTCCCGAGGCGTCCACGACGAACGCGCTACTCGCCGGGATCGTCCCACTCTTCCCGCCGCTGGTGCAAGCAGGCGGGGTCGAAGGCGGTGACCGGCGCGATGTTCCCTTCCTCGCGCCCTCTCAGAATCCAGCCGACGGCTGTACGCCGCCGCGCCGACACCTCGGGCGTCGGCTCGTGCTCCCGTCGCTGCCGCCCGGGTGGCGGGGTGCCTCGGTCGGTGCAGAGCCATCGCGTCGTCGCCGTGCGCGGCGTCGTCCCCGCCATCGCTCCGATTGTCGCACGACGGTCCCACGGCAGGTACCGGCGCGGTATGCTGCCGTGCATGGCCGAACAGATGCAAGGCGTCTACCCCATCCTTTCCTGCCCATTCGACGGGGCGAGCCGCGTGGATCCCGAGAGCCTGGCGCGCGAGGTCGAGTACCTGATTGAGGCCGGCGTCGACGGCGTCGGGCTCGGGCTGGCGACCGAGATTCCCAAGCTGAGCGAGGCCGAGCGCGACCTGGTGCTGACGACCGTCGTCGAGCAGGCGCGCGGGCGGGTGAAGGTCGTCATGAAGAGCGACGCGCCGGGCACCGACCTGGCGCTCCACTACGCGCGCCGCGCCGCCGAGCTGGGCGCCGACGCGCTGATGGTGATGCCGCCGCCGGTCGCCGGGATGCCGGGTTCGGCGATGCGCGCGTACTTCCACGCGATCGCGCGCGAGGTTGGCTTGCCGATCTTCATCCAGGACGTGCCGACGGCGCCGGTCGCGCCAGCCCAGGCGGCGCAGATCGCGCGCGAGCTCGACCACCCCTGGTACCTCAAGGCCGAGTCGCCGCCCACGCCGCCGCGCGTCGCCGAGGCGGTCGCGGCCGCCGACGGCAAGCTCGTCGTCTTCGGCGGCGCGCACGGCGCCTACTTCCCCGAGGAGCTGCGGCGTGGCTCGGTCGGGACGATGCCGGGCGCGGTGGTGCCCGAGGCGTACGTCGGCACCTGGCGGCTCTGGCGCGCCGGCAGACACGCCGAGGCCGAGGCACACTTCGCCCGCTACGGCACGCTGCTGCGGCTCTTCCAGCAGCAGACCGGGATCGGCACCTACCTGGTGAAGGAAGCGCTTCGCCGCCAGGGCATCTTCGCGACGAACGTCGTGCGCGCGCCCTCGGCGAAGCCCGACGAGCTCGCCTACCAGGAGCTGGCCGCGCAGATGGAGTTGCTCGGCATCCGCTAATATATCGTGGTACGATGCTTTCGGCCCACGACTACCGCGCCCTCGCCGAGTTCCGCTACCAGGTCCGCCGCTTCCTCCACTTCAGCGAGCAGGCGGCGCGGTCGGCGGGGCTCGAGCCGCAGCAGCACCAGCTCCTGCTGGCGGTGAAGGGGCTGCCCGAGGACCAGCGCCCCACGATCGGGACGGTCGCGGAGCGGCTGCAGCTCCAGCACCACTCGGCCGACGAGCTGATCGTCCGCGCCGAGAAGCGCGGTCTGGTCCGCCGCCACCGGGATGGGCTCGACCGTCGCCAGGTGCTCGTCGAGCTGACACCCGACGGCGAGGCGCTGCTGCACAAGCTCACCGTCCACCACCGGGCCGAGCTGCGCGCCGCCGCGCCGGCGCTGCGCCGGGCGCTGGCCGCGCTCGACGGCGCGGCCGAAGCCACGACTTAACCAAGCGTCAGGAGTCACCCACCACACCATGCCCAAGCGCACCGCCTACCCGGCCGCCCGCCACCTCGGCGACTTCGTGGCCCAACCGTCCATGCTGCCGATCGCCGCGGTCGCGGTCGGCCTCGGCGTCGTCTCGGCGTTCCTTGCCTTCGCACTGCTCCGCCTGATTGGCGTCTTCACCAACCTCTTCTTCTTCGGCCGCGTTGGCTGGGACCTCGTCCCGATCACGCGGAACCACCTCGGCCCGTTCGTCGTCGTCGTGCCGGTCGTCGGCGGGCTCGTCATCGGGCTGATGGCGCGCTTCGGGTCGGAGAAGATCCGCGGCCACGGCATCCCCGAGGCGATCGAGGCCATCCTGATCAACGGCAGCCGCGTCGAGCCGAAGGTCGCCGTGCTCAAGCCGCTCTCCTCGGCCATTTCGATCGGCTCAGGCGGACCGTTCGGCGCCGAGGGGCCGATCATCATGACCGGCGGCGCTTTCGGGTCGATGGTCGCCCAGCTCCTGCACCTGACCGGCGCCGAGCGCAAGACGCTGCTGGTCGCCGGTGCGGCGGCCGGTATGTCGGCTACCTTCGCCGCGCCGCTGTCGGCCACCCTGCTCGCCGTCGAGCTCCTGCTCTTCGAGTGGAAGCCGCGCAGCCTCATCCCGGTCGCGCTCGCCAGCGCGACCGCCGCGCTCGTCCGGCCGTTCCTGCTCGGCCCGGGCCCGCTTTTCCCGCGCGACGCAACTGGGCCAGTCGGACCCGCCGCGCTCGTCGCCTGCGTGCTCGTCGGCCTGCTGGCCGGCGGCCTCTCCGCGCTGCTCACCGCGGCCGTCTACGGATCCGAGGACGCCTTCAGCCGCCTGCCGATCCACTGGATGTGGTGGCCGGCGATCGGCGGGCTCGTCATCGGCCTCGGCGGGCTCGTCTTCCCCCAGGCGCTCGGCGTCGGCTACGACACGCTCGGCAGCCTCGTCCAGGGGAACGTCCCGCGCGACGTCATCCTCGGCGTGCTGCTGGTCAAGTCGATCATCTGGGCCGTGTCGCTCGGCTCGGGCACGTCGGGCGGCGTCCTCGCGCCGCTGCTCATGATGGGCGGCGCGCTCGGCGGGCTCGAGGCGGCGTTCCTGCCGGCGGAGGCGGCCGGCTTCTGGCCGCTCGTGTCGATGGCGGCGATCCTCGGCGGCACGATGCGCTCGCCCTTCACGGCGGTCGTCTTCGCCTTCGAGCTCACGCACGACGTGGACGCGCTGCTGCCGCTGCTCATCGCCGTGACCGCCGCCTACGCCTTCACCGTGCTGCTGCTGAAGCGGTCGATCCTGACCGAGAAGATCAGCCGGCGCGGCCTGCACCTGAGCCGCGAGTACGCGGTCGACCCGCTCGAGCGGACATTCGTGCGCGACGTGCTGCGGACGAACGCCGTGGTCCTGTCGGTCGACCAGACGCTCGGCCAGCTCGCCGAGCGGTTCGCCTCGGGCCGCCTGCCAGCGCTCATGCCGGTCGCCGACCGCGAGGGCAACCTGGCCGGCGTCGTCACGCGCGCCGACCTCGCGACGCTGCTCCAGTCGACGGGCGACGACCGCTCCCTGGCCGGGCTGATCCGGCCCGACCCGGTCGTCGCCTACCCGGACGAGACGCTGCGGATGGTCGTGACACGGATGGCCGAGACGGGCTTCACGCGGCTGCCCGTCGTCCAGCGCGACGGCCTGCCCCGGCCGCTGGGCGTCATCTCGCTGACCGACATGCTGCGCGCCCGCGCCCGGCTGGTCGAGGAGGAGCACCGCCGCGAGCGCGTCCTGCGCGTCCGTGTCCGCCGGCCGGCCCGCCGCGCGCTCGCGCAGCCGTCGAAGTCCTAGACGGGCCGCTCGGGCCGAGGACGACCGATTCTCAACCGTCCGACCAACCGGAAAGGCGTGCCTCGCCTCGGCCGCGCGACGTAGGATAGGTGCGCCAGGCCCCCTGGCCGTCCAGCCCGGCATCCAGTCGGTTCGCGCGGGACCACACCGCCGGGTACCTGGAGCTCGCCAGCCGCGCGCTGGCGCCCTGGGCAACCGCATGGCGACGATCACGAACCTGGGCGCGGCCTGGCACGGGCGCTCACCCATCGTCGGCCGCGAGGCCGAGCTGGCCGTCCTGGACGACTTCCTCACGTCCGACCAGTCGGCGCGGGCGCTCGTCCTCAGCGGCGCGGCCGGGATCGGCAAGACCACGCTCTGGGAGGTCGGTCTTCGCCTCGCGCAGCGCAGGCGGTTCCGTGTGCTCGCCGCCCGGCCGGGCGAGACCGAGGTGGGGATGTCGTTCGCCGGCTTATCGGACCTCTTCCATGAGGTCGACCTCCGCGAGCTCGCCGACGTGCCAACGCCCCAGCTCCGGGCCCTGGAAGTGGTGCTCCTCAGAGCCGAGCCGCGGGGGTCGCCGCCGGGTCCGCCAGCAATCGCGATCGCTCTGCTGAGCGCGCTCCGCACCCTGGCCTGCCGCGGCACCGTCCTGGTGGCGATCGACGAATCCAGTTGGCTCGACCGCGCCTCTGCCGAGGCGCTCGCGTTCGCGGTACGCCGCCTGCGCGATGAGCCGGTCCTCTTCCTGCTCGTCGAACGTCCTGGCGGCTCCTCGGTCGTCGCCCGCGCCGTCGAGCCGACGCGCCTGCAGCGCCTCGAGTTAGGCCCGCTGACGCCCGACGACGTGCTTCGGATCTTGTCAGAGCTACCCGGCCCCGGGCTGCCACGCCGGGCGCTGCGCCGGGTCCTCGAGGAAGCCCAGGGCAACCCGCTGTTCGCATGTGAGCTCGGCCGGGCGCTCGCCGCGCGCGGCGCCCCGACCGCCGGCGAGGATCTGCCGATGCCGGCTTTCGTGCAGGACCTGGTCGGCGCGCGCGTCGCGCGGCTCCCGCGTGCGGTGCGGTCGCTACTGCTGGCGGTCGCGCTGTGCCCCGAGCTGCCGGTGTCGCTGCTCGGCGAGATCGCCCACCAGACGGCGATCGACCACGCCGTCGACGAAGGGTTGCTGCTCGTCGACGGGCCGCGTGCCCGCCTCTCGCATCCGCTCGTCGTGGCGGCCGCGCGTGGCCGCTCGCGCGCCGGCGAGCGGCGTGCCCTCCACCGCGCCCTGGCCGCGGCGCTCGCCGACCCCGAGCTGCGCGCCCGGCACCTGGCGCTGGCCGCGACGCGCCCGGACGCCAAGCTCGCCGCCGGCGTCGCGGCGGCGGCGGCACGGGCGGCCGCTCGGGGTGCTGTCGAGAACGCGACGGTTCTTGCCGACCACGCGTTGCGGCTCACGCCGCCGGGCGCGCCCGAGCGCGTCGAGCGGCTGCTCGCGCTGGCTGAGCACCTGCTGCAAGCGGGCGAGCCCGGACGGGCGATCGAGCTGCTGGGGCCGAGTCCCGACCGGCTGCCCACCGGGTCGGCCCGCGCGCGCGCCCACCTCCTGCTCGCCGACGAGAGCCGCTTCGCGGCGTCCGACCTGGAGGAGGCCGACCGCCACCTCCAGCGGGCCCTCGCCGAAAGCGAGGGCGATCCGGCGCTGCGCGCCGTCGTCGTGGCGCGGCGAGCCAGGTACACCGCCGTCGCCCGGGTCGAGCTGGTACGCGAGGCCGAGGCGTGGGCGCTCGACGCCTTGCCGACGGCGCGGCTGGCCGGCCCCGACGTGGAGCGCCAGGTGCTGCACGGCCTGGCCTGGGCGCGGGTCCTGCGGGGCCACCCCGTCGAGGACCTGGCCGAGCGGTTCCGCGCGATCTCGGAGGACGCCTTCCCAATCTTCGGCTCACTCGACCGGGTCGCCGCCGAGCGGCTCGCGCACCGCGGCGAGGTTCACCGCGCCCGGGAGGCCCTGAGCCAGCTCCGGGCGCTCGCCGACGAGCGCGGGGAGACGTGGGCCTACGTCAGGCTGCTCCTCGGGCTGTGCGAGGTCGAGATGCGGGCCGGCGACTGGAGGACCGCGGGTCAGCTCCTCGACGAGCTGGACCGATCGCCCGACCGCGAGCTGCTGGTGTCCCCCGCCTACCAGCGGTGCCGGGCGCTCCTCGCGGCCGGCACCGGCCGTGCGGAGGAGGCGGTGCGGCGGGCGCAGGAGGCGATCGAGAGCAGCGAGGCGCGCGGGCTGCGCTGGGATCTCCTCGAGGCGCTCCGAGCGCACGGCCTCGCGTCGCTGCTGGCCGGCGATCCGGCGCGCGCGGTCGAGAGCCTGGGCCGGGTCTGGGAGCACACGCGGCGCGAAGGGGTCGACGACCCGGGCGTGTTCCCGGTCGCCCCGGACCTGGTCGAGGCACTGGTCCAGGTCGGCAGCGTCGACGAGGCGCGAGCGGTGACTGATCGGCTGAGGACGCTCGCCGAGGAGCAGGCGCACCCGTGGGGCCTGGCAACGGCCGGGAGGTGCGGTGGGCTCGTCGGTATGGCGTCGGCGGACCCCGATGGGGCGGGCGTCGCGCTGGAGCGGGCCGCCGCGGCGTACGACGAGCTTGGCCTCCGCTTCGACCGGGCCCGGACGCTTCTCGCGCTCGGCCGCGCCGAACGCCGCCTCGGCCGGCGCGGTGCGGCGCGGCGCCCGCTCGACGACGCGGCCGCTTCCTTCGACGAGATCGGCTCGCCCGGGTGGGCGGACCAGGCCCGCGCCGAGCTCGCGCGCCTGGGCGGTCGGCGTCCGCGGCCGTCGGATCGCGTGACCGCCGCCGAGGAGCGCGTCGTCCGGCTCGCCGCCGACGGCCTCACCAACAAGGAGATCGCGCGCAGCCTCCACCTCGGCGTCCACACGGTCGAAGTGCACCTCTCACGCGCGTACCAGAAGCTGGGCGTCCGTTCCCGCGCGCAGCTCGCGCGGCTGTTTGTTCCGTCGGCGTAAGCACGCAAATGATTGAGGTTTTCCGTTATGCAACGGGCGCGCAGGCGCTCCTAAGGTTAGCCGGAGGCCGGGCTGCTCGGCCCCCTGGCGAGGCTGTGCGTGAACGACGGACATTGGCAAGACGGTCGGCGATCTCCGAGCGATCCGTTGGCCGAGACCGCGAACCGGGCGTCCCTCAGCTTCGGAGAGCTCCTGCGCGAGCACCGGCGTGCCGCCGGCCTGACGCAGGAAGAGATGGCCGAGCGCGCCGGCATCAGCCCGCGCAGCGTCAGCGAGCTTGAACGTGGCGGGCCGCACGCCCCACGACGCGACACGGTCGCGCTGCTCGCGCGGGCGCTGGGGCTAACCGCATCGGACCGTGAGATGTTCGAGGGGCTCGCCGCCGCCCGGCGCCGGACGCGAGCGCCCGCCGCGGCCAGTCCCCGCGCTCCGCGGATCGCGCCGCCGACTGCGCCGGAGCGCCCCAAGCACAACGTGCCCCGGTCGCTGACCAGCTTCGTCGGCCGCGAGCAAGAGCTGAAGGAGCTCGCGCCTGTGCTCGGGATGGCCCGGCTGCTCACGCTCGTCGGCTCCGGCGGCGTCGGCAAGACGCGCCTGGCACAGGAGCTGGTCCGTGCCCACGCCGCCGACTACGCCCATGGAGCCTGCTTCGTCGCCCTGGCCGGGGTCGATGACCCGGCGCTTGTGCCGCGCGCGGCCACCACGGCGCTCGGGCTGGGCGACTTCCACGGCCGGAGCGCGATCGAGACGCTCGTCGAATACCTGGGCCCGAAGCAGCTGCTGCTCGTGCTCGACAACTGCGAGCACCTGGCGGCGGCCTGCGCGGAGCTGACCGCGGGTCTGCTCCGCACCTGCCCCGGCCTGCGCGTCTTGGCGTCCAGCCGGGAGCCGCTGGGGGTCGCCGGCGAGGTGGCCTGGCGTGTGCCGCCGCTCCAGCTCCCCGATCCGCGGCGGCAGTCGCCCGCGGAATTGACCGGCGCGGCCGCCGCGCGCCTCTTCGTCGAACGCGCCCGCACCGCCAACAACACGTTCGCCCCGACGCCCCGCAACGCCCCCGCGATCGCCCGGATCTGCGCTCTGGTCGAGGGACTCCCGCTCGCTCTCGAGCTGGCAGCGGCCCGGACCCGGCTGCTCACCGTCGAGCAGCTCGCCGAGCGGCTCGAGCGCGACGTGGGGATCCTCGGAACGACCGAGCGCGGCGGCATGCCCCAGCATCGGACGATCCGCGCCACGATCGACTGGAGCTACGCGCTGTTGAGCGAGCCGGAGCAGGTCCTGCTGCGCCGGCTATCCGTTTTCGCCGGCGGCTGGACCTTGGAAACGGCGGAGGAGGTGTGCGCCAGCGCTGATCTCGAACGGTCCGAGATCCTGGGGCCCCTGGCCGGGCTGGTCGACAAGTCGATGGTCCTGGTCGAGACGCGCGGCGCGGTGGCCCGCTACCGCCTGCTCGAGCCGGTCCGGCAGTGTGCCGCCGAGTGGCTGGCGGCCGCTGGCGAAGCGGCTACGTACCAGGCCCGCCACGCCACGGCTCTGCTGGAGCTCGCCATGGCCCATGACGTCGCCGAGCAGGGGCGCGACGAAGTCCCGTCGTTGGACCGGCTCGAAGCCGAGCACGACAACATCCGGGTGGCGCTGCGGTGGGCGCTGAGCCACGGTGAGGTGGAGGCCGCGCTGCGCGCGGCGGCTGGCCTGTTCCGCCTCTGGGAGCGGCGCGGGCACTTCCGCGAAGGGTGTGCCTGGCTCGAGCAGGCGCTGGCCGCGGCCGGCGGGGCGCCGGCCTCCGTCCGCGGCCGCGCTCTCAACGCCCTGTCATTCCTCTACTGGCGTGGTGGCGATGCCGAGCGCGCTATGCCGATCGCCGAGCAAGCGCTCGCCCTCCACCGGGAGGCGGGGCACGCCGTCGGTATCTCGTGGGCGGTCGGTAACCTGGGTGCAATCGCCTATTACCGCGGCGACTCGGAGGCCGCTCTGGCGCTGCTCGAGGAGAGCGTTGCGGTTGCCCGCGAGGCTGGCTACGCGCCGCTGCTGAGCCTGGCGCTGACGTTCCTCGGGCGGACGGTGCTGTGGGTCAAGGGACCGTGGGACCGTCGCGCCGCCGCACTGCTCGAGGAGGCGCGGGGC
>Ga0070741_10019921_pt1 | contig 10662 bp, 12 predicted proteins | sample Coa_R1_4_FD_66440 | JGI IMG/M metagenome (GOLD analysis project Ga0070741, IMG submission 66440) | Surface soil microbial communities from Centralia Pennsylvania, which are recovering from an underground coalmine fire - Coalmine... | ecosystem: Environmental > Terrestrial > Soil > Unclassified ... | reverse complement strand
ACTGCCCAAAACTCTGGAACAGGCGTATGACATTCAGATCGCCACATTCCGGTTGCGCGGCATGGGCACCGCAGGATTCAAGATCGGCCTCACCAATGTGGAGGCGCAGCGCAGCGCCGCAGTGGCCGCTCCGATCGCGGGCCGGCTGGCGAGTGCGGACATCCTGCGCAGCCCGGCACGGCTCACGTTGCCGCACGATCATTTGCGAATCGTAGAGGCCGAAGTCGTTTTTGAAGTGGGCTGCACGCTCCCGGGCGGCGATGCGTCCCTGGGTGAGGCCGATGTATATCACTGCTTGCGCGCCGCCTATGCCGGCATCGAGATATGTAACTCGAGATTGAGTGGCAGCGAGAATGCGTCCCTGCCCGTGATCGTCGCCGACAACAGCAATGCGGATCGGCTGGTGGTCGGCGATCGGTTGCCGGATTGGAGCTTCGAGGTGCTTGCCGATCTTTCCGTGAGCCTCACGCGTCGCGGACAGCCCGCGGTCGGCGGTACGACCCGTCGTGTGCTCGGACAGCCCCTCAAGGCAGTCACGTGGCTGGCGAATTGGCTCGGCGCGCGCGGGGAGGGCTTGAAGCCTGGCGACCTGATCGCGAGCGGCAGTTGCACGGGCATGACTGAGGTGGCGCGGGATGATTTCGTGATTGCTGTGTTCGGCGGCGCCGCGCGAGTCGAGGTCGAGTTCACCGAAGCACAGATGAAAGGTGGGGTGAGAGCATGAGCCTGGATCTCGGTTTGACGGGGAAAGTTGCCATTGTTACCGGCGGCAGTGTCGGAATAGGTAAGGAGACGGCTCGCAGGCTCGCTGCCGAGGGCGTCGCGGTCGTCATTGCTTCCAGAACGGCCTCGGCGCTCGAGCAGGCGGCAGCGGAAATACGAGCGTCCACGAAAGGAACCGTAGTGCCCCGGCCACTGGATACGACGGATTCTCGCGCGGTACGAGAGCTGGTCGCGAACACGGCCGCCGAGCTAGGCAGCGTGGATATTCTGGTCAACTGCGCGGCCGCCCCCGGGGGCTTGGTCCGGAATGATTTGGACGAAGCGGACGAGGATGCGCTGCTGCTCGATCTGAACACGAAGTTGGTAGGGTATTTCCGTATGTGTAAGGCGTGCGCGCCATACATGCGAAAGGCTGGATGGGGGCGCATCGTGAACGTCGGCGGGCTGACCGCACGATGCACCGAGGCGTTGAGCGGCATGCGCAATACCGCGCTGGTGCACCTCACCAAGACATTGTCGGATCAGTTGGGCCTTCACGGCATCACCGTCAATATCGTGCACCCCGGCGTCACGCGCACAGAGCACGTGGAGGCTTGGTTTGCCCGGATGGCTGAAGCGGAGGGGACGACCGTCGATGCAATCATAAAGCGCGAGGCCGCCGACCCTGCCGCCATCCGGCGCATGCTGGAAGTCGATGAAGTCGCCGATTGCATCGTATTCCTCGCATCACGGCGTGCCGCCGCCATTACCGGCGAGTCGATTGCGGTGGATGGTGGGCTGTCGCGAGCGGTATATCTCTGACCCGAGCTCGCGCAGAGTGAATTCTGAGGTAGGAGGGGGCGTCAAGAGATGAATAAGCGATTCGTGACCGGACGTAAAATCCGGGCGGAAGTGCTTGGCGAGGCCGCCGTGCGCCAGCGCCTCGATGAGGCCGACTCCTTCAATCGTGACTTCCAGGAGCTGGTAACAGAGTACTGCTGGGGCGCGGGATGGGGACGCACGGCGCTCAGCCGGCGTGACCGGAGCCTCATGAACCTCGGGATGCTCGCGGCCCTCAATCGCCCGGAGGAGTTTGCCTTGCACGTGCGGGCCGCCATGCGTAATGGCGTGACTCGAGACGATCTCGAGGATGCGCTCATTCAGGTCGCCATCTATTGCGGGATTCCGGCGGGCGTCGAGGCATTCCGGATCGCGAGCGGGGTGCTGCGGGAAATCGATTCGGAGAAAAGCACACATGTCGATTGAGGCGGCCTCACCACGGCAGGAGCCGCCAGCCTCGAGCGCGCGGTCAGTCAGGCGGACGGCCCATCGTGACATCAACGCAAGGCAGTTTGAGACGAGACTGAAGGCTCGCACCAAGATGCAACAGCCGCAATTGCCCAACGCACGAGACATCACACCTTGGTGCTGGAGCTTTTGAGCATGTCACAGCAACACACGATGAGCGAACGGCGCGTACTCGTTTCCGCCTGCGCACTTGGAATCGTCGGTGCCTTGACGATCTTCATTGCTCCGGGCTTCCTCGGCCTGGTCGCAGACCAAGCACGTCTCGGTGAAGCCGGGGCTGGTTACGTGATCTCGGTCGACATCAATACCGCGGCGGTTGCTATTGCTATCGCGACTTTCCTCATCACTCGCATCAACTGGCCCCAGCTCACATATCTCGCGGCGGGGCTGATTGCCATCGGAAGCTTCGCCACCGCTCAGGCCCATACCGAGAGCGCGCTGATCGCGGCGCGCGTTTGCGCGGGCTCAGGCGAAGGGCTCGCGATTGGCGTTTCGTTCGCAGCCTTGGGTCAAGATCGCAACCCGGACCGGGCGTTCGGCGTGTATCTCGCTGTCGGCCTCACTGTCGCTGCTGCAATCCTGCTCGTCATACCTGTGCTGCAGCCGCATATTGGGACGCGACCCTTCTTTATGGCGGCTGGCGCCGCGGCGGTGGGCGCCGGTGCCTTGGCTTCCTGGTTGCCCACCGGAGGTCGGGCTGCTTCCCCGACCGTATCCGGCCTCTCGGCCATCCATTGGCGGCTGGCGATTGCGGGCTTGCTGGGCGTGTTTCTGTACTTTCTTGCGCAAGGGGCGGTCTGGAGCTACTTCGGCGAGATCGGTGCCGCGAGTCACGTCGCGCCGGCGCTCATCGGACGGGCGCTCGCGATTTCCTCCATCGCGGGCATCGGCGGGGCGCTGCTCGCAGTGGTCGTTTGCACTCGTTCTGAGCGCGGCTTGCCATTGGTGGCAAGTGCCGCGGTCTCGGTCGCGAGTTTCGTTCTGCTCCTGGGGCATATCTCCGGAATCGCCTTCGTGGTCTCCGGAATTCTATTCAACGCCGCGTGGAACTTCTCCATGCCTTTCCTTTCCGGCATATGCTCGGCTGCGGATGCCCGCGGTAGGATCGTCTGCTCGATGGGCTGCATTCAAACCGTTGGTACTGGGTTAGGTCCCGCGGCGGCAGCGACCTTGCTCGGGCGCAATGGCTTCTCCTCAGTTCTCTGGATGAGCGTCGCTGTTGTGGTCCTCAGCATGGCGGTCGTGCTGGCAGGGCTACGAGCTACGAGCCCACCATCGGGAGACGATTTAAGCGCCATCGCTCCTCTGAGCTCACAATCCAAGGCTCATAGTCACGAGCCGACGTCGTAAACCTGGAGCAGCTCGGGTCGACCTCCCTGGCCCCAGACGCCAAGGTATAACCGGCTCAATTCGGGCACGAAGCAAGAAGTCCGGCCACCGGGCAGGGTTTTGAATTGAGCGAGCCTCCGATAATGGCTCGGGTCGCTCTGTTGGATGACCGAGATGAAACCCGACCCGCCGGACACATAAATACGCTCATGCGCCGGGTCATACCACATATCGTCTGCATGACCGACAGAAGGGGCGCGCGCGATGACCTTCCCCGAGTCGGTATCCAGAACCAGCACCTCTGGCGGGCTTCGAGTCCCGATGAATAGTCGATGGTCCTTCTCGTCCAAGGCCATCGGAAAATTATCCTCGGCTTCCCCCAGCGTCCACATCGCCATGATCCTGCGGTCGCTGCGGCTGATCACCGCTATCTTGTTGCCGGCCGTCGGGATGTTGGCGAATATCCTCGTGCCGGACTCTTCCAGCTGAAAGGATTCCGGATGTCCAGGAAGCTCAATCTTTCCCAGCAACGTCCCCGTCGCGCCATCGAGAATGCCCAGCCCCGCATCGCTGCCACCGCCATAGCCAACGAACACGCGGTTGATCGCCGGATCATAGCGGCTGTCATCGGCATCGCTCGGAAAGTGAACGACATTGAGCAGTCTGTACGTGCCACCATCGAACACCCGGACGCTTCCGTCATCGCCGTTCGCGACGAAGATGCGGTTGGACTTCGGCACGTAAGTGACGCCCTGAGGCTCGTGCAAGCCGGAAATGCGGTGTATGGGCCTGTTGGTGCGCAGATCGAAAACCTCGAGGGTGTCGTTACCCAGAGCAGACATGAACAGTCGCTGATGGGTGAGGTCGACGTCGAAGTGATCGATGCGGCCGCGGACATCAGGCAGAGGAATGACGTCAATCAGGCGCAGGGGCGCAGCAGGCTGCGCGCAGGTTGCGGGGGCGGAAAGAAGAGCCATCACCGCGAAAGTCAACAGTGCTTTGATCTTGCCCAGGCATCCGGCAGCCGCGTTACCAGCTTCCCATCTAGAGGTGTCCGGCCGCGTATCCACTCAATAACGGCCAGTTGCACCGCCGCCGCCGAAGCTACCGCCGCCGCCTTCGAAGGACGGTGCGGCCTTCGGAGGCGAATGGGGCGTCAGCACTACGCTGCCCAATACGCCCAGAACCCCGGCTGAATCATCCATCTTCCGCACCTTGCGGGATGTAATGCCGCCGCGGGCTTCTCGCAGGTAGCGGTCGAGGATGGTCGAGATGACCATCAAAACGAGTCCCCAGAGAATCAGTCGGGTTTGAAGTGCCAGGTTGGTGAGTGCCCGTAGCTCGTAGGCCGCGCACGGAACACACAGCATAGACGCAACAATCGGAGCGTGCGTGCGGCGCGAAACGCCAACGGCAAGCGTCACGCCTGCAAAGACGAGAGGACAAAGCGGAACGATCCACGCGGAGGGTGTTGCGTGAAGGTAGTCCGTAGCCACCGCCAGACTGCCGTGGGATGCCGACCAGAGATACCCTGAGACGGGCATGACCACGACGAGGCATTCGAGCATCAGGTCATGTGACGGGCGTTGAAAGCGACAGCCGGTGGCAATCAGCGCCACGATGCCGATGCCATAGCACACCATGCCCGATGCCCAAGGAGGCACGTCGAGTGCCGGCACGAAAATGAGAACCGCCAGCGTTGTAAATAGGGGATTGAGCAGCCGCAGCCCGGCGATGGCGAGAGCGATACAGATAAAACGCGAGCCCGTGGATGCCGACCAGCCTACCTGGCTCCAGGACTCGAACGCCAGCATGGTCAATCCAGCGGCCCCGAGTGCCTCTTCAATCCCGGACCAGAAATGCCTTCGGCACAGGATCAGCCATTCAGCGACCGCGATCGATACGACTCCGGCGATTACGAGGGCGCCCTTTGGTCCCAGCCGCTCTGCAATGATCCCGATCATGCCGGCGGCAACCAGCCCCAAGATGAAAAACGTGCAGCGGCTGGGGAGACTCGCCGTCCGCCAACCTCGGATGTGCTCCGAGAAAGGGAGATCTCGAGGGTTGCGGCGGATGCGGCGCGCCAGCGTGAGCCATCGCTCCTCAGAAGGCGTGGGCTGGAGCATCATCTCCGCGACTCCCTCAGTACGTCATGGAGACGGCGCAGAGCCACAGCAGCGGTGAGGACGATAACCAGCACCAAAGTTGCACCAAACAAGCCGAGGTCCGTGACTTGCGCTACCACGACACTCGAGCCAAAAGCCGTATAGCCGATTCCGTACACGGCGAACGATTCCTCTCCTGAGCGAAGCGCTCTGCGAATGGCAATCGCTGCGAGCAGCAACAGGGTAACGATTCCGACGACTCGCATTGAGGCATTGGAGCACCAACCTACCGCACCCCAGAACGCGAGGTTGGCAGCGAAGTGCTCGAAAATCTCGCGAAACCCCGCAGCGTTGGTGTGCCGGTCAATCGCCCGCCAGGCGAGCATGAACGCGCTGCAGACGAGCGCGCGCAGGCCGAGCTCTGGCGTTGCAAAATGCCACGGCGACAGGTTTCCGGGCCCGCGCTCGATGCCAAACCATCCGGCCAGGGACGTGAGCGCTACGGAGAGCACGAGCCGCGATCGGAGCGCATACGCCGTGAGTGCGTGAAAGGCGGTGAGAAGCAGCAGGTGGCGTGACCAGTTTGCTCCCAGCAGGTGAAACTGTGACTCCGCATATCCAACGTCCGCGCTTACGATGAGAGCTCCGAGGAGCAGGAGATAGTCGGCTACGGTCGACGGGCCACTCTCGCTGGATTTCGTGCGTACCGCCGGGACGTAACAGGCGGCACCCGCGAGCGCCAACGTCAAGACGAGCGTCAACGGACCGATGCGGTCGAGGTGCTCCTTGATGACGATCCCGACTCCGGTGATCACCAGCGCGACCGCGACATATAGGAGCGCGCGAAGCTCGTCAAATACGGAAAAGAGGGAGCGTCTCTCGAGTGCCAGAGCGTGTGCCGCCGCGGCTTCATCCAGAGTCCCGGACGAACCGAGCTCGCGCACTTCCTCTTCCAACGAATGCATCGGGCGAGATTAGCTCACTGCGGACGTTACAACCAAGGATTACGTCGCCGGATGTGAGCTAGGTACCGACTCGAGGGGCGCTGACTCGCCGGCGCTCGGTGGTCCTCACCGCACCGCGTGCCTCACAGCGATGGTAGTCGTGGCCGTGACGATCGCGAGCAGCGGGAGAAGAATGATGATCCAGGCGATGGGGTGCGCGAAGTTCACGGTATATCCGATTCCAAACCGACGTTCGACCATCACCGCCGGGTCATTGCGATTGAAATAGAAGACACCGAGCTTCCAGAAGCGATCCTCTGTGCGGTCTCCCACCGGTCCTGCCGAGCCCGTACCCGAGCGTTGCTGAGACGGCACTCGGCTACCACCCTGGCCGAGCCACATGAGGACCGCGCTGCCCGCGATCGCGATGAGGCCGGCGACCATTGCGATCGCTACGGGCGGACGCTCGAGCGAGGGGGGAAGGAGAGGCCGGATCGCCAGATAGGAAAAGAGCGCCGCAATCCAATATTCCATCACGAGAAGCACGATCGATGCGGCCCTGCGAAACCGGGACTCATGCTCGCCCTGAGAGCCGCCCGCGTAGATCGGGCGCAGCCAGTGGGCCATCCCGTAGAGAAGGAATGTCAGAGCCAGGAGGATCACCGTGGCGATGAATATCGGGAGAAAGGCCGTACCGATGCTGCGCGCCGCCCAGCGGTTGGGCGCCCCGTTGGCGCCAAAATGAAGGACCAGGCGCGCGGGGATCTGCTGCCAGTGCGCGGCAAGATAGCCGGCGCACGCGAAGAGCAGCGCGAACGGCCCGGAAGCGGTCATCCAGCCGCCGGGAATCTGGCGGGCGGGCGTGCCGATCCGTGCTTCGCGGATCGTGGTCGGCGCCACGGCGTTAGGCAGTACGAGGCGTCTCGCCCGATAGTAGACGGCGAAGTATGCACCCAGCTGTAATAACAGGGCCAAAGGTGCGATTCGGAATGCAGGCGTCAGGACAAGCGTCCCGAGCAGCGCCAACGTCACCGCGGAGGCGCCGACAAGCTCCCGCCGGTACTGGCGCAGAATGAGTCTGCCCGCGGTGCTGTCGCGAAATTCTGCCGCGACGGTGACGGCAAAGTAGAGATCCGGGCGTGTCAGTCGCGGTAGGAACCAATGCACGATCGCGGAGAACGCCCCGAGTGCAAGCAGGACGACGCGTACGACGAGAGTTGGGTTCACCTCGGCACCTCACGGGTGGGTTTACGGAAAGGGGAGGACTTCTGAACGGCCTTCATAACCCTCCCTCCTCCAGGCGACGCGCGCTGTCGATGAGCTCGCGGATCAAGGATTTGCGCGATAGCCCCTCTGCCAGCGCTTTGGCGAGAAGCTCCCGCAAGGGGCGGGTAAATTTCTCGGGCCCCTCGGAGCGGTTGGGTGCGGCGCGACGCTCCCGGACCGTCGCGCCGCGGTGTCTTTTGAGCTCGAGCCACCCCTCGCCGGCGAGCTCGCGATAAGCCTCCGCCACCGTGTTGTGGTGAACTCCCAGATCGATCGCGAGCGCCCGGACGGTCGGTAGCTTGTCGCCCGGACCGAAACGTCCGGCCACGAGCTCGGCGCGCAGGCCGCTGGCAATCTGCTCGTATACCGGGACTTTTGAGGCGAGGTCGATCCTGAGCATGAGTCTTCCCGTGTCCGGCGCATTTGTACACCGCCGGCAGACAAAGTGCAAGCCGACCTCGATTCGTGGCGTCGTTTCACGCGCCACGCACGTCACGACATCGGGTTCTGCCTCGGTATAAATCCGCCGGCCCGCATTTGTCGTTCTCTACAGGACGCGGCCACGAGTGCGGCCGGGGAGGACCGAAGAAATGGGTGATGAGAGAACGCTCCGCGCCCGCGCGCGTGCGGCGATGAAGGCCGGCAACTTGCCGGACCACCGTCCCGAGCGTCTGTGGGGAGGGCTCGGCAGTGGCGAGTCGTGCGCCGTCTGCGGCAAGACGGTGGATGAGCAAGACGTCGAACTCGAGCTTGAGTTCACCGCAAATGCGGGTGCCGGCGCCACTGTGCACCATGTCCACGCGCGCTGCTTCGCGGCATGGGAGTTCGAGCGCCGAAATGGGGGCTTGAATGATCACTCATTGCCACCGGCGGACGAGGAAGGCATCATCCCTGGCGGTGAACGCAGCACAACAGAACGGGGGAAGGGGGGCTGATTGCCCGCGGGAAACCCTTGGTGACGTACTCTATGCGGACCGTACCCGGACGCGCGTATCGGAAGGCGTGTGGGTCGCGCTCGTCCGGGCGATGGCCGCTGGAGATCAGCGCGCATTGCGCGCCCTGTACGAGAGGACACACCGCCTCGTCTTCACCTTTCTCGCACGACTGCTCAACGACCGCCGGTCCGCGGAGGAGGTGACCGTGGACACCTTCCATGCGGTTTGGCGCCGGGCAGCCCAGTACGACCCCGCGGGCGGACCGGTCCTGGGTTGGATCATGAACCAGGCGCGATCGCGGGCAATCGATCGCCTGCGGTACGAGCAGCGAAAGAAGCGCACCGCGCCGTACTCCGCAGATGATGCACCTTCAGGAAACGGTACGGACAGCACGGGCGAGGCGATCGAGGCCATCCAGCAGGGCCAGGCCCTGAGGGAATCGTTGAGCGTCCTCACGGCGGGCGAGCGGGAAGCGATCGAGGCCGCTTTCTTTCTGGAGCTGAGCTACCACGAAGTAGCTGCGCAGCTCAATCAGCCGCTCGGCACCGTCAAGACTCGCATCCGCTCGGGTCTGGAGAAGCTTCGTCAAGCCCTGTCCGTGCAGGCGGGACGACAAGCATGAGCGCAAATACCGAGCAACACCGCTGCGCGCGGGCCGAGTTGGTGCCTCTGTATGTGGTGCACGCCTTGCCCTGCGGCGAGACACGCCTCCTGGAAGAGCATCTCAGGAGCTGCCCCGAATGCAGGCAAGAGCTCGAGTCGCTGTCTCCAGTGGTCGACTCCTTCACGGCCTGGCCCGCGGATATTCTCCGACCGTCGGACTCGATTTGGAGGCGACTCCAGGAGCGGGTCGGTGAAGAGGCTAGTGAGGAATCGGCGCTGCCCGAGGTCCTCGCATGGCCGGAGCCCGAGTGGGAAGATGTCGCGCCGGGTATCTCCTGCAAGCTGCTTGCTACTGATATGGAGAGCGACCGGGTCAGCATGCTGGTGCGGCTCGCGCCGGACACCGCGTACCCGCCCCACCGTCATGCGGGAGTGGAAGAGCTGTTTCTCCTGCACGGTGAGCTCTGGATAGAGGACCGCAAGCTATGTCCGGGAGACTACAACCGGGGAGAGCCGGGAACAGCCGACAAGCGGGTATGGAGCGAGACGGGCTGCATCTGCGTGCTGATCACTTCACCCAGCGACATCCTCGGCTGAGGCGCACTCAGCGCCTGTACTTCGCCCGCAACACTTTCAGGCGAGCCAGGCGAGCGGCCGGTTAAGCTCTCTGCATTCGTCGGGGTTGCCGAGGATATGCGGCTCCCGCAGAATGCCGCGCAACGTCTCGGAGGGGTTACGATGGACGGCACGGGCACGCAGAAGGCTGTTCTCGTGGTCGCAATGTTCCTGCTTGCCGGGGTGTGCCCGCAACCGGTGAACGCTCAATCCCATTCGGCGATCAACGGATCACGCTCTACCCGAGCGTACTTGGGGCGGTGGGACTTGACCGTAAGAACTCCGACCCAGGATCGGCCGTCGTGGATCGAGATATCCGACGATCACGGCCGAATCGAAGGTCTCATGGTCGGACTTTGGGGCCATGCGACGCCGACGGGTGAGATTCGAATCAAAGGAGGTGACATTGACGTCGCCGTGCCCACGGACGAAGGCTTTCCTGATGGTACGCAATTGCAGGGTCGGCTGTCTGGCGGGAGACTCGTGGGCGCCGCGACGGCGCCCAACGGCGCGTCGTGGTCATGGTCCGGCCGCCCAGCCCCGGCGCTCGAGCGAACGGAAGCGCCCAAGTGGGGCAAGCCGATCCGATTGTTCGATGGCAAAGACCTCGCCGGCTGGACGTTCGCCGATCCGACTCAGGCAAGCAGCTGGAGCGTTGAAGACGGCACGCTGGTCAAGCACGGCCGAGGCTCAGAGCTCGTCACGATACGGGAATTTCGCGACTTCAAGCTGCAACATGCAGAAGATAGGGCGACGCGGCCAATACGATGCCGGCCTGCGTCGAGCGGCGTACGAATTCACGACGGGACATTTCGCGCTCATCCATCCGGATCCCCTTGTGCTGAAAATGTGAGA
>Ga0070741_10019919_pt1 | contig 10663 bp, 11 predicted proteins | sample Coa_R1_4_FD_66440 | JGI IMG/M metagenome (GOLD analysis project Ga0070741, IMG submission 66440) | Surface soil microbial communities from Centralia Pennsylvania, which are recovering from an underground coalmine fire - Coalmine... | ecosystem: Environmental > Terrestrial > Soil > Unclassified ... | reverse complement strand
CGTCCTCCCGCGAATTAAACACTCGCCCGACGGCCGCCTTTACGCCGAGTGCAGTGAAGTAGTTCCCCGAGACCAGCTCGGCATCCACCCGCTCGGTCTGGTTATCCACACTGATTGAGGTGTCCACCAGGCGGCGGCAAAATACCTCGGAAAAGGGCGCCGCTTTTTGCTGGAAATCCTGGTAGATCGGGTAGGAGTGCATCCGGTCGCCCATGTTGCTGCCATTGTGGGCGCCGCGCTGATACAGCATGACCAGACTGTCCGGGTCCTTGACCGGGAGAAGGCGGAGCAGAAGCTGATCCAGAAGCGTAAAAATCGCTGTATTAGCGCCGATTCCGAGCGCCAGCGACACGATCGCAATGCCAGTGAATAAGGGACTGCGCCGCAGCGTGCGCAAGGCGAATCTCAAATCTGCAAAGAGGCTGGCCATTGCTGTTAATACGAATGGCCCGGCCAGAGGTTAGGAAAGAGTGAGGTGCGGACGTGAGATTTTTATACAGTTTTGTAGGGGTTCACCTCACACAGTTTTGTAGGGGTTCACCTCACGACCGTGAAGGCGTGCCGCCGGTTTGGGCCGAAGCGGAATATGGCGAAGTCATCATCCAGGGAGGCCACGCGCTCAATGCCAAGCCGCCGCATCACGGCGAAGCTTGTCCGGTCAACCATGGAAAAGTCCTGATCGCGATACGAGACCCCGATGTGCCATGCCGCTTCCAGGTCCGCGGCGCCCACGGATTCTACGGTGGCCACACCGCCGCGCAAGCCTTGCCAGAATCTTTCCGCGGCCCGGCGATGAATGCGGAAGCGAAGCAAGGTCCAGGTTTCGATCAGTATGTGGTCTGTAGTAACCAGAGGCTCGTTGCCGGACAGAATTGTTTTTGCCAGGCTGTTGCTCGAATCGGACGAGTCTGCCGCTGCATACCAGATCGACGTATCGACAAAAAGGCTCACTACTGGTCAACGGTTATTGTTCGCGCGCGGAGTTACGGATTCCGGCGAAAGCTTCGGCCAGCATTGAATCTTTGTTCTCAGCGATATTGGAGCCGCCCGAGCTTCCGAGATCGAATACGGAATGCGGATCTGCCGGAACGGGAGCTTTCCCTAAATCCCTTTCCACGAGACGGCGCAGATACTCGGCCAGAGAAATCCCCAGGTCAGTCGCACGTTGACGCGCGCGGCGCTGCATCTCGGGCTCCAGCGTGATTTGGTTCCGGACCATCATGATGGCACCATCATATCTCAACAGGAAAATTTATGCAAGCTGCTGACCGATGCGTACATCAGCCGCCCCCCTGCTTGTGTGCCAGCTCCGTGGCGAGCCGCCGCAGGCTGTCGAGCTCAGGCGCGGCATCCAGGTCCGTATATTGCACAGAGTGGCGCCGGCCGGCGTCTTCGATAGTGATCGTGTAGCGGCGGTAATCGGCGGCCCCGCGCGGCGGCTCGGAATATTTGGCCTGCAGTGTAAAAAAATGAGCGTCCTCTACACGCCGCTCCAATTCCGCAGCATCGGCCGGAGCCAATTGCGCGCTGTCCACTATTACCGGTTTGCTGAGACCCGGAAAGTACGCCAGGCCGCCTTCCGTACGGACCTCGATGCGCATGACGGACTGATCAAACCACCCTCACCTCAACTTCGTTCCACGCCTCAATCACCGCCTGGCGCTCAGCGCTCGACGTGCCATAAAGATGCCCGGCATTGATTACGGTGCGGGCAGCGAACCTGCTGAAGTTTGTGGTTTGCGTCAGGCTCGTGTCACGCAGCGTCTCGTACCAGATGCGTCCCGCTTTCTCCCACGCGTAACCCGCGATCTTGGTCGCCGCCAGGTAAAAGGCGCGGTTCGGAATTCCGGAATTGATGTGCACGCCGCCGTTGTCTTCGCTCGTTTCGACGAAGTCGCCCATCTTAGCCGGCTGCGGATCTTTTCCGAGCAAAGGGTCATCGTAAGCCGTCCCGGGAGCCTTCATCGACCGAAGCGCCACTCCCTGAACGCGATCCGTGAAGAGTCCCGCACCAATCAGCCAGTCCGCCTGTTCCGCAGTCTGCTTCAATTGGTACTGCTTAACCAGCGACCCGAAAACATCCGAAATCGATTCGTTGAGTGCTCCCGATTGACCTGAGTAGACCAGCGCCGCCTCGCTGTCGGTTACCCCGTGCGTCAGCTCGTGACCGATCACGTCCAGTGAAATCGTGAATCGCTGAAACAACTCTCCGTCACCATCACCGAATACCATCTGCTGACCGTTCCAAAAGGCGTTGTCGTATCTCTGGCCGTAATGCACTGTGGCGTCCAGATAGAGTCCCTCATCATCGATCGAGTTTCGCTGGTAGATGTCGAAGTAAAAATCGAAAGTGGCGCCCAACCCGTCGTAGGCTTCGTCCACGGCCGCATCGCCGCTTGATGCCTGGCCCTCAACACGGACGACCTGGCCGGGCAGAGTGGTCGAGTTATTCGCGGTGTAAACGGTCCGATGCTTCGCGACCGCTGCCAGAGCCGGATGCGCGCCGGTTTCCATCATCGAGCAGATGATGCGATTGGAGCGAATGGTGCTATCGAGTGCCAAAACCTCCAGCGCGATATTTCGCAGATCGGGAGGGCCGTTCCGGGCCAGGTTTTGGAGCAGATATGGCGGCAGAATGCAATGGATTGGATGGCATCTGCCAAATCGCGTCGGAAGAGACATTGCAACGGGCTCCTTCGTCGGGTCTGGAGATTTTTGGAGCAGCGCTGGGCAGATTTCCCCGTTCGTCAGGGCACCGCAGCTTACGCGATTCTACAGCTTCTTAAACAGCTTGTCGAATGCGTTTCGGGCGTCCTGGGGATTACGCGGAGCTTCGACCGAGGCAACCGGAAGCGAGTTGGAAGGGGCCGTACCGTCGCGGGCCACTGTCACGCGCGGGGAGAAGAGCGTGCAGTCGTTTGCCTTGTCCTTCACCGGAATCCGAACCGGAATCGGCTTCAAGCATTGAAATCGCGTGGATGGCTCGAAGTGGGAACACTGCTTACAGCAGTGAAGGGGCGCGTTACACTTCGGGCAAGTCCCATCGAAGTTGATGCCGGCCGGCAAAGGCGTAGCACAGTTGAAACAACGCGCTGCCGCCACCGCCTGAACCAGCCTCGGCAGACGCGGTCCGGTTACGTCGATGGGCGGCCGCGGTCCCTGCTGCCGGGGACGCTCCTCGGCGCGACCTTTCGACTCGGAGCGGTCCGAATCCATGTAACCCCGTTGTCTGTACTTGCGATCGCTGTCCATGCGGAACTGATTGCTCCAAAAAAGCTGTAGGGGGCGAGACTCGTTACGCGACTATATCAATGCGCCAGGGTGTCTGAGATACCTGTCGATCACCGCGTCGGCTGTGCGGTAGGTGAGGGCTACCGCCGTCAACGTAGGGTTACCGGAGGGGTTTTGCGGAAACGCCGAGGCGCCTAGCACAAACAGGTTCAAAACCCGCCAATGCTGCAAATACATATTTACCACGGATTGGGTCTCGTGCGCACCTATTATGGTACCACCCTGGATGTGAGTCGACTGGTACCGGGTCACATCATACCGTTTCAAGCCGGCAAATGGCGTGATTTCGCCGGCGCCCATCTCCCGTGCGATCTCCACCGCCTTCGATGCCATGAACGCGGCCATGTTTCGCTCGTTATCCCGCCAGTCCAGGGTCAGCCGAAGCAGCGGATCGCCATAGCGGTCCTTATACTTCGGGTCCAGGCTCATATAGTTGCCTTTGTATGCCAGGTGTTCTCCATAAAACGAGATCCTGCCCGTGCGGTCGTAATAGCGCAACGCCTCCTTCTTCCATTCCGATCCCCATCGGGACCTGACGCGCTCCGGTACAACGCCGAAATTCGCCATGGGGCGGAAGCCATAACACACGGTATAGATCGAGCCCCCGCGCAAAAAATTCAAACCGGAGTGATCGAAAACGTCCCCGTCAAAATCATTAATCGCGATTCCTGCCGAACCCGCGCCCATAAAGCGGTTCAGCGGCTTATCAAAAAACGCCATAGCGGCTGGAATCGAGATCTGGTGTGTCAGGTTTTTCCCGACCGTGCCGCGTCCGGTCTCCGGGTCGTAGGGCTCGCCAACCGAAGAGAGCAGCAGCAGACGAGTGTTGTTCAACGTCCAGGAGGCGAGAAAGACAAGGTCCGCCGGCTGAAAACACTCCTCCCCTTGCTGATCCATGTAGGTCACGCCCTTCGCCCGGTTTGCCGAGACCAGAATTCGGCGGACCCATGCGCCGGTTTGGATGCGTACGTTGCTGCGCCGGCCAAGCACGGGCAGCAGCGTATTCGTCGGCTGCGCCTTGGCGCCCACCATGCACCCGAAGCGCTCGCAATACCCGCAATAGGCGCAGCCGGCACGGATTACCCCATCCGGATTGCGATATGGCTGGCTGATCGTGGCGGCCGGCAGCGGATACGGATGATATCCCAGCCGCCGGCTCGCATCCCGAAACAGGGCTGCCAGATAGGGGACTTTCATGGGCGGCGTGGGATATTCGGTGCTGCGCGGGCCTTCGAAGATGTTCCCACCGTCGATCTTGCGGCCTCGCAGGTTGCCCGCTTTGCCCGAAATTCCCATCATCCGTTCCGCGCGCGCATAGTATGGCTCCAGCTCGTCATAGCTCACGCCCCAATCCTGGATCGAGTGATCCTCCGGAAGGCGGCCCGCGCCGTAGCGCTCGATCGTGCGGGAAAGGAGCTCGAACGAATCGGGCGGATAGCGGTAGGAAATGCCGCTCCAGTGCTCACCCGCGCCGCCCACGCCCGAGCCGGGCAGAAAGGATCCATATTGCCGGACGGGTAGGGCACTATGTCGCAGCGAGTGGCGAAACGTGACGGTTTCCTGCGAAATATCTTGCATCAGGCGCAGGCGAATACCGTAGTCGAGCTCATCCATGCCCTCGACGTAGTCCTGCATCCGCCGCGGCTCACCACGCTCCAGCACCAGCACGGATAAGCCGGTGCGCGCCCCCAGTTCTTTGGCCATCAGCAGCCCGTTCCAACCGCCGCCTACGATTACGGCATCCACCGGCGGAAGGCGCTTCACGGCTCTTCTCCGAACGGCTTCACCGGCCTGCCGAGTATCTGCTCCAGGCTTTGGGGTTTCGGCCGGTAGGCGCGCCCGTAATAGCGTTCGACATCCTCGGCGTAGCTCATGCGCGGACCGGGAAACCCGATCAACTGCCAGCCGATGAGCCCGGCATTACCACCGTGCATCGGATCGCAGAACATTCCTTCGATCGTGTGGGTTCGGAGCAACTGGAAGAACACTGTGTTCTCTATCGAGTGCAAGCGGCTGTCCTGGGCGGCAGCACCCAGATCCCGAAAGCCGCGCAACAGCCGCAGACCTTCGCGGTAAATCTCGCGCGGCGTGGCCCGCCCCTGGTAGCCCTGTTCGGGTAGGCCTTCTTCGAAAGGAGGCTGCGTGTAGCGATAGCGGTCGCGGCCGTACGGTCCCGCCAGTTGTCTGTCGATATAGATCACCACGCCCGCCTCGTTGGCGCCCGGTCCGGTCTCATCGCTCGGGAAGATGCGGGCCGCGGCAGCCGCGATCACCCGTGCCTCCGGCTCCGTGAAGAAGCGCAGCGGCACACGTATGGTCGAGCTGCCCGCCGCCGGGATGCGCTGCGGCTTACCATCGAGCGAATACACCAAGAGCCCGCCGACACTGCTCGCCGCGACTGTAAGAAAGTGCCGCCTGCGCATGGGGTGCGTCGCTAGTATACCCGATGCGGGCCGGACTGTAGTCCTCTCCTGAATCGTGTAGCCTGTTTCAATGGGGAAAGAGAGTGCCGAGGTGCTCCGGATTGAGGGCCGCGAGGTCCACATCACACACCCGGACAAGCTGTACTTTTCGCGGCAGACGAAGCTCTCCAAACTCGACCTCGTCCGTTATTACCTCTCGATTGCACCTGGCGCTCTGGCGGGCATCCGCGATCGTCCCCTGGTGTTGAAGCGATTCGTCAATGGCGCGGAGGGCGAGGCTTTTTACCAAAAGCGCGCGCCCGCCGGGCGGCCGCCATGGCTGCGGACCGTCACGCTTTCGTTTCCGTCGGGCCGTACTGCCGAAGAGGTTGTTGTCGACGACGCAGCGGGGCTCGCGTGGGTAGTGAATCTGGGATCCATCGAACTGCATCCGCACCCTGTACGCTCCGGCAATCTGGACTACCCCGACGAGCTGCGCATCGATCTCGACCCCGGCCCCGGGGTCAGTTGGGCGGAGGTGCGCACGGTGGCCTTGGAGGTGCGGGCGCTGCTCCAGGAGATCGGGCTTCGCGGCTGGCCGAAAACCAGCGGCTCGCGCGGCATGCACGTAAACGTGCGCATTGAGCCGCGCTGGACGTTTGGCGAGGTGCGCCGCGCGGCACTGGCGCTTTCGCGCGCAGTGGAGCGTCGCCTACCCACTGTGGCCAGCTCAAAATGGTGGAAAGAAGAGCGGCATGGGGTCTTCCTCGATTACAATCAGAACGCCAAGGATCGGACCACGTGCTCGGCGTATTCGGTTCGCCCGCTGCCCGATGCCCGGGTGTCCACGCCGCTTGGCTGGGATGAGGTCCCGGACTGCGACCCTGCCGATTTCACCGTGCTCACCGTTCCGAAGCGATTCGCGGAGCTTGGGAATCCGCATGCGGCGATGGACGATGCTCCGGGGACGCTCGAACCCTTGCTCGAACTCGCAGCCAAGGACGAGGCTGCCGGTCTCGGAGATGCGCCGTGGCCGCCGCATTTTCGCAAGATGGAAGGCGAACCGGCGCGCGTAGCCCCTTCTCGCGCACGCTCTGCCGCGAAATCCGCGGCAACGACTCAGGCGAAGCAGCGGCGAGTGAAGATGCCGCTTCTGGTCATCGCCAACTCGCGCGACAAGGAAGCCGCGCTGGCGGGTTTGGAGCGATGGAAGAACAAATATCCCGAGGCGGCGAAACACCTTGCCGTAGACGACGTGCTGGTGGATTCTATGCGGGGCCGATCCTCCACCTGGACCCGCATCCGGGTGAACCTCCGGAACGTCCCCGAAGCACTGCGGCCGCCGCAGGAGACTCCCGATCCGGATTACGATCCCGCCAGTGAATGGCGCAGGTCACGCGCGAAGAAAAATGCGTGATCGCCTGGAACTCGCTCAGCGGCCGCTGCCGAAGATCGCAGCCAGTTCTTGCGGGGGTACGACTTCGAGTTGCGCATATGTGCAGGCGCTCGGCTTCTTGTCCGGCCGCCATCGTCGAAACTGTGCTGTGTGGCGGAAGCGGCTGCCTTGCATGTGGTCATAAGCCACCTCGACCACCAATTCGGGCCGCAGCGGTTCCCAGGACAAGTCCTTGCCCTGGCTCCAGCGGCTCTGCCCGCCAGGCATGCGCTGGCCACCCTGCTCGGCTTCCAACTCCTCGCCTCGCCACTGTTTCCAAGGATGATGAGCAAGCGCGTCCTTGCGGTAAGGCGCAAGAAACTCGACAAGCTCCAGACGTTTTTCCTGCGTGAAGCTCGCGCACACGCCGACATGGTGCAGCACGCCGGAATCATCATACAGCCCAAGCAGCAACGAGCCAATGGCCGGCTTGTCGCCTTTCTTGTGCCAACGAAAGCCGCCCACCACACAATCGCAATCGCGCTCGTGTTTGACCTTGAGCATTACGCGCTTGTCGGGCTCGTACGTCCCATCGGCGGCTTTTGCGATGACTCCATCGAAGCCCGCGCCCTCGAAGCGGCGAAACCAGTCCGCGGCCACACTGAAGTCGCGAGTTGCCGGGGTGAGATGGATCGGCGGCGCGGCCGAAGAAAGCAGGGACTCCAGCTCCCGCCGCCGGCGTTCGAACATCTCCGTGCGAAGATCGCGATCGCCGACGCAGAGCAGGTCGAAGAACACGATTGACGCGGGAATCTGGTTCGACAAGAGCTTCACGCGCGAGGCCGCCGGATGAAGACGGAGCTGTAGCGCCTCAAAATCGAGCCCGCTGTCGTTGACGATGACGATTTCCCCATCGAGCACGCACCGCGCGGGTACCTGTAACCGCAGCGGCTCCAGCAGCTCCGGGAAATAGCGGTTCAGAGGCTTCTCGTCCCGGCTCTGGATGAGAATCTCGTCTCCGTCACGAAAAACCAGGGCGCGAAAACCATCCCACTTGGGCTCGAAGATCCAGTTTCCGCCAACGGGCAGCTCATCCACTCGTTTGGCGAGCATCGGTAAGATCGGCGGATTTACAGGGAGGTTCATATCGAAGCCGAGTTCACTGTACGGAATTGAGGAACGCGACCAGGTCGGCCATCTGCTGTGGTGTCGCAAACCGCGGCCATGGGATCTGGGCCTGCCGCATGCGCCTGAGCATCGGCGGACCGTGTCGCCACAATGCGGACACTATGGTCACCTCCGAGTACTTCCGGGCCTGGCCTGGCAATGGAGGAGCGCCGTGCGAGCCCCGGTAATGGCAGTCAGCGCAGCGCCGTTCCGCGAAGACCTGTTTCCCGCGGCTTATGCTGCCGCCCGGGTGAATGAATTGGCGCATCCACAGAAAACTGAGGAGCTGGCGCATTTCGTCCTGCGTGAGTGTGGGCGGGTGCTCCAGCATTCGCGGCGCGTGGTTCCACATCCGGACAGCGATATCGGTAAGCGTCAGATCCTGAAGCCGGTCCTCCAGCGCAAGCCTGCCCACGTGGCACTTGATGCAGCCCTTCGACTCAAAAATCAGCTCGCCTCCTTCTCCGTTGGTGTAGGCGAATTGTTCTACCAAGTGCTGCGTTTCCGGCAAACTCCGAAGATAAGCTAACGTATCGCTCAGCTCCTGGCTGGTCAGGCGAACCCACTCCAGCTTCTGGCGCGCAAACGCCTCGCGCATGCGCCCGCTGTGATTCCACATTTGCTGCGCCAGAACAATCGGCTCGCCGAGCGACTCCCATTTACTGACCGGAGGAGCACCTTCCGCGCGGGACTCCGTCAAACCGTGGCATCGCGCGCAATGTTTGGCGGTGAACACCCGTTTCCCTTCCGCGGCATTTCCGGGCCTGTCGAAGAAGCGGGTGGAGTACAGGAACGCGAACAGATCCGCGGCATCGGCGGGACTCAATCGAGGCTGCTCGATGCCGCTGGCATCGATGAGCGCCCACATGATTGGTGCGTGATTCCACATCCGGCTTGCAAAAAGCGCGGGCGTGAACTGCCGATCCACGCGCTGCCCCAGATCGGAGGCCTTTCGCCCGCCCGTGCCGTTGACGCTGTGGCACTGCCGGCATCGCTCCCGCTCGAAAATCTTCTCTCCTCGCCGCGAGTCACCGGGTACCACCGGCGGCGCCGCGGCCTGGAGCGACACGCAAAGAAGAATCGCGATCAGCCCGTGATGAGGTCTCATACTGAAAGCCCCTGGCGAAAGCCGCTCCCTCCGGTCGCGGCAGTAACTTGCAAGCGCCGGTTATTCATACACCATTAAACAACGCATCAGCAGCTTGCGGATCAGCATCAGCCCGTCCGCCCGGCCCATGCTAAAATTCTTCGCGTGCTCGCGAATGTCCCGAGACAGGAGTATTCTCGCGAAGACGTGCGGCGCCTTCTGGGGATTTCCGAGCAGCAGTTGCGGGGTTGGGAAAAGCAAGGGCTGATCCCGCGCGCCACCCGCTTCCTGTTCTCGGACCTGATCGCGCTGCGAACGCTGCAAAAACTACGGGAAAACCGTATTCCCGCGCAGCGGATCATCCGAGCCATCGAATCGTTGAAGAGCAAGCTTGCGGGAATCGAGCGGCCGCTCTCAGAGCTGAAGATCGTTTCCGACGGCCGCACGATCGCCGTGCAGATCGCCGGCCAGAAGATGGAGGCGATCAGCGGTCAAATGCTTTTCGACTTTGAAACCGCGGAGCTTGGCAGTTTAGCCACCCTGCCTGCGCGGTCGAAGCCCACCCGCGTTTCGGCAGCGCGGCAGGCGGAATTGCTGTTCCAGCAGGGCCTGGCGCTCGAAGAGAGCGGCGCTCCGATCGAAGAGGCGATCGCGGCATACCGGGAAGCTGTGGAGCTCAATCCGGCCGCTGCCGGGGCGTGGGTGAATCTGGGAACCATCTGTTTCCGCCAAAACAAGCTGGCCGAAGCCGAGCGGCATTACCACAAGGCGCTCGAGGCCGAGCACGACTATGCGCTGGCCCATTTCAATCTCGGCAATCTATATGATGAGCAGGGGCGGCTTGGCGCGGCGCGCGAGTGTTATTTGCGCGCGCTCAAGCTAAAGCCCAATTACGCCGACGCCCACTTCAATCTCGCATTGCTATGCGAGAAGACCGGCGACAGCTTAAAAGCCGTCTATCACTGGAAGGCTTATCTGAAGCTCGATGGCACGAGCTCCTGGGCCGATATTGCCCGTAGAGAGCTAGAGCGGCTGCGGCGCACAACGCTGATTCACTCCCGGTAGGCGCTGCAAACACTGTATGCTGAAAGCTTGGAGTCGACAGCTTGAGACGGATTTTCCTGGCGTTTCGCAGCTTTTTCAGCCTGCTGTTCCACGGTGAGCTTTCTCAGGCCCTGCTCACCGATCTGGGCCTGTCGCGCGCGCGTCCTTCGGCGGCTGTACCCGCGCCAGCCGCGGCTTTACCCGCGCGCACCAGCGAAGGCGCGCTGCAAATCCTTGCGATCCTTCAGCGCGACGCGCGATTGGTCGATTTCATCATGGAAGATATCTCATCGTATG
>Ga0070741_10019918_pt1 | contig 10664 bp, 10 predicted proteins | sample Coa_R1_4_FD_66440 | JGI IMG/M metagenome (GOLD analysis project Ga0070741, IMG submission 66440) | Surface soil microbial communities from Centralia Pennsylvania, which are recovering from an underground coalmine fire - Coalmine... | ecosystem: Environmental > Terrestrial > Soil > Unclassified ... | reverse complement strand
CGTGCGTGCGCGCGTCGGCCGTGGCGAGCTCTGCGGCGCCGAGCGTCGGCAACTGTCGCGTGGCGCCTGCCGCCGGCTCGGGCGCCGGCGCGGGCGCGGGGCGAGGTGCGGGCGGCGCGGATTCGAGTTCGCTCTCGGCGCGGAAGGCTTCCAGGAATTGCGTCTTGATCTCGAGCGCGCGCGCACGCGCCTCGGCCTTTTCCTTGACGCTCGTCTCGATCTCCTTGTTGCGGCGCGCGAACTCCTTGTCGTCGAATTCGCCGAGCTTGTGCCTGAGCTCGAGCTCTTGCTGGTCGAGCTTGACGGCTTCGTGGTCGGCTTCGAAACGATCGAGCAGGCTGCGCAGTCGCGCGTACTGCTCGCGGGCGGCCTGCTTGAGGGGCGTGGCCTGGTCCTCGAGCGCGCGCAGCCGCTTCTGATAATCCTCGCTGACGCGCAGGTATACCGCCGTCGCCACGCTGGTCTTGAGCGTTTCCATGGCGTCGAGACGTTCCGTGAGCTGATCCTGCTCGCGCTTGAGCGTCTTCAAAGAATCGATCGCGGACAGGTCGATGGCGCCGAGCGCCTCCTGCCATTCGTTGCCTTTGGCTGCCATGTACCCTCCGCGCCTATGCCACCGCGACTTCCACTTCGACCATGCCGAAGCGCAGTTTGTCGCCGGGTTTGAGTGGCACGCTGACGCCCGTCTTCAAGCGCTCGCCGTTGACGAACGTGCCGTTGCTCGTGCCGACTTCTTCGCGCAGGAAGTATAGTCCGCCTTCGCGCAGGATTTTGGCGTGTCGTCGGCTCAGCGTGCGATTGGCGTCGAACGGGCCCAAGTTGACCTCGGGTTGCATGCCCGTCACGGGGTCGGGACGCCCGACCAGGAATTCGGTGAGCTGCGCATCCAGCGGAAGGTTCTGCCCGCTCGCGTGGCGCAGCGTGAGCGTCTGCGCGGCGGCCGGCTCCGGTTTTGCGACCGGCGCAGGCGCCGGCGACGGCGCGGCCTTCGGCGGCTCCGCGGCGCGCGGCGCTTCGGCTTTCGGCGCCGGACGCGCTGCAGCCGCCGCGCGTGCTTTGAGCAACTCCGCTAGCGCTTCCTGTACGCGGTGCTCGGTGCGGCGCTGCCGCGCGACCATCTTGCGCATGATGCGAACTGCGATCTCGACGTTCTGGCGGAGCACGTCGGCGAACGCGGCGCGCTCGATGCGCAACACGCGCGTGGCCGTCTTCGCAAGCGCCGTGGCGTAGCGCGGCTGATCCTCCAGCATCGCCATCTCGCCGAAGAAATCGCCGGGACCGAGCGATGAGATCACTTCGTCGCTCGTAGCCTGGGTGAGGATGTCGACTTGACCGCTTTCGATGATGTACATGTCGGTGCCGGCATCGCCTTCCTTGAACACCGTCGTGCCGGCTGGAAATTCGATAAACGGATCTTTGGCATTGCTCATCGAAGCGCGTCCCCGTGCGGCGAGCCGCTGGTCTGCCGATTATGCCGAGCGCTGCGCGCGACCCGCAACCGAGCGGCCGTTCACGCAACGTCGCGCTCGGCGCGCTTATAGTTCACGTATGCGCGGACGTTCGTCGCTCATCGTCGCCGCTTTCTGGTTGCCGCTCATTGCCGCGGGGGCGCAGCGCTCCGTGCTGCCCGCATGGGTCTGCTCGGAGCCCGACGCCGTTTTCGTCGCCGGCTTCGAAACGGGCGAAGCACCAGTGCCACACCAGGCCTCGGGCGGCAGCGGCGGCCTCTACGCGGGCGACATCAGCCGGCAGGTCTCCGTCGCCGGTCTCGGCACGCAGACCTATTACTTGCACATCCCGCTTCACTACAAGCCGAATCACCCCTGGCCGCTCGTCGTCGCGCTGCACGGCGCGGGAGGGCCGAACACGAGCGACGTCTATGCACGTACGGTGCGTTCGGATTGGGGCGGTGTCGGCGAAGCCGGCGGCTTCCTCGTCATTGCACCGGTGGGCACCGACAGCACGGGCGGCGGCTGGATCGAGCCCGGCGCGGGCGGAGAAGGGCCGTCCGACTACGACATCGTCGCCGCCGCCATCGCGGATACCGAGGCCGCCTACAACGTCGACCTCGATCGCGTCTATCTCTGGGGCTATTCCGCCGGAGGCGAAGTCACCTACGACATCGCGCTGACGGGCTGGAGCGGCATGAATGCGAACACGTTCGCCGGCATCGCCGTGACGGGCGCCGCGCTCGCGGGCTGCCCGAGCTACACCGTCGCGGCGAGCTGCGTGCCGGCGAACGCCGCGCGCACCATTCCGCTCGACATCCACATGGGCACCGCCGACCCTCGGCTCCCCTACGCCGTCAGCGACGAGAACACGTTCCTCGCGCATGGCTGGACGAGCGGCGATACGCTGTTCTTCACCGAGTTCACGGACGGCAATCCGCCGGGTGGACACCTCTACACGACGGCCGATCTCCACGACGTGTGGACGAATATCTGCCCCAATGCCGTCGTGCCCTGAAGCGCCTCGATGCCGCGGCACCGAGTCGGCGCTAGACTAGGCATCCGAAGGTGTACCGCGGGAGGGGTCCGATGCGTGCACGTACGTTCGTCTTCTGCGCGCTCGCCGGCACGGGCATTGATGCCGCCGCTGCCGATCTCGTCGTCTACGACAACGCGAGCGAGAACGGTTTCAACCAAGCGTGCAGCTTCAATGCCTCACCCGATTTCGCCGAGACCGCCGTCGTCCACAGCGCGCCTGCCGCGATCTCGTTCGCGCCGGCTAGCTTCGGCGCGGTGAGCTGGTGCACGCCGGCATCGCTGTCGACGACGAGTTATTCCGCCATCACGTTTTGGGTGAACGGCGGCGCGAGCGGTGGCCAGGACCTCGAACTCGTGCTCGGTCTCAATGGCCAGCCCATGCCCGTGGCCAGCGCCTCGCTCGCCACCCTGCTCGGGCAGCCGATCCCGGCGAACGCGTGGGTCGAGGTCAACGCGTCGTTCGACAGCGGACCGATGGCGTACAGCGGCAACTTCGATCAGATCTCGATCCAAGACAATTCAGGCAACGATCCCGCCGCACCGCAACCGACCGTGTACTTCGACGACGTGAGTCTGACCGGGCGCGTGAGCGTCAACGACCAGATCTTCAAGAACGGCTTCGAGACGGTCACTGGAACGGCGCCGATCCTCATCGAGCAGAACGTCACCGCCTGCACGGGCAACCTCATTGCCGAGCGTTACACCTGGCAGGACGCGGGCGGCTGGACGCGATCGGCGACGTTCTCGCACAACGACACGAACCAGAACGGCGCGCACGAAGGCGAGCTCTGCGACTACACCTACCACACCGACGCCGCCACCGTGCGCGACGTGCAGGAGCTCACGGCCGGCGGCGCTGGCGGCTTCGGCTACATCGTTTCCCATCTCGTCTACCAATCGGCCGCCTACAACGCGGCGATCGCTCACGACGGCGACGATTCGCCGCTCGGGCACGGCTTCAAGGGTACGTTCACGCGCCTGCTCAGCGGCCGTCATCATGCGATCCTGCGCTTCCAGCTCGATTATCCGCGCTGGGGCGTGCCGGCGAGCAACGTGCCGACGAAATACGACGTGCCCGTGACGATCGACTGGCTCATCGCCACGGGGCGCGATCATCCGCTCTGGAGCGTGAGCTACGACTTGAGCGCGGCGCCCGATCGTGCGATCGAGGCCGACAGCCGTGCGCCGTACGGCGACATGGCCTTCGACGGTGCGGGCAGCGCTGCCGGCTACGGCAACGACGTGAGCGGCGTGGCGTGGGGTGACCACTACAAATTCACGACGACGCAGGTGCCGATGACGCTCAACAGCGGCTGGACGTGGAACCAGCGGAACACGATCCCCTATGTGTACTTGTGGACTCAGGCGCCCGCGCCCGATGCCGAGATGGGCATCGTCCAGACCGAGGACATCGACAAGCAGGACGCCGCCAGCGAATTCACGAGCGGTTTCTGGACTCACACCTCGGCCGACCTCACCGGCTGCCCGGGCAGCTACACGATGCCGTGCGTCGACTACCAATGGGCTTATCAGGCCAATGCCGACGACACCGACACCACGCCGAAAGGCGACAAGCACCTGACCTGGGGCACGGGCTACGGCTTCCTGGGCGATTCGGCGTACACGGGCAACGATCCGAACACGACCCACTCGGGTTGGTCGCAGCAGAGCTACAGCACGTTCGTGACGTTCGGGCTGCACAGCGTCGCCACGACGAGTAGACAAGTTACCGAAGTGGAAAATGCGATGTCTTCCACTTTTTCTGCAGCGCAAGGCATGGTGCTCGCCGGCGGGCCGTCGGGCTACGACCGCGTCTATGCGACGTGGAACGTCGACGTTGGCGCCAGCGCCAACGCCGCCGACGTCACGCTCGCGGCCGGCGGCAGCGGCCTCAGGAATCCGATCTTCGTGCTCCACCACCATTCGGCAGCGCCGCCGGCAGCGGTGAGTCTCGACGGTGCCTCCCTCGTTGCGGACGTCGACTATTTCGCCACCGTCGACACCTCCGCCCCGGCGGACACGCGGCTCTGGATCACGGTCAACCGGACCTGGACGGGCAGCCACGAGCTCGTCGTGCAGTAGCGCCCGGCGCGTTGCGCCGGGCTGGCTTTTGGTTGCAGGTGCCGCACGGCGACCGTTATAATATTGGGCCTTGTCGATCGGTTTGCGTCGGCTGGTTCCAGGTCGCGGCCAGGCTCGGGTTTTTGGCGCTCCTATGCAGAATTCCATCGCCGCCGGCAGGCGGTTGGCCACGCGTGTCGTCGCCGCGCAACTCGGTATGACGATACTCGCAGCCGCGGGATTCCTCATCGAGGGGCTGCCATCGGGCCTTGGCGCCTTGAGCGGCGGCGCCACGGTCGCATTGGGCACGGCGGTGCTCGCCCTGCGGCTTTTCGCCACGGGGCCGGCCCCCGCGGGAATCGTGTTCGCGCGGCTGATCGTCGGCAATCTGCTCAAATGGGGTGTGATTGCGTTGGGTTTGTATCTGGCCATGGCGAAGGCCGGCTTGCCGGGCGGGGCCGTAGTCGCGGGCGTGATTGCAGCGCTCGTGCCGCAGCTGCTCGGATTGCACGAAGGCTGGATGCGTAACGGCTGATGCCGCGTGGATTTGCTGGAACATCGTTCGTAACGGGATCGTTTAAGACATGGCGACTGAAACCACCCACGACACTGGTGGCTACATCCTGCACCATCTGACCTTCCTGCAATACGACTTGCAGAAGAAGGAGATCGTTGAGAACGCCACAGGCTTCTGGGTGCTGAATCTCGATTCCGTGTTCTTTTCGGTTCTGCTTGGGCTCGTGTTTTTCTTCCTGTTCTGGGCCGCCGCCCGCAAGGCCAGCCCGAACGTGCCCGGCCGATTCCAGAATTTCATCGAGCTCTGCATCGAATTCGTCGACAGCCAGGTCAAGGACGCCTACCACCACGGCGCGAAGTTCGTCGCGCCGATGGCGCTCACGGTCGTGATGTGGGTGTTCCTCATGAACTTCATGGACATGCTGCCCGTTGACTTGCTGCCGTGGCTGGCCGGCAAGGCGGGCGTGGAGCACCTGCGCATCCTGCCGTCGGCCGACCCCAACATCGCGCTCGCGATGTCGATCACCGTTTTCCTGACCGCCTTCACCTACAGCTTCGTCGCCAAGGGCGTCAAAGGCGTCGGCAGCGAATTCCTGTTCCATCCGTTCGGCAAATGGCTGATGCCCGTCAACTTCCTGCTCAAGTGCGTGGAAGAGCTGGCCAAGCCGATCAGCCAGGGCTTGCGACTGTTCGGCAACATGTACGCGGGCGAGATCATCTTCATTCTGCTCGCATGCTTCACGCTCGGCTTGAGCGCGCCGGAAGCGGCGACGCCCGTCAATCTCGGCTCGTTTTTCGTGTTCGCCGCGATCGCCGTAGCGACCGTGCTGCTGTTCGCGCGCGGTAAAGGCTTGCTCGGTCTCGCCCTGCTCATCGGCATCCCCGTGCTGGGCCTGTTTGGCGTGCTGCCGGCCGCCGGCGTCAGCGCATATTCGCAGATTCTTCTGGCCACGGCGTGGACGATCTTCCACATCCTGATCATCCTGCTGCAGGCCTACATCTTCATGGTGCTGACCGTCGTCTACATGTCGATGGCAGCGGATCATCATTGATTTTCTTCACTAACCAAAAATTACTACGGAGAAACACATGGATATCAGCGCACTCGCTTCCGTCGAAGGCATGACCGCGATCGCGGCCGGCCTGATTCTCGGTCTCGCCGGCATCGGCGCGGCGATCGGCATGGGTCTCATGGGCGGCAAGTTCCTCGAAGGCGCCTCGCGCCAGCCGGAGCTCGTGCCGATGCTTCAGGGCAAGATGTTCCTGCTCGTCGGCCTGATCGACGCGATTCCGATCATCGGCGTGGGTATCGCGCTCTACCTGACCTTCGTCGATCCGTTCGCGGGCAAGATCGCCGCGCACCTCGCCGGTCACTGAGCGTCGTACCGATTACTTTCGAGGGCTAGCCCGTGAGCATCAACGCAACGCTCATCGCCCAGATCATCGTATTTGGAATACTGGTCTGGTTCACGATGAAGTTCATCTGGCCGCCGATCGCGAAAGCGATGGACGACCGCGCCCAGCGCATCGCCGACGGCTTGTCCGCGGCGGAGCGCGCGAAAGCCGAGCTCAAGGATGCCGACGCGCGCGTCGCCGAGGAAATCAAGCAGGCGCGCGCGCAGGCGAGCGAGATCGTCGAGAAGGCGCAGGCCCAGGCCAACCAGATCCTCGACAAGGCCAAGGCCGACGCGCTGCTCGAAGCCGCGCGGCAAAAGGCGATCGCGCAGGCCGAGATCGAAGGCATGGTCGGCAAGGCGCGCGAAACGCTGCGCGGCCAAGTCGCCGCGCTCGCCGTGCAGGGCGCGCAGAAGATCATCCAGCGCGAGATCAACGCAGACGCCCACAAGGCGCTGCTCGATCAGCTCGTAGGCGAGATCTGAAATGAGCGAGACCCTGACCCTGGCGCGTCCGTATGCGCGCGCGGCGTTCGAAGCGGCGACGAAAGCCGGCGCGCTCGCCGCGTGGGCGCAGAACCTGCGCGTCGCGGCGCAGATTGCGGCCGATGCGCGCATCGCGTCGTTGATCGGCAATCCGAAGCTCGGCAACGCCGAGCTGGTCGGCTTGCTGCTGCCTCCCGGCGAGACGGCCGACTCGTCGTTCGGCGGTTTCGTCACGTTGCTGGTCGAGAACCGCCGCGCATCCCTGCTGCCCGACATCGCCGCGTTGTTCGAAGAACTCAAGCGCGATGCCGAGCGCATCCTCAAGGTGACGCTGCGCTCGGCGACACCGGTGCCGGATGCGCAGGCGAACGCGATCAAGGTCGCGCTCAAGAAGCGCTTCGGCCGCGAGATCGAGCTCGAGCAGCGCGTCGATCCGGGCGTGATCGGCGGTGCGATCATCGATGCGGGCGACCTCGTGATCGACGGCTCGGTGCGCGGGCGGCTGGCGCGTTTGGAAACGGCGTTGACGCATTGAAAGACAGGAATCGGGAATGGAGAGTCGGGAATCGCAAGAGCCCGCCTACAGTTCCCGGTTCTTGAACGGCAATTGGGAATGGAGAAACGGAACAGACATTCGCTCTTCCGATTCTGCATTCCCGATTACCGATTCCCAACTTGAGCAATCTACTTCGCGCGCTGCGCAAGCAGTGCTGTCAGAGGAATAGCAAAATGGCCACCACACTCAATCCGTCCGAAATCAGCGAACTCATCAAGAGCCGCATCGAGAAGGTCAAGCTCGCCGCGGAAGCGCGCAACGAGGGCACGATCGTCTCCGTGTCGGACGGCATCGTGCGCATCCACGGCCTCGCCGACGTGATGTCGGGCGAGATGATCGAGCTGCCGGGCAATTCGTTCGGTCTCGCGCTGAACCTCGAGCGCGATTCGGTCGGCGCGGTCGTGCTCGGCGATTACGAGCACCTGCGCGAAGGAGACACGGTCAAGACCACGAGCCGCATTCTCGAAGTGCCGGTCGGCAAGGAACTCCTCGGCCGCGTCGTCGACGCGCTCGGCAACCCGATCGACGGCAAGGGTCCACTCGCCACCAAGCAGACCTCGCCCGTGGAAAAAGTCGCGCCGGGCGTGATCTGGCGCAAATCGGTCTCGCAGCCGGTCCAGACGGGCTACAAGTCGGTCGACTCGATGATCCCGATCGGCCGCGGCCAGCGCGAGCTCATCATCGGCGACCGCCAGACCGGCAAGAGCGCGCTCGCGATCGACACGATCATCAACCAGAAAGGCTCGGGCATTAAGTGCATCTACGTGGCGATCGGCCAGAAGCAGAGCTCGATCGCTAACGTCGTGCGCAAGCTCGAAGAGAACGGCGCGCTCGACCACACGATCATCGTCGCCGCGTCGGCCTCCGAATCGGCCGCGATGCAGTACATCGCCGCCTATTCGGGCTGCGCGATGGGCGAATACTTCCGCGACACGGGCGAAGATGCGCTGATCATCTACGACGATCTGACCAAGCAGGCGTGGGCGTATCGCCAGATCTCGCTGCTGCTGCGCCGTCCGCCGGGCCGCGAAGCGTATCCGGGCGACGTGTTCTATCTGCACTCGCGCCTGCTCGAGCGCGCCGCGCGGGTCAACGAGGAGTACGTCACGAAGTTCACGAACGGCGCCGTCAAGGGCAAGACCGGTTCGCTGACCGCGCTGCCGATCATCGAGACGCAGGCCGGCGACGTTTCCGCCTTCGTGCCGACGAACGTGATCTCGATCACCGACGGACAGATCTTCCTCGAGACCGATCTTTTCAACGCCGGCATCCGTCCGGCCGTGAACGCCGGCATCTCGGTGTCGCGCGTCGGCGGCGCGGCGCAGACGAAGATCATCAAGAAGCTGTCGGGTGGCGTGAAGCTCGCGCTCGCCCAGTACCGCGAGCTCGCTGCGTTCGCGCAGTTCGCGTCCGACCTCGACGCCGCCACGCGCGCGCAGCTCGAGCGCGGCCAGCGCGTGACCGAGCTCATGAAGCAGAAGCAGTACGCGCCGTTGTCGGTCGCCGAACTCGCGATCTCGCTGTACGCGGCCGAGAAAGGTTATCTCGACGATCTCGCCGTCGCCCAGATCCTGCCGTTCGAAAAAGGCCTGCACGCGCACTTCGCCAGCAACTACGCGCAGTGGGTGAAGGACGCGAACGAAAAAGCGGACTGGAACGACCAGATCGAGGCGACGCTCAAGAAGGGCATCGAAGAGTTCAAGAAGACGGGAAGCTGGTGAGAGCCGGGATTCGGGATTTGGGATTCGGGATGTCGTGAAATCGGTTTTTTGAGGAGATGGCGGGGCGTTTCGCTCTTCCCAATCCCCAATCACCAGTCTCCAATCCCGCGCAGCGAGCGAAGCGAGCAAGAGCATGGCAGGCGCAAGAGAAATCCGCACGAAGATCAAGTCCGTCGCGAACACGCGCAAGGTGACGCGCGCGCTCGAGATGGTCTCGGCGTCGAAGATCCGCAAGGCGCAGGACCTCATGAAGTCCTCGCGTCCGTACGCGCGCGCGATGAAGCAGGTGATCGGACATCTGGCCAAGGCCAATTCCGAATACCGGCATCCGTTCTTGAACGAGCGCAAGGAAACCAAGCGCGTCGGCTACATCGTGGTCTCGACCGACCGCGGACTCTGCGGCGGCCTCAATTCGAACTTGTTCCGCAAGCTGCTCGCGGAGATCCGCGCCTGGCAGGAAAAGAAAGTCGAAGTGGACGTCGTGGCGATCGGCACGAAGGCGAACGCGTTCTTCCGCCGCCTCAAGGTGAACCTCGTCGGCAGCACCACGCATCTCGGCGAACGGCCGCAAGTCGAAAAGCTCATTGGCGTGGTGAAGGTCGTGCTCGACGCCTACAGCGCCGGGCGCATCGACCGCCTGACGCTCGCCTACAACAACTTCGTCAACACGATGACGCAGAAGCCGACGCTCGACCAGCTTCTGCCGCTGCCGGCGTCGGCGACGCTGACCACGGCCTACGACTGGGACTACATCTACGAGCCCGATGCGCAGACCGTGCTCGACCATGTGCTGACGCGCTACATCGAATCGCTCGTCTATCAGGCGACGCTCGAAAACCTGGCTAGCGAGCATGCTGCGCGCATGGTCGCGATGAAGGCCGCGAGCGACAACGCCACCAAGGCCATCGACTCGCTGACGCTCGTCTACAACAAGGCGCGGCAGGCGGCCATCACGCAGGAAATTTCGGAAATCGTCGGCGGCGCGGCGGCGGTGTAAGGCTTTTCCCTCTCCCACCGGGAGAAGGTGGCGCGCAGCGCCGGATGAGGGTTCGGGATCGTGGAGAAGTTGTTTCGCGCCGGACCCTCACCCAACCCCTCTCCCCGTGGAAGAGGGGCTCAGAGCAAAGAGCATTAAGTACTTGAGGATACGATCATGAGTCAGGGCAAAGTCGTTCAAATCATCGGCGCGGTCGTCGACGTCGAGTTTCCGCGCGACCAGGTGCCGAAGGTCTATGACGCGCTGAAGGTCGAAGGCGCGGCGGCTCCGATCACGCTCGAAGTCCAGCAGCAGCTCGGCGACGGCGTGGTGCGCACCATCGCGCTCGGTTCGACCGACGGCTTGAAGCGTGGCCTCGTCGCCACGAACACGGGCGAAGCGATCAAGGTGCCGGTCGGCAAGCAGACGCTCGGCCGCATCATGGACGTGCTCGGCAACCCGATCGAC
>Ga0070741_10019917_pt1 | contig 10664 bp, 10 predicted proteins | sample Coa_R1_4_FD_66440 | JGI IMG/M metagenome (GOLD analysis project Ga0070741, IMG submission 66440) | Surface soil microbial communities from Centralia Pennsylvania, which are recovering from an underground coalmine fire - Coalmine... | ecosystem: Environmental > Terrestrial > Soil > Unclassified ... | reverse complement strand
CCGTGGAGCTCCCGTTCGTCAGGCTTTCCTGCAGCAGGCGGGTTACTGCGATCAACTCGGCTCCCCATTCACGGCTCTGCTCTGCCGTGTGCTGGCTGACGGACTCGAGGGGTCGAGTGAAATCGAGCGATTCATCCTGGAGTGGCCGGGCGATGCCAGCGCATTTGCGGACTCGGTGCCGCTACGTGTGGCCGGCGCCTTGCATTGTCTAGTGCGAGCGGGCCGAGCGCCTGAGCTCGCGGAGCTTTATCCTCCGCATGGGAAACCGGATTCGGCCAAGTTGCTCGCCGCGGCACGTGGAGCGCTCCTGGATCAGGGGGCTTTCGTCCGCGACTTTTTGCAATCTCCGCCTCAGACCAACGAGGTGGGTCGGTCGGCAGCGCTGATCGCAGGCTGGCTCGAGATTGCCGCACGGACCCAACTTCCGCTCAGCCTGTTCGAGCTGGGTTCGAGCGCGGGACTCAATCTCATTGCGGACCGGTACTCATACCGATTTGGGGAACTGCAATGGACGTCAGGTTCCGAGTCTCGCGCTGGGTCGCATCTGGGCTCCCTCGGCCTTACCGTCAGCTGCGGTTGGACGGGCCGCAGTCCCGCACTCGACGCTCCGCTAAGTGTGCACTCACGACGCGGATGTGATCGCCATCCGTTGAACTCCACGGACCCCAGACAGCGCGAACGATTGCTCGCTTATGTGTGGCCCGATCAGAGGGAACGCATCGACAGATTGGACGCTGCGATCCGGACCATGCTCTCCGACCCTATTTTCGTCGAGACCTCCGACGCCGCTGAGTGGATAGAGAGGGTCCTGCCCGCGAGCGGCGAGCCAGGCATTACGCGTGTTGTGTTTCATTCCATTATCTGGAGCTACCTGGATCGCCTTACGCAGGAACGCATCGCGAATCATCTTGCGCAGATCGGTGCGGCATCATCATCCAACAGACCCTTCGCGTGGTTGCGCCTCGAGCTTGCGGGCAAGGATCAGCCGGCAGCTCTTCGACTCACCCTTTGGCCGGGCGGCACGGACGAATTGCTAGCTCATGTTCATCCACACGGCACATGGGTTCGTTGGTGCGCCTGATCGTCCCGATGAGCCAGCCGCGACGCGCGGGGGGCCGCTAGCGAGAACGGTCTTCGATCCGCTCAGCGGCTCCGTATCCGCTGCGTCGGTATGGGCAGTGCGTTCAAGCTTTTGAACATCGAGAATACCCAGGGTCGCACCGCCAGCAGGGCCGCCATCGGGCGTTTGTCTCTGGGCGGCAGGGCGCGATCCAGCTCCGCTAGATCGCGGAATTCCCCCGCCATCCGCTCCAACTTGCGGAGCAGAACCTTGCAGGAGGCCTCCGAGAGCTCCGCGGAGAGAAAGTGCAACGCCTCGCCGGAGCGAGAGAACGCTGCCTGCAAGAATTCCTGGCGAATCTGGTTTTCATACGTACGCCGCAGCGGTCCGTCGGGTCGCCACGCGATCACCGACGCCGCGCGCGTTCGAGCCCGAAGCTTCGAGCGCAACTCGATCAGGCGGAGCGCATCGAGCCGTACCATCAAGCGGCGGACCGCGCGCTCATCGACACCGAGCTGCGCGCTCACATCCCGTCCGGTCCGTCCGTTCGCGAGGAGATAGAAGCACGCCAGGAGCTTCGGGTCCGCGGCCAGAGCGTTTTCCTGCTCTACGGTCAAAGGCTCCGGAGTGTCGGCAGAGTGCTCACTGGCCAGTCGCACCACCTCACTCAAGCTCACTTCCAGCGCCTGACAGATCTGGTCCAGGCGCGCGAGCGTCAACGTCCCGCGCGAAAAGATGCGTTTCACGGACGCCTCGCTCAAACGGATCTGCCGCGCGAGGTCGCGATAGGTGATCTGCCTGGATTTCATGATGGCCTTGAGGCTGGTCATGATGCGCGCTGGCATGACATTTCCGGTCGCCATCGACATGGTCATTTCCCGAAACTCCGAGTATCGGATTACGATACCTTGCGGAGCGGTATTGATCCATGGAGACAGACAAGTCAATCATTCTCGACATGAATCGGAGCTTTCATCTCAACTATCAGGATGAGGATGACAATGAAGAAGCGTTATGTCTACTCCATGGGTGCGGTCATGTTGTTGGGCTGCGGTATCCCTCTGCTGGCGGAGGGCCACAACTCCAGTCCCGACGACACTGTGGCCAATCTCTACTTCGCCGGCGGTTACACCATGGCCACGGGAGAGGCCGCCCATTTCGTGGATGACGGCTGGAACGTTGGCGGCGGAATTCAGTGGCGGCTCGCCCCGGGCCCGGTCTCGTTGCGCCTGGACTTCGAGTACAGCCGCAACAAGGCGAACAATCAGTTATTGAGCGAGGGTGCCGCGGCCAACCAGACCCAGATCAATCACGGTTGGAGCGAGCTCTACAGCAACGACATCGATGCGATCGTGCACATCCCGCTCGCACGCGGCATCGACCCCTACCTTCTAGCCGGTGGCGGCGGTGCGATTCGCCGCATCTCGCTCACCCAGACGGTCACTTCAGGCGGGAGCTATTGCAACGACTGGACGGGTTTCTGCTCGGCCGGCCACTACCCGGGCGACGTGTTGGTGAATAGCAAGTCCACGGGACGTTGGGAATGGAACGCCGGCGTGGGAGTCAACTTTTCCATCGGCGGTGGCGATTCCTTGTTCATCGAGGCGCGTTATATAGAGATGGAGACGCCGGTAAAGACAGGATTCATCCCCATCCGAATCGGCCTGATGATCTGACGATCACGCAGCGACCGGATGCACCGGTCGCAAGCGTCGGAGCCGCGGGCACTGAGGTCTCCCGCGGCTCTCCCGCGCGATTCATTTCGCCGGCGCCGCGGCTCCCGGAGCCCAGGACTTGTACATACCCGGATGATAGTTTCCGGGGACTGTGCGGAAGGCGACGTTCAAGCGGTTCCACGTATTGATATTGCTTATGGCCAGCGTGAGATCAATCAGCTCCCGCTCATTGAAATGCTGTTTCACGCGCTCGTACACGTCATCTGGCGCGTGAGTCTCGGCGACGCGGGTCACCGCCTCGGTCCATTCGAGTGCCGCGCGCTCGCGCTCGTCGAAGAATGGCGTCTCACGCCAGGCATCGAGGGCGTACAGTCGCTGCTCGGATTCGCCCTCGGCGCGAGCATCTTTGGTGTGCATGTCCAGACAGTATGCGCAGCCGTTGATCTGGGATGCCCGGGTCTTCACCAGGTGCAAGAGACGGGATCCTAGACTGGATCCGTGCAGGTAGCCTTCGATCGCCAGCAAGAGTTGCATGATCTTGGGATCGGCGTTCCGAAATTCGATGCGAGCCTTCATGTCGTGGTCCTCCGCGCTGATTGAGCATCTGCTCCATAGACGAGACGAGGCGTGCGCGTGTGACAGGTGATCGACTATGCGATTACGCTGGCAATCCAAGCTTGTTCGGATTCAGAGCCGCGCACCGGTCGTGCCCACCCATTCCGAGCTTCGTCTCAGCGGGTCGAGGGCGATGCCTTCGAGCGCACCCGCGACCTTAGGCCACGTGCGCGGCAGTGGTGCCCAGCGGTAGGCCCCATCAGGACGCCGGAGAGCCCCCCTTTCGAAAAACCGATCGTTAGTCCCAGAATGGGCGGTAGACCCGAGCTGCTGGCCCGCGGGTCTGTGTCCCTACCGAAGCCGAAGGATGACCCGCGGCCCAGGCTGGGCATTCGCGATGACTTGACCCCTCAAAGGAGCTCGATGAGATGAGGCTCTACATTTTTCCGCCATCAGGACGTGTCCTCGGCATTGTGGCTTTGAAAAACCATCTTGCGCTCGACTGTGAGGTGCAACCGATCGATCTCTCACGGGGAGACCAACTCACACCTGAGTATCGCGCGCTCAATCCCAACAAGAAAATGCCCACTCTCGAAGACGACGGATTCGTGTTATGGGAATCGAACGCCATTCTGTTCTACCTGGCGGCAAAGGACCGCGATAGCGGGCTCTGGCCCTCCGATTTGCAAGGTCAGGCGGATGTTCTGCGCTGGCTCGCGTGGGAAAGCGCACATTGGGACGCCGAGTCCTGTGGCATGGTGTCCTTCGAGAAAGCGTCAAAAATGGTGCTCGGGCTCGGTCCGCCCGATCCTGCGTTCATTGCGCGAGGGGAGCAGAACTTCGCGCGCTTCGCGGCCGTGCTCGACGCTTCGCTCAAAGGCAAGACCTGGCTCATTGGCGAACGGATCACGATTGCCGATTTTTCCGTTGGGGGGCTCGTGCCGTCAGCCCAACGCATGGGGCTTCCCATCGGAGACTTCCCCGAGATTCTTCGCTGGTACAGAGGACTCGCGGCGCTGCCGGCGTGGCAGGCCGCTGTCGCAGCCAGAGACGCGGCTATGGCCGCGTGGCTTTCGAAAAAAGCCGCGCAGGACGGCCACTGACGACGACATCGCGAGGGTTCCGGAGCGCAGCCCGTGCAATAGTCCAGGCATGACCCCCGGAGCTGGTTGGTTCCCGCCGTCCGCGCAGGTCGCTTTCTTGCGGCAGAGCGTTCCGCGATTCCCACCTGCGTCAGCGCTCACCCGCCCCGTCGCTCGACTCACGACGACTTTGTTACTCCGTGCTTCACGGTGGGAGTCACTAGGATAGGGCCATGAAGCGATTGGCCAAAACCCTACGTGACTGGAGAAAACCCCGTGAAGTCCCTTGCAAAAACACTGCTTGCCGCGGCCCGCGCTCTTGGGCCTTATGTCATGATCGAATTGTTGATGCCCGGCGGCTCGCTACTCGCATTGGCGCTATGGCTCTACCGGATGTCCGCTGCCCGGCGACTGAGCTCACAGCTCACCTCGCGACCCGGACTTGTTTGATGTGCGCTGCACTGATGGCGTGTGGGGTAACGTGGATCGCAGTTGGATACCGTCGTGTTCGCTGATGAGCGAGGTGAGCCAGTCAACAAACACGCGCACCCGTCGCGAGAGATGGCGACTCTGGGGATATACGACGTTGAGTGGCGCGGGCTCGGGGAACCACTCCGCGAGCACCAGATCGAGCGCGCCCCGCTCCATTGCCTCTTTGACCACGAATGCGGGCATTTGGGCGATGCCGATCCCGGCTTCGGCGGCGGCGACATAACTGTTCTCGTCCTCGAGCGCCAGATGGCCGGGAAACACGGCCCGCACACGTTCACCATCCTTCGAGAAAACCCACTCGACGGTTTCGCCGGTGCGCGGTGAGAAGTGATTGATACACCGATGCCGTGCCAGATCGCGTGGCTGGGCGGGTGAGCCATGCGCCCGGATGTAGGCGGGCGCCGCACAGGTCGCGAAGTACAGAAAACCCACTGGGCGTGCCACCAGGCTCGTATCATCGAGCTCACCGATCCACAATGCGCAGTCGATTCCTTCGGATACCAGATCGAAGTGCCGCTCGTTGCAGGCGAGCGCCAGCTCGATCTGCGGATATTGAGCGAAGAATCGCGGGAGCGCCGGGACAATGACAGAACGGGCAACGAGTGTCGGCACGTCGACGCGTACCCGTCCCCGCGGTGCAGACGAGTGTTGCGACAGAGCCTCCTCGGCGTCCCGGATTTCAGCGAGGATTCCGTTGACGCGGGTGTAGTAGGCGGCGCCGTCTGCCGTGACACTGACACGCCGCGTCGTGCGATTCAGCAGCTTCACGCCGAGCGAGGCTTCGAGTTTCTGAATGAGCGTTGTCGCCGTCGCGTTCGGGATCCCCAGACTCTCGGCAGCTCGCGCAATCCCGCCGGTGTCCACGACTCGCGCGAAAAGTGTCATCGCCTGTAATTTGTCCATCTGGATTATTCAGAATTCGGAATAATCATTTCGCAGAAGCCAATTTATCCCTTCGTGAATGAATAATAAAGTGGAGCCTCCACACCCATCCCGAGGACCGATCCATGAGCGAAGCCGTCACGACCGTTACCGACCAGACCTTCGAGGCCGAGGTACTCCGGTCATCCAAACCTGTGCTCGTGGACTACTGGGCCCAGTGGTGCGGACCCTGCCGGATGATTACGCCCATCGTCGAAGAGTCGGCGACGCAATACGCCGACCGGCTGACGGTTGCAAAGCTGAACATCGATGAGAACGCCGCCGTCGCGGCGCGCTATCAAGTGCGGAGCATCCCAACGCTGATGCTCTTCAAGGATGGACAGCCGGTGGCCACGCACGTCGGCAGCCTGAGTAGGGGGCAACTCCAGGCGTTTATAGACGCGCACACCTGAGCGCGACGTACAGCCTTCCCGGCTGTGGCCCAATAGTTTCTGCGAAGAGTGGCTCAAGACAAGAAGGGAAGACTCGCTTATCGTTCAACTGAGTGGTTGCGCCATGGACGGTGCGACCTCCCAACGCGCGAGACGGCCGCTCCCGGCCGGTGTTGAACGTAAGGTATGAAGAAAACCTGCCGCTTCCATGTTGGTTCGGTGCTGCTCATCAGCTCTCTGTTGGGCGCGGTCTTGGGTATCTCGCATCGAGCTCGAGCGCAGACCGCGGCGACTCCGTCCCCGCAAGCAGATGGCGTCCATGATTTCGACTTCGAGCTCGGAACCTGGCGCACTCACTTGCGCCGGCTGCAGCACCCGCTTTCGGGTTCCACAACCTGGCTCGAGTACAATGGAACGACGAGCGTACGCGCGGTGTCCGGCGGAAGAGCCAACCTGCTCGAGTTCCATGTGTCGAGCTCGTCGGGATCCATCGACGCGCTGTCGCTTCGCTTGTATGAGCCCGAGGGGCGCCAGTGGACGGTCAATTTCGCCAACCTGCGGGACGGTCGCCTTACCCCTGCCGTGATCGGGTCGTTTCGCGACGGCCGCGGTTCATTTTACGGCCAGGACTCCCTGAACGGACGCGCGATCTTCGTGCGGTTCATCATCACTCGTCCTACTCCTGATTCCGCCCATTTTGAGCAGGCATTCTCGGCGGACGGAGGGCAGACCTGGGAGGTCAACTGGATCGCGGACGACGTGAGGACCGCGGGTTAGGAGCTCCGCTCGCGGAAGAAAACGGACCAATCGGTCGCGGGCGCCTTGGCGGATATCGAAAACAACATCTCGTCGACCCAGCCCCGGTGGTAGGTTCCGTGATTGACCACATGCATCAGCATGGCGCCCCGGGTCATCACACTGTCCTTCCCGCCTATGAAGCGGAAGTGGACGGCTTCCCCCAGGGTCACGTCCGTTTGCGCGTCGCTCCACTCCAGCCACCAACGGTTCATCACCTGTTGGGCGCGCCACAGTTCAGCCAGATCCGGGTGCAGCATGAGGTTGCGCCTCTCGAACCCATGCTCACGACCTTCCAGGTGAGCCTGCCAGATCAGATCGACCAGATAATTATGATTCAGGGTGCCGATGATGCTCTTGAACTGCGTTCGGCGTTCCTTCGCGGCCTCGCCGGGCGGCAGAGCCTCGATCGCCCCGTAGGTGAGCGCGTCGGCCCAGGCACGATATTGCGCAAGCATTCGGGCGGTCGATGTGTCCATTTGTCAGCCTCAGCTCCCTGACGGTGCTACGGTTCCAACACGCAGCCCCTCCGATCGATGGTGCGGCAATTATAGTCCGAGCCGTCGTCATCCAGCACCGTCCCACACCGCTCCCGTGGATCGCCGATTGACCGCTTTCCCCGAATGATTCACGCTGGCCTGCAGTTTCCCAGCGAGACGCTACACCCATGGCTAGCTTCTACGACATTCCGGTTCGAGGCATTGACGGATCTGCCGACCTTCTCGGTAGTCTGCGCGGCAAGGTGGTGCTGGCCGTGAATGTGGCCAGCCAGTGCGGCCTGACGCCGCAATACTCCGGGCTCGAACAGCTTCATCGCGAGCTGAAGGACCGCGATTTTTCGGTCGTCGGGTTCCCCTGTAACCAGTTTGGCGCGCAGGAGCCGGGCACCGAGATGGAGATCGTGCAGTTCTGCCAGACCCACTATGATGTCAGCTTCCCAATGAGTGCGAAGCTGGATGTCAACGGGCCGACCCGGCATCCTCTCTACCAATTCCTGACCGCTCCGGAAAATGGGTTCGCCGGCGATATCGAATGGAACTTCGAGAAGTTCCTGATCGGCCGGGACGGTCGCGTGCTCAAGCGCTATCCGCCGCCGACCAAGCCGCAGGACAACAGCCTCTTGCAGGATATCGCCGACGCCCTGTAGTCCGATACTCAAGCGCTGCGGCGCTATTGCGAGCCCATCCAACAGGGAGTGAAGGTGCGTGCTACCTCCGTAATCGTCGCTGGTTTCCTGGTCCTGTTTGCGCTTGCGGCCGCGGCGACCCACGCCGAAAGCGTCAGCGTGCTTTCTCGGCAAGAGAGCCCGCAGGCGGCGTACGCCGCCCGGAAGCTTCGGACGGCTTTGTCCGAGCAAGGCTTCGCAAGCGCCCCCACCGAGCGTGCGCCCGACGGACAGGCTCGTCGCAAAGTGATTCTCTCCGTAGACCCGACGCACCTCACGCCCGAGGAATTCAGGATCGAGCCGGGAGCAAAAGCGATCACCGTCACGGGCGGCGACAACCGCGGCATGATCTACGGCGCGCTCGCTTTGGCCGAGCTGTTACGGCACGGCACTCGTCTCGAGGACGTCAAAGCAACGACCGAGAAAGCCAAAGTGAAGCTTCGGGCGATCAAATACAACCTGCCCTGGAGCACCTATCGGCCCAGCTCGGCCCTGAGCCAACACTACGAAACGGCTCGGGACCTCGGGTACTGGGAAGCCTTTCTGGACATGATGGTGGCGAATCGCTTCAACGCCATCACCCTTTGGAACCTCGATCCCTTCACGTACATGGTACGCACGAGGAATTTTCCGGAAGCCAGTCCGTGGTCCGATGCGGAGCTCGCCCATTGGCAACATCTCTATCGCGAGATCTTCCGCATGGCGAAGGAGCGGGGACTCGATACGTACCTCGTATTCTGGAGCATCTTCGTGAGTCGGCAATTGGCGGACGCACACGGCGTAGCGAAAGAAAACTTCTACCCGCATTACTACGGCCCAGGGGACACCTCCGCGATCGTAAAGAAGTATCTCCGCGAGAGCGTGAGACAAACATTGGAGGAATACCCTGACCTCGACGGCATCGGAGTCTCGCTAGGGGAGGGTATGGGTGGAATGACGCCGGTGCAAAGGCAGCAGTGGGTCAATGACGTTTTGATCGCCGGCATGCTGGATGCAAAGCGCCCCGTAAAGCTGATCTACCGTGTGCCATTCTCCTCGGGGACATCATCCGAGCCGGGTGTCAGCAGGGATGTTGAGCGATCGACCCGCGAGGCCATAGAACAGCTGGACGATCGTTTCGAACCACCGATCTGGGTGGAAGTGAAATTCAACTGGTCACATGGACATTCCACGCCGAAGCTGGTCAAGGTTCATGGGGGCGCGCTCGGGGATACCTACTTCGTGCCGCAACCGAAGAACTATCGAATCGCTTGGATGGTCCGCAACGAGGACTTCTTCGCGCTGCGCTGGGGTGTGCCCGATTTCATCCGACAACATCTCGCGCTCAACGGCGGGCAGGCTTACGCTGGAGGTTATTTCATCGGCTCCGAGACCTATATCCCGGCGCTCGACTATTTCACGGCACTCAAAGCGCCTGTCGACTGGAAATGGGCGTTTCAGCGCCAGTGGCTCTTCTACGAGCTCTGGGGAAGATTGCTCTACGACCCCAAGACACCGGATGCGGTGTTTCAGGCCGAATTCACCCGACGCTACGGGCCGAAGGCGGCGCATCTCCTGCACGCCTATTCTCTGGCCTCCTCGACGCAGCTGCGCCTGGCATCGCTCTATGATTCGACCTGGGATTTCACTCTCTATAGCGAGGGCTTGCTGGCCTTGCAAGGGGAGCGCACCAGCTACATCTCGGTCGACCAACTCATCAGCCATCCAACAATGGATCCGGCGTACGTTTCAGTCAGTGACTACGTCGCCACGACCTCGAGAGGCGGCTCGTTCGGCGCCGCGCGCGTTACACCACCGATGTTGGCCGATGCCCTCGAGCGCGATAACACTGAGGCGCTGCGCATGGTCGATGATATCGACACCTCCGGCAGCGCATCGCTGCTCTACGAGGTGTCGGATGTCAAGACCTGGGCAAATCTCGGCTTGCATCTGGCGGAAAAGCTCCGGGGCGCCGTGGCTTTGCAAACCTACCGCCTACGTGGTGGAGACGAGAACAAGCGCGCCGCGATCGACCATCTGCAGCGAGCCCTGGCCTACTGGGACGAGGTCATCAAGATCACACGCCCGCTATACCGCGACATGCCGTTGACCCACTACAACGACAACTCGCGAGATGCGAACGATCGCAATCTCTTTCACTGGGCACTGATCCGGGATCAGGTCGCCGCGGATGTGACCATCGCGCGAGCCAGTCACGCCGGATCGCTCGGACCCGGCGTGCCCACGGCACCTCCCTGATGTTGCCGAGGCCGCCGCCGGCCGGGTCCATTTGACCTTCCGGTTAGCGGCCGCATGCCACAGCTCTCAGACGCTCACCCCGGCGCGACACGGCGAGGCCGCCGGACCGCCCTGATCTTGCCACTGTTCCCGCCACCACAGAAAAGCCGCTCGCCACCGTCGGATTCAAGTCCCGAGACGCCCGCGCCAGGGGGCATTTCGAGACTCTCCAGCACTTGCCCGGTTTGGGGGTCGAGTCGTCTCAAATCGCTCTGATCCCCTTCCCACGTCGCGTGCCAGAGCTCGCCA
>Ga0070741_10019916_pt1 | contig 10664 bp, 9 predicted proteins | sample Coa_R1_4_FD_66440 | JGI IMG/M metagenome (GOLD analysis project Ga0070741, IMG submission 66440) | Surface soil microbial communities from Centralia Pennsylvania, which are recovering from an underground coalmine fire - Coalmine... | ecosystem: Environmental > Terrestrial > Soil > Unclassified ... | reverse complement strand
TAGGTGCAGTCCTCCGTGGTCATGCCGTCGATCTCGATGATGCGGCGCGCCATCTCCCGGATCGCCGAGCGGCCGGAAGCGAGTTGTGCGCCGGCGTGACTGGGCTTGCCGACCGTTTCCAGATTGAAGCGCGCGATCGCATAGCGGCCGGTGACGACGCCGTTATTGGCGCGACCGGGCTCGGGCACCAGCACATATTTGTTGCGCGCGGCTTCCGCCTCGATGATGTCGCGTACCGAGGGCGTGCCGACCTCCTCGTCGGGCGTGAACAGCACGGTCACCGGTAGCGGCGTGGTGAAGGCGGCGCGCGCCAATTGCCGGATCGCTTCCAGCGCCAGATAGCTGCCGCCCTTCATGTCGTAAATGCCGGGGCCCCAGCATTTCTCGCCATCGCGCAGGAAGGGCAAATTCTTCAGCGTCCCGACCGGATGCACGGTGTCAAAATGCCCCGCGATCAGGATGCCCGGCTCGCCCTGCTTCGGATGGGGGAAGCGGGCGCGGACGCAACCGGCGAAACCCTGCCGTCCCGCGATACGCTCGATGCTTGCGCCCATGATCGCCATGTCGCGCGCAGCGATGTCGAGCATGCGCTCGACGGCAGGAGCGTCCCAGGTCGGGCTTTCGCACTCCACCCAGGTGCGCAAGCCGGCCAGCATGGCCTCGGAATCGAAAGGAAGGTTGGCGGGGTTCATGGATTTTTTCTCTTGGTTTGAAAGCCGGCCGTTCAAGCGCACTTACGAGAATGATCCGCGCGGCATTTGTAAAGGCCCACCTATGCGGAGCGAGGCATGCGGCCAAATCGCGATTGACGCGTCAGCCGCTTGGTGCAAGTCTAAAAATTCAGAGAATTTACAGCGTGTTAGTCCGCACAAATAACGGACGTCATGCCCAACCGATGATCGCGCTTTGACCAGTTTCACGTCAGGAGACAGAGGAATGTCAGACATCTCGCGCCGCAAACTTCAGGGATTGGCCCTCAGCCTTGCGCTTTCCGCGTTCACGCTCTCGACAGCCTTGACCCCGGCCGAAGCTGCTGGCGGCAAGACGTTGCTGGTGAAGATGCATTCGGACCTGCGCACCATCGATCCGCTGTTCACCACCGCCTACATCACCCGTGACCACGGCTACATGATCTACGACACGCTGCTCGCGACCGATGCCAACTTCAAGGTCCAGCCGCAGATGGCGGACTGGAAGGTGTCCGACGACAAGCTGACCTACACCTTCACGCTGCGCGACGGCCTGAAATGGCATGACGGCGCGCCCGTTACGGCGGAGGATTGCGTCGCCTCGCTGAAGCGCTGGGGCAAGGTCGACAATATGGGCCAGAAGCTGATGGACTTCACGGCCAGCATTGAGGCGGCCGACACCAAGACCATCGTGCTGAAGCTGAAGGAACCCTACGGCCTGGTGCTGGAGTCGATTGCGAAGCCTTCGTCCTACGTGCCCTTCATGATGCCGAAGCGACTCGCCGAGACGCCGGCCGGCCAGCAGATGGCCGAGCAGATCGGCTCCGGCCCGTTCAAGTTCGTCAAGGCGGAATTCCAGCCGGGCGTGAAGGCGGTCTATGAGAAGAACCCAGACTATGTCCCGCGCAAGGAGCCGCCGAGCTGGACCTCCGGCGGCAAGGTCGTGAAGGTCGACCGCGTCGAATGGATCACCATGCCGGATGCGCAGACCGCGGTGAACGCGCTGCAATCCGGCGATCTCGACTTCATCGAGGATCCGCCGTGGGATCTGTTGCCGGTGCTGGCGGCCAATCCCGACATCAAGATCGACATCCTGAACAAGTTCGGCTTCCAGACGCTCGGCCGCATGAACTTCGTGCTGCCGCCTTTCGATAACGTCAAGGTGCGCCGGGCGGCGCTGCTGGCGATCAACCAGAAGGATGTGCTCGACGCGGTGGTCGGCAATCCCAAATATTACGAGACCTGCGGCGCGTTCTTCGTGTGCGGCACGCCGCTCGCGACCGATGTAGGCGCGGGCAATCTGACCAAGGGCGGCAGCATGGACGAGGCGAAGAAGGCGCTTGCCGCCTCCGGCTATGACGGCACGCCGATCGCGATCATGGCGCCGGGCGATGTGGCGTCGATCAAGGCGCAGCCGATCGTTGCCGCGCAACTGCTGCGCCAGGCCGGCTTCAAGGTCGACGTGCAGGCGACCGACTGGCAGACGGTGGTGAGCCGCCGCGCCAGCCAGAAGCCGGTCAGCGAAGGCGGCTGGAACATGTTCTTCACCAACTGGGTCGCTGCCGACGTCATGAACCCGCTGGTCAATTTCTCGATTGGCGGGCGCGGCAAGAATGGCGGCTGGTTCGGTTGGGCCGACGACCCCAAGATCGAAAAACTGAAGGATCAGTTCGCGCGCGCGTCCTCGCCCGAGGAGCAGAAGAAGATCGCAACTGAGATCCAGCAGGAGGCCTACGACCAGGTGATCTACATTCCGCTCGGGCAGTTCACGATCCCGAGTGCCTGGCGGAAATCGATCACCGGCGTGCTCGACGGCCCGGCGACGCCGATCTTCTGGAACATCGACAAGAGCGAGTAGGGTTCCTTCGTCATGGCCGGGCTTGACCCGGCCATCCACGACTTTCTTCCAGACGGCCAGCAAAGACGTGGATGCCCGGCACAAGGCCGGGCATGACGAGCCTTTGTTCCCCAAGGATCATCACCTCAATTCTGCTGACTGACCTCGGTCAAACAGGTTATTCTGCGGCGCGGCCCTGGGTAGGGGCCGGTGGGGTTTTCCGGGTTCCTCAGAGGGTCTTCGATATGCGCCGTGTCAGCCGGTTTGCCGCTGTCGCAACAGCTGCGTTCATTCTTGCCTTCATGAATGTGCCGGCCAAAGCGGCTTCCGACCCCTGTGTGCAGGCCGGGCTCCAGGTCCTGCCATCGCCGTTCTCGCCCTGGAAGGGCGCGCCGCTGCGGGTCATGGCGATCAGCGAAAAGCCGCTCGATGGCACAATCTCGCTGACCGGGCCCGACGGCAGCGTCGTCGCCAAATCCTCCGACCGGCACGGCGGGCCGCCGTATTTCTGGTTCGCCGAGGTCGACCAGCCCGCCGCGGGCAAATGGCACGCTTCGCTGGCGCTCGACCGCCCGGCCGCGGATTGCAGCGCCATCACGCACGACATCACCGTCGCCTCTGCCAAGCCCGCGCCGGTTGCGATTCCATCAGGCAAATTCTGGCAGGTGAAGGGCAGCTGGGATCACGCCAACGAGACGCTGTTCTCGGCCTGGATTTCCAAACTGTTCGATGCGCCGGACGATCAGGATCTAAACTGGAAGGCCTGGAACGATGTGCTGCGCGACAAGTCGCGCAACATGCTGTTCAACTATCTCGGCCGCAACGAGGACGAAGCGAGGAGCGGGCTGAAGCCCGACTGCGCCGACTTCGTCTACTTCCTGCGCGCCTATTTCGCCTACAAGATGGGTCTGCCGTTCGGCTACTCGAATTGCTCGCGCGGCACCGGCGGCACGGCGCCGAAGTGCTACCAGTGGTTCGACATGGAGCACCCGAACGCGACGCGTCCGCCGCCTCCGCCGTCCGAGCAGGACGCAACCGTCGCGGCCGCCCCGCCGCCGTCCGACAATGGCGGAGGGTTCAGCCTGTTTGGCCGTCGGCAGACGGCTGATGCGACGCCGCCGCCTGCGCCCGCAGGCGCGCCGCCCGGCGCGAAGTTCAAGTCACCGCCGAAGCCGCCGACGAATTTTGGCGAATATCTGCGCGACGTCGGCGACGTCGTGCATTCCGGTTCGGTGCGCGTGTCCGCCAATGACGAGAACACCGACTTCTACATGGTGCCGCTGACGCAGGAGACGCTGCGCCCCGGCACGGTGTATGGCGATCCCTATGGCCATGTGATGATGATCGTGCACCGCGTGGCCGAAGCCGACGGCAAACCGGGAGTCTATCTCGCAGTCGATGCCGAGCCCGACGGCTCGATCACGCGCAAACGCTTCTGGCGCGGCAACTTCCTGTTCGTGCACGAGCCGTCGCTCGGCAGCCCCGGCTTCAAGCACATCCGCCCGGTGATACGGGACAAGAACGGATCGCTGCGGCGCATGACCAACGCCGAGATCGCGGCCAATCCGCAATATGCCGATTTCTCGCTCGAACAGTCGCAGATGAGCAAGGAGGATTTCTACGATCGCATGGACGACGTGATGTCGCCCGAGCCGCTCGATCCGGTGAAGGCGATGATGGATGCGATCGAAAGCCTCAACGAGCAGGTCAAGGTGCGCGTCACCTCGGTGGAGAACGGCCGGAAATATATCGAGAAGTCGCCCGCGGAGATCGGCATGCCCAATGGTCCCTCGATCTTCGAGACCTCGGGCGCGTGGGAGGACTATTCCACGCCGGCGCGCGATTTCCGCCTGCTGGTCGCAATCGATGTGGTGCGCGGCTATCCCGATCGCGTGGCGCGCCGCGCCGCGCGCTACGCCATGCCGGCGGGCAAGAGCGCGGACGAGGTGAAGAGCGAGCTGCAGACCGTGCTCGCCAACGAGCTCGCCTCGCGCAAGATCACCTATACCCGCAGCGACGGCTCGCCCTGGACCTTGACGTTGAAAGAGGTGCTCGATCGCAGCGTCGATTTCGAGATGGCGTATAATCCGAACGACTGCGCCGAGTTGCGCTGGGCGGCGCCCGAAGGCAGCGAAGAGGCCGCCACCTGCAAGCGCCGTGCGCCGCAGGCGCAACGCGCCAAGATGTCATCGGATTACCGCGGCTGGTTCCGCGAACGGCACTGGCCGACGGCGCGGGGCTGATCCGCGCGATGCCGTTTGACCTGATCCTGCGCGGCGGCCGGGTGATCGACCCCTCGCAGAAGCTTGATGCGATCTGCGATGTCGCGTTTGCCGGCGGCAAGGTGGCGCAAATCGGGAACGGCCTGAAGCCGGATGCCGGCACGGATGTGCGCGATGTCTCCGGCCACATCGTCACGCCCGGCCTGATCGACCTGCACACCCATGTCTATTGGGGCGGCACCTCGCTCGGCATCGATGCCGAACAGTTCTGCCGTACCTCGGGCGTCACCACCGCGGTCGATACCGGCAGCGCCGGTCCCGGCAATTTCGCCGGCTTCCGCAAGCATGTGATCGAACCGAGCCAGGTGCGCATCCTCGCCTACCTGCATGTGTCGCATGCCGGCATCTTCGGCTTCTCGAATCGCGTCATGGTCGGCGAGAGCGAGGAGCTGCGGCTGATGGATCCGATCAGCGCCGCCGAAGTGGCGGACGCCAACCGCGACCTCATCGTCGGCATCAAGGTGCGCGTGGGGCTGCACGCCTCCGGCACCTCGGGGATCGTGCCGCTCGAGATCGGGCTTGAAGTCGCCGAGCAGGTCGGCATGCCCCTGATGTGCCATATCGACCATCCGCCGCCGAGCTATGAGGAGGTGGTGGCGCGGCTGCGTCCGGGCGACGTGCTGACACACGCGTTCCGGCCGTTTCCGAACACGGCGGTGAGCGCGCAGGGCACGGTGAAGCGGGTGGTGAAGGAGGCGCGCGAGCGCGGCGTTCTCTTTGATATCGGCCACGGCAAGGGTTCGTTCGCGTTCAAGACGGCGCGCGCCATGCTTGCCAACGGCTTTTATCCGGACACGATCTCCTCGGACGTTCACAAGCTCTGCATCGACGGCCCGGCCTTCGACCAGGTGACGACCATGTCGAAGTTCCTGTGCATGGGGATGGCGCTGCCCGACGTGATTGCGGCGTCGACCGTCAATGCGGCGATGGCGCTGCGGCGTCCCGAGCTCGGCAGCCTCAAGGTCGGCGGCGTCGGCGACGCCACGGTGATCTCGGTGCGGGAGGGCCAGTTCGACTATGTCGACGTGGTCGGCGAGCATCTCGCGGGCAATCGCAAGATTGCGTCCGACGGTGTCGTCATCGCCGGGCGCTGGTGGCATCCGCGGTAGCCGGCGCTTGACTACCGGTAAGCTATCACTTACAGTAAGTCATGGCTTACGGAACTGCATTGGCGGTTTTGGCGGATCCGACACGGCGGGCGGTGTTCGAACGCCTGCGCGCGGGACCGCGTCCGGTGAACGCACTCGCCGCGGGACTGCCGGTGTCGCGGCCGGCGGTGTCGCAGCATCTGAAAGCTCTCAAGGAAGCCGGCCTCGTCGAGGAGCGCAGCGAAGGCGTGCGCCGGCTCTATTCGTTGCGCCGCGAGGGCTTGGTCGAGCTGCGCGCCTGGCTCGACAGTTTCTGGGGTGACGCGCTCGAAGCCTTCAGGCTGGAAGCCGAAAAGACCGTGCCGGCACGAAAGAGGACCAAATGAACGAAACCGTCGTCATCGCACCCGTGCGCAAGACCGTTCGCGTCAAGGCGCCGATCGCGCACGCCTTCGAGGTTTTCACTTCCGGTCTGACCCGCTGGTGGCCGCCCGACCACGGCGTCGGCAAGAAGCCGATCAAGAGCGTGAAGATGGAGCCCAAGCTCGGCGGGCGCTGGCTCGAGATTTCCGAGGACGGCACCGAGACCAACGTTGCCACCATCATCGTCTGGGAGCCGCCACGTCGCCTCGTGCTGCTCTGGCAGATCAACGCGCAGTGGAAGCCAGACCCCGGGATGAAATCCGAAGTCGATGTGCGCTTCACCGCCGAAGGCGCGGACGCTACCAATGTCGAGCTGGTACACCACAAGTTCGAAACCATGGGCGCGGAGGCGGGCGCCTCCATGCGCAAGGACGTCGACGGCGGCTGGCCGGCCCTGATCGAACGCTTCGTGCGCGAGGCCGAGCAGCACGCGAATTGAGCCGGAAACAGGAGGAGAGCATCATGGCGGAGTTCATCGTTCACACCATTCCCGGCAGCCCATTCGCCCGCAGCGTGCTCGCAACGCTGGAAGAGAAGGGCGCGCCCTACCGGCTGGCGCCGGTGGTGCCGGGCACGCTGCAATCGCCTGAGCATCTGGCGCGCCATCCCTTCGGCCGCGTCCCGGTGCTCCAGCACGGCGATTTCTGGCTCTACGAGACCCAGGCCATCCTGCGTTATCTCGACCGCGTGCTGCCGCAGCAACCGCTGACGCCCGATGATGCGAGGCGCACGGCGCGGATGGACCAGGCGATGAACATCAACGACTGGTACCTCTTTAACGGCGTCGGCACCGTGATCGTCTTTCATCGCATCATCGCCCCGCAACTGATGGGGCGTGCGCCGGATGAAGCCGCAATCGCCGCGGCGATGCCGAAGGCGCGCACCGTATTCGCGGAGCTTTCGCGGCTGCTCGGCGGGCAATCGTTCTTCGCCGGTGAAGCGCTCTCACTGGCCGATCTGCTGCTGGCGCCGGCCATCGCCTATTTCACGATGACGCCGGAGTGGGCTGAGTTCGGCGTGCCCCATGCCAACCTCGCCGCGTGGATCGAGCGGATGGAATCGCGGCCGAGCATGAAGGCCACGACTTGGGAGCGTGTCATTGCCATGGCGAAGGCGGCGTAGAGATGTCTGCGTTTACAATTCATTCCGTTCCGGGCAGCCGGTTCGGCCGTTCGGTGCTGGCCACGCTGGAGGAGAAGAGGGTACCTTATCGCCTTGCGCCGCTCGAGCCCGACGCGCTGCGTGCGCCCGAGCATCTGGCGCTGCACCCGTTCGGCCGTGTGCCGGTGCTGGAGCACGACGGATTTCGCCTCTACGAGACCCAGGCGATCTTGCGCTATCTCGATCGCGTGTTACCGCAACCTTCACTGACGCCTTCGGAGGCCCGGCGCGCCGCGCGCATGGATCAGGTGATGAACGTCAACGACTGGTACCTTTTCAACGATGTCGGCGTAATCCTCTTCCACCGCGTGATCCGGACGCAACTGTTGGGATTGGCGCCGGATGAGGAGGCAATCAAGGCGGCGTTGCCCAAGGCGCGCACGGTGTATGACGAGCTCGCGAGATTGCTCGGCGAACAGCCCTGGTTCGCGGGCGATACGATCTCGCTTGCCGATCTGATGGTGGCGTCGACCGTCGATTCCTGCACCGCGATTCCGGAATGGAACGCGCTCGGTGCGCCCCACGCCAATCTGGTCGCGTGGATCGAGCGCATGCAGGAGCGCCCGAGCATGCAGGCCACGACCTGGGAGCGTGTCACCGCGATGGCGAAGGCGGCGCAATCCTTTTACGTCACATCGGATGCGCGCTGATATGCGCCAGCATCAGCTCGCTGACGCGTTCCGGCGCCTGATCCGCTGCAAAGTGGCCGACGCCGGGCAGCACCTCGAACCGGTAAGGCGCGGCGATGAAATCGACCGTGCCCTCGGCGGCGACGCGGCCGACCGTGTCGTCGGCATCGCCCCAGATATAGAGCGTCGGCACGCGGATCGGCCCGAGCGGACCGCGGATCGCGCCGCGCGCGCGATACCAGGCGAGTGCGCCTTCCATCGCGTCCCTGTTGCCGAGCACGGCAAGGTGCCGCTCGATCGCCGCCTGCGGCATGCCGTTGGCGGCGAGCCTATCGCGCAGCCATTTGCAGTCATCGGCCAGCACGACATCGGCGGCATCGGGCTCGAGGAACGCCTTGTGGTGTTTCGAGCGGCGCGCCTGCTCGCCGTCGGGCATCGCGAGCGCGCGGTTGAAGGCATTCGGATGCGGCCGCGACAGGATCGTCAGCGAGGCGATCCGCTGCGGGTAACGGTCGGCGAGCGCCCAGGCGATGCTGCCGCCCCAGTCATGGCCGGCGAGGTGGAAACGCCGGTCGGCGTAGCCCGACGCCGCCACGATCGCCATCGCGTCATCCATCAGGCGGTCGATGTGATAGCTCGGATGATCTGATGGATCCGGCCTCGCACCCGGCGAATAGCCGCGCTGGCTCGGCGCAATTGCGCGATAGCCCATGTCGGCAAGGGAAGCGGCCTGCGCGCGCCAGCAATGCATCGATTCGGCAAAGCCGTGCAGCAGCAGCACCAGCGGCGCGCCGTCCTCGCCCGCGACCAGCGCGTCGAAGGTGAGGGAGGGGGAGGTGGTGATCCGGGTAAGGGGCATGGGACGCGTTGTTCTCTTGAGACGAGGTTTGTGTCGCGCCTTGACTCGTGGTGCGGGCGGCGGGACTCGAACCCGCACAGCGATTACTCACCGAGGGATTTTAAGTCCCTTGCGTCTACCAGTTCCGCCACGTCCGCGTTCGCTTGAGATAGCGCGCTAGCCTTAAGATGAATCGACGCTTGGCTCTACCCCATTGTTGGCCGCACGCGTCGCCGCCAGGCTTCCGCCTGCGATCGGGCACGGGCGAGTGGCTTCAGCGACCCCCTTAGACAAGCAGGTATTATGTCGGGATATCAAAGGCTTGGCTCGACATTCGCAAGCCGGCTTTGAGCCGGTTTGGCGCTTGCTTCCGCAAGCCTCAATCCGGCCAATTCCGCCTGCTTTAGCCAATCTCAATCTGGTGGTCCGATCCTGACATTCGCACTTCGTCGAGGCAGGCAGGTTTGCGGATGTCAGGATCAAAGGACCACCAGCAAACGTTTGATTCCGGTGGAGCTTTGGATTTGACGTTCGCTTTAGGAGATCGTGGTAATCACTTTAGCGAACGCCAAATCCGCTCCACCGGTGGGACTAATCAGAACCTTATGACCGCGATCGCAACCGCCTTGCGAGCAGGCTTGCGCGCAGCCGCCGTGCTGGGCGCGCTTGCGCTTGGGCTCGCGTTGTCCGGTTGCGCCGGCGTTGGCGACACCATGTCGTCGGCGTTCGCCGATCCTGCCAAATACGAGCTCTATGACTGCAAGCAGCTCGAGCCCGAGCGCAAACGTCTCGCCAACGCGCTTGCGGAGAATCAGGGGCTGATGGCGAAAGCCCAGACCGGCGTCGGCGGCGCCGTGGTGTCGGAGATGGTCTATCGCAACGAGAACATCGCCTTGCGCGGGCAGTTGCACTTTGCCGACGAAGCCTGGCGCAAGAACCACTGCCGGGAGTCGGCACCGGTTGCTCCCGCAGGTCCGCCGCCCGCGCCGCTGCCGCCGCCGTCGCGCGCCGGAAGTGCGGTGTATTAAATCTTCCAGTCGTGGATCCAGCGCTGGCGCGCCAGCACGCGCTTGGCGCCCAGCAGGCGGATCGAGAGATCGCGCGCCAGCGCCATCGGCCCCGCCATGTGATAGATGCGGCCCTGCTTCTCGGCGAGCCTCTGCACGTTCGCCACGCGGGAGCGGCGCAGCCGCCGGTAGCGCCGCAGCGCCTTGGTGACCTGCGCCGCCGTCTCGGCCGGGCCGTCGCCGAACACCTTCGCCAGCACGGCGGCGTCCTCGATCGCCATGCCGGCGCCTTGCGCGGCGAACGGCAGCATGGCGTGCACGGCATCGCCCAACAGGCCGATCGTGCCGTTGTACCATCTGCCGCTTTCCGGCACCGTGAACAGCGCCCATCTGTGCCAATCGTCGACCGCCCCCAGCATCATCCGCGCCGGACCCGGCCAGCGCGAGGCGCCGAAGATCGCTTTCAGCTCGAGCCCGTCGCCGGGCGCGCTCCAGCCCGGCCTGTTCCAGGTCCCCGGCACGATCGCCACCACGTTGATCCGCCGCGCGCCCGAAATCGGATAGGCGACGAGATGCGCGCCGGGGCCCATCCAGAGCTGCACCCTTGGCGCGGTGTATTCGCGCGGCAGCTGGGTCGCATCGAGCGTGCCGCGCCAGGCGATCATGCCTGAGAATTGCGGCGCCACGTCCGGAAACAGATGATGGCGCAC
>Ga0070741_10019915_pt1 | contig 10664 bp, 12 predicted proteins | sample Coa_R1_4_FD_66440 | JGI IMG/M metagenome (GOLD analysis project Ga0070741, IMG submission 66440) | Surface soil microbial communities from Centralia Pennsylvania, which are recovering from an underground coalmine fire - Coalmine... | ecosystem: Environmental > Terrestrial > Soil > Unclassified ... | reverse complement strand
CGACGACGAAGACGACGACCCGTTCCGCCGACGGCGGCGGCGGAGGTAGATCCCCTCTGGCGGAAGGCGCGGGTGGGGGCGCGGCGCGGCGCGCGTGGCCTGGCCGCGGCGGCCAAGGACGCCCTCGCCTGGGCTTCGCCCATTCCTCACCCAGGGCGAGAGGAGCTACGAGCGGGCCGGCTCCAGGTACTCGATCTCGACGCCGGCCTTCGCGAGGGTGTCCCAGTAGGTCGGGAACGTCTTGGCGACGCAGCCGGGGTCCAGCAGCCGCACGCCGGGCACCCGGAGGCCGACGACGGCGAACGACATCGCCATGCGGTGGTCGTCGTAGGTTCGAAGCGCGGCCGGGCGGAGCGGCCGCGGGGTGACGCGGAACCAGTCGGGGCCGGTCTCGACGTCCTGGCCCAGGCGGCGGAGCTCGGCGGCGACGGCGTCGATGCGGTCGGTCTCCTTGACACGCATGCTCGCGACGTTGCGCACCTCGACCGGCCCGTCCGCGAAGGGGGCGAGCGCGGCGATCGTCTGCGCCATGTCCGGGAAGCCGTTCGCGTCGACCGAGATGGCCCGCAGCTTGCCGTCGGGCGGCCCGACGACCTCGACCGCGTCGACCCCGCGCCGCACCTGGCAACCCATGGCCGCGAGGACGTCGAGCAGCGCGAGGTCGCCCTGGATCGAGTCTGCCGGCAGGCGGGGCACGCGGACCCAGCCGCCGGTGGCGGCGGCCGCGGCGAAGAAGTAGGAGGCGTTCGACGCGTCCGACTCCATCACCTGGGTGCCGGCCCGGTAGCGGCGGCCGGCCGGCACGACGAGCGTTCGCTCGTCGGCCCAGGCGGCGTCGACGCCGGCACGGTGCATCTGCTGGAGCGTCATGTCGATGTAGGGCCGGGAGATGACCGTGCCCTCCAGGTGGAGCCGCAGACCAGCCGCCGCGTAGGGCGCGACCATCAGCAGCGCCGAGATGAACTGGCTGCTGACGCTCGCCTCGATGCGCGCGTCACCGCCGGCCAGCGGGCCGCGCACGCGCGCCGGCAGGCAGCCCGAGCCGCGCAGGCTCGCCGCCTGGGCGCCGAGCTGGCGGAGTGCGCCGAGGAGCGGCTCGATCGGGCGCTCGCGCATGCGCGGCGTGCCGTCGAGCTCGTACTCACCCCCGCCGAGCGCGCAGAGCGCGGTGAGGAAGCGGGCGCTCGTGCCGGACGCGCCGACGTCCAGCGACGCCTTCGCCGCCGGGATCAAGCCGCCGCGGCCGACCACGCGCACCACCGCGGCGGCGGGGTCGGCGTCGACCTCGAAGCCGAGGGCGCGGAGCGCGGCCAGCATGCGGTCGGTGTCGTCGCTGGTGAGCGCGTTCTCGACGGTCGAGGCGCCGTCGGCCAGCGCGGCCAGGATCAGCGCTCGGTTGGTCATGCTCTTGGAGCCGGGGACGTCGACGACGGCGTGGAACGGCGCGGCCAGCGGGCGGACCTCGACGGCGTCCTCTCGTCTGCGGTCGATACGGTTCACGTGGGGCCGCCGGTCGTGCGGAACGGCACCGCCCGCGTCCCCTCTCCCCCTGGGAGAGGGCCAGCGTGAGGGCGTGGCGCCCAGGCGCCCCTGCTCAAGTGAACCGTATCGCGGCTAGGCACGGGACTCCTCTCTCCCGCTGTGCGGTGTGCTTCGGTGCGGCGCACCACGCGTCTAGCCCACTTTAGCGCCTCGGCGGCGTGGCGGTCGGGCGCGGCGTGACGGTCGGCCGCGGGGTCGCCGTGTGCGTGATCGTCGGCGTGACGGTCGCGGTCGGCGTCGCCGTGGCCGTCGGCGGCGACGGGCGCGGCGTCGGGCTGAGGGTCGGGAGCGCGCGCGCCGTCGCGGCGAGCTGAGCCGCGTTGGGAGTCCGTGTTGGGGTGGGCCGTGGCGACGGGGCCTCGGTGGGCGCGGCGGCGGGTGGCGGGGCCGGTGGAGCCGCCGCTGGGGTGTTGGTCGGCGGCGGCGTGGGCGTGGGCGGGGGTGTGACCGTGCTGGTCGGCGTCTCGGTCGGCGTGCGGGTTGGTGGGCCGCCGAGGATCGGCGTCGGCCGGAAGGTCGATGTCGGCGTCGGCGTGTCCGGCGGCGAGGCGCAGGCCGTCGTCGTCGACGCGAGCAGCGCGAGCGCCAGGGCGACCCGGAGCAAGGCTCGGCCAGTATAGGCGTGCCGCTCCCGCGGTCCGGCCTGGGGGACTGGTCGGCTCAGGCGGCGATGGCGGCCCGGAGCGCCTCGCGCAGGGTCGGGAAGCTCAGCACCTCGCCGGGCGCCTCGACCGGCACCAGCCGGAAGTGGTCCGCCTCGGTGGTCAAGGCGCGGCGCGCGCCGGTCGGGCTCCGGAACGTGACGGCCGGCGGGTCGTAGAGCAGTGTCTCGACGCGGCAGCCGCCGCGCACCAGCTCCACGATGACCTGCTTGATGACCGCCGTCCCCATGTCAGCCTGCCCTTCGTGCCTGTTGTCTGGTCCGAGTATCGGCAGCGGGTGGGCCTGGAACAATTTCAGAACGGTGACAGATGGCTTCGTTTGTGGCGAAGCTCACAGGTCGAACAGCTCGAGCAGTGGCTCCAGATCGGGCCACTCCTCGGGCAGCGGGTCGTCGCCTTCCGGCGCGAGCTCGGCCGCGACCTCGCGGACCCACCGGCCGTCGGACCAGTTGTGGACCTGCCGGTCGCACCAGTGCGCTCGGGCTAGCGCGGCGGGGAGGTCCCGCCAGTCGAGGCGTCGATGCACGGAGACTGAGTGTGTGGCCGGCTGGCCGCCTCGGGCATGAGGCGAAGGTCCCAGACGAAGCCACCCGTTCGGGGGAGTGGTGGCGAGCGGCGCGCTAGACTGCGCCCGTGATCGACCGCGTGCGCCGGCGGCTGGCCGGAAACCGGATCCTGATGTGGGTCTGCGTGGTGATCGCGGTCAACCAGCTCGGGTTCGGGATCATCGTCCCGATCACGCCGATCTACGCCAGCACGTTCGGCGTGAGCGAGGCGGCGATCGGGCTGGTCGTGGCCGTCTACGGTCTGGGGCGCTTCCTCTTCTCCGTGCCGGTCGGCCAGGCGACGGACCGGTTCGGGCGCAGGCGGACGATCTTCGCCGGCACGCTGGTGACCTGCGCGGGGTCGCTGCTCTGCGGGCTGGCCGGCGACTTCACGCAGCTTCTGATCTTCCGCTTCATCTCGGGCGTGGGGGCGACGACCGTCATCACCGGCACGCAGATCGTCGTGGCCGACGTCGCGACGCGCGAGAACCGCGGGCGGATGATGAGCACGTACCAGGGTTTCTTCTCGTTCGCGGTCGGCGTCGGGCCGAGCATCGGCGGCCTCGTGGCCCTGTACGCCGGGCCGCGCGCGCCGTTCTTCGTCTTCGCGGTGCTCACGCTCGTCGCGGGTACGGTCGCGCTGACGCAGCTCCCGGAGACCCGGCCGGTCAGGGGGACGGCGGTGTCGACCGACCCGCTCGCGAGCCCGCGCGGCCCGAGCACCGTGCGGCTGCTGCTCGGCAACGTCGGCTTCTTGACCGTCTCGGTCGTGACGTTCGTAGCGGCGTTCAACCGGACGGGCGCGCTCTTCTCGGTCGTGCCGCTGATGGGCGTGGACCGGCTGCACCTCGACTCGGCGGCGATCGGCTTCGCGATCACGCTGGGCAACCTCTGCAACCTCGTGTTCGTGACGATGGCTGGCTTCCTGGTGGACCGGTACGGCCGCAAGCCGGTGATCGTGCCGAGCTGCCTGATCAGCTGCGCGGCGTTCTCCGGCTTCGCGCTGGCGGCCGGCTACCCGGCGTTCGCGCTGAGCGCGGTGCTGTGGGGCGCTGGCTCGGCGCTCGCCAACTCGGCGTCGGCCGCCTACGCCGCCGACCAGGCGCCACCCGGCGGCAACGGGACGACGATGGGCATCTACCGCATGCTGTCGGACGCCGGCTACGTGATCGGGCCGGCCCTGCTCGGCGTCGTCGCCGACGGCGCGGGGTCGGACGCGGCGCTCTGGCTCTCGGCGGCGATCGCGCTGGGGGCGGCGGTGCCGTTCGCGCTGCTCGCGCCGGAGACGGGCCGGGTGCGGCGCGTCCAAACGGCCTAGTACTCGCGGGGGATGCGCGGCCGCGCGCCGGCCGCGTAGGATTGGGGCGTGGCGACGCACGTGTCCCCACACCAGCACGCCGACGACACACGCGAGTTCTTCCTCGGCATGCTCGTCGCGTTCGTCGTGATGGTGGTGGTGATCCTCGGTACGCTGTACCTGCTCGGCCGACTCGGCTCGGGCGCGCACGTCGCCGACGCGCCCGATTACGAGTCGGCGCCGCGGGTGCTCACGGGCGAGGATCTGACGCCGGCCCCGAAGCCGACGGCGGTCTGGAAGTTCCGCGCCGACTGGCAGAAGCCCAGCCAGCCGTAAGATAGTCGGCGGCGCCATCGTGCGCCGCCTGACGCCCGAGGACGCCGAGGCCTACCGGGCCAGCCGGGCGGTCGGCGGCGGGGGGCCGGGCTCGGGGGCGTAGTAGCGGGGGTGCCAGGGGCCGCCGCGCCAGGTGGTCGTCTGGACCGGCTCGATCTCGACCAGGACGCGCGGACGGCTTGCGGTGAGCTGGGCGTACGCCTGGCCGCGCTCCGAGCTCATGTACTTCTGGCGCAAAACGGCGCCGATCGCGCGCCAGCGATCGGAGCGGCCCTCGAGCGGGACCGGACCCTCGACGACGCGCGCGAGCGCGGTCATCTGGACGCGGCGGTGGCGGGCCGCCTCCTCGTCCACGAGCACGCCGACGCGCGGCTCGGCGCGCAGGTACTGGACCCAGACGGCGCGCTCACGGCCGACGACGTAGAGGCGCCGTTCGAACCACGCGTACCAGAGCGGCACGACGTACGGCCAGCCGTCCGGCCGGAGGCACGCTAGCTTGAGGAGCAGTGGCTGGGCGAGGAAAGCCTCGAGCTCCTCGGCGGAGAGCGGCCCACCGGTTTCTTCTTCCGACATCGCGCGCAGCTTACCGCGATCGGCGGTGGTGTGCGATCCTTGCGGCGTGGCGGCGGTTCCGGTCTACCTCGAGGTGGGCAGCAAGCGCGTCTTCGCCTGCGCGCGGGACTGGCCGGGCTGGTGTCGGGCCGGGAAGGGCGAGACAGACGCGCTCGCCGCGTTGGCCGCCTACGCGCCGCGCTACGCGGCCGTCGCCGCCGGTGCCGGCGTGGCGTTCCCGACCGGGGTGCCGACGCTGGAGGTGGTCGAGCGTGTTCCCGGGTCGGCGGCGACCGACTTCGGCGCGCCGGGCGCCGTGCTCCCGAGTGACGCCGCGCCGCCGCGGCCAGACGAGGGCGAGCGGCTGGCCAGCCTTGTCGAGGCGGCCTGGCGCGTCTTCGAGGGCGTGGCGGCCGGGGCGCCGGCCGAGCTGCGGAAGGGTCCGCGCGGCGGCGGGCGCGACCGAGACAAGATCGTCGAGCACGTCGTCGACGCCGAGGTGGCGTACGCACGCAAGCTCGGCGTGCGCGGTCCGCGGCCGAAGCCGGGCGATCCGACCGCGGTGGGGGCGATGCGGGAGCAGATCCTGGCGCGGCTGCGCGCCGGCGGGCCACCCCCGGAGAGAGGCTGGCCGGCGCGGTACGCGGCGCGCCGCATCGCCTGGCACGTGCTCGACCACGCCTGGGAGATCGAGGATCGGGCCCGGCCTGGCTAGGCGCGAAGGGGTTCACTTGAGGCCGCCGATCGTGCGAAGTAGCACCGACCACGTCCCCTGTCCCCCTTCTAGGAGAGGCGCCAGGGTGAGGGCGCGACGCCCAGGCGCCGCTGCTCGAGTGAAAGGTATTGTGCCCTGGGCGGCCGGGGACGCGCGGCCCCACGGCGCCCCCAGGGGCTTGGGCCCTCGCCTGGCCCGCGGCCGTCCCCTCCCAGGGCAGAGGGCGAGGAAATCGCAAAAGAGGGTGGCCGCCACGTAGACTGGCGTTTCACCGTGGGGGTATGGCGATGTCGCGCGCGTTGATCGAGGAAGCGGCCAAGGCACTGGCGGCGGAGGGCGAGCTGACGCGCCAGCTCGGCGCCGAGCTGACCGACGCGGACGCCGCGCGGATCGTCTGGGTCGGCTGGACGGTGAAGGACGTGCTCGGCCACGTCGGCGCGTCGTTCGGCGGCCTGCTGCGCCGGATGCAGGGGACCCCCGCGCCCGCTGGGCAGCCGACGACGCTCGACGAGCTGAACGAGCTGCGCCGCGCCGAGCGGGCCGATTGGCCGCTCGCGCGGGTGCTCGAGGAGATCGAACGCGGTCGGAACGCGCTGCTGGCCTTCGTGGCCGGCCTGGGCGACGCCGCGGCCGCGCGCCCGGTGCGGATGTCGGCGTACACGGCGCCGCTGTGGCGGATCGCGTGGGTGGCGTCGAGCCACGAGCGAGGGCACCGGCGCGACGTGGAGCGGGCGCTCGGCCGCGGACGCCCGGGCGGCGAGGTCGCCTGGCTGAACGTGTCGAAGGGCGGCGTGCCGAAGCTGCCGGTGTTCCGTGCCGCGCTCGGCGAGCTCGGGCTGGCCGGCGACGGCCACAACCTGCGGACCCACGGCGGGCCGACGGCGGCGCTTTGCCTCTTCTCCCTCGAGGTGATCCAGGCGCTGCAGCGCGAAGGGCACCCGATCTACCCCGGCGCGGTCGGCGAGAACGTCACGGTCAGCGGCCTGGACTGGGCTCAGCTCCGCCCGGGTGACCGGCTGCGGGTCGGTCCCGCGGTCGTCGAGCTCACGCGCTTCACGACGCCGTGCGCGACGATCAAGGGCGCCTTCGCCGGCGGCGAGTTCGACCGCATCCACGCGGCGAAGCACCCCGGCCAGGCGCGCCTTTACGCCAGCGTGGTCGTGGGCGGGCCGATCACGGTCGGCGACCCGGTGGAGTCGCTCCCATCTGAGCGGCCCAGCCAGGCGGCGCCTTAAGTGCCCTTCTTAATCCTGCGTTCACCGCTGGTTAACAAAGAAATTACTTGCGTAAACACGCTTCCATTCGTATAGTTATAAGTTGCCGAAAGTTGCGTAGGGAACGACAGAGATGGCTTGGGATACGTTGATCGCAGATCGTGACGAGGCGGTGGAGCGCCTCGTCGGTCGTGGCGAGGCCGACGACCACCTGGATTCGCTCGACCACGAGCACGCCGCGGCGCTGGCCGAGGCGCACGAGGACGACGAGGCGCCCGAGGACGACGAGGCCGAGGTGCCCGTCGACGCGGCTGAGCTCGAGGAGGAGCAGGCCGAGCTGGGCGGGGCCGCGCCGACCGATGAGGACGTGCACGGCGCGCTCGACGCGCTGTCCGCTTACTTCGCAGATGTGGGCAACGGTCGGCTGCTGACTTTCGACGAGGAGCTGTCGCTGGGCCGCGCCGTCCAGGCCGGCATCGCCGCCCAGGAGCGGATGCGGAAGGGCGATGTGGCGCCCGAGGAGGTGGCCGACCTGCGCCACAAGATCGCCGAGGGCGAGAAGGCACGCAAGCGGCTGATCGAGATGAACCTGCGCCTGGTGATCTCGGTCGCGCGGCGCTACGTCGGCCGCGGGCTGCCGCTCGAGGACCTCATCCAGGAGGGCAACCTCGGGCTGTTCCGCGCGGTCGAGAAGTACGACCCGAACCGGGGCTGGCGCTTCTCGACTTACGCCTACTGGTGGATCCGCCAGGGGGTGACACGGGCGATCGCCGACCAGTCGCGGACGATCCGGATGCCGGTGCACACCGGCCAGCTCCTGACGCGGCTGAGCGAGATCCGCCGGCAGCTCGAGCAGCGGATCGGGCGCGACCCGACGCCGGCCGAGATCGCGGCCGAAACCGGCCTCTCCGAGGAGCGGATCCGGGAGACGCTGATCGCGGCGCGCGAGCCGCTCTCGCTGGAGGCGACGATCCTGGGGACCGACGACTCGACGCTCGGCGACGTGGTGCCCGACGCCAACGCGGCCGACGCGCAGGAGCAGGTCGAGCTGGCCGAGCGCCGCTCGAAGGTCGAGGAGGTGCTGGAGGCGCTGACGCCGCGCGAGCGGGCGGTCATCCGGCTCCGCTTCGGGCTCGACGACGGCACGCCGCTGACGCTGGCCGAGGTCGGTCAGCGGCTGGGCGTGAGCCGCGAGCGCGTGCGGCAGCTCGAGGCCGACGGCCTGCGCAAGCTGCGCGGCGGCATCCTGCGCGAGCGGCTCGCCCGCATCGCCGCCTAGGGTTCTTCCACAGGGGCGCCCCGGTCCGCACCGGGGCGCCCCTTTGTGCGTGCTCGGTTGGTAGACTGGTGGTGTGACGATGCTCCGGCTGACGGTCAAGGACCTCGAGCTGTTCCCGGACCCGATCGACGATACGCGCTACGAGCTCATCGGTGGAGAGCTCCACGTGTCGAAGCAGCCCGATTGGGAGCATCAGCAGACCTGCGCCGAGCTCACCTTCGAGCTGGGGGCGTGGAATCGGGCGTCCGGCGCGGGCCGGATCTTGATCGCCCCTGGGATCATCTTCGGCCCGGACGAGGCAGTCGCACCCGATGTCGTCTGGGTGAGCAACGAACGCTTCCCGCGTGTCGTCGGCGACGATGGCAAGCTCCACGGCGGGCCTGAGCTCGTGGTCGAGGTCCTGTCGCCCGGCTCGAAGAACGAGAGCCGCGACCTCGACCTGAAGCTCGACCTGTACTCCCGCTACGGCGTCGCCGAGTACTGGGTCGCCGACTGGCGCGACCGGACGGTGCGCGTCTACCGCCGCCAGAACGCCCAGCTCACCCGCGTCTCCACCCTGACGGCCGAGGACACGCTCGCGTCACCGCTGCTGCCGGGGTTCGCCGCGCCGGTCGTCCGGCTGTTTCCGGACCCTTCGCCGACACCCTAGACTTGGCCCCGTGATCGGGGAGAAGCTCGCCGCCGAGCGCGCTCTCGCCCGCGCCCATTGGCCGGCTGGCCTGGCCGCGCTGCGGCACCGCGACTACCGGCTGCTCTGGACCGGCACGTTCCTGACGCAGACCGGCCAGTGGATGCAGTACGTCGCGATCGGCTGGCTGATCCTCGACATGACCGACTCGGGCTTCTACCTCGGCCTGGCCGGCTTCCTGCGCTCGGTGCCGCAGCTCTTCCTCTCGGTACCGGGCGGCGTGCTGGCCGACCGGGTGGACCGGCGCAGGCTGCTCAGCACGTTCCAGGGGCTGGCGGCGGCGCTGACTATGCTGCTGGCGCTCCTGATCGTCTCGGGGCACGTGCGGGTCTGGCAGGTGCTCGTGCTCACGTTCCTGATCGGCTGCGCGATGGCGATGGTGTTCCCGGTCCGCCAGACGCTCGTGCCCAACGCCGTGCCGCGCGAGGACCTCGCGAACGCGGTCGCGCTGAACTCGGCCGGGAACAACGTCACCCGCACGGCCGGCCCGGCGGTGGCCGGCGCGCTGATCGCGGCGGTCGGGGTGCCGATCTGCTTCTTCCTCCAGTCGATCGGGCTGCTGCTGTCGTTCTGGACGTCGGTCTCGATGCGGCTGCCGGGGCGCGACGCCGGCGCGCGCCACACCAGCGCGATGGCCGACCTGGCCGAGGCCTGGGCGTACATCCGCGCGACGCCGGCGGTGTGGGGGCTGCTGCTCTCCGCCGCCGTGCCGACGGTGCTCGGCATGCCGTACATGGCGCTGCTGCCGATGTTCGCCCGCGACCTCGCGATCGGGGCCGAGGGCCTCGGCCTGCTGATGACGGTCATGGGGCTCGGCTCGATCTCCGGGTCGATCGCGTTCGGCGCGTTGGGCGATTTCCGCCGCAAGGGGCCGGCCATGCTGCTCGCGGCTGCGACGTTCGGCGTCGCGCTGCTCGGGCTCGCCGCCAGCGGCGGCCTGCACTTCGCGCTGCTGAGCTTGTTCGGCGCGGGGTTCGCGAGCGCCTTCTACCAGGCGACGAACAACACGCTGCTCCAGACGATCGTGCCGGATGCGCTGCGTGGCCGCGTGATGAGCGCCTACCTGCTCACCTGGGGCATGACGCCGCTCGGCACGCTGCCGCTCGGCTGGCTGGCCGACTCGACCGGCCCGTCGTTCGCGGTCGCGCTTGCCGGCGGCCTGGTGGTGCTGTTCAGCGGGGCGGTGACGTGGCGAGTTCCACAGATGAGGGCGTTGTGAGATGAACGGACGCGCGGCGGTCACGCGGCCCGACGGGCAGGGCATGGAGGTCGTCGAGTACCAGGTGCCGGAGCCGGGACCGGATGAGGTGCTGGTCCGGGTGACGCTGGCCTGCATCTGCGGGTCGGACCTGCACATGTGGCGCGGCGAGGTGCCGTGGTTCCAGCGGGCGCCCGGCATCCAGGGGCACGAGATGACGGGCCGGGTCGCGCGGCTCGGGGCGAACCGCACGCGCGACTCGCTCGGGAACGAGCTGCGCGAGGGCGACCGCGTCGCCTACTCCTACTTCATCCCGTGCGGCGAGTGCTGGGCGTGCATGACGGGCGTGACCGGCTGCCCCAACCGCTACCGCGCGCGCAACACCACCACCGCCGACCAGCCGCCGCACTTCCTGGGCGCCTACGCCGAGTACTACCTGCTCAAGCCCGGGCAGTGGATCTTCAAGGTGCCGGACGAGCTGCCCGACGAGCTCGTCGCGCCGGTGAACTGCGCGCTGAGTCAGGTCGTCTACGGGCTGAACCAGATCACGATCTGGCTGAGCGACACGGTCGTCGTGCAGGGCGCCGGCGCGCTCGGGATCTACGCCTGCGCGCTGGCGAAGGACATGGGTGCCGG
>Ga0070741_10019914_pt1 | contig 10665 bp, 2 predicted proteins | sample Coa_R1_4_FD_66440 | JGI IMG/M metagenome (GOLD analysis project Ga0070741, IMG submission 66440) | Surface soil microbial communities from Centralia Pennsylvania, which are recovering from an underground coalmine fire - Coalmine... | ecosystem: Environmental > Terrestrial > Soil > Unclassified ... | reverse complement strand
TAGCGCGCGTCGATCTAACTTGCCGTTGGCCGTCAGCGGCAACGCCTCCATGCAGACAAAGACCGCTGGGATCATGTACTCGGGAAGCCGTTGGCGCAGAAAGCCGCGTAATTCCGTCTGGCTGGCTCTCTGCTGAGGCATCACCACATAGGCCACCAGCTGTTTGTCTCCAGCACCCTCCTCTCGCGCCAGCACGGCCACGTGCTGCACCTGGGGATGGCCACTGAGCACCTCCTCAATTTCTCCCAGTTCGATGCGATAGCCTCGGATCTTGACCTGCTCATCAATGCGTCCCAGGTATTCCAGACTTCCATCCCCTCGATAGCGAGCCAGATCTCCGCTTTTATAGAGTCGCGCTCCTGGCTCCTGGCTAAAGGGATGGGGAATGAAACGCTCAGCGGTCAGCTCAGGTCGATGCAGATAGCCCCGCGCCACTCCTGCCCCCCCAACATAGATCTCCGCTGGAGTCCCTATAGGGGCCAGGTGCTGGAACTGATCGAGCAAATACACCTGCAGATCGGGGATCGCTCTGCCAATGGGACTTCTACCCACCTTCGCACTCTCGGCCTGAGTCAACGGCTGATAGGTCACATGGACGGTGGTTTCGGTAATGCCATACATGTTCACCAGTTGCGGTCGGGCCTCTCCATAGCGCTCCCACCAGGGCACGAGACGCTGCGGGTCCAACGCTTCCCCTCCGAAGATGATGGTGCGCAAGGCCCTGAGCGGCTCTTGGGAGGGGGATGCGGCCACCTGTTGCAGTTGAGAGAAAGCCGATGGGGTTTGATTGAGGATGGTGACCTGCTGCTCCTGCAGCAGATCATAGAAGGCTTGGGGAGAGCGACTGCTCAGATAGGGCACGATGACTAGCCGACCACCGTAGAGCAACGCTCCCCACAACTCCCAGACCGAGAAGTCGAAGGCAAAGGAGTGAAAGAGCGTCCAGACATCGTGTTCATCAAACCCAAACCAGGCATGCGTTGAGCAGAAGAGACGGACGACCTGCCGGTGAGAGACCATCACCCCTTTGGGTTGCCCGGTTGAACCCGAAGTATAGATGACGTAAGCCAGATGATCTGCAGAGACCACAGGCAGCTTGCTCTCCTGGATTGGACGCGTGGGCAGCGTCTGCTGGCCCAAGAGGGCCAACGCTTCATCCACCCACAGGACGGGAACCGTCGTGAGAGGCAGGGAGGCTTGCAAGGAGCGTTGACTGACGAGCACGCGTACACGCGCATCGTCTAAGATGAAGGCAATGCGCTCGGCTGGCGCACTCGGATCAATGGGGACATAGCCTGCTCCCGCCTTGAGAATCCCCAGCAGAGCCACAGGCATCTGCAAGGAGCGCTCCAGCAACACCCCTACCAGGTCTTCGCCGCCTACGCCCAGAGCCTGCAAGGCCAAGGCCACAAGTTCTGCCTGACTATTGAGCTGCTGGTACGTCAGGTGCTGATCCTCACAGCTGACGGCGATTGCCTGTCCCCGCTGCTGCACCTGCTGCTCCAAGAGCTGATGCAGGCAGCCCTCCTCTTCATAAGAGGGACTCAACGGAGTGTTCCAGGCCGTCAGAAGGGTTTCCCGCTCGCTGGAGGACAGCAGGGGAAGTTCGCTAATACCCTGGTCAGGATCAGCCACAATACCCTGGAGCACCATGTGAAAATGGGTGCTCAAGCGGGCAATGGTTGCCTGATCAAACAGGTCGGTATTGTACTCAAAGTAGCCTCTTAACCCTCGTCCGGCATCTTCCGTCATCAAGGTCAAATCAAACTTGGCAGTACTGGTAGGCACGTTGATGATGCTTGCGGTCAGGCCCGGCAGTTGGACGAGTTGCATAGGAGTATTATTATGAGAAAACATCACCTGGAAAAGAGGACTGCGACTCAAATCTCGTTCTGGTCGAATCTCCTCTACGATTTTCTCAAAGGGCAGATCCTGATGAGCATAGGCCGCCGTCGTCTCCTGCTTCACACGCCTGAGCAGTTCCCGAAAACTTGGATTATCGGAGAAATCGATATGTAGCGCCAGCGTATTAGCAAAAAAACCGATCAATGGCTCTAACTCGGGCAGAGTTCGGTTGGCGATGGGGGTGCCGATCAGCAAACTCGTCTGTCCCGTATAGCGGTATAACAGCGTAGCCAATGCCGCCACAAGCGTCATGAAAAGAGTCACATCCTCTGCAGTGCTAAGTTCTCTCAACGCACCAGCACAGCCTGGAGAGATCTCCAGAGCATGCTCAGCACCATGAAAGCTCTGTCTGGCAGGCCGGGAATGATCGGTTGGCAGTTCCATCAGATTCGGTTTCCCGGCGAGGTGCTGCTTCCAATACTCCATTTGAGACCGTGCCTGCTCGCTCTCTCGCAGCCAGTTTTGCTGCCAGAGGGAAAAGTCCGCATATTGAATAGGTAGCGCCGGCAGAGGAGAGGGTAACCCTCTGGAGAAGGCAAGATAGTTGGTAATGAATTCCTGAGTAAATACCACCCCAAGAGACCAGGCATCTGCAATAATATGATGCACAGTAAGGAGTAGTATATGTTCTTCTTCCGAGAACCGAAGTAGTGTTGCTCGCAGGAGAGGTCCCGATCTTAAATCAAAAGGGAGCAAACTCTCCTCTCTCATGATGCGCCTGACCTCATGCTCGTGTCCACTGGCTGGTTCAGTAGCAAGATCAATGATCGTAAGAGGCAGCACAAGAGTTGGTGCAATGATCTGTCTTCCCTGCCCATCAACAGAAACAAAGGTGGTACGCAGAGCTTCATGTCTTGCGATAATAGAATTCAGGCTTTGTTTCAGCACCGATATTCGAAGAACTCCTCGCAAATACAACGCAGATGGAATATTATAGACAGGACTGCCTGGCTGCAATTGATCGAGAAACCAGAGGCGTTGCTGCGCTGACGAAAGCGGAGCACTATCCTGTTCCTGCCGCCGAGGAATTTGAGGTTTTTGCTCTGTCTGCGCAGTCTTTCCATGCAGACGTTGTTTCAGCAGCGCTAACTTAGCCGGTGACAATTTTGCGCGCTTCTGTTCAATTTCATCATGTGTGAACATATCTCTACTCCTCGTCCGCAAATGTGGGCAGGCCAATAACCAGGTTGGCCGCTTCTTCCTCAGTGAGCCGATCAATCTCCTCAAGCAGAAGCCCTTCGACAATTACTGCTAGTTGAGCAACTGTCGATCCCTCAAACAATGCCTGTAGAGGGATATCAATTCCAAAAGTTTCGCGTAGACGGGTAACAAGCTGTGTAGCCAGCAAAGAATGTCCCCCTAATTGGAAGAAGTCATCGTGGATTCCTACCCTGTCAAGACCGAGCGTCTGGGCCCACATTCTGGCCAGGACCTGCTCGGTTTCCGTACGGGGAGCAGCGAAGGGTTTGTCAGTTGCAAAATTTCCCTTATCTGGCGCGGGAAGCGCATGGCGATCCACCTTGCCATTCGAGGTGAGCGGCAAGCTAGGTAGGAGTACAAAGGCGGAAGGAACCATGTACTCGGGCAATTTCTGTTCTAGAAACGCGCGCAATTGAGTGGGCAGGGTACGAGTCAACATACCGTATAATGGGATATTGGCATAGGTGTGCCAGGGTTGAGGGGTAGGAACTGGCTTGGGCAACATCGGGAGTACACCTGCTGCCCGCCGATTATGATCACCGTTCAGACGCTGGAGAAGGACATTGTAGCAGGACTCATATTCCGGGCCGGCCCAGGTAATATCCACTTTGTACGGAACATCCTGAGCCAGGGACCAGAAGTTTTCTGGATCGATGCCATCATCGGTGCAGGCAATTCGCAATTTCTCCACTGTCTCAGGCGCGTCTGGGCTATCAAGCTGATGCATCAACTGAGCAGGTATAGTCAGGCGAGCATTGGGAACATGCGCGAGACCAAGGCAATCAGGGTTACGTACCTGCAAGAAGGAGCGAAGAGTCGAAATGTCGAGCTTCTGGTTCTGCCAGTCCAACCATGCTACATCCCTCTCTGGCAGCGCTTTGCCAATATGCAGAACAACATCGTAGCGAAACTGAACCAGTTCATGCCGGTAGTCACCACGTTTGTGGAGGATTTCTACCTGGTTGATAGTTGGCAGATGGTGCTTGAGCGCCAGAAAGAAGGCTGGATCAATCACCAGTTCCTCCTCAGAGGCAACCTGTGTCCGTATTAGGGACCACAAGGTTTGACATGACAGAGAATCAGGGGCGCGTTGAACCTCTACTGCAGTATGATACATCGTCAGCAAAGCAAGGTTGCGAATATCACCGACAAAGATCGTTCCTCCTGGCTTGACCACCTGCACCGCGCCTTCTAACACCCGGAGCAGATATTCAATACTTGGGAAGTACTGAGCCACAGAATTTAAAATGACCGTATCGAAAGTGCCAGGTTCAATGCCGGAGAAATCATCGGCTTCTCGCTGATGCAGGGTAATAGCAAGAGACTGATGATCGAGGGAGCGTAATTGGTCCTCAACCACATGGAGCGCTTGTTGAGAAAAATCTGTGGCATAGTAGCTCTCACACATTGGGGCTAATCGCAGCAAGAGCAGCCCTGTTCCACACCCAATTTCCAGTACATTTGTGGGGTTGAGATCACTAATGCGTGTAACTGTCTGGTCTACCCACTCACACATCTCTTCATGAGGCACTGGCTGGCCTGTATATGCACTGATCCATCCATTAAAGAGAAAGCCTGGATCAGTCTTCAACCGATCTTCGGCCTGGAGATAGATATCGTCATAAACCATTCGCCATTGCTCAATGTGAGTTGCTTGAAGTTCAGAATCTTCTGTCTGAGCTTCTACGCTCTGCAACCGAGCATTGGGAACCACATAAGCGACCAGTTGTTTATCGCCAGGCTCATTGTCACGTACTACTGCAATCGCTTCCTGAACAGCGGGATGTTGTCGCAGATTTGCTTCAATTTCACCCAGTTCAATACGATAGCCTCGCACTTTCACCTGAAAATCATTTCTTCCGAGAAATTCTATATTGCCATCGGGCAGATAGCGCCCTAGATCTCCGGTACGATACAGGCGTTCTCCTGTACGTGGATGAGTAATAAAGCTGGCTGTTGTCTTTTCCGGGTCTCTCCAATATTCGACAGCCAGACCAATACCAGCAATATAGAGGTTTCCAGGTACCCAGATAGGGCAGGGCTCCAGGGCTTTATTGAGCACATAGAAACGTTGATTGGTCATTGGACGCCCGTAGGGGATGCTCTTCCATCGCGGGTCAACCTGGCCGATGGGATAAAGAATAGACCAGATTGACGCCTCTGTCGCCCCACCCAGGCTGATGACATCGATATCTCCTGGCAACGCTTTGATACGATCTGGCAAGGTAACCGGAATCCAATCTCCGCTCATGAGAACAAGCCGCAAGGACCTGGGTTGAAGCTCCGGGCGTACACTGACATATTCTACAAACATGTCCATCAAAGCTGGCACCGAATTCCAGATCGTTACACCGTGTCGAATAACACACTCGGCCCAGTGGTGTGGATCATTTGCGGTCGCTGCATCTGGCATGATCAACGTGCCACCAGCGGCCAGTGTACCAAAGATGTCATACACAGAGAGATCAAAATTCAGCGCAGAGAGGGCCAGCACGCGATCATCGGAGGTCACATGAAAGCGCCGATTCATATCGACAATGGTATTGAGCGCACCACGATGATCTATCGCTACGCCCTTGGGCTGACCTGTTGAGCCAGAGGTAAAAATGACATAGGCAAGGTCATTTGCTTGTTGCCAATCAGGCTCGTCGGGAATATCACCCGGAACTGGCTGATCAAAGGTAATTGGCAAGCGTAGAACCGTATCAGGCCATTCGAGGGCAGTGTCTATCCAGGGCTGAGTCAATACCAGGCTAGACTCTCCACGCTCTAAAAGGGACCAGAGCCGCTCCCTGGGAAGATGGGGATCCAGGGGAAGATAAGCTGCACCAGAGCGCAGAATGCCCAGAACAGCAACAACCTGCTCCCATCCTTTCTCCATCACAACACCAATTAGTGTGTTGGGCCGCGCCCCCAATTGCCGCAGTTGATAGCCAATCGCCCTGGATCGATCACCCAGTTCCCGATAGGTAAGCGTATGCGTCGTTGAGATAACCGCCACCTGTTCAGCACAACGCTCTATTTGAGCAAGGAGAGGTGAATGGAGAAGCCCAGCGGGCACAGGTTCATCCGTTGCATTCACAAGAGCACGTTGCCTGGCCTGCTCGGCAGGCAGTAAATCGATCAGACTGCTTTGCCAGCGCTGCTCATCGTTGGCAAGCCGATGCAACAGTTGTAGGTATGCATTGAACATCTCCTGCGGCGTGTTCTCGGGAAACATGGTCTCCAGCACTTCCCAGGTAATCATCAGGGAGCCGCCTCGCTCATAGATCTGGTTATCAAGCCAGATCTGCGGTGCGCGGGAGTGAAAATATTGTATTTGTCCCAGGCCTTTGGATTGGCCCAAAGACTCGCTCGATTCCGCTCCTGCTTCGTCCAGAATGCAGGTAAAGACCACAGGAACGTGCGCCCTCGCATTTCCCCCCTGCAGACGGGCCAGTTCACGCAAGACCTGGACACCGCTGACCTGCGCGTGATCTAGATCTTCCCACAATCTCCGCTGCAGACTCTGCGCCCGTTTCTCAAACGAACCTTCGCCATCTTCTATTGCCAACAATGTTGTCGAAGTAAAATCACCAACCAGATCTTTCACCTGCTCATGCAGTGGTAGACGGTTAAAGCGTGTAAGCACAATAGTGAACTGCGAATTGGCACTCCAGGTAGTTAAAATCTCCGCAAAGGCATTGCAAAGCGCCATAGCGGGAGTGATACCCACCCGGGCAGAGTGTGCCTTTATACGTGACCATACCTGAGAGTTCAGTTCCGCAACCTGGTGCAAAAAGGAGGGATGAGCGTGCGCTTCGCGGGATTGAATTAGCGGAAGCTCGGGCGCGGGCGGCAGAGTCGGTAAGCGCTCTGACCAGTACCTGCGAGCGCGGGCAAGCGACTCGGGTTCGAGCTGAGTTCTCTCCCTTTCGGCGAGCAGATAGTCCCGAAAGGTAATCGGAAGAGAGGGAAGAGCAGATTCTGGATGCTCATAGAGATAAAACCACTCTTGCATAAGGATGCGAAAGCTTAAAGCATCTACGATAAGCAGATCGAACCAGACATGCAGCCTCATGCGCCCCTGATCGAGACGATGGAGACGAATCTGGAAAAGCGGCCAGCGATCCGTGGCGCGTTTCTGCTCAACCATCTCTCTTCTACTTGTTTCCAACAGCGAAGCGAGGGCATCGGCCTGCAGCCCGCGCGCATCTACAACTTCGATATGATAAGGGGGAAGATGCTCCAGAACTTGTTGCTGACCATCCTGCAGGATAATAGCGCGCAGCATATCGTGCCTTGCGAGCAAGCGCTGCCAGGCAGAGTTGAGCCTCTCACTCTCCAGCTCTGGCCCCTCATATTCAGCATAAAGATGAGAAGTAACTGAACTTAACTCAAAAGCGCTATCTCGCCCTATCCAGTAGGCTTGCTGGAGGTCGTTCAGAGGGAAGGGCAGGAAACGGTTCTCCGGCTCGGGCTGCAGGGAAGTCCAGGGGAGTAGAGATACCTCATCGGCTCGCCCAGCGAGTATATCCGCAAGCTGCTGGATGCTCAATGTGTCCGAGAAAGTGGTGATAGGAATATCAATCTCCAGATCTGCCTCGATCTGATATTTTAATTCCATGGCCATAATAGAGTCGAAGGCCAGCGAATTCAACCTCTGCGTCCTCTCTATCCTTGACGCTGGCAGGCCCAGAATCCGGGCAACCTGCCTGCACAAATACGTCTCCAAGAAGGCCGCTCGTCTTTCCAGGGGCTCGGCCAGGAGCATCATGCGTGGAGTACGCTTCTCCGATTGAGTCTTGCCAGCCAGGCTGGTCAAAACCAGCTTGTCCATACGCTTCAAACGCAGACCAACAATTTCGACCAGGGGTTGCCCTTGCCCATCCAGAATCGTCAGGGCTCCCTCATATACTCCTGGTTCTAAAGCCTGTAAGCGCCCCCAACTCCATAGATCGCCATCAGGGCGCTTATAAAAATACATGTGATCAAAGCCCATGGGTACATAGAGTGATCTTTCTTCTTCCGATAGTGCTGCCAGAAGAACCTGGATACAGGCGTCCAGAAGCGCTGGATGAATATGGTAAAGATCCATATCAAACAAAATCGACTCGGGAGGGACAATCCTTGCCAATGCCTCCCCTATCCGGCACCAGACTTGCTGAATACCCTGGAAGCTCGCACCATACTGAAAGCCCAACTCACGGAGAGCGGAATAGAACACGGAAGCAGAAAGCCTCTTCGTGCAATCCGTGCGCAGCTTCTCAAGGTCGATAGGACGCGAATATGACGGTTCTGAGCTTCGAGAAATCTTCCCTGATAGGTGACAATGACGAATCGTCTCTATCTCCTGAGTACCTGCGAGCAGATTGTAAATTTCAAAAAAACCATCTGTCTGCCCTCCAGAACTAATTCTTGTTTCAATGTCTAACCAACCATAAGGAGGGAAAAACAACGGCTCATCATAGAGAACGTCATTCAAACTATAGATATCTGCTGAATGGAATTCGTGAGCAGCAGCCAGCGCAATCTCCAGGCATACAGTAAATGGGAGGAGACGCGAATTGTTTAATTGATAATCTTCTAAATAGAGGAGTGTTTGCAGATCAAGTGAAGATGAGAAAGCCGTGTACGACGATGCGACAGAATGACTCATAAATCAACCTCCCAAAGGATTTCTATACAGTAGGACGACGAACCAGCGCATCCACGTGTTCGTTTGAGCGCGATGAAGCAAACTGGAGAGGTACTACGCTAAACATACGATTTGCATGAAAATGCTGTAAAAATGTCGCTAGCACCTGCTCAGAATAGGGAGCTGAAGAAACAATTTCTTCGCGAGGAGAAAGCAATTTCAGAAGTCTGATTAAGCAAAGAACAAGCCAATCTCCTCTGGCAAAATCGCCCTGCAGGACAGATCTATTGAAGAGCCAGAGATAATAGCAGGCAGAGGCCGCGTGTAAGATGCAATGGAGTTTAGCCAGCTCGAAGCCCTCTGTTGTAATATGGATGTCTCCCTGTCTGGCAACAAGCTCACGTATAGCTTGATCCACAACGTTTCTTTCCTGAGCAAAGCGCTTCAGAAGAAGCTTTAGATCATCCTTAAGAGCAGGATACTCTTCGTCATACTCGAACTGCTCATCAAACTGAGTAGCTGCAACCAGGAGTCCAAGGCGGAGATCGTCATGACCACGAATCCTCAAAACAAGTTTCTCTACGTCAAACTCGGGTAGAACTTGCTTCAGAGAGAAGACCTGTTCAAGGCGAGAAACCGCTTCAAGTGAAGAGGAGATACTGTGGTCTTCCTCAGCTTCCACAACTTGCCCTAGCTGACTGGCGATAAGACTGAGATTTACATGAGTACTTCCATCGAATAAGCTGACAATTGCTATGTCACGGACAATCTTCTGGAATACACCAAAGGCGTAGTGTTCACGCAGATAGTAGCGTGCTCCCAGAATGGTTGCTACACTCTGTACCATGTTTTCCAGCAGGGTTGGTACGAAGTATTTCGTTACCGATGACCATAAACTCATCTGTTCTGGGAGCACATGCAGAGCGCGGGCTGCGAAAAGGGCCGTACAATCGCAGATCAAGAGATCGGTGAAAGCATCAATGAGGACAGAGCGAGCGGCAGGAAGCGAGAAGACTGTATTCCCATAAACACGTCTTTTGAGCGCAAAATCAAGCGTCAGGCGCAGCGCGGTGTCGGCTGCTCCGAGAGATAGCGCGGAGCAAAGTGGGCGCGTGATCTGGAAGGTTTTTAAGACCGGCTCCAAACCACGGTACTCTCTCCCAATCAATGCATCCTCATCGATCACTGCATTTTTGAAATGAATGCCACTGATATCAATGCCCCTTATGCCGTGAGTTTTGATCCTGGGCAGATGAGAAAAGGAGGTCTGGTCGATTTTCTTCTTTTCGATAAAGAATAAAGAGACTCCTTGAGCCTTTTCTCGGCTATGTGTTTTTGCCAGCAGGCAAAGTATCGTACCGCGAGTAGCGTTGTTAACCAGCCACTTTGTGCCACTCAGCAGATAGCGGCCATGAACTTTGCGAGCAGCACATTCAGACGCGGCAAGATCTCCACCATGCTCCTCCTCGGTTAAGGCCAGGGCAATATATTCTCGATTGAGAATGCTTTGGGCCAGAGTCATTTTCTGTTCGTGAGTGCCTGCAATCCAAACGGGGGCTGAACCCAGAAAGGTCTTGCTATGAGCAATAGCTACTGAGAGATCGCGGCGCGAAACTACTCGACAAAGCGTGAAGAGCTCATCAAAGCCACCCTGTTTCCCGCCATATGCCGCGGGAACGTAGTAGTCCTGTAGACCCCATTCTTCTAAAAGATGACACATTGCTGAAGGAAACTCTTCCAGCTCATCCAATTCAACCGAGTGTTTGAACGAGAAAGGTTCTAGAGGATTCATTGGGGAGCCCAACTCCTGTTCAAGGCGCTCCGCGGCAAGGGTATAGTCTATTGGTACAATCTCGCTATATTGCATCAACGGTCCTCAACTTCGTGTATCGATTACTCTATACTTCCAAACGCACTCTTCTACCCAGCAAGGGATGCTCTCT
>Ga0070741_10019913_pt1 | contig 10665 bp, 8 predicted proteins | sample Coa_R1_4_FD_66440 | JGI IMG/M metagenome (GOLD analysis project Ga0070741, IMG submission 66440) | Surface soil microbial communities from Centralia Pennsylvania, which are recovering from an underground coalmine fire - Coalmine... | ecosystem: Environmental > Terrestrial > Soil > Unclassified ... | reverse complement strand
ATGTCCGCCTGACCGCGCCGGCTCAGATTTGTTCGGCCGGCCAGCGGACTAGGCCGCACGCCCGCCGCGAACTGCTCATAACGGTTCCGGAGCACGCTAATAGCCGCCTTGACATCGTTGCAGGCCACTATGTCAGCTCCCGTGCCACGTAGCGCCATCTCCGTAGCGCTGCCTTCATCCGCGAGCGCAAGTATCCATGCATGAAAGCGCAAATACTCAAAAACCTTCGATGGAATGGCCATGTCGCTGTCCTGCGGCAAGCTGACTAAAATGGCAGCTCCAGCAAGTAGGTCGAAGAGTTCCTGCCGTGGTTTAGGAGGTTCCATACGTACATAGTCTGCTATATTCTCATGCGCTGCTAGCTCGCGAACCTGCCAATTGCTATCCACCACGCCAATGAAGACGATACCGAACTCGTCTGGAGAAAGCCGCAGCTCTTGGATAACTTGCCTAGCAGCTTTGAAAAGCAAGACTGGGTTCCGGTCGAGATAGACACTTCCTGCATAGGCCACTAAGAAGCGTTTCGTATGGGAGGGTTGCGGCAGGGGTTCCTCATCATAGCCATTCATCACTGTGATGATCTCAGTTCGGACACGTCGGTATTGGCGAGCAAGGGCGATTCTTGCTGGCTCAGTATTCGCAACCACTAGTGTGGCAAGATCGATAATTGGCGCTTCATAGCGACGGGCCAACTTTCGCGACAGCGGACTGTCCAGAGACTCCGGCAGACGTTCTACAAGGCTCCATGGATCTCGCATATCTACAACTAGTGGCAGACCAGTTGCTAACGCGACGAGCCGTCCGGCCTCGTGAGCCAAATGGGGAGGCCCGCAAGTGATTACGGCGTCATAATTAGATCTCGTCATGAGCCTTAGCGAGACGTCTGCGGCACGACGTGCCCACCGGCTGGACCTTTCGTAGTCTCGCCACACGTCATAGCCCTTGCGGCAATCACGGAGGTCGCGAGGAGGCCAGTGGAGATCCTCACGTGCACGGATGGCAACGTCGCAAGAAGTTCGAGTCGTTCCGTGTTTCTGCGAAGCGTTTGCATAGTCTTCGCGCCGCACAGGCAGAAACAGCCGATAGATCTTGTGAGCGGAATCCTCCAATCGATCCAGCCACGAATTCGGCTCGGGTACTCCATACAGCCGCATGCCGCTGGGGAGCTGATGCACGCGGCGCCAGTCCGGCTCCGCTTGGCTAACCGGATCGAGAGTGATCACATCCAATGCCCATCCACGCTCGACCGCGAACTTAGACATCTTCTCCCAGCGCAGTGCGCCAGCCGCTTGCCCAGGAGGGAAATGGTAGCTGATGAGCAGCAGGCGCTTGCCGGCTGGAGAACGCTCCGACTCATAAAATGGGCGCACTTCATACTTACCCACCAACTCGACCTCACGGTTCGGGCTTCCGCCGCAACCTATTAAGTGCAACAAAAAATCGTATTCTTCGTCCGTTCACGATTATTCTGACACATCAGAGTAGCGTTGACGAGGCGGAGAATTGCAGAATTGGTCAGTTTTGGCGCATCCGCTTACGAACGACCGCAAGAAAGCGGTCAAACTGTTTGTCCAGATTTAGATCAGTTTCGCAGCGCTTGCGCCCATTTTCCCCGTAGTGTGCGCTGATCTCAGGATGGTCGAGCAGCAGTTCAAGACAATCAGATAGCGCTCCTGCGTTTCCCGGCTCAAAGAGCAGCCCGGTACGGTTATCCAGCACCGCTTCGGGTAGGCCCTGAAGCCGAGAGGCTACAACTGGCAACCCCGCAGCGGCGATTTCCAAGGCCGTGCGAGGGAAGGAGTCCCACCCCGTCGACGGAATCACACCGCAATAACAACTTGGATATATTTTTGCGATATCATGGCGATAGCCTGCAAAATGGATCAGTGAATCGACGCTCATTCCCTCGTAGATTTTGCGATACGGACCAGCCTCTTCCTCATTGCGGTTGCCACAGATCAGAAAGCACACGTCTTGGCGTTGGCGATGAACCAAAAGCTCAATTGCGGCACGTACCAATGTTTCAACACCCTTACGTGCCTCCATGTGCCCCGTATAGATGACAACCCTGCGCTCGGCGGGGAGCCCAAACTGCTCGTAAACGTAACGGGTGTTGGCAGGGCGGAAAAGGTTCACGTCTACGCCCAGCGGCACGATATCGATAAGTTCGGGTGGCACACCCCGGCCGTTCACTGCCAGATCTGCCATAGCATGTGACTCGAAGATCACTCCGTCTATCTTGGAATTTGACAATGCGAATTGCAGGCGTTTAAAGATAAGTTTCCACCACGGATTACTTGACGATATAGGAGCGCCCCAATAGCTCAAGATTGTGGTGGCACCTGCGTCTCGAAGGCAACGGAAAAGCTGACCTATCGGTTGCACGTCAAAAAAAAGGACGAACTTAATCCTGTGCTCAGCAACGTATCGGGCCAGTCGCCGAATGTTCGGGCGCGTCTCATCGTAAAAGTCGTAGGTAATGATATTATGGATGCTGTCTGGGATCGAAGTTGGTCGCCCACGTTTTAGATCGGCATAGGATAGGTGGACGTTGGTTGGCTCGCCGCCACCGAGGACAAGACCAACGCTGCAGAACAAAGCTTCGAGTGGTGCAATTGCGTAACCAGCGTTGGAGCCGGTATGGACCAGAAATAGTGAGGGAATCCTCCGAGTAAAGTTCATTCGCGGTCAGAACCCCTGCAAGATTCAGACCTCTTCATCAATCAAGCTCCTCCCACTTATAACATGCGAACGGAGCTAGAATACTTCTGCGATCATCGACACCGCAAGTAGCAGATGGCCGCATCATCTACGGTGATCGTTCCATTCATGGTAATCGGTGAATTGATGTAAACACCAATCCCAAAATCAACAAATGGAGTAGTGGACAAGTCCCCGGTGACAATCGGTTTAAGTAACTGGTCGTCATAATAAAGTTCGTATGAGTGGTGCTGAACGATATGCTGCTCAAGATGATGCCATGCTCCATCAATTGCAAAACCAGAATTGTCCTTGAAAATTTCGTGCTGCCTTGCGCCAGCATCGCTGATAATGTACGTACGAAACTGTGGGTGCAAGCCACCAAACCCGTCCCAAATGGCCACTGCCTTGTTGTTGCTGGAATGATTGTAAATATACTTAAAATTAGCACTCTGCTGTTGGTTCCCGGTGCAGGAACCAGACCCAGCTGGCGGGAATTGCCACGCTGGAGATTGCTTCACCCAGTGGCTTGTCCAATAGTCCACCGGCAAAGGTTGCGTAAGTTTTGCCCAAAGCAGAAAGCTGTTGCATTCACCCACTTTCAGTTTGGCTTGCGCACAATAAGTCCCAGAGTGACATCCGAAGTTGACGATTGAATAAGGGTGAGATCCAAGAATCCACTTATTCAAAGTACCACTTTCAAAGTCATCACTGAAAATATCCATCGGCGAGGAATATCCTGCCAGCACGGTTAACGTTCTAACATCCAACAGCGAAGCAGCTAGGAAAGTGGAAGTGGCTGTCTCGCCAGGATTGGCGGCCACGCTAGTATCTAAAGGAATGGGAAACACTAGCCGAAAAGCAACAAAAACTAATGCGAAAGTGATTGCGTCAATGGACCTCGAGAGCGGCAATACAATCAGCTTTGCGATGAAAGATTTATTTGGAGCATGTTCTCCAGGCATTGTGTTACCAAATATGATGTGAACTGTCTGAACATGATGCGCATTGGACGGACGGATGGCAAGCGAAGCGAGGTCGTCAGTCCAATGGCTTCAAATTATTACTCGCCATCGCTATTTTTGGCAAGTGGGAAGGGTCATGGGCATCTAGCGGTGCAGATGGCAGCATCGTCGACTGTGACCGTGCCATTTGCTGTGATCGGCGGGTTGATATAAACGCCGATGCCAAACGAGACAAAAGGCGTAGTGGATAAATCCCCTATAACCTCAGGAGTGAGTTGCACCCCGTCGTAATACAAGGTATATGAGCTATTCTGAACGATGTGCTGTTCCAGTCGATGCCAATTGCCGTCAACCAAAAAAACTCCGTTGTCGGTGAACAATTCATGCTGAGTTCCACCAGCATCGGTGAGATCATAGGTACGGAAGGTGGGTGATTGACCACCGAAACCGTCCCAGATTGCAACAGCTAAATTGTTACTGGAACGGTTATAGATCAGTTTGAAGTTTGCACTTTGAGCTTGGTTATTCGTACAGGCCCCTGAACCTGCCGGTGGAAATTGCCAGCCTGGAGAAAACTTGACCCAATGGCTGGTCCAATAATCCGCGGGGAGACTCGAGTTTCCAAAATTTGCCCATAAAAGATAACTATTACAGTCTCCAATAGCAAGAGTAGACTGGGCGCAATGGCTTCCACCGTGACATCCTGACGTAACAATCGAATATGGGTGGCTTCCAAGAATCCATTTGTTCAGATTACCACTCTCGAAATCGTCACTAAAAATTGTTTCGGCTGATGGCGCAGGAGAACTCTGCTGAGTTGCGATAGCAATGCCATACGCGCGAGTCACCGTTTGAACGGGTGAGCCGGAGTCGGATAGTCGTATCGTAAAGCTGTAAGAGCCACTAGTAATAGGAGTGCCTGAAATCTGTCCGCTGGTTGCTAACAAAGTCAATCCCGGTGGCAAGCTGCCGGAGCTGATGCCCCAACTGTAGCCCGGAGTTCCACCATCTCCAGTAAGCGCAGCGCCGTACGCCGCTCCAGTTACACCACTAGGCAGCGAATTGGTGACGATGCTTAGAGGTGTGGGGGAAGGGTTCGTCGTAGCGCTTGGCACTGGTGTTGGAGTAGGAGTAAGACCTGCACTTGGAGCTTCCTTGAACGCGACGGTGCCTGTGTTGAACGGATGGGTGGATGGCGTGCTGTCTGTCCAGACAGGAGTGTGCACCCCTGCTGTGCTGGTAATCAAGGAAACCGCTGCATTGAGGTAAGCGTCAATAGAGCCACCGGCAGTAAACTCGTTTCCCGACGCTGGATTGACGGTAATGCCGTCGCCAGTCGTGACTAGGCCAATTATAAACTCTGGTCCGGGCCCGGTAGTGATGACGGATGCTCCGGTATCGATTACCGGGCTGCCCGTACCGATCTGTTCGTGGAGAGTTGCGACCGCATCAACTATAGGGTTGTTGAACCCCGATACCTCATAAACCCACATTTCCGTGTTCCCGGTATTAGGTATGTTGGGTTGTCGCCCTCCGTAAGTAACTCTGACTGTTGTAGGTCCTCTGGTAGAGCGCGGGCAAAACCAGATCGCTTGGCCCTCCGCGTAACTTGGCGTGCCATTCGGTGGATAGTAGGTGCCAGTTTGGCGGCTGCCGGCAGCGAGTTGATAAGTGCATGATCCGTCGGTCACAGAGGTGACATACGTGCTATTCCAACCCTGGGCAATACCCACCACAATCAGATTATTTGCGCCGAGCGCCGGAACCGTGCAGGAGACTGTTCCTGGATTCGTTGCTGTCGTACACGTCGTCAAATGCACAACTGATAAAGGAGTTGGGGTAGGGGCAGGAGATGGCGTTGAAGTTGGACTTGGCGTTGGAGTCGGCGATGGAGTTGACGAAGCGGTTGGCGGAGGCGGCCCGGTGGTAGGAGCCGCTACAGTTGTGAAGGTTAATACGTTCGATTGTATCCCATTAGAACTGACCGAAACCGCCGCCGTCCCAGCAGCAGAAATATGAGCCGACGATATGTTTGCGGTCAGCTGACTTCCCGATATGAACTTAGTCGGCTGGGGCGTCCCGTTCCACAGGATGACTGCATTTGTGTGCAGATTTCTCCCGCTCACCGTTAGCGTAACGCTCTGAGTGCCGGCTGTTGTCGCGGCCGGTATTAGCGTATACAACGTCGGAGCTTTAACGGAGACTTTGTTGGTACTGTTGATCGGACTAATGCTGTTGACCGAGTTAGAAGCTGTGGTGATGCGCCCGTCGTCTGTTATTAATAGCGGTTTGCCGTTTGCCTGTGCATTGGCATCGATGATTGCGACTATTAAGCTGATAACGACAACAGGGACGGCGTGCGCGAGTCTCTTGCGGGGAGCGACCTGCACTGCTCACCTCTTTGGCGTTGTTTTTCTTGCAGCTAAGAGTGTTACCCAGAAGAGACTCTCGACGTAACGGGCGAAGGGACAGAAAAAGGACAGGGGAAATAACTGCACCGCACCTGTCCAAAAGGACAGGTTGAACAGTGTGAGCTAATAGACGGCCGTCAACTGATTCTATGAACGAGTATGCTCACGTGACACGCGCTTAGTCTTACAGACCCGCCGGCCCGAAGGCAGTCTGGGTTGAAGAGTTTCCCAGGAGTAAAGATATTTCAGCGTCATTCTGTGAGACGAAAGCTGCGTGAGCCTCCTGTGGGACGAAAGCTGCGTGAGCCTCGCTACTCGGCCGTTCGGCGCAGTTTGCATTCGTTGCCTAAGGCGCACTGATAGGCCTCCCTAAGCTGGACACCGATGCGAGGCCAAGCATATTTGTTAGCCACCAGTTCCCTGCCTGCTGCAGCGAGTTTGCGCCTAAGTATTTCGTCGTCAAGGAGCCGGCTAATCGCGGCTGTAAAGTCTTTCGTGTTATCGGCCAGTAGAAGATGTTCGCCGTCGCGGACTTGAAGTCCTTCTGCACCCACGGTTGTGCTTACTATCGGCAATCCCATGGCCATTGCGTCCAGAAGCTTCAGCCGCGTGCCACCGCCGTCCAATATGGGGCACACAAAGACAGTGGCGCGTCTCAGCCACACTCGAATGTCTTCCGGGTCCGCTTTGACACTGACTCCCTCCGTGCGCGCCGCACGCCGCAGCAGTCCTGCAGGAGGTTGCTTACCTACAATGCTTAACTTCGCATCCCTATGGGAACGCTTTACGTGCGGCCAAACTTCGCCCAGAAGATACCGCGCCGCTCTCAGGTTTGGATGCCAATTGAAAGCGGCTGCGAAAATCACGGTTTCCTCCTCTGCTTCATTCTCAGGGCGAAAGTAGTCCACATCTGTTCCGTTTTCAACCACGTGTACATGTGCACACGTAGCAACGCGCAGAAGTTCGGCATCGTGATCCGAGACAGCAATGTTGACATTGAACCTCGGACAAACTGCTTTCTCAATCAACGCAAGCTTCGAGGCCTCTGCAGCCAGGTACTGTCTTATAATTAAGTTGGACTGCTGGTCGGCGCGTCGCGCCATCATCTGCGACTCGCAGTTATGATGATTGAGTACGCTCGGATAACTCAGCGATGATCCGGCATACAAGGCCAGGTCAGTAGAATCGAAGTGCACGATTGCTCCCGGATTGCGACCGAGAACGCTACAGAACTCTGCTTTGACCTGTGTCGACCAAAAGGCTTGGCATGCATAGGGAATATGGGACAACGTGTTTGCTGCCGCCCTTGTCCACCACGGAGCACTCTTCCATCGAACCGGCAGCTCGCAGACGACTACTTCCCGGCATATTTCCCGCAACGCAGCCTTGTGGCGTTCAATGACTCTGCCCGGCTCTCCAAGTTGATTGAATGCCAGAAGAACAACTTCGAAGTCCTGCGCCGCCTCGCGAAGCAAGTGAAAGCTGCGCTGCAGATGCCCTCCTCGGGGAGGGTAAGGAATAAAATGCGAAAACCAGATGAGCCTCATTTCTGGTCCTAGTCTTCCATCAAGCCCACGGACCTTTGACCGCCATGCTTTTGGTCTTGTCCACAGGCTCCGCATACACCCAGGGTTGCGAATGGCTCTTGCTCAGAGCTGGGCATACCCCACGACAATACGGTTTCAATTTTCTGCAATCCACGTCGCACCTATCTCGCTACTATGTCGGTGTGTTTTTAGTATACTGTGTCGCATGTAGCTTACGGAACGGGTAGACAATCAACCCCGACAGGGGTGTACACCATGTAGCCCTTCCGACGGCATTTCCTGCATCTCGTCTCGGATAGTATTCTCACGTGCGACAGGTTTGTGCGATTCTTCGGGTTCTTGAATAGCCGACCCGCGAGCAAACGGTTGAAGCGATTCACAGAGAGTACCATTGTATAGGTAGACCGTGTATCCAAACATGTTCAAAGGTTTGTGGAGTCAGGCATGTCGCCAAAGACGATATCGGTAATAGTTCCCGTCTACAATTCGATGAATCACCTGCAGACGTGCCTAGACTCGATTATGAAAGCAATCGAGCAGTATGGGAATGCAAAGCTCATCATAGTTGACCACGGTTCGACGGATGGTTCCTATGAGCTGCTAGTCGGTGAATATTCCGGCTCAGCTGAGATTTTTAGGATAGAAGGCGGCACTGTCGCTTTTCTGCGCAACGAAGGCGCCCGGCACTCAACCGCTGATTATTTGAGCTTTACGGATTCTGATATGCTTGTGGACCCAGATTACCTTCAAAGTGCAGCGGCTTTGTTCGACAGTATCGGCACCGATGTCATAGTTGCTGCTTTCGGCGTGCCACCTTCCTCGACTTGGATCGCAAAGGCGTGGAATCGGCTACATTGGAGCGTGCCGGACGGCTTCACTAACTTGTATGGAGGCACCTTTATGATCAAACGGCCAGCCTTCGTTGACGTTGGTGGGTTTAATACTGATCTTATCACCGACGAAGATACGGATCTCGGTTCTCGGCTCAACCGCGCTGGATATAAAACATATCGATCAGCCAGTTTTGCCTGCGTGCACCTAGGAGAGCCTCAAACGCTCGGCGCGTTCGTCCGTCGACAAGCTTGGCATGGTCTTGGGATGTTTACTGATTCTGGGATGAACAAACCGCTACTTATGACCATATTGCATTTGGTTTTATCGGTCTTAGGTGTGGTAAGTACGATCGTGACGTCGATGGGTGTGATAGACAGTATCTTTGTGTTGATACTTTCTTCCTTAGCTGTGCCAGCAGTCACCGTAGCATACAGATTCTATAGAATCAAGGCTATTATGCAGCCAGTACGTTCGTTGCTGCTGTACTATTTGTATTACTCGGCACGCATCATTTCGATGTTCCGATTTGTCCTAATGCGTTTGCACCGGAAGCCACCTGCGCAATACTCCCCACGTAGTAGAGTCTAAGAGTGCTGGTCATGGGAGGGCTCGGATGCAACCAACGATTTGTAGAGTGCAACAACCTGAGCGGCCGTCGATTGTACTGTGAATCTTTGTATCGCCGCGCGCGATCCCGCCGTTAACGATGTCCTCAGCATCGTGTCGAAAATCGCTTTAATACAACCCGCCGCCAATTCTTCGGGTCGGGCAGACTCGATTAGAATACCTGAGATGGCGTCCTCGATCACTTCGGGGATACCGCCCACCTTTCTTGCCACCACGGGTATACGAAGCGCAAGCGCCTCCAGAAGGGCAATCGGAAGTCCCTCATGATCTGAGCAAAGCACGAATACATCCATAGCGGACAACACTTTTATGACGTCTTCGCGATAGCCCAAAAGCAGAATTGCATCCTGCAGACGTGCTCGGTAGAGCTGGTCTTGGAGTATCTTCTTTTGTTCGCCTTCTCCGGCAATGATGAACATCGAGTCGGGAACCTTTTTACGGATGTGTTGCGCTGCCGCGACAAAAATGTCCAACCTTTTAATGCGTTCCAGTCGTCCTACCGTCCCGATCACGGGTACTGATGCCGCAATGCCCAAAGAATGTTTTGCTTGCTCCTTGGTCAAGGGTGCTCCGATGTTGGCAATATTTATTCCATTGTGGATTACAACGATCTTCGAGGGGCTTATATAGTGTGACAATCTTGACTTCATTTCAGCCGTGACGCTGATCACACGGTCAGTGGCGACCTGGGCCACAACGCGGTCAAGCCTTTGAAGGGCGTACTGTCGGAACCTGCGGAGTCCGGTGAATGGTTCTGGTAGCCCGTGTTGCGTCCGGACTACGTAATCTATTCCGCAACACTGGGCCAACATCGCCGCCGCAAGGTTTTCCTTGTAGCGATGCGAATGAATGATTTGCGTTTGAGTTGATTTCAGGAATTTTGACGCCTCGGAGAAAATCGCTAGAAAACTTCGTTCACTTTCCGGAATGACTCTAATAGGGATTCCAGCTTCAGCCAACTCGTTCGCGAGACGACCTTGGTTCAGGATTATTGCATTTAACTCAATCGAGGGATCTAACGCCAGTTGTCGAACCAAAATTGCAAGTTGTGCTTCTGCTCCTGCCCAGCGATCGCCTGAAGCGATGTGACACACTCGTAATTTATTCCCTGCAAAGCGAGGTGAGAGAGATGTAGTTTCAGTTCCGCTGAGTGGGTTGCCAAAAGACAAACTCTTCCCCCGCGCAAAAGTGAAGCCAAGCCGCAATCGTAGCCAGGTTTCCCATCATGAAGAAGCTCGCCAGCTTAAATGGTTGAACCCGCAGCATCCGCTCTGACACCATAGCGATTCCCCCGGATGCGTAGAGTGTCGTTTGCAGGAACAGGCATAGCTGATAAAACGCGCCGTGCCGCCACAAAAACCAGTTTGAAATCCAGAGTGCGAGCAAAGCAAAAGGTACAAGCCAGCGACAAAGCTTGTGGCTCACCAATTGCCAGCCGAACACCGGATAGTGAAACGGGTTAAGTAGTTTCAAATGGCTGAAGAAAACGACCAAGCCATGCACAATTGTTCGAACCTTGCGCTGGAACTCCGCGTCAGTCTGACTTGTAACACCGTACCGGCCACGGCATCCCGGATCTAC
>Ga0070741_10019912_pt1 | contig 10665 bp, 12 predicted proteins | sample Coa_R1_4_FD_66440 | JGI IMG/M metagenome (GOLD analysis project Ga0070741, IMG submission 66440) | Surface soil microbial communities from Centralia Pennsylvania, which are recovering from an underground coalmine fire - Coalmine... | ecosystem: Environmental > Terrestrial > Soil > Unclassified ... | reverse complement strand
GCGCTCCGGCCGTGACCCCGCCAGTCGAGGGCGAGCACGCGGAGCCGGGGCGCCAGCAGCGGGGCGACCGGATCCCACCAGTGAGCGTGGGCGGCGGCGCCGTGGAGCGCGAGGAACGGCGCACCCGGCCCGCCCCAGTCCCGGTAGCGGAGCCGCAGGCCTCCCACCGTGACGAAGCGGTCGCGGGGCGCGGGGGCGGGCAGCATCGACGGCGATTATGCCGCGACGGCCGCCGGCGCGCCCCGGGCCCGGGCCTCGTCCCGAGGCCGCTCAGCCGCATCAGCCGTGGCCCGCGCCGCACGCCGGGCACACGGGCGGCGACGGGACCGGGGTGACGAGCCCGCAGAGCGGGCACGCCGCGACCTCCCGGACGACGGCGCCCGCGGCCAGGCGCGGCGCGGCCGCCTCGCGCCCCGATGCGCCGCCCGGCCCTCCCGCGATCCCGGCAGGGGCCGCCGCTCCGGGCCGCGCCGCCGAGCCGGCGCCCCCGCCATCTCGGCCGCCCGCCGTCGCGGCGATCGCCGGTCGACCCGCGCCCTCCTCGCCGGCAACGGGCTCCGGGACCGGAACGACGGCCGCGCCGCCCCGCGCGTCCGCGCCCGGGGAGGCCATGGGCTACGCGACCTCGTCGAGCACCGCCTCGGGCTCGGCGGCCGCCTCGTGGACGCGCATCCAGAGGCGGTAGAGCTCGCCCACCGCGTCCCGCCACCGCTGGAGGATCCCGTCGGCATCCCGGAGCTGACCGTAGAGGACGCCGACCTCCCGCTCGGCGCGCTCCAGCGCGGCCCACCAGGCCGCATCGAGCGCGGCCAGCCGGTCGGCGCTCCCGGGCCGGTAGTCCCGCCCGACCGCGGTGACGAGCGCGTCCAGGTCCGCCCGTGCCATCGTCTCGAGCAACCCCGTCGTCATCGCCCCGCCCTCCTCTCGCGAATTCGAGGGTCAACGTAACAGGTGTTTAGTATCCCTCGCAACCGCAAGATGTGGGGCTCCCCGGGCTGGAGACCCCGACCACGTGCGGGAGGCGGGCGGCTGGGCCCGGTGCGCTGCCGTCGTACCCTGGAGCCCATGGCCCCCGGGGACCGGCGGACCGTCCCCTTCGTCCTCGCGGCGAAGGCGACCCGCACGTTCTGCTACGGCTACCTCGGGGTGCTGCTCCCCGTGTACCTGGACCACCTCGGCGTCGGGCCGCGCGGGATCGGCGTCGCGGTGGCCCTCACCCTGGCCGCCAGCGCCGGGCTGACCGTCGCGCTCCGCCGCCCGGTGGAGCGACTCGGAGGCCGGGCCGTCCTGGTCGCGCTGGCGGGGCTCATCGTGGTGGCCGGGGCGCTCCTGGCGACGGCGCGGTCGCCGGCCTGGGTCGTCCTGGCGGCGATGCTCGGGAACGTCGCGGTGAGCACGGGGGAGACCGGCCCGTTCCTCTCGATCGAGCAGGTCCTGGTCGCCCGCGCGGCCCCCCGGGGCCGCCTCACCCAGTGGATGAGCGCCTACTACCTGGTCGGCTACGCCGCGGCGGGCCTGGGGGCGCTGGCGGTGGCGGCCTCGACCGGCCGGGGGGCGCCGGCGGGGGTGGCGCCGTATGGGCTCCTCTTCTGGGTGTTCGCCGCCTCGGGCGCGCTCCAGGCGGCGCTCTACGCGCAGCTGCCCCCCACGCCGCCCCGGCAACCCGAGCGCGCGGGCGGGCGCCTGCCGTCCTCGGGGCTGATCTACCGGATCGCGGTCCTCTTCGCGCTCGACTCGTTCGCCGGCGGCTTCGTCCTCCAGAGCCTGATGGTGTACTGGCTCCACGTCCGGTTCGATCTCTCGGCGGCGGCGCTCGGCTCCGTGTTCTTCGGGACCCAGGTCCTGACCGTCTGTTCGCTCCTGATCGCCGCCAGCGCCGCCCGGCATCTCGGCCTCGTGAACACGATGGTCTTCTCCCACCTGGCCTCGAACGTGCTGCTGATCCTGATGGGGCTCGCGCCGACCGCGGCGCTGGCGGTGGGGCTCCTGCTCGCGCGCGCGCTGCTCTCGCAGATGGACGTCCCGACCCGCCAGACGTTCCTGATGCTGGTGGTCGGGGACGCGGAGCGCGAGGCGGCCGCGACGGTCACCAACGCCGGCCGGACCGTCAGCCAGGCGGTGAGCCCGGCGCTGACCGGGTACGTGATGCAGGCGCTCGCGCTCTCGGCACCGTTCCTGCTGGGCGGCGGCCTCAAGATCGTCTACGACCTGCTGCTGTACGGCCTGTGCCGGCGAGCCGGCCTCACCGGCGCGGGCCTCACCGCGCGCGAGCGCGGGGGCTCAGCCGCATGAGCAGGCGGTCGACCAGCCCGGGCGCCAGCTCGTTGGCGAGGAACAGGAGCCGGGCGGGCGGATAGGGATGCACCTCGGCCCGCGGGCGGCGGAGGGCGCCGACGATCGCCCGGGCGACGCGCTCCGCGCTCTGGACGGGCCCGCCCCGCCCCGGGCGGCCGAGCCGGTTCTCCTCGACGGCGGGGAACTCGGTCGCGGTGCCGATCGGGCACACGCACGTGACGTGGATCCCCGCCCCGGCAAGCTCCATCCGGAGCGCCTCCGAGAGCCCGATCAGGGCGGCCTTGGACGCGACGTACGCCGCGCGGAACGGGCTGGCGCGCTTGCCGACGACCGAGGCGACGTTCACGATGTGGCCCCCGCCCTGCCGGCGAAGGTGCGGCAGCGCGGCGACGATCCCGTGGACGGCGCCCAGGAAGTTGACCCGCATCAGGCGCTCGTAGTCGGCGACGGTGGTCGCCTCGACCGGCGCCAGGAGGCCGATCCCCGCGTTGTTGACCAGGACGTCGAGCCGGCCCCACGCCGCGACCGTCCCGTCGACCAGCGCGCGGACCGCGGCCGCGTCGGTGACGTCCGTGGGGACCACGCGCCCCTCGCCCCCGGCGGCCCGCACCCGCTCCGCCACCGCCTCCAGCCGGTCCCGGCGGCGCGCGGCCAGGACGACCCGCATGCCGGCCCCCCCGCACGCCACCGCGGTGGCCGCGCCGATCCCGCTCGACGCCCCGGTGACGACGGCTACGCGGCCGGCGAGCCCGCCCGCCATGGGCGGCATTATCCCGGCCGCTCCCCGCGCCGGTCAACGCGCGGCCGCCGCGTGCTACGCTAGGCCGGCCGCGGGCGCGGCCCGCCGGCCGGCGGTGCGCTGCGCCCCGCCGACCTCGACCGCTGGAGGCTCCATGTCCCTCGCCGCCGAGTTCGCCAGGCTCTCCCCGACCAGCGTCGCCGACGCCCTGACGCGCGACCGCGTGATGGACATCGGCATCCGGCCGCTCTGGCCGGGGATGCCGCGGGTGGCCGGTCCGGCCTACACCGTGCGATGCGCGCCGGGCGACAACCTGATGCTCCATGCGGCGATCTACCGCGCCGCGCCCGGCGACGTGGTCGTGGTCGAGGCGGGCGACGTCGACTACGCCGTGGCGGGCGGGAACGTCTGCGCGGTCGCCCAGCGGCGCGGCATCGCGGCGTTCGTGGTGGACGGCGTGATCCGCGACGTGGCCGAGGCGCGCGAGCGCGCGTTCCCCGTCTTCGCGCGGGGCGTGATCCCGATCCCGGGCGGCAAGGAGGTCCTGGGGACGCTCGGCGAGCCGGTCCGGGTCGGCGGCGTCGAGGTCCACCCGGGCGACATCGTCGTGGCCGACGAGGAGGGGATCGCGGTGGTCCCGGCCGCCCGGGCCCGAGCCGTGCTGGAGGCCGCGCGCGCCCGCGCGAACAAGGACGCCGCGACGTCCCTCGACGACTGGGAGCGGGCGCACCGGGCGCGCGTCGAGGAGACGCTGCGGCGCAAGGGGTTCGCGGGATGAGCGCCGCCGGGGCCGGCTGAGCCGATGACGGTCGCGCGGCCAGGCTCGGTCGAGGCGGTCACGGCGGCCACGCGCGCCGCGATCGAGCGGTTCAGCGAGGCCTTCGGGCGGCACGACGTCGACGCGATCATGGCGGCCATGACCGAGGATTGCGTCTTCGAGAACACCTGGCCCGCCCCGGACGGCGAGCGCCACGTCGGCCAGGCGGCGGTGCGGCGGGTGTGGGAGCGGTTCTTCCGCGAGACACCGTCGGCCGTGTTCGAGACCGAGGAGGTCTTCGCCGCGGGCGACCGGGGGGTCGTGCGGTGGACCTACCGCTGGCGCAACCCGGACGGGTCGGCGGGCCACGTGCGCGGGGTCGACGTCCTCCGCGTGCGCGGCGGGAAGATCGCCGAGAAGCTCTCCTACGTGAAGGGCTGAGCCCCGCCGGCGGCTCGCCCGGGTGGCGTTCCAGATCGAGGTGCCGTCCGCCGGCGTGCCCGCGGCGCCGTCCGCGACCCGGGGGCTCCGGCAGCACGCACCGAGCGGCCTCCGGCGCCGCCGGGCCGCGTCGGGGGTGGCCCTCAGCGCGTCGTGACGGTGAGGCCGGCGTCGATCACCAGCACCTGTCCCGTCACCCAGCGCGCCTCGTCGCTCGCCAGGTAGACGGCCCCCCAGCCGACGTCCCAGCCCGTCCCCTCGGTGCCGAGGGGGGTGGCCCGCCGCCGCCGCTCCCGCGCCTCGGGTCCGAGCGCCTCGACCATCGGGGTCCACACCGTGCCGGGCGCGATCGCGTTGACCCGGATCCCGTGGGGGCCGAGCTGCACCGCGACGCTCCGGACGAACCCGAGGATCCCGGCCTTGGCGGCGGCGTAGGCGGTGCGCCCGTGGCCACGGAGCCCCGCGATCGACGAGACGCAGATCACCGCCCCGCCGCCCCGCGCGATCAGGGCCGGGACGGCGGCCCGGGTCGCCAGGAACACGGACTTGAGATCGACCCGCACGACCTCGTCCCACTCGGCCTCGCTGGTGTCCAGGAGGTCCTTGCGGGACTCGATCCCGACGTTGTTGTGGAGGACGTCGAGGCCGCCCCAGCGCCCGACGGCCGCCTCGACCATCGCGCGACAGTCGTCGCCGCGCGTGACGTCCGCGGCCAGCGCGGCGGCCTCCCCGCCCTCGGCCCGGATGGCCGCGGCGGTCTCCTCCGCCCGCGCGAGCGCCTGGTCGACGCAGAGGACACGCGCGCCCTCCCGGGCGAAGAGGAGCGCGGCCGCCTTGCCGTTCCCCAGGCCCGGCCCGCGCGAGCCCGCCCCCGTGACGATCGCCACCTTCCCGCGCAGCCGATCCATCGCCCGCCGCCCATCCTCCCTCTCCGGAGGGGCTCCATTCTCGGGTAGACTCTTTGGACGGCGCAACTGGACCTGCCCGGGCGCGGGCATCCGCGAGCGGCGACCATCGGGGTTCGGATGCCGCTTGGCACCGATCCTCGCCGGCCCACACGATCGACGTGGAGCGGGCGGGAGGTCGGGCCGCCGTCCGCCGGGCGCCTCGGCAAGCCGCGGAGCACCGTCAGAAACTCACGGCCCCGGCGGCCCCGCGAACGGGCACGTGCAGTCCCATGGAGGAGACCCCTGCACGGTGCGCATCGCTGCCGCGTCCGGCCGGATGACCGTCGGGACGGCACGGTGCGCGCACCATCGCGACGACCTCGGGCGCCGGCGCCGCCGGGCGAGGATCCGCCCTCGGGCCTGCGCGGGGAGGGAGGGCCCACTCATGGACGCCACGCTGCTCGCCGAGCTCGACGCGCTCTGGCAGGCTGGCGAGGCCAACGACGCCCGCGAGACCGACCGCCGGCGGCGGATGCTGAACATCACGCCGGACACCGGCCGCCTCCTCTGGATCCTCGCCCGTGCGGCGCGGGCGACGCGCATCCTCGAGGTCGGCACCTCCAACGCCTACTCGACCATCTGGCTGGCCGATGCCGCCCGGGCGATGGGCGGCCGGGTGACGACCCTCGAGCGCGAGCCGGCCAAGGTCGCGCTGGCGCGCGAGAACCTCGCCCGGGTGGGCCTCGCCGAGTGGGTGGAGCTCCGGGAGGGGCCCGCCGCCGAGACCCTGCCCCAGCTTCCGGGTCCCTTCGACCTGGTCTTCCTGGATGCCGACCGGCCGAGCTATCTCGCCTATCTCGAGCTGGTCGTCCCGCGTCTCGTCCCCGGCGGCCTCCTGGTGGCCGACAACGTCGTCTCGCACGCCCACGAGCTCGGCGACTTCCTGGCCCGGCTCGCCTCGCATCCGGAGCTCTCGAGCGTGACGGTCCCCGTCGGCAAGGGCGAGGCGATCGCGATCCGGGCCCGCTGACGCGCGCGGGCCAAGCGTCCAGGCCCCCGGCAGGGCGAGGCGATCGCGATCCGGGCCCGCTGACGGGCGCCCGCGAGCTCCGCGGACGCGTCCGGGGGCCGGGCACGGATCCCGTGGCCGTGCGGGACGGCCCCCGCGCGGGGGCCTGCGCGGCTCCAGCGTCCGGGCGAGGCGCGATCGCGCCCCCGGGGGCTCGGGCGGGCGAGGCGCGCCGCGGCGCCCCGCCCGCGCCGGTCCCGAGCGGCGCGGTCAGGCGGGGATGACCGCTTTGATGGACGCGCGCACGGCCTCCAGCGCGCGGTCGAGCTGCTGCTCGGTGATGACGAGCGGCGGCGCCAGGAACACGTGCTCCGAGATGGTGCCATCGCCGACCGGGTAGCTCCGGACCCGGGTGACGAGGCCGCGCTTCTCCATCTCGCGCCGGATCCGGAGGCCGACCTTCTGATCGGGCGGGAATCCGGCCTTGGTCGTCCGGTCCGCGACCAGCTCCGCCGCGGCGATGAGCCCCTTGCCACCCCGGACGTCGCCGATCGGGTGGAGCTCCCGCTGGAGCTCGAGCAGTCCCTGGTAGAGCCGGGTGCCGAGCCGGGCCGAGCGCTCCCACAGCCGCTCCCGCTCCATGATCGCGAGGTTCGCGAGCCCCACCGCGCAGCACATCGGGTGGCCCGAGTAGGTGTAGGCGTGCATCCAGCGGTCCTCGGGCTTGACGGTGTTCATGGCCTCGAAGATGTCGCGCGAGACCACGATCCCGCCGAGCGGCGCGTACCCCGAGGTCACCGCCTTGGCGAACGACTGGATGTCGGGCTGGACATTCCAGTGCGTCAGCGCGAACCACTGGCCGGTCCGGCAGAACCCGGTGATCACCTCGTCGCCGATGAACAGGACCTCGTGCTTCGTGCAGATCTCGCGGACCCGCGGGAAGTAGTCGTCCGGCGGGACGATCACGCCACCGCCGCCGATGATCGGCTCGGCGATGAACGCCGCCACGGTGTCCGGTCCCTCGCGGAGGATCGCCTCCTCGAGCTCCCGGGCCGCCGCCTGGCCGACGGTCTCCCCCGCCCGCGCGCCCTGGTAGCGGTACGGGTACGGGGCCCCGATGTGGAGGAAGCCGGGGACCCGCGGCTCGAACATCTTCCAGTAGGGCGCCATGCCGGTCGCGCTCATCGCCTGGAGGGTGACGCCGTGGTACGCGTTCTGCCGGGCGATGATCTTGACCTTGTTCGGCTTCCCCTTCGCCTTCCAGTAGAAGCGCGCCGTCTTGAACGCCGACTCGTTCGCCTCGGCGCCGCCGCAGGCGAAGTAGACCGCGGCCATGTTGGGGTAGCTCAGGCCGACGATCTTCGTCGCCAGCTCGACGGCCGGGATGTTCGACGAGCCGACGTAGTTCGAGAAGTACGCGAGGCGCTTCATCTGGTCGTAGGCCGCCCGGGCCAGCTCCTCGCGCCCGTGCCCGACGCTCACGTTCCAGAGGCCGGACAGCCCGTCGATGTACTCGTTCCCGTGGATGTCCTTGATGAGCGCCCCGTGGCCCTCGACCACCACCAGGGGCTCGGCGGCCTCCGAGGAGTGGTGGAGCGGGTGGATCAGATGGGACTGGTCGTTCTTGATCAGCTCGGCCGCCTGCGGCATCGCCATCGAGGCTCCTCCAGGGCTAGGGGTTCTGGGCGTGCGCCGCCAGGTGGGCGCGCCAGTCACCGGACTCGACCCGCGGACCGCGGGTCCGGGCGGGGCCGAGTCGCTCGTTGTAGACGTAGACCCACGCCTCGCGGATCGCGCCGCCGGCGAGGCGGACGGGAACGGACCGGCGGAGATAGAGGCTCCCCGCCTCGTCGGCGGGATCGTGCCACTCCTCGCGGTCCAGCGCCGGCAGGCGGGCCGCCAGGTCCGGCACGCGGTAGAGCTCGCCCGCGACCCAGCCGGCCGCGTCGAGCACCACGCCGGGATACTCGCCGAAGTGGTAGAGCGACCCGCGGATCCGGCCGGGCCCCTCGAGGATCGCCGGACCGAGGAGCGGGCGCCGGGAGAAGCCCTCCATCAGGGTGCCGTAGGCGAAGACCCGGTCGGGACCGCCCACGGCCGCGGAACGCGCCGACGCCACGCCGGTCATTGTAGTCCTCCGGCCGGGGGGCGTCGAGGCGGACGGGGCATCCGCCCGGGACGCCATCCGCCCGCGACGGCATCCGCCCGCGGCGGCGGCTTGCCCGGGCGCGCGCGGGACCGCTATGATCGGGCCGCGTGGCTGCTCCGCCGTCGGCCGGACCGCGTCGTCGGTTCGCCCTGCTGGTGCTCCTCGGCGCGGTCGGCGTCGCGCTGCTCGCCGTGCCCGTGCGGCACCGGTGGTGGGGCGGGTGGCTCCTCGCGATCGCCGAGGCGGGGGTCGTCGGGGGGCTCGCCGACTGGTTCGCCGTCACCGCCCTCTTCCGCCGCCCGCTCGGGCTCCCCATCCCGCACACCGCGCTGATCCCCGCGAACTGGGAGCTCATGGCCGCGCGCGTGGGCACGATGGTCGGCGACCGCGTCCTCACCCGCGAGTACCTGGCCCGGGAGGTCGCCGCCGTCGACGTGGCCGGCCTCCTCCGCCGCGGCGCCGGGCGGCTGCGCCGCGAGGACCTGGACGCCCTCGGCCGGCGGGTCGGCGCCTGGCTCGCCGGCGAGGTCCCGCCGGGGGCGGTCCGGGAGCTGCTCGAGCGCGTCCGGGAGCTGGCCGGCCGCCGGCCCGCGGCGCCCGTCCTCGCGTGGGCGATCGAGGGCGCGCGGCGCGAGGGGTGGGATCGCCGCGTGGTCGCGGCGCTGGCGCGCGCCCTCGGCGAGGCGGCGGACCGGCCCGACGTCGTGCGGGCGCTGGACGCCGTGGTCGCCGACCTGCTCGGCCGCTACCGGGAGGGCGCCGGGACGTACCCGCGATTCTGGCTCGGGCTGGCCGAGCTGTTCGGGCTGGTCGACCGGGCGCGGATCGTCGAGGCGCTCCGGGCGGGGCTTCGCACCGTGGCCACGGAGCCGGACCACCCGCTCCGCCTCGAGCTCCTCGCCGCGGTCGCCGAGCTGCCGGCCCGCCTCCGCACCGACCCCGCCCTCCAGGCGCGGGTCGAGGCGGCGAAGGCCGATCTCCTGGCCAGCGCGGCGGTGGCCGAGCTCGTGCGCGACGTCGCGGCCTCGCTCCACCGGACGCTGGTCGCCGATCTGGGCAGCGCGGAGTCGGCGGTGGTCGGCTGGACCGTCGAGCGGCTCGAGGACCTGCGGCGCGCGGTGGTCGACGATCCCGCCGTCGCGGCCGACGTGGACGCCTGGCTGAAGCGCCGGATGACCGAGCTGGTCGAGCGCCACCACGGCCGGCTGGCCGCGCTCGTCGAGGGCGGGATCCGCGCGCTCGGGCCGGAAGGGGCGGTACGGCTCATCGAGGACCAGGCGGGCGACGACCTCCAGTTCATCCGCGTGAACGGGACGGTGGTGGGCGGGCTCGCCGGCGGCGCGATCTACGCGGTCCACCTGCTGCTGAACTGGCGCTGACCCGGGCGGCGCGCCGGCCGGGAGGGGCGGGGCCCCGGATCGGCCCCGCCGGACCGCGGTGCGCCTCCGGTCCGGCCTGACGACCGGCTCCGGGACGCTGGCCGGCGCCTCCCGTGGAGAGCCGGCGAGCCCCGTGGAGAAGGGCGGATGCTCACCCTCGCCAGGAGACCGGGAAACCCGGTCGAGGCGGCGCAGCGGGACCGCCCGGGGGTGCCGTCAGGCGGCCGGCGAGGTGGGCGGCCGCGGAGCGGCGGGGGCCGGCGCGTCCGGCGCGCGCGCGGGCTCCGTCCCGGAGCCCGTCGGCGGCACCGCTCAGCCGCGGCCCCGGCGGGAGAGCCACACGAGGAGCGCGGTCACCAGGCCGGCGCCGAGGATCCCCTCCCAGCTCACGCGGACGCGCCCCCGTTCACGGCGCGGAGGACGGCGTCGACGAACTGCGCCTCCGGGAGCGCCCCCTCGAACGAGACGCGGTCGTTGACGACCGTCTTCGGCACCGCCATCACCATGTAGCGCTGGGCGAGGTCCGGGAACTCCGTCGCCTCGATGCAGTCCCCCCGGATCCACTCCGACGCGACCGCGAGATGGTGAGCCAGGCGCACGGCCCGGGGGCAGTGGGGTCAGGTGGGGGTCGTGAAGACCTGGATGTGGACGCGCTCCCTGAGGCCGGCCAGCCGCTCCAGGGTCTCGGCGCCGAGCGAGGGGACACCCGAGGAGGCGGCGACCATCGCGTCGATGAGGTTCGTGAACTCGTAGCCCATCGGGATGCCGAAGAAGCGGATGCCGTAGTCCCGGGCCCCTTCCACGACGATCGCCGGCATCCGGTCGACGCCGTAGGCGGCCGCGCGGTCGCGGTCGATGTGGAGGTTCAGGAGCTCGACCGTGACCTGGTCCGAGCACTCGGCGACTTCCCGGACGAGCCGCTCGGTCTCGAGCGCGTACTCGGAGGCCTCCAGCTGGCTCGTGAACACGACCAGCTTCACGGGCCCGGCCAGCCGCGCGAGCTCGTCCC
>Ga0070741_10019911_pt1 | contig 10665 bp, 11 predicted proteins | sample Coa_R1_4_FD_66440 | JGI IMG/M metagenome (GOLD analysis project Ga0070741, IMG submission 66440) | Surface soil microbial communities from Centralia Pennsylvania, which are recovering from an underground coalmine fire - Coalmine... | ecosystem: Environmental > Terrestrial > Soil > Unclassified ... | reverse complement strand
ACCTCGATGGTCTCGCGCGCCTCCTGATCCGACATGATCGCCACAGAAGCGCCGCGGCGCTCGGCGATATCAACCAAACCTTCCGAAGCCAGCACCCGAATGGCCTCGCGCACGGGATTCCGCGAAACCCCGAGCTCGTCGGCAAGCTTTCCCTCCACGAGCCGTTCGCCGGCCTTGAGCCGCCCGGTCAGGATGGCCTGGCGCAGTTCGGCAATCACCTGACCGTGCAGCGAGGAATGCTCCTCACCAATTCGGCGCTTGAAAGATCCAGAACTAGCGGCCATGACGACTTGCCTGACTTATATGGATGCTCCGCGAAGATGGACTGAATAGCGCGGTAGCACCGAATCGGAGATAGCGTTCGCCGGCGATATTACAACCTTTTGGCTCTTCGCGGCGCCAAAACGTCGGCAGGCTCGCACGAGGCAAACGCCAGCTTCATGGCTCGGTCGGGTTGTCGGCAGCCGAACGCGGTGCCGCAACGGCGCCTGCAGACGGTCGTGCCGCGTTCGCGCCACGCTCTGCCAGGGGAATCCAGGACACGCTGACGTCGCCGTTCAGAAACGTCTGGCAAGCCATCCGGTAGCCCTGCCGAAAATCTTCATCGCTGAGGTGCTTGCGCTCCTTTGGCTTGATGGCGTCGGTATTCTCCAGCCCGCTTTCGATCCGGCAGCGGCACGTTCCGCACAGTCCGCCTCCGCATTTGAAGGGGATGCCACCCTGCTCGCGCAACGACACGCGCAGGAGATTGCTGTTCTCCGGCGCTTCGACGGTCTTCTCGCTATTGGTGATGAAGGTGACCTTGATCATCGCGGGCCTGGGGTAGTTGTCACGCAGCAGCGGCAGTCGCCGTCTTGCGCAGGCTCGTCTCCATGTGACCGAACGTTGTCAAATGCTCGAGTTCCTGGAAGGCGCGCTCGCGTGAATCGAACTTTTCCAGGAACTTGCAAGGCACGTTGTTGACGATCTCGCTGGCATCCTCGACGACGCGGATACGCGTGTCGTCGCGCACCAGCTCGGCAATGACGAAGTGCGCCTTTTTGACGCCGTAGAACAGGTAATCGTAGGCCTCCAGCGGCTTCAAACCTTCGGTGATCTCGGTTCTGAATTGCCCTGGTTTGCTGGTCAGGATCACATACATGGCATCCTCGCTTCAAAATTATTGAGGCGTTACGGCGGCTGAATGGTCGACGCTGCGGCCGGCGCTTCAGCTTTTAAGGGCTGGAGCGGTTCCTTGTCCTGCTCGAGCTCGATGTCGTGAGTAAGCCAAAGCTGGCATATCAGGCGATAGCCCGCTTCGAGATGCGGGCCGATCCTCTGCTTTTCCTTCCAGTTGGGCTCGGGCAGATGCTCGGCACCCTTCAGCACGCGGCAGGCGCACTTGGCGCATTTTCCCATCCCGCAGCCGTAACGGAGATGCGGAAACGGAAATTGCCTGATGCCCGCCTTAACGACGAGATTGCTGTTGTCGGCAACCTCGCCCTGATAGGTCTGGCCCTCGCGATGAAGAACGACGAGCGGCACGCGTCATGCCACCTTGCGCTCGGTCATTTCGAGCTGCTCGATCGGAATGTCCTTGGCGACGTAGTCCCAGTACAGCGCGGTGGTATAGAGCAGGCGCATCTGCGCGCCGACCTCACAGATCTTCAGGCAGCGCTGCTGCAGCTCCACCGTGTTGGCATGCTCGAGCACGATCTGATAGCCGCGCTCGCCGTGAATTTCGTCGGAGACGATGTGTAGATCGAAGAACTCCACCTCCTCGTCGGTGAACTTGTACTTTTCGCGCAGTGTCGGCGTCTGCCGGCGATAGATCGAAGGCACCTGCGACTCAAGGCCGACGACGAGGCCCGCTACGGCGACGATCGGGTCCTCACGCATTGCCACCGCATAGCACCAGCTCTGCAGGCCGCGGGTGGTCGCTGACATGTTGTCGGGGTCGGTGACGCGCTCGCGCGTGGTCCCGCAGGCCTCCGCAAAGCGGATCAGCAAATCGGTATGACGATCGCCGCCGATCTCCTCCTCGTACATGTTGGCAAGCAGGAAATCCTTCGCTTCGGTGAAGCGGTCTGGCATGCGCGCGTAGACATAGGCGAGATAATCCGCGAACGGGCCGACATAGTGAAAGTGATTCTCTGCCCAGCGCGCCAGATGCGCGCGGCCGAGTTTGCCGCTGGCCCAGGCGACGCTGAACGGCGCCTTGTTGGCGCTCTTGCCCTTGATGGCGTTCTCGAGCGCGGCGCGGAATTCCACGTGATTCATCAATTCGGGCATGTCGGGCACTCCCTCTGGAAAGAATTCGAAAATCGCTGATGCGACCGGTTGCAATTGCAAATGTATATAGTATACAAATTTGGCCGATGTCAATACGGTTGCAGAATCGGCTGTTGGCGAGCTCATAGATAGGGCGGTTCAGCATTAAGGTCGATGTACAGCCGGGACATAAGGACTGACAAAAATCGAATTTTGTATACAATTCAGCGAGTTTCCGAATGACCCACCCGATCATGATAACGGCTGCGCACTGGGCCTACCTGGCCGGCATTGTCGCGGTCGTCCTGACCATGGTGCTGCGCGCCAATGTCGTGGTGCCCTCGATCGTGGCGACCTTCGTCGTGGCGCTGGCCTGGACCGCAAGCCCGGTGAGCGCTGTCGCCAGCATTTTCAATGCGAGCTTCGTGGCCGCCAAGGAGCTGTTCAACATTTTCCTGGTGATCTCCCTGATCACGGCGCTGTTGAATGCGCTGAAGACGCTGCGCTCGGACGTTCTGATGGTGCAGCCGTTTCGCGCGATCATGGGCAATGGCCACCAGGCCTTCTTCATCCTGGCGGCAGTCACCTACGTGATCTCGTTGTTCTTCTGGCCGACGCCGGCAGTGCCGCTGGTCTCGGCCGTGCTGCTGCCGGCTGCGATTGCGAGTGGGCTGTCGCCCCTGGCAGGCGCGATGGCGATTGCGATCGCCGGTCAGGGCATGGCGCTTTCCTCGGACTATGTGATCGGGGTTGCACCCGCGATCAGCGCCAAGGCAGCTGGCGCTACGGTCACTGCGGCGGCGGTTGCTGATCGCGCGCTGGCCCTTTCGCTGATCGTGGGTTTCGTGGCGCTGCTGCTTGCCTATATCTCGATCCGCAGGCGCAAGCTGATCCAGCCCGGGAGTGAGGCGCTGCTCGAACGCTGGCAGCGACAGTCCGGTAGCAGCGACGCAGAGCGACTGGAGGGTCAGGGCACCTTCGACAAGGCCGAGATCGCGCGCGGTACGAGCTACGGAGAACCGCTCGCGATCGACGACAAGCTGCGGCATCACTTGCCGCTGACCGACAAGCGGCGCGCGGGCTGGTCAAAGCTTTTTGCCATTCTCACTCCGCTCGGCTTTGCCGCCGTGATCGCAGTGATGGTCGCTCCGAGGCTCGGCCTTCATGGCGTCTTCCCCGAGTTGAAGGGCGGCGATGCGGCCGCGCTGGTTGGCGGCATGGGCGCCGTACTGATGATCCTCGCCACGGTCGCTGCCGAAGGCGCGCGGAAGAGTCTGGACGTCTGCGCCGACCACATCACGGACGGCTTCGTATTTGCCTTCAAGGCTATGGGATCCGTGCTGCCGATTGCCGGCTTCTTCTTCATGGGGGCGGGCGGCGATCTTGCCGCGGGCGTCCTGAATGTGCCGACCGGGCAGGCTCCGCCGCTCCTGTTTGATCTCATTCAGGCCGCGCAAGCCTTCATCCCGCAGAACCATTACCTCGTTGCTTTCGGTGTACTCGTGGTCGGCATGATTACCGGCATCGACGGCTCAGGTTTCGCGGGCTTGCCCTTGACAGGTTCGCTATCGGGTGCGCTCGGACCCGCTGTTGGCCTCGACACGGCGACACTTTGCGCGGTCGGGCAGATGGGTGCGGTTTGGACCGGCGGCGGAACGCTGATTGCCTGGTCATCGCTGATTGCGGTGGCCGGCTTTGCCCGTGTCTCGGTGCTCGAGACCGTACGTGCGCTGCTGTTGCCTGTCCTCGCCGGTCTATTCGTTGCGACCATCTGTGCTGTCTTGTTCTGGAGCTAAGCCAATGAGTCTCGTTGCCGAAATCCCGTTCCACCGACCCGACGCCAAGACTTTCAACAATCATATCGGCGGCGAATGGGTGGAGGCCTCGAATGGCCATTGGCTCGACAACATCAATCCGGCTGACATCGACGACGTCGTCGGCCGATTTCCGGCCTCGACCGCGCAGGATGCGGAAGCGGCGGTGCGCGCGGCGGCCAGCGCCTTCCCTACCTGGCGAAAGACCTCGATCTCTGCACGCGCCAGGATCCTCAACGAGGCGGCCGATTACCTGGAAGCCAATGCCGAAAAATTCGCGGCTGAAATGACCCGCGAGCAAGGCAAGCCGGTCAATCTCGCAAAGGACGAGTTCATCCGCTCGGCGCAGACGCTTCGCTTCTATGCGGTGGAGGGACAGTCGTTTGCCGGCGAGGTCTTTCCGCAGGATGACGCCGGCATGATCGTCTACACCGAGCGCGAACCGCTCGGCGTCGTGTCGGTGATCACGCCGTGGAATTTTCCGGTGTCGATCCCGGCGCGCAAGATTGCGCCGGCCCTGATCACTGGCAATACGGTGGTGTTCAAGCCCTCTTCGGACGCGCCGCTTTCCGGCTATCGGCTGACCGAGGCCTTCGTCGCGGCCGGCCTGCCCAAGGGTGTTCTCAACCTCGTCAGCGGCCGCGCCGGCGATGTTGGCGCCGCCATCACCACTCCTGCGGTCGTACGCGCGATCTCGTTCACCGGTTCGACGGCTGCGGGCGAACAGATCCACCGTTCGCTCGGCATCACCACCCGTACCCAGATGGAACTCGGCGGCAAGAATCCACTGATCGTGATGAGTGATGCCGATCTCGACAAGGCAGTCGATCTTGCCGTCAAGGGCGGGCTCTCCCTCACCGGGCAGGCCTGCACGGGCACCAGCCGCGTGCTGGTCATGCGCGACGTCAAAGCGGCGTTCACTGAAAAGCTGCTGACAAAAATCAAGACGCTCAAGATCGGCAGCGGCATGAGCGCGGGCAACGACATCGGCCCGCTCGCCACCGCCAGGCAGCTCGAGACCGTGCTGCGCTATGTCGAGATCGGCAAGCGTGAGGCAAAGTGGCTTTATGGCGGCGATCGTCTCACCGGCCCCGGCTACGACCGAGGCTACTATGTTTCGCCGGCCGTGTTCACCGACGTCACTCAGAACATGCGCATTGCGCGTGAGGAGATTTTCGGACCGGTGCTGGCGCTGATCGAGGTGGAGAGTTATGAGGACGCGGTCGCCAAGGCAAATGACAGCGAGTATGGTCTTTCCGCTGCGATCGCGACTCGCAATCCGGCGCTGATGCATGCTTTCGCCCGAGACATCGAAGCTGGCACTGTCAAGATCAACCGGACTACGACGGGCAACCTGATCAACGCGCCGTTCGGTGGTATCAAGCGTTCCTCGACTTCAACGTTCCGCGAGTCCGGGCGCACGGGTCTTGAGTTCTATACACAGATCAAGACCATTTATCGCGGCATCTAGGCAGACGAGACGACGATATGCGACAGGCATTCAAGCTCGAAAGCGTCGAGGCGCGACTGATGGCGGCGGCGGCAATCGCGAAGGCCGCGGAGATCAAGGTGTTCGAAACCGTCTGCATCGCCGACGACGGCGGTCATCCGATGCTGATCGAGCGCATGGACGGCGCGCGCATCACCGGACCGCAGATTGCCTGGAACAAGGCGTTCACCGCCGCAGGCCACAAGCGCTCGACGCATCTCTTCAACAAGGCACCGGCCGGACCGGCGCTGCCGGGTAACGAGGCATTCGGAATTCAACTCAGCTTTGAAGGGCGCTTTGCGGTGTTCGTCGGCGGCTTCCCGATCGTGGTCGACGGCGAAGTGATTGGCGGCATCGGCTTGAGTGGGGGTAACGGCGAGCAGGATATCGCGTGCGGAGTTGCCGCGCTGGAGGCGCTTCAGCAACATTTCGGCGCCAAGCATCACGTGCTGGTTCAGGCTGACATCAAGCTTTGACAAGTGCTGCACGACAGGTCGAGCCCCGCCCAGTCCAGGCCCTGGCTTCATACCGGTTCCGCACGCTCCGAATATTCGGAAGGAGGACCTTGCGACCTGCGTGCGGTGCAGCTCGCAAGGCGCATTGGTCATGATCCGGGCAATAATTGCGAGGGGCCCCTCTGGGAGATACCCAGGAGGGCTGAGCGGGCACGTCCCCAGCGCGCCTGCCATCTAATGCATGTCAGGTTCGAAGATGTTTCGAAACACATCAAACGAGCTCGTGACGAGCGTGATCTCGGTGGAATCGTTTGGTGCCACGATAGTAGGGCGGCGCTCGATAAACGTCGCCTGATCATGAGGTTGTTACGTTCCCAGCTCCACTAGAAACCGTAACTGCAAGCGGAGCCGAATCTTGTGGGTTTAGGGCTCTGCCAGCGGCTTGCCCTGAAGGGTCCACCACGCGGTGCGTCGGGGTTCTCCCAGGACGCGGCTTTCGGAACAGCGCCTTTATCGACGTGTCGCCCCCGTGCCAAAAGTGGGAACGGGTTTAAGGATCAGCGATATTGCTGAGAAAAAGCAGGGCGCGACCGGCATCACCACGGTCGCGGTATCTGTCCGCGTGCGTCCGCCACCATCCGCATTCGTCCAATAAAGCACAGTTGCCTCAATGACTTATATGGGATATAATTTCCGCGTGCGTCCATGGTGATCCGTCGGAAATCATTGCAATCCGGCGCCAAAGGTGGGGCGGTTTGGTGGGGCGGTAAATGGCCGGACGACAGCTGCACAAGCTCTCAGCTCGCAAGGTAGAGACGCTCGCAGAGCCGGGACGACACAGTGACGGCGGCGGGCTCTACCTCACGATCGAAACTGGCGACCACGCGCGGCGCGCGTGGGTATTCATGTATCGGGATCGGAGCACTGGCCGGCGCAAGGAACTCGGCTTGGGCGCTGCCAAGGGGCTCCAGCGATCGGGGCTGACGCTGGCAGAGGCGCGCACCAAGGCTGCGGATGTTCGCAAGCTGCTTGTGCAGGGGCAGGATCCAAAGAGGCAGCGGATGGTCGAGCGCGGCTCAGCGGAGACCTTCGGAGCGTTCGCCGATGCCTATCTAAAATCGATCCTGCCGGGCCTGAAAGGCCACAATTCCGAAAACGATTGGAAGCGCGATATCGAATATCACTGCAGTCCAATTCGGCCCAAGCGGCTGGGGACCATAACGACGAACGACATCCTGGCTATCCTGTCGCCGATATGGATGACGATCAATCGCACCGCTCGAGAGACGCGAAGCCGGATCGAGCGGATCCTGGACGCCGCTGAATCAAAGGGGCTCCGGTCCGGCAAGAACCCCGCCATGTGGAAGACCCTGAAGCCGCTATTGCCGAAGGCCAAGCGCACCAAGCGCCACCACCGGGCTGCACCCTACAAGGACATGCCGGCGATCGTGAAGGCGCTCCGCGTCAAGCATGCCGGTGCTAACACAGACGTCAATCTGGCGGCGGAATACATCATCCTGACGGCCGTTCGGACAGGCGAAGCGCGCCTCATGCGCGTGCGGGAAGTGGATTTTGGAGAGCGGCTTTGGAACATCCCGGCGGAGCGGATGAAGACTGAAGATGATCCTGAAGGCACCGATTTCCAAGTGCCGCTTTGCCCTCGTGCGATTGCCATCCTGAAGGCGGTGGTTCCGAAGGATGCCTCTTCCGATGCCTACGTGTTCGCTGGGCAATGGTCCAAGGACCACACCAAGCCCCTAGGCCACAACGCCGTGCTTCATGCGCTCAAGGCGATTTACCCCGCTATGACGACACACGGCTGCAGGTCGAGCTTCCGCGACTGGGCAGGCGATGAGACGCATTTCGAGCGAGACATTCCCGAGATGGCATTAGCCCACAAGGTCGGTGATGAGGTGGAGCAAGCCTACAGGCGAGGGACCGCTCTGAAAAAGAGACGGCAGTTGATGGATGCTTGGGCGACGTTTGTTGAAGGAGCCCCTAACGTCTTTGCCATCACGCGTTCAGCATAGCCGACGCGGAGCTGATCGTTCACGGGTTCCGGTCGACCTTCAAGGACTGGTGCTCGGAGCAGACCGGGTACCCGAACGAGATGTCCGAAATTGCGCTCGCCCACGCCGTCGCCGACGAAGGTGGAGTGCGAACTGGCGTCGCGGGCCAAGGACGTGTCGTATTTGGCCTAGCGGAAGCCGATCTCGCCGATCCTTTAACCGCCCCGGCGATACTCCCAAATGCAATCTAGCAGCGTCTCATCGAGATCAGGCAGTGGCAAAAGCGTCATGCCTTGATTGAGATCGTCGGCAAAAAACAGTCCGTTGGACCGCGCCACGAGTTTGCGCCTTATGCCGTCATTCTGATCCGTCCAACGCGCGATGCTGGCGAAACTTTCTGGGGAAAGGAACACGTCCACTTCGCGGTAGATTTCCGCGCAGCGTTGTAGCTCCTCAAATGATCGTTCGACCGCTTTGCGGCGTTTGATCATGTCGAGAGACTGTGCCATCTCTGCAGAGTGGTTATCGACGCTCTGGATCGCCTGTGCGACCGCACGGTGCGTGTGCATGGGATCGAAAAACGCTGGGCCCATTAGGGTAGCGACGGTCACCTCCTGGTAGGTGAACTGCTCTTTGCTGTCATCGTCATCGCGGGTCAGCGCTTGTTGGAACGAAGAGGATCGAACCTTGCGGTGGATGGTGAGTCGGCCATCGCCGCGATTTGCAGCTTCCTTGAGCCGGGAAGCGACCTCACCGAAAATTCGCGAGAACGCCGCCTTTCGTCCCTCAAGTTGTTCGAACACCCGAAGCCACTGCGGCAACTTCTCCTCTAACTGATCCCGGATCATGGTCAGGCGATCATACATCAGAAGCTCATACTGATGATCGCTCCTCAGCCGCAAACGCTTCTCGGCATCCTTCCAGTTTGCGCCAAACTTCTTCTCACCGCATGCGCTGCCTAGCAGCACGCGATGACCAGTTGTCAACGCGGCGGTAAAGCCGCGTTTGTGGCGGCGACCTTTGCAGACCACGCAGAAAGCCTTCTCGGTCGGGAAGCGCTCAAACTCGTAGATGTTTAAAATGTCGAGCAACTTCGCATCTTCGGGAATGCAAGTGATCAGGTCGCTCTGATCGTACGGGTCCGTCAGGCGGAAAACGGTATTGCGAATATGGTCGATATTGAGAGCACCTGCCATTATCGGATTTCTCCTTGGCTGTTTATGCCATCATGCGGCTTGCGGACTTTTCCAATCAACGCTCGCCCAAACCTTCAAGTCTCCGGGCTTACAAAGTTACGACTAAAAAGCAACTCCCCGCACGAGGCGGGGAGTCAACCGTTCTGGCCTAAGCAGCTTCCGCTACCGGCTCGTACTTATGACGCTTGGAGACATCATCTTCTGAGCCGCGAAATTTGTAGGCATAGCCAAGTCGTTTCTCAGGGTCCCATGTGGATTCGATCTTGACGTCGAACAGCTTCTTTATTTGTTCGTTGCCGATCTTGGCTACGACATCGTCGTCAAGCATGCGCGTGAGAACAAAGAAGCGAAGCAACTTCTCTGACCCGGGCCCAAGTGGCTTCTGACCGTTCTCGACCCTCGACAAGTTTTCCGGTGACATCTCGATTTTTTCGGCAAAGGCTTTCGCCTTCATGCCGACAGCCTTTCTGAGGAACCTGACTTCCTCGCCGGACAGTTTCCGAGAAGTGAACGCCCTAGACCACGCCACAGCCTGCAGCAATCCCTCAAGCTCGGGAATTGTGGTGGAGAGTTTCTTTTGGCACTCGACGCACCAAACCTCCTTCACTGAGTTAATCAAGGTGATATCGAACGGCGCACCCAATAGGTCGGCGTGATAGTGAGGCACAACCCGGGTCTCCGTATTTTGCATTTTGCAGGTCGTACACTTCATGGCTTCATCCTCTTCAACATTCTTATCTTCGTTACGCGCATGTGATACTGATCGCAGATGACCTCTAAAGTCAGAAGCAAACGATCCTCATCACACGTTTCTCCCTCTACCAACCAAGTCGAAAATCCGTCCTCCAATTCGCTGTTCACGACGATACCGCCGGTCAGGGCGTGGTGAATATCGGGAAGCCAAATCTGGAAGGCCCTCATGTCCCACTCGACGCCCGCGTCGAACGAGATTTCATTCCTGTAGACCTTCGAAAATTCCCTGAGATACAGGGTCTCCGCGTTGAACGGATTTAGCTTGCCCATTACCTTCCCCGAAGTCGGTTCTTCCCGGGAATCAAGATAGCAGAAATTGATCTAAGATCAAGTTTTTCTTGACCTATGGTCAATAATTTGTCTCAAGCACTAAGGCGGCAATGTGCCGCTGCCAAAAGCCTGTAAAAACTAGGTTTTTCCCTATCCGGGGCAGAGGCGCGGGCAGCGTGATATGCAAAATACTTTGCCTGGGCCATATCAACTACTAGGGGAAGAAGGGTAAGCACGGCCTGCGCCTTAGGTGCTGTGGACACTTATCGCATCCATAAGACAATGGCTGCGAGAGTGACGATGGCAAGGTAGTTTCTGGCTGTTTTTTCGAAGCGGGTTGCGACGCGGCGGAACTGCTTGAGCTTGGAGAAGCAGCATTCCACGAGATGGCGCTGGGCGTAGAGATGCTTGTCGAGTGGATATTTGAGC
>Ga0070741_10019910_pt1 | contig 10666 bp, 19 predicted proteins | sample Coa_R1_4_FD_66440 | JGI IMG/M metagenome (GOLD analysis project Ga0070741, IMG submission 66440) | Surface soil microbial communities from Centralia Pennsylvania, which are recovering from an underground coalmine fire - Coalmine... | ecosystem: Environmental > Terrestrial > Soil > Unclassified ... | reverse complement strand
TACTGATGATGAATGCGATGCGTTGCCACCCAAAATATCGGTCCGCCCTCAAGTGCCAGGGTTGCGCAGAGCGTAAGGAAGTATTCCACCCATTTTGGAGTCTTGTAGCCTCGGTGTGTGAGCAGCCGGTGATAGCCCATGCCAATTCCGAGGCTTCCGGAAACCCACCACAAAAACGCCGCAAGGAAGAATGCTTTCCACGTGAAGAAAAACAGAGCCGCAACTGCCCCGATGTGAAAGGCAATCATGAAAGAGGCGGTAATCCAGTTAATTTGAGTGTCGGCCGAAGGTTTCTTTGCTACCGCCTGGATGTGCATGATTTCCTTCCTTATCGAATTAGATACCCAGGCGGTGCAAAGGAATCGTTCCTTCTGTAATACTTCCGTAATATCGATTGCAGATTCCGTGTGACAGACAGGCAAGCAGAAGCTAACCTTGAATCGGAAGTCGTCTCCGCTGTTCCATCTCATGGACGAGTTGCTCGCGCGCTGTGGAGTCTGCCTTCAGGTCAAAATTTGAAACGGACGGTTTGCACAGAGTGCATTTCAGCACTAAACTGGCGTTGCTTTTTGGAGGATCGTAGATGGCGAAGGGTACAGTGAAGTGGTTCAATGACCAAAAGGGCTTCGGATTCATTACCCCCGACACTGGCGGTAAGGATCTGTTTGTACATCAAAGCGCAATCCAAAGTAGCGGGTTTCGAACATTGAAGGAGGGCGATAAAGTCGAATACGACGCCGAACAAGGACAGAAAGGACCTCAGGCTGTTAACGTCCGTCCCGCGTAAGCCTGGCCAGCGCCTGTGGGAACATCGACTCGCTCCGAGACATGTCCCCTGGATTCCTCGGATCGACTAACGCGCCTACACTTCGGGCGGGAGAGGTTGCACATTTGTGGATTGCTGCGGTTTCTCCCGCGCTTCGTTTACTGTAAGCGAGCGGCCGTCCACATCTTTTCCATTCAGCAGCGCCATCGCCTGCTTGGCTTCGGTGTCCGACATTTCGACAAATCCGAATCCTCTTCCTTTTCCCGTATCCCGCCGCATGACTGCCGCGCTATTCACAGTCCCATGCTGGGCGAACATCGCTTCTAGTTGCTCGTCTGTTAACGTGAAGCCGAGATTACCTACGTATAGTCGCATCATTTCTCCTGACTAAAACTACTTCCCTTGAAGCGAAACCGCCGAGCTGGTAACCCCCACAAGCCCACAATCGGCAATCTTTCGGAAACCAATTCGCGCGGTTATGGTTCTCGGGACGGGTGAGCTGTTTCCATTCGCTGGACTTGCTCGCGCCATTCATTGCGCTTGGCTCGCAACGAACTGATGAATTGATAATCGCCATCGTGCAGGCTCGGATGTTCCTCGTACGCCTTGGCCTCAGTCTCGCAAACGTTCGCCAAGCGTTCACAAAAATTGTGGTACAGCTTTTCGACAGGTCGCACGGTCTTCTCCCTACAAGTGGTTGATTAAAGAGTTTCCCGTTTACGGGCCACACCTCGTTGCATGCGGACGCAAGACTTTAGGAAGGTATGACCAAGCATACCTGGTGTGTCGCCTTGGCGCTGTTCAGTTTTGCTCACTCAAGCCTGGGAAATCAGAGCTGATGGCGAGGCGTTGACAAGTTGGGGCATTCGGAAATGCCGGTGCATTCCGCCCGCGCAGACTTGGAACGTCGTCCTATGCGCTATGCGCCGTCACATGCTCGAAGTCTTGGGAAAGCTTTCTCGACATCTTCCCAGGCCAGGCGCATTGCCTCCACCTCGGTTTTTCCAATGAAGCGGTAGAAGTCCATCGCCCTGTCCCTCGCCCGCTCCTCTTCAGCGGTGAGTTGCGTTCTTTTCTCCATGAGCCTCCTTTCATGAAATTGCTGCGATAAATTATGCCGTACTGCGTGCGCTGATCGCGCCTGCTTCAATGCTGTAGTAAACGTGAGTGATTCTTGCTCGCTCAATCCGAATCATTGGTAAGAATTTCAGTTGCGGAGCAGAGGGCATTTTGCGTGATCAACAGCGTCATCGGCAACATCGCAGGTGAAGTGGGTAGGTTTGCCAACTTGGTATAGCAGCCCGACAAACGCAACAGCACGGTAAAGAGATCTGCGTCTCCGTCAGCGGGAATGATCATTTTACGACTGCCGGAGCAGATACGGGCGTAACATTTATTTTGCCCGAAGTCGAACTCGGCACAATTTGCGCGGCTTGGTGAATCCTTTCGGCGATACTTTGCAATATTGTGCTCGGCTGCAAGTGCCGCGAATGTCCAGTCACAACTACGTACGGCAATCCCAAAAAGCGTCGGGCATGAATGCCAGTGATCTCGAACCCGTTGAAGTTCGACGCACGCGTCTTCTTTAGGACGCGAATAGCTGCACAGCGTATGGCAGTACCGCTCCATGATCCCCAAGACGTGCCGCTGATAGCTCCTCCCATAAACATGAGGTTCCAACCATCCTCACGAATCTGCCGATCCAGATCGTCGCCGCTCAGGTTCGCGATCGCCTGCCATTCATCGCAGAAAGTTTCTCTTTCCACCCATACGGATTCCGGAACGAAGGTATCGGTCCGCACCAAAACCGTCCCAATTCTCAGAGGATTTGACATCTCGGAAGCTCCTTGCGCCTCGTGTGGCTGAGGCTTTACATCCACGATTCCGCGAGTGACGCCTAAACCGCGGCGGCCAAACCCTCGATCTTTCGTTGGGCAGAAATAGTGAGGCTTTCTCGAGTTACTCCCAGCAATAATGCCAGCTCTGCAATGTCCAGATCTGTCGGCGCGCTAACTCCTTTTGTTAGATCGTTTACGTGTTGAATCCTACAGCCAAGACTCACGGCAACGTCGTAGTTGCTTAAATAAAGCTGTTGCATTCGAAGGCACAGGAGTTGGTGGAAAGACATCCCGTTCTGCTCTTCGTCGGAAATGCCGTATTGCTTGTCGGCGTCCTGGGATAGCTCCGCAGCCAAGTCGTTCTCCGCGCCAGCTATTGGTCCTCTTGCATCCATCTCTTCTCGAAGAAACTCGCGCGTGCTGGTCAAGGCGGCTAAAACACGGGGTGGAAGATGCTCTCGTAGACCCAACGATTTGGGATTCTTAATCAATTGCCCTAACGTTTTGTAGATATCGATAAGTTGCGTTGTTCTCGTCGGAGCCAGCATATTGATCTCCCAATCGGCCTACTACTGCAGAATTCTTGTTAACTTATAGGCCATCCAGCGACGTGTGCCTGAGCGGTTTTATACAACTTCGGAGCCGGTCCGCAAATCGATGGCCCATTCTCGATCGAAATGCAATCAATCTTCTTCCAAATCGTGATTTCGTTTTAGGTGATCGGATGAGAAGTCCCTGGATTAGCGCCTCTCATCCGAAGTGACGAAACTTAAGCGACTGCAGCCTGGGTTGCGGTCACTTTGTGCGATATGGAACTGATCACGCCTGAAACGCGCACTTTGGGTGGGCCGTCGAGGTACTTATCCAGCGTCTTCAACACGGTGGGATAGGTACTGCTATTGTAAGCGTCGGCCTGCTCCTTAGAATCCCAGAAGCTGATCGCGGTCACGTAAGTATCGTTATCGCCGGATAGAGCAAGCTCATCGCGGAATCCCGCCTGATTGCGCAGCATGGGTACGATCTCCTTCTCGAAGGTCTGTTTGAAATCGTTGAGTGTATTCGGCTTCAGGTGAATGGAAACGTTTCGAGCAAACATGGCAACCTCCTTAAGGTTGTAGTCGGTTGCTAAGAACAGAAAACTTCAGAAGGACTGACTTAGTTCAGAGGATCTGAAAGAGGATAGGAAGTCTCGCTCGCTTCCGACCGTACGCTTCTGTGGGACAATAGTCAAACGCGCAGCATCAAAAATCTGGACACATTCATTCACCAGACTTATCGGATACGACCTGGTTTCCGTTTGGCGCGCGCTGCTGCCGGCCACGAGACTCGGCCGCGATAACCTGGGCGTCCAGAATTCCGTTTCCATCGCACCTCGGACAAACCATAGCGCGATTGATGGTTCCGATCCCCCGACATAGAGGGCACTGCGCAATATTTTCCGCGGTCATGACGTAACGATACTCTGGCCGGAAGCTCTGGTCTGAGCAAAAGTGCACAGGTTGTGGAGCGGTGAGACTGCGTGACATTTTCATTCGATTCGCCGCTTGCGCAGAGCCTATGCGACTGCGTCGATACGAAGCACAGGCGAAATCGTCCGGAGGATTGCCATCAGCTCTGACGTGAGAATGCGCGCATCCTCCCGGCTAATGCCTGCTTGTGCAGTTCGCGCGTATTTTGCTCGAGCGCGTTCAAGCCTTGCGGTTATAGCGGTGGGCAGAAAGTGAGTGTGCTGCAAGAGTGCAGATACGTATTTTTCGTAAGAGAGCCGGAGTGCGTCCGGGCGCGTGATCGAGTGATTATTCAACAATTGCGCTGCAGCACAAGCCTGTTCAGCGGCAAAGGCAAGAGTGACTACGGTATCCCAATTTGGAACCGGCTTCATTTATGGCTCTTACAGTCGTTCCCAGTAGGGGGTTCGGGTTGAGTTGAGTGGCAGAAAGCGGGATTGGACATGAACACTATCCCGCAGCCTTTCCCAGGGAAGTTGGCTCCTTCAGCAGGATCGACGGGGCGGGCTTTCTAGGCGACCAAACCGATTGCGAAAAATCGATGATGTATCGCACTGAGTTCAGGCAGAAGATACAAGGGGTTTCCATCACAGCGGCCCCAGTCTCCGACTCGACGTTCAGCGGAAATGAACGCAGACACTCGGTACAGGTGAGAACGACGTAAGCCTGACCTCGCGCATCTCGTCCATTGCGTGGAACCCACACGGGAGCAGATTGCCTGGTATGGGTGCTGGCCTGCGAGGCGGAGGTTAGAAATAAATCGCCGACCAGTCGCAACAGAAGCCCTGGATTGTTCGCGCCCTTTGCATAAAACGCGTCGGCGATTACGCCGCCCGGCACGGCGTCTCCAGCTTCAAAGGCGCCGCTCATGGCGAGCACCAGAACCTGTGGGAAACGGCGGCGGATCACAGACAGGAACTCGAATCCGGACATCTGCGGCATATTCAGATCGGAAATAATCAGCTCCGGCATGTGAGTTTTAATCTGCAGCAGCGCGTCAAAGCCATTTTCTGCGGTTTTGACGTCGTACCCGCGAGCAGCCAACAACATCGACACGGTAGCGCGAATACTCGGATCGTCGTCGACAATCAGAATTCGCCCTTTTGGAGTGTTCAACATGGGGATATCGTTGCCGCAATTTAGAGCGACAACAGAGTCTCTCATTCGGAGACTCCGGAATCTGTTCAAGTTTGAACAGCTCACAAACTTTTTGCGAAGATCGGCTGTGCTTTGGCGATGTGCAGGATAATTGGCTTCTTTACTTTCTTCGGGCGTCTCTTGCTCTTCTGTAATCTTCTCGACATAGCGCGATCATAGCCGGAAGAGTCGAGAAATACTGTGCAACTTTGTACAGATTGGTTTCGGCGTTTCGGGATACTCGAACGAGATCAGCGAATCGCGCTGTATAAAACAGCTCAGCGAAACCTGCGTTAAGGATCAAAACTGGTCACTGAGTTCGCTTCAGCAGCACCGACAGCGAGGAGGGTATTTCATGGTTTTGATTATGGGCGCAGTCGCGGTGACTGGCGTTGGAATTGCTATCGTAGTCGGCGTAGTGCTTTTTCTTCTAATTCTGCTGAAGCTGAGTTTTAGAGGACTTCCAGCCAAGAGCGCAGCTATCGAGAGACAGCCGAAGCCTGAGATGCCACCAAATACGAACTAGCTCGCTCACATTGTGGCGATCTTAGGAACCACTAGGCCGGCTGCGCTTCTTCGTGCCGAGATTGGATGTTCCACAATGGAACCTGTGGGCCTCTGTTCTACGGGGGATGTCACAATTTCTCCCACTCCTCCACATTGCAGGCAGAGTCTGCCGCTTCCATCTGTCCTTCGGCCTTTGCATACTGGGCACTTCTGATTCATGCTCATATTTTGATTATAGCTCATTCCACGCGAGCTTTGCGTGATTTCACCGGGGAGGCACTTCGAGTTTCTCCTCCCGCGCTGCTGCCGCGGATTCTTCCTTCAGCCTCGTGGCCACACTGAAAACATCGCTCAGTAAGGCCTCGTCCGCCGGCAGAACGGGCCGCCCCATAACATAGTCCACCGCGCGCATAAGATCGTCCGCTCCTAGAGAGTACTCGTGGTTATCGATCGATAACTTTACAAAACTCAAGAAACGCGGATGCGAGGCGATATGTATCTTCTGTGCGCCGGTGTACTTTATCCCGTTCATTTCATAAATAGTGACCGAATTCATGATTTCCGAGCCCATAAGCCTCCTGACTTCCTCATTCCATTCAGCGCGGTGGCCAACGAGAGCGGACCAGTTCAATCGCTAAAATTGAACAGCAACCACGCTGCGAGGCGACAGAATTCGCATTTTCAAAAGCGACCTGCGCCAAATCCATTAGGCGCTTATTCTCAGGTTCCGCGCTGTGCAAAACAGCTCAGCGGGTTTTCTCTGCAAGGTCCACAGTAGTAGCCAGAGTGCCTTGAATCACTTCTCCGCACCGAGGATCACGATATGTCATTGACAGCAGGCAATCTTCGCATTCACCAGGTGTATCGCGAGTTAGAGGGCATTCTCGCTAATGGCAGCTTGGTTTCGCGGCTGCCTCAAGCTCTCGTGGACCGCCTGAATGCCATGCGAGGGATGCTGCTCGAAGCGCTGATGAACTCGACTGAAGCGGATTCGTATGGCGATTTGCTCGCTGCAGAATTATCGCCGGATGCAAGCTCCGGACGTTCGTCGGTGGAAGTCGAGCCGTCCTCTTCAGAAGAAGCGGCTGGTGTTCACTTTTGACCAGTGCGCAATGTTCAAACAGCACATAACCGTGACTGAGGATCTCCGGAAGGCGCACGTAACGGATCGCGCTACTTGCCTTCTGTTTCTAGCGAAATGTTCCACGATGTTCAAGGAAGGACCAAAATGAAAACACTTCAAAAGCAATTGCTGTGGACTCTGGCTCTGGCTCTAGGCAGCACCACGATTGGAGTTATGCGAGCCAGCGCTCAGGATGGCGGCCGTGATCGCGATCAAGGGCAGCACAGGTCTTATGGCGACAGATCCGGCAGCCCTGCGTACCAGCAAGGCATGCAACAGGGACAGCAAGATCGCAACGAGAATCGCGATCGCCAATATCGCGGGCAGTATCAAAACCCCAATGATCGAGCGGACTATCAGGCGGGGTATGACCAGGGCTACAGCGGCAGCAGCCAAAACAATCCCGACGTCAGACGCAGTCACGGACGCCAGGACAGCGACGCGTACGACTCCCGAAACGGAACTTACCGCCACTCGGACAGCCAGGCGCAGAAGGTTGGCTATCAGGACGGAATAAACGACGGCAGCGCCGATCGCCGATCTGGGCACAGTTCCCGGGCCACGCAGCAGCAGGCCTATAAACATGCCGATCACAACTACAGCGTGATCTATGGCGACCGGCAGCAGTATAAGAATATGTACCGTCAGGCTTATCAACAGGGCTATCAGCAAGGCTACAACGCCGGAGGTTCTTACCGTCGTTAGAAGCGCGCTATCAGGGATCGGCGTGAAATTGCGCCGCGAAAAAGGGCAGCGTACCCGGTCCACGACTGCGATTGGTTGGCACTCCGAAACAGAACTTACTGTGGCGATCTGCCCCAACTGGCATTTGCAGCCTAGAAATATGCAGCCTAGAAAAGGAAACAAACATGATTTCAGACGCAGCAATCGAAATCTTCAAGAGCGCGTCCATTCAGCCGAGATTCCTGACATTAACTCAGAATGATGTGCTCAAGCTCGAATTACTTGCTAAAGAGGTGAAGGAGATCCTGGATCGAGGCGTGGCCAGCGACAACACTCCCGAATGGCTGAAGCCTCATTCCAATGGAAACGGTTCTGCCAAGTGAGACCGGCGGCCTAGACAAGACGCGGCCCCGCACATGCAATTCGATAAATTCCAAAACGCCATCGTGACACACTGACGCTAAGGCGTGGAGCCCGTTTGGCGCATCCCGAGCACCCGTAGGCCGAAGTTGGCGTACACTTGATTATGCACGTACGGAAGGAGGCTGTGCCATGGCACGCCGCTCGCCAAAGACCGTACTCGAAGCTCCCACCTCGAATGCGCGCATCCAGGAACTCAATGAAAAGAACGCCGAACGCAACTCCCATGCACATCTGGCGTTCAATCCGGACCTGCTCTTAAAGAAGCTCGGCAACGGAAAAACTGTTCAGAATTATCGCGACAAGCAGTCGATATTTTCGCAGGGGGATCTTGCCGACGCTGTCTTCTACCTGCAAAAAGGGAAAGTGAAGATCACTGTGGTCTCCAAACGGGGAAAAGAGGCGGTGATTGCTATTCTGCAGGAAGGCGATTTCTTCGGCGAGGGGTGTTTGTCGGCTCAAGCTCTGAGAATTTCTACGGCCAGCGCCATGACGCGGACTAATGTCGTACGCCTGGACAAAAAGATGATGGTGGGCCTGCTCCATGAAGATCCGAAATTTGCCGAGATGTTCATTGCTTACCTGCTCTCCCGCAACATTCGCGTTGAGGAAGACCTAGTGGATCAATTGTTCAACTCCAGCGAAAAACGGCTTGCACGACTGCTGCTTCTTCTTGCCCATTATGGGAAAGATTCGAAGCCGGAGACGGTAATCCCCAGGATGAGCCAGGAGACGCTGGCAGAGATGGTCGGCACCACCCGCTCGCGCGTCAGCTACTTCATGAATAAATTCAGGAAGATGGGATTCATTGAATACAATGGCAGCCTGCACGTGCATAGCGCTCTGCTTACGGTAGTTCTTCGCGACTAAGTTTCGGGCCGGCTGCCGGGCAGTGCGGCAATCTGTCCTCCCGTCGCGTGTAAACGCACTGGCAGTCACTCGAGCACAGTCTCGTCAGCTCGGTCGTGGAACCTTGTTGCGACGAGTACTGCCAGGACAGTAGCGACATCGCGGACATGTCCTGCGATGGTCATCAGCGCCTCTGATACGCGTGGATGCTCGTCTGCCAGCGCTTCGAGACGCGTGCCGATGTTCTGCAGTTGTTCAACTTCATCGAGGATCGCATGCAAAGGCATAGTTGTCCGTTTTTCAGCTAAGTCGAAGAGAAGCAAGACTTCAGACGGACTGCTTAGTTCAGAGAATCTGAAAGAGGAAAGATAGTAACTGCCTCATTTCTAATGTAACAGGGCGGCAAAAATTATATCGTTCAAAATTGACCGCTCGTGCCCGAAGTCGTAAGCGGTGGAAAGCAAGATAATACGAAGCGGAAGCTCGCGCCATCCATCTCTCGCGCTGGCAATTCACAATGGTTCGAACCCAAAGCTCAATTTCGCCTTCTGACAGGCCTGCAACTTGGATGGTTTGCACAGCGGTTGCGGAGATCGCAATTCCATGAGCTTCTTTGACAGGCGCACGGCGTGTGTACTCAGCACCATTGTGCTGTTTGCGCTCGTGGCCGGATTCATTTACGGTGCTCGTCGTATCCTCATCGTGTTTTTGTTCGCGGTTCTCTTTGCCTACTTGCTCGAGCCTTTGGTGTCGCTGGTCCAGCGCCGCTCGCGGTTCTCGCGCGGCTCGCGCTCACTTGCCATTCTTCAGGTTTATGTAATCCTGCTGCTGATTATCTCGGGAGTGATCTTTGGCATCGGTCCTCGCGTCGCAGATGAAGGCCGAAGGCTTGCGGCCGCTCTGCCCAGTCTGCTGGATCAGATGTCGTTGGGCAGGATGGTCACCCAGCTTGGTGGCAAGCACGGGTGGAGTTTTGAGACGCAGACGCGTGTACAACAGTTCTTCGCAGCGCATCGAGCAGCCATCATTGCCTGGGCAAGCGATTTTGGCGGTCGGGCAACTATGCTGCTGGCGAACACCGTCTGGTTCATCGTGATACCTATTCTGGCCGTTTTCTTTTTGCGCGATGGACGTGAATTCGCGGACTCCATCATTCAGATCACCGAGCGCAGCCGCCAACGCCAATTTGTGAGCAGCATCGTCGAAGATCTCAATGTGATGCTCGCCGGATATATTCGCGCGCAGCTTATCCTCGCTGGATTATCTCTGGTGGTTTATACCGTCGTGCTGCTCCTGTTGCGCGTACCCTACGCCATCATCCTGGGCATAGTAGGCGGCGCTATGGAGTTTATTCCCGTCGCCGGCCCGCTGATTGCTGCACTGGTGATTTTCGGAGTCGCATTCTTAACCGGCTACCACCATTTGCTGCTCGTGGTGCTTTTTTTAGCTCTCTGGCGGCTGGCGCAGGACTACGTAAATTCACCACGCATCATGGGCGGCAAGTTGGAGCTTCATCCGTTGGCAGCATTGTTCGCGATTCTGGCAGGAGGAGAAATCGCGGGAGTGATTGGCGTTTATTTATCGATCCCGATCGTTGCTGCGCTACGCATCTTCTGGAAGCGCTGGCAAAAGTATTCGGAAACGGGCAGTGCTGCGGGAGAGAATCGGGCTGACCGCATTTTCTGACGGTCTCCTGTGCTCTCCCGCGCAACTTGTCTGACCTGCTAGCGAGGAGCGTCGGATGGCTTGCCCGATCCTTCATTTCCAGTCACCTTATCTTTAGAGTCGACTGCCATAGATTTGGTCCCCTCTCCCACCTTTTTCCCGAAATGGC
>Ga0070741_10019909_pt1 | contig 10666 bp, 6 predicted proteins | sample Coa_R1_4_FD_66440 | JGI IMG/M metagenome (GOLD analysis project Ga0070741, IMG submission 66440) | Surface soil microbial communities from Centralia Pennsylvania, which are recovering from an underground coalmine fire - Coalmine... | ecosystem: Environmental > Terrestrial > Soil > Unclassified ... | reverse complement strand
GGGCGGCGGCAAATCCCGCGCGCGCCGCCGCGCTGTCGAAGGCGATCAACGACATGGTGCAATACCGGCCGTCGTTCTCGCGCAGTCCGGACGAGTCCAACTGGGGCGACTTCATCGCCCGGTTCGACCAGGAGTCGCGCGATCGCACGGCGGCCGTGTTCGTGCCCTACGTCGATCCACCGGACGCCGCGGCCGCCGTCCCGACCCCCGACGAGTGGGCGCAGCAGGTGGATCACGTGATCCGCCTGGTGGGCCCGGAGCACGTCGGCATCGGCCTCGACATGTTTGGCGGCCGCAGCGGTGTCCCGGCGAACGCCAGCGGCTATCCTTTGCTGGTAGACGCGATTGGCCGAATCACGACTCGCAAGAACGTCGAGCTGATCACCGGAGAGAACTGGCTTCGCGTTCTCGAGCAGGTGCAGGGAGCGCGGTGCAACGACGGGCGGGAGAACGAGCGCGATGACCGCCACAGGCAGGGACTGAGGGAGCTGAAGCCTGCCGTCGCGCCGGATGCGCATGCGTCGGCCGCTGCACCGCATGCGTGCGGGTGCTGCTGAGGGAGAGTCGCATTCTGTCTGCGGGCACCGAAGCGCTCGCTCTCGAGAAACGCGCGCACCTGCTCATGTTGATGCAGGCGAGGTGGAGCGACAGCCGGACGCATTCGATCCTGCGGGTGGACTAGAGTGTGTCGCGTTCGAATCTCAGACGCCACAGCGCGTCGTGGAGGCGCACCCTGATGAACCGCATCGTCCTGGCCGGCAGCGTCCTGCTCGCGACGGCTTGCGCCGCGTCGACGCCATACCAGCCGCTCAGCTACAAGGGAGGATTCAGCGATACGCAGCTCGAGAAGAGCGTCTTCGAGGTGCGGTTCGCCGGCAACGAGACGACTACGCCCGCGCGCGCCACGGACCTCGCTCTGCTCCGGTCGGCGGAAGTCGCGCTGGAGCACGGATACAACTACTTCATCATCGCGGAACAGCAGGCGGGGGCGTCGAATCAGACCGCCGCGACCGGCCTGGCCTCGACCAAGGCCGCCAGCGCATCGGTCGTGAACCGGATCGTTTGCTATCAGGAACGGCCCGAGGCTGCGGGCGCGGTCTACGATGCTCGCTTCGTGCGCCTCTCAATCCGGCGCAAGTACGAGCTTGGTCCGTAGACTCCGCGCTTCCTTCATCCTTCCCGCAGATCGCGCGGTTCGGCGCTCACTTCGCCGTGGCGCAATCCCGGTCGCCGCGCGCCAGGCACGCGCGGCGGCGCAGCTCGCTCGCCTTCGCCCGGTCGACTCCTACGCCGTTGCCGTTGAGGTGGCTGTCGGCGAGGTGCTCGCATCCCGCGGCCAGTCCCAGATCGCACGCCTTCGCGAACATCGCGTTGGCGCGCTCCCAGGCCTCGGTGGCCGCGTACTTTTCGCCCAGGTGGTCACATCCTCCGCCGTTGCCGAGCTCGCAGCCGCGAATCCAGAACGCCTCGGCGCGGGGCCAGTCGACGGCCTCGAAGTACGCGCCCAGGTTGTCGCAGGCGAGATCGTCGCCCAGCTTGCAGCCGCGCTCGTAATACCCGGTGGCGCGGGCCCGATCGGGCTTCACGCCCTTGCCCGTCTCGAACAGGTACCCGAGCTCGTTGCAGGAGTACGCGTCGCCATGGCTGCACTCGTTCTCGTACGTGGAGACGGCGGCGCTCCAGTTCGCCGCGCCGCCAAACTCCCCGCGGTAGGCGATCGCGAGGTTCTGGCAGCCGCCGCGGTCGCCGTTCGCGCAGCTCTTCTCGAATGCCGACCGCGCCTGGTCGAGGTCCACCTCCACGCCGATGCCGTGCACGTAGGCGACTCCCAGCGCGTTGCAGGCGCGTCCCTGGCGGACCAGGCAGCCCTCCTTTGCCCCCTGCGCGAAGTCCTCGCGGAAGCTGCGGAGCAGCTTGCAGCTCAAGGCGTCCTTCAGCTCGCAGCCCTTGCTGTAGAGGCGGAAGGCCTTCACCGCGTCGCCCGGCACCACCTTTCCGTCCGCGTAGACGTTCGCGAGATTGGTGCAGGAGCCCCCGTCTTCCAGCGTGCACGCCTTCTCGTAGAGCGCGATCGCCTTCGCGTCGTCGCGGGGAACTCCAGTCCCGCGCTGGTACAGAAGCGCGAGGTCGCGACAGCCGATCGCGGTCTCCAGATCGCAGGCCTTGCGGTAGAACGCGGCCGCCTGCGCGAGGTCGGACTTCACGCCCTTCCCGTTCTCCGTGTGGAAGCCGATGCTCGTGCAGGCCCCGCCGTGGCCGAGATCGCAGGCCTGGGCGAAGAGGGAATTCGCCTTCGATTGATCCTTGGAGGCGCCGAGCGATCCGCTTTCGTATCTCAGCGCGAGGAGGTTGCAGGCATCCGCGCTCTTCAGTCGGCAGCTCTTCTCCAGGAGCACGTTCGCTCGCGCGAGATCGCGCGGCAATCCCAGTCCCATCTCGTAGACGGCTGCCAGGTTCTTGCAGCCGAGTGCCGAGCCGAGCAGGCACCCTTGCTCGTGCAGCTTGTTTGCTCTCGCCTGATCGGGCTGGACGCCGGTGCCGTTCACGTAGCTTGCGCCCAGATCACTGCACCCCCATCCGTCGCCCAGCTTGCATCCCTGCTCGAACTGCTCGTTCGCCAGCGCGTCGCTGCGAGGGACTCCCCGGCCGCGCAGGTAGTTCATGCCCAGCGACGTGCATCCCTCGCCGTCGCCGAGCTCGCAGGTCCGCCGCAACAGCGCGTTCGCCTTGCGGTCGTCCTCGGCGACGCCCGAGCCGGGGCGAAGCATCTTCGCCATCTCGAAGCAGGCGCTCCCGTACTTCAGATCGCAGGCTTTCTCGAAGTACGTGCCCGCGTTCGCCTGATCGACGAGGGTGCCGATTCCGTCGCGAAAGCTGATCGCCAGGTTGTAGCAGCCGACGCGGCCATCGAGCGTGCACGCCTTCTCGAACAGCGCCTTCGCCTGGGCCGGGTCCTTGGAGGATCCGACGCCGCGCCAGAGCTCGTAACCCAGCTCGGAGCAGCCGTCGGCGTCGGACAGCTCGCAGGCGCGCGCGAATTTCCGGTTCGCCTCGGCCACGTCCCGCGCTCCCCAGCGGCCCTCGAGGAGACCGCGGCCGAGCAGGAAGCACGCCGGGCCGTCGCCCAGATCGCAGCCGCGCTCGTACAGAGGGCGCGCGGGGCCCAGGCTCCGGTCGTACTCCTTGATCTGGCCGAGCGAGGTGCAGAGCTTGCCGACGCCCAGCCCGCAGGCCTTTTCGAAGTGCTGGATGGCCGCGTCCAGCTGCGTCTCGCCGCCCAGGCCCAGGGCCTCGAGGGCGCCGCCGTGGAGGCACCCGTCCGAGCTGCCCAGGTCGCAGGCGCGGCGAAAGAGGACGCGGGCGATGGACCAGCGCTGCGGCGCGCCTTCGCCGGCGGCGTAGGAGCGGGCCAGGGCGGAGCAGGACTCGGCGGTGCCGCAGGGAGGGATCTCGTCCTCCCCCGGAGGCTGGAAGACGCGGTGCGCGTCGACCTTGGCGAGGGCCGGGAGCGAGAGGAGAGCGACGAGGACGGGAAGCTTCATGGCGGGCGGTCCGGAGAAGGTACCAGAGCAGGTCGAGGCACCGAAACGCGGGATGTAAAAGGGCGCGATTGAAGGTTCGTAGAGGTGGCGTCGGGCCGTGCACAGACCGTGGCCCTCCACGCGATTAACGTCTACCTCACCGAGCTCGACCAGGGCGTACCGGAGGAAGGTTCGCGTCTTCCACGTCTTCCCTGTACACCCCCTCGGGTTTCGTCTCTCGCCGAGCGGAAAGATTTCGTTCGATGAACCCAGCGACATGAGCGGGTTGATCGAGCACATGAACCGGCACATCGCCGAGCACGGAATTCCGGTTGAGGTGCGGGTCGGCACGACTTGGAGCGACCCGGCGAGTGGGAGCACTCGAAACCGAATCGATCCGACCGCGTGAGGCCTCTCGCTTGTTCAAGTCTCGAGGACGCCTGGTCGTGATCGTCTTCGATGAAGCCGGTTGTATTTTTTAGATCGATAATCCGACGTCGCCCTCGAGAACCTGCTGTGCGAGCTTCGGCCGCTCGCCTGCCGCCCAAAGCCTGGCACTATGCACGACGCGGTAGCGGAGTGGGCCACCGTCGGGGCGCTCGCTACGGGCGATCGGCCGCGGAATGCAGACGAATTCAGTTCGCATCTCATGACCGGTGAGCCGAACTGTTGCATAGCCATGGCCGCCGAGATCGACGAACTCGAGATGCGGGGCAAGGCTGGGGTTCGAGAGGGCTCGCGCGCGCTTCAAATCGAAGCTCTTGGCATATTCCAGGCAGGATCGCACGCCGTGCTTCAGCAGCATGTTGTAGGTCCAGTCGGGCCCGGCCGCGCCGGGGCGGTCGACGAGGAACAGAGGCCGCAGCGGATGATCCTTCTGGAACCTATGTTCGTAGGCCTCCATGGTGCCGGGGCTCGTGAGAGAGGCGCCGACGAAACTCAGGCCGACCGGGTGAAACTTGCCCGGCGGCAATTCCGACGTCGCGTAGCCGGCCCAGAAGCTGTGCCGGTCGCCCGAGACGATGGCGAAGCCGGTAATCCCCGTGTCGCGCACCAGGTCATAGATCTCGGCGCGCTCCCGATAAGCGGTTCCATAGTCGCCGCTGCTCATCGAGGCATAGGTCGTCTTCGGCCATGATTCCTTGGTCAGTCCGGCGGGCAGATTCTGCGGGTCGCACCGCCAATCAGGCACGGCTTCGGAATTGCCCCAGATCTTCCACGTCGCCTTCGATTTGCGAAGCCGGTCCTTGAACCAGGCCTTCTGCTCCGCGCCGAGGATCGTTTGCGGCGGCGCATCCTTTCGCGGATTAGGGACGTGCGCGTCATTGAATGAGATTTCGGCCGGCGGCTTGCCATCGTTGAAGGCGCGGCCGCCGTCGAGGATCTGCGCTGCATCCTCGGGGAACATCCCGTAGAACTCCGGACCGAAGCCGGCGACCGACGGGTCACTGAACGGGTCGGCGCTGCGGTAACTGTGCTGATCGGTAATGATGAGGTCGAGGTGCTTGCCGTAGCGATACGAGCGGTAGCCGATCAGGCTGTTGATGGCCGCGAGGTTGTTGGGCTCGTCGCCGAGGCCGTTCTCGTCCCACTTCTCGATGGCGACGTCCGTCACCGCGGGCGCATCGAACTTCTCGAGAGAGGGTCCGCTCACCTTCCTGCATCGCGACGGCAGATATTCCCACCAGGCCTGATTTGCAGCGACCTTGATGCTTTGACCCGGCCGGGGCGGACCGCCGGCCTGCTGAATGCTCTGCCAGCCCTGCCACGAGAATTCGTGATTGTCCCACATGGCGACGAACGGCCATCGCGCGCGGGCGTCCTGCAGATCGGGATCGGCGAGGTAGCCTTTGTAGACGGCGCGATAGCCTTCCAGCGTCAGCGGATAGTGGAAGTTGCCGATCTTCCCGCCGTCGGGAATGCGCGCGACCTCGTAGATCGTGCGGTCGTAACGCGTTTTCGCTTCCTCGGGATACTCGACGACTTCGTAGATGAAATCGCCGAGGTGGAGGACGAATCCGAGCTGGTCTTTGGGCGCGGCGCGCTCGTCCTCGAAGATCATCCGGCGAAACGCGTTGAGCTTGCCTTCGTTGACGTCCTGGCAGCTGACGAAGGCGAAATTGACGGCGCGCGGGTCGCCGTCGAGCGGCGCAGTGATCGTGCGCCCGATGCGGCTGCCGTTCCCTTCGGCGTCCGTGAAGCGGTACCAATAGGTCCGGGCGGGCTTGAGACCACCGACGAGTACCCGCGTGGTCCAGTCGGCAGCGGCCGCGACAGGCGCGCGGGCCTGCGCGACGACTCGCCGGAAGGCTTCATCTTCGGCGACTTCTACCGTCAATACGTGCCGTTGACCGTCCTCGAACGGGCGCCGGGTCCACAGGATCACACTCTTCGGATCGGGATCGCCCGAGGCCACCCCTTCGGGATAAAGATCCCGGCGTTCACGCCACCGAAGGCGCGACGCGCGCGCTCGACCGCCCCACGCCAGCGACGCGCCCAGCGCAGCTGCAATCCCCATGAAGTCGCGGCGGCTCAACGTCATGTCCTACCCTCCTCGCAATCGGTCCGAGTTTATTTCATCTCGACGTTCATGGCCGACCTCCCGTTCGCGGCGCTCCCGAAAATGTGCCGTCCCGCTCTGCCCATGCTGCCACGCCAGGACGCTGCGCAGAGCGGGGCGGGGACGATATCTGTCCCGTCTGTTTCTGGGAGGACGCTCAACGCCGTCCTGCAGCGCGCCCTCGGCCGCGCAGGCATCGTCGAAGGCTACGAGCACGCTGCCGCAAGCCAGGGTGCGGGCATGTCGAGCTCGCATTCAGATTCATTCGGCGGATCAGGCCGAGGCACCTGTCCAAGGTCGCGCAGCTTCTTGGCGTTCGCAGCGGCCGCGCACTGCACGTGGCACGGCGCGCGTTGACAACGATCCTCGCCAGGGCATATGCGACCCCCAGCTTGGCCTTGGGGGATGCGGACAGGGCGAAGACCACACCTCGGACAGCCTGCTCCCGTCGCCGCACCAGCCGCCGCGCGCCAGGTTGCGCGGAAAAGGGGCGAGTCCATGAAGTGCATCATCCTCACCGCGGCCGCGCTGCTCACAGCGGCGGCCTTGCCATCTTCTGCGAAGACCGTTCGCATCCCCATCACGCGCATCGATACCGTCCCCGTGCCCTGCGCCGACGAGCCGCTGCGCACCTGCCACAACCGCTGGCATCCGGCGATCCCCGCGGCGGCGTCGGCGGACCCGGGCGACACCGTCGTCTTCGAGACGCGCGATGCGTTCGACAACCCGTTCAATCGCCTCTCCACGCCGGCGACCGTCGCCGGGGCGAACCTGAACCTGATCCACCCGCTCACCGGCCCGCTGCACGTGAACCGCGCGCGCCGCGGCGACGTGCTGGCGGTGACGATGATCGACGTCCAGCCCGGACCCGACCGCTTCGGCTACACGGTGGCGGTCCCCGGCTTCGGCTTCTTGCGCGACGTCTTCACCGACCCGGCGATCGTGCACTGGGAGCTGGGGGCGATCGGCGGCGCGGCCGCGACCTACGCGACGTCGAAGGATCTGCCGGGAGTGCGGCTCCCGCTGCACGGGTTCGCCGGCACCATCGGCGTCGAGCTCGGCCTACTGGAGATCGAGGCGGCCTACTCGCGCGAGGAGCAGCTGCGGCTGAAGCAGGGCTTCGTGCTCCCGCCGGAGCCGGCGGACGCCGTTCCCTCGCAGCTGTGCGGCCCCAACGGCACGGTGAGGGATCGCTGCCTGCGTACCATCCCGCCGCGCGAGAACGGCGGGAACACGGACGTGAAGCAGATGGTGAAGGGCACGACGCTGCTCTTCCCCTGCTTCATCGACGGCTGCGGCCTGTCGGTGGGCGACGTCCACTGGGCACAGGGCGACGGCGAGGTATCCGGCACCGCGATCGAGATGAACGCGATCGTGACGGTCAAGGTGGAGGTGCGCAAGAGCATGGCGGCGAAGATCGGCAACTGGCCGATGCTCGAGAGCACCGTCGCCGGCGTCCTGGGCAGCCTGGAACCGGAGCAGTTCATCGCCACCATGGGAATCCCGGTCAAGCCGGAAGGCGTGGTGATGGCGCCCGAGATGTGGATCGACCTGAACTCGAACGGCCTCTTGAGCCCTCTCCGGAACGAGTCGGAGGATGTGACGCTCGCCGCCCGCGACGCGTTGCTGAAGATGATCGGGATCATCACCGGACCGACGTCTCCTTCTTCGTGCAAGCTGAATGCGGTGCAGGCGTACCTGCTCTGCAGCGTCGCCTGCGACCTGAGGATCAGCAACCTCGTCGACGTGCCGAACTACGTGGTCTCCAACTTCCTCCAGCTCGACGTCTTCGACCACGGCGGCAAGTGTGAGAGGTAGGCTGCCGGTCCTCGCCCTCCTGGGAGTGGCCGCGGTCCTGTTGCCCGGCCATTCCCCGTACAAGCAGTGGTACGCGTACCGGGCGAAGCACCTGGTCGTCGTCGTGGACGAGGGGCGCCCCGGCGCCTTCGAAGCCGCCGTTGCGGTCGCGTCTGCCGTGGCGGCGCGCTGGCCGGAGAGCAAGGCGGTTCCGGCGTTGGCGCGGACCCCGCGCGACGTGGTCAGCCTCCTCGTCACCGGGCAGCTCCAGGTCGGCCTTCTCTCCTCCGCGGACGCCGCCGACGCCGCGGCAGGGCGGGGGAAGTTCGCCGGGACGGCGAAGGTGCCGTTGCGCGCGGTCGCCATCGTCGGAAGTGACGTGCTGGTCGTCCTCGAGAGCTACGCGCCCGAGAGGGCTGCGCTGATCGCGCGGGCGGTGGTGGAGTCCGGCGCAGCCGGGAAAGCATCGTCAAGCTCGCCGATTCCGTTCCATCGCGGCGCTCTGGAGTTCTACGGACGAAGGTCTGGAGATTGAGATCGTGGCGCAGCGCGCCGTCGCTTGTCGCGGCGACTGACAAATGCAGTTTCATCGAACCTGGGCTCTCGCCGTCAGTGCGTTGGAGTCGCGTGAAGACCGGACTCAAACCGGGGAGCAGGTCACACCACCTCCGGCTAGAGGTCGGAATTTTGCGGATTCTGCGGACTATTTCCTAATAAGGCGTTTTTCTCTTTCTCTTTCTCTCTCTCTCTCTTCACACGCAAAGAGAGGGGAGGTCGGAAAGGTACGCACAATCCGCAAAATTCCGACCAACGTCCGGCGCTCGCAATAGGCAGCGCGGGGCGCGGCAGCGGAGGGACGGAAGGGCTGTTGACCCTCTCCGGGCCCAGGTCGTGGAGGGCTGAGGAAAGGAGAGGTCCGGCCGATCTCGTCCGCTTCCATCGAGCCTCGATCCGCGCCCGCCGAACGCATGCACACTCCGAGCAGCCGGCCTGTAGTGGTGCGCCTGTCCGCTCCGGTGAGCCAGCCTTCTCCCATGCGCGCGGCCGGCTGGCTGCAAGCTGAGGCTCATAACGCGACGCGTCCTCACCATTCGCCCGCGAGGCCTCCGTTGACCCTCCAGCGACGCCGGCATGCCGGTGGCCCTCCAGTGTCCGCGCCTTGGCGAGCGACCTGATCCTGCAGGGCGGGAAGCGGTCGACGCGCCGGGAACGACCATTCTCATAACGTCGTCGCATCCGCCCGCGTGTTGCGGCCGCATCGGTGGCCCGACTCGTCCGAACGACGTCCGGCGCGCGCCGCGGTGGCGGAAGACCGACCTACTGTTTGCCCTGCGCGCTTCCCAAGAACAGATTGTCGCCGACGTCAGTGCATGGCAGCGTGAGGTTGACGACGCCTCCCGGCTCGTCCAGCCAAGTACGCCACTACGACCGCCACACCTTCCAACCTTCCACCGTGCTCGTCCGCAAACACGATACGGCGCGACAGCGCTTCGGCGCTGCCAACAATCTCCTCGTGGCGGCTCTTGATCGTCCTGATCGCCGTGACAGGTGCGGACGCGATCGGTCTATGTCCGCCGCTTACCTCTAGCGCGGACCAGCCGACTCGAAGAACGCACCCCGCGCCGCACCCCGATGCTGTTTTTCGCCGAACGAAGAAGCCCGGCTCTCGCCAGATTTCCCTCGAGAGCCGGGCCACTTTGTTGGTCGGGGCGACTGGATTTGAACCAGCGACCACTTGCACCCCAAGCAAGTGCGCTACCAGGCTGCGCTACGCCCCGGAAAATGCGGGTCCTGCGGGGGGCAGCGTCGTAACATCCGCCCCCGCACGCGTCAATCCGAGAAGGGAAGCTAGGGCGCCTTGTTGAGCGCGTTCTTCAGCACTTGCGAGGGCCGGAACGTGAGCACGCGGCGGGCGGAGATCTCGATCTCCTGTCCCGTCTGCGGATTGCGGCCGACGCGCGACTTCTTCTCGCGGACGACGAAGTTCCCGAACCCGGAAAGCTTGATCTTTTCGCCGCGCTCGAGCGTGTCCTTCAGCGTGTCGAAGACCATCTCGACGATCTCGGCCGATTCCTTCTTGGAGAACCCGACCTTGCTGCACACGCTGTCGATGACGTCAGCCTTTGTCATGTGAAAACGATACACGGACAGCGCCAACTCGGTCAAACCCCGAAGGAATCAGCGCTATCCAGGCCGTCTCGACGCACTGCGTCGACAGGCGCAGGATCGGAGAAGCAGGCGCCTGGGCGCTTCTGGTAGCTTGCGCCGCCATGCTGGAGTTCTGGTTCGACTTCGCCTCCACGTACAGCTACGTGGCCGCCATGCGCGTGGAACGAGAGTGCGCGCGCGCGGGTGTGGAACTCGCCTACAAGCCGTTCCTGCTCGGGCCCATCTTCACGGAACTTCTCGGGATCAAGGACTCGCCGTTCAACGTCCAGCCCGTGCGCGGCCGCTACATGTGGCGCGATCTGGAGCGCCTTTGTGAGAAGCATGGCCTTCCCTGGCGGCGCCCGTCCGTGTTCCCGCGCAACAGCCTGCTCGCAGCGCGCGTCGCCGGCCGCTCCGGCGCGGCGATCGGTCCGCTCACCCGCGCGATCTTCCACGCCAACTTCGCCGAGGACCGCGACATCGCCGATCCAGGCGTCCTGCAAGGGTTGATCGACGCTGCAGGCGCAGACGGCGCGCAACTCCTCAGAGATGCGCAGAGTCCCGAAGCGAAGGCGCAGCTTCGCGCTGCCACCGCCGAGGCCCAGCGCATCGGCATCTTCGGCGCGCCCGACTTCGTCGT
>Ga0070741_10019908_pt1 | contig 10666 bp, 5 predicted proteins | sample Coa_R1_4_FD_66440 | JGI IMG/M metagenome (GOLD analysis project Ga0070741, IMG submission 66440) | Surface soil microbial communities from Centralia Pennsylvania, which are recovering from an underground coalmine fire - Coalmine... | ecosystem: Environmental > Terrestrial > Soil > Unclassified ... | reverse complement strand
TCCCAGGAGGAGCTCGTCCTGGTTCTGCACCACCAGGTTGCCGGTCGCGGCGTTCACGTACACGCGCTCGCCCGCGCGGCCTTGCCCGGCTTGACCGAGGGCTTGCGAGCCGAGAACGTAGAGCGAACTGTTGAGCAGCCCCAGGTTGCTGCCGGAGATGATCGCTGCCATGCCGTCCCTCGCCTCTTCTGTCTTTGTTGTTCGGGCAGGCCCAATGCCCCACATCGGAATGTTTCCTGACGTTTCGCCATATGTTTAGCCGCCGCGCCCGCCCCTGAATTTCCGAGCGCCTATACAGAAGCCCGCGCCTACGGATAGCTTGTGAACGAGTCGCAAGGGGATGCGTGTGAGCCAGGAGACCTTGAGCACCGTACAGACGGTTCTGGCGCAGACGCTCGACATGAGCTCGGACCAGTTCCCGCCGGAGCGCAAGCTCGACGAGATGGGCATCGATTCGCTGCGGGTGATCGAGGTCGTGTTCCGGCTCGAGGACGTCTTCAATACGTCGATACCGCTCGATTCGGCCGCGCTCGCCACGGTGGGGGACGTCGCCGACCTGGTGGATCGCGTCCGGGCCGCCTAGCGCCGTGGTCCGCCACCGCGTCGCGATCACCGGCATGGGAATCGTGAGCCCGACGGGCAACGACTGCGGCACCTTCTTCGACAACCTTCTCGCCGGCCGGTCCGGTATTCGCAAGATCTCGGCCGGCTTCGCGGGGCAGCTCGAGGCCAACGTCGCCGGCGAGGTCGACTTCGACGCCGAGGGCCGGTTCCCGAAGGCCAAGCTGCCGCTCCTCGACCGCTTCGCGCAGTTCGCGCTGGACGCGAGCGCGCAGGCGGTCAAGGAGGCGGGGCTTTGCTTCGAGGACCCGACGCGCGCCGGGGTGTTCCTCGGCACCGGCATGGGCGGCGCTCATACGGTCGACGCGGCCTACGAGGGCCTGTACCGCGCCCAGCGGCCCCGGGTATCGCCGTATACCGTGCTGCGCTCGATGACCAGCGCCGCCGCGGGCCATATCTCGATCGACTACGCCGTGCGCGGTCCGACGATCACCTACTCCACGGCTTGCTCCTCGTCGGCGCTCGCGATCGGCGAAGCGTGCCGCGCGATCCGCCACGGGTACATCGACGCCGCGATCGCGGGCGGCACCGAGTCGCTGCTGTCGCTGGGGACGATCCGCGCGTGGGAAGCGCTGCGCACGCTCGCCGCCACCGACGCGGACGATCCTGCCGCTTCGTGCCGGCCGTTCTCGAAGGACCGCACCGGGCTGGTGCTGGCGGAAGGCGCGGGGATCGTCGTCCTCGAGAGCCTGGAGCACGCGGCGCGTCGCGGCGCCGCCGTGCACGCGGAGCTCCTCGGCTTCGGCGCGGCGAGCGATGCCCAGCACATGACGCGCCCGGCGCTCGAGGGCCAGGTCGACGCCATGCGCCTCGCGCTCGCCGATTCGGGCATCGCGCCCGACGAGGTCGATTACATCAACGCGCACGGCACGGCGACGCTCGCCGGGGACGTGGTCGAGACCAACGCCATCAAGCGCGTGTTCGGGCCGCGGGCGGCGCGCATTCCCGTGAGCTCGACGAAATCCATGCACGGGCACCTCATGGGCGCGGCCGGCGCGGTCGAGTTCATCGCCACAGTCATGGCGCTGCGGCGCGGCGCGGTGCCGCCGACCGCGAACCTGCGCGTTCCCGACCCGGAATGCGATCTCGATTACGTCCCGAACCGCGGTCGCGAAGCGGCGGTCAGGACCGCGCTGTCAAACTCTTTCGCGTTCGGCGGCAGCAACGCCGTGCTCGTCACGCGCACCTGGAGGCCGGCATGAATTCCGTCGCAGTTCCCCAGGGCCCTGTGGCCGCCCCCGTCGCCGAGAACCTGGATTACCTGAAAGAGCTCGGCGTCCGGCTGGCGACGGTCGAGGAGATCCCGTGGCTCGTCGAGATGGCCCGCCAGTTCAACGAGAACACCCGGTTCCGCGAATACCGCTTCGCACCCAGACGCATCGCGGCGCAGCTGCGCGCGCTGATGGACGGACGCGGTCCGCGCGCCCGCGTGTTCCTCGCCAACGACGACGCGGGCCGTCCCGTCGGCGTCCTGATCGGATGCGTGCAGGAAATGATCTTCACCGAGGACCCGGTCGCGGGCGTGATGTTCTTCTGGGTTCTGCCGGGACACGCGTGGGACGGCGCGGCGCTGCGCCTGCTGCGGGCTTTCGCGCGCTGGAGCGTCGATCTGGGCGCGAAAGCGATCAATGTGGCGATCACGAGCGGCGAGCACATCGAGCAAACCGAGCGCGTCTTCCGGGCGCTCGGCTTCGACTACACCGGCGGCACCTTCTCGCTCTCGACCTCCGCGATGACGCCCGCCGTAAGACGGCGGCTCCTCGGGACGCCCTGACCGCGGCGTCAGTGCCCCGGCCGGGCCCGGCCGGGCGGACCGGCGACCGGCATCGCGCCCATGCCGGGAACGCCCGCAGGAGCGATCGGGCGGGCCGCAATCGCGCCGAGCAGGTCCGCCGCCGGTCCCAGGTAGATGTTGTCGGGCAGCGCGGTCCGCGCGAGCAGCTCGAGCCGCTCCTTCGCCTCGGCGAGTCGGCCCGACACGGCCAGCGCGCGCGCGCTGTAGAACAGGGCGGCGGGGTGCTGCGGCTGCGTGCACAGGATCTTGCCGAGCAGCGCCAGGCCCTGGTCCAGTGCTCCCGAGTTCAACTGAGTCATCGCGAGCTCGAGCACCTCGTTCAACGACGCCCAGCTCGTGGCCGGAACGCGCGACACGAACCCCGACGCGTACTGGCCGCGCAGCAGCGCCTCGAGCATCGGCGCGTAGACGTACGGGTGGATGAACGGGTTCGAGTTCATCTCGAGGAGCCACAGCTTGTTGTCGGCGTCGAGGATCGCGTCCACCGTATACAAGGTGCCGGCCCGGATGTCGGCGGGAATCGCGCTCCACAGCCGCTCGCCGATCGCCTCGAGCTGCGCGGCGAGCTCGGCCACCGGATTCTGCGTCAGGTCGATGTTCTCCAGGTCGGCCGGCAGGCCGAAGCCCGACGCGTAGCGGAAGTCGATCGCCTGCTCGGCGCCGGCCTCCGGGACGTCGGCGGCCGACTTGCCGAGATACGCGAGGTAGCGGGCGACACGCTCGCGCCCCTTGCCGCGCGCCTCGGCGGAGCGCTCGGCACCGCCGCGCTGCCCGCCCGCGGCGACGCGCGCCTCGAGCAGCTGTCCGATCGTGCGCCGGCCGTCGCCCACGAGCGACGCCGGCTTCTCGATCTCCAGGCACACCGCGCGGCTCTCGAGATAGAAGATCTTGGCGATGCGGCCGCGCACGAAGCGCTCGTAGAACTGGCCGGCGCCGGCGTCGATCGGGTGCTCGCGCGAGCTGCGGAACGGTCCGTGGATGTCCTCCGAGAACGAGGACACGCTCTTCTTCACCAGGACGTCGTCCATGTCCGCGCCCGGATCGACCGAGTACTCGGGCGTCGGCAGCCCGCTCGCCGTGGCATGGGCCTTGAACTTCAGCTTCTCGTTCGAGAGATCCCAGCTCTTGTTGAAGTACGGGCACCAGCCGATGAACGCGCCGACGTCGCGGTCGAGCTTGATGTTGTACTTCCGTTTCCCGTTCTCGAACTTCACGAACTGCGGGTACAGCGTGTAGCTGCGGCCGCTCGCACGCAGCTCCACCTGGAAATTGCGGATGTTGAGGCTCGCCTCCGCGCCCGCGCGCTCAAGGACCGGGAGCAGGTCCTTGAAGTGGTTCATGAGCTGGTTTTTGTAGAAGGCCATGGCGCCTTTGCGGCACGTTCGGGGACACCCCCATCCAAAGAAGGTATCCCTTCGCCAACGTGAACCGTTTAGCGGCGGTCGCGCCGCCGCGATTCACGGACCGACGACGGCAGGAGCCCGACGCTAATTACGACAGGAGCCGCGTGGCTATCGGTTGTCGAACGTATAGCACCAGGCGAGCGCCTTGGTGATTGCCTCCGGCGCGTCCGGGTATCTCTTCTTGAAGTCGGAGATCGACATCGTCCACATCTGCGGCAGATCGTCCGCCTCGAGATTCGCCTTGGATTCGTAGAACTCGTCCGCGATCGACTCGATCAAGGCGATCCATTTCGGCGAATCCGGGCCGAATCGCCGCTGCACGGCCGACTTGTCGCGGCGCGGCGACGTGGCGCTGCCGTACCCGGTCCAGAGGAGGACGGCCTCCTTCAGACCGGGGTCCTGCCAATTTGCTACCGCGACCATAGCAGCGTCTCTTCTCCGTCCTCGGATTCACGCGAGTTTATATTGGGATCGACCTCAGTGCGATCCTTTCGGTCGCGCCCACAACAGCATCTCTTCACCCGTCTTCGGATTCACCGAAGTGATCGAGTTCACGTTGGGATTGGCCTTCAGCGTGGGGTATTCGACCTCCGCCCAGACCGAGTTGGTCCGCAGGGTGTCCCCCTGGACGACTCGGATATCGCCGCGCGCGCCGGCCGCAAAGTCCTGAGACGCCCCGCGCCATGCGGCCACCGACTCGGGATTGGCAGGGTCCCACGTGGGGAGCTTGACGCCTCGCTCGGCCATGGTCATCTCGAGCGTCATGCGTCCCTCTGCTTGCGCGACACCGGCGGCGATGCCCTCGCCGTCCCGGCCGAGACCGGACCAGAACATGGCCTGATCGGCCGCAGTCGCCAACCGGTTGGTTGTTCCGAGGACTCCCAGAGCATCCAGACCAGCCGCTGCCCATGAAAGCCCTTTGCCATACGCGAACGGGCTGGCGAGTTCGCCGATGAACCCGCCGATCCTCTCTTCCGGACTCGAGTACGGGATGACCGTCCCGTCCCACCATCCGGCGGTCGATTGCCTGGCGGCCGCGAGAGATTCCTCGGGACCGTAGCCGGCCTCCGACATTCCCTGCACCATCGCGCCTTGCCACAGCAGCGTGCCGAGGCCCACTGCCATCTTCGGCACGCCGTTGACGACGCCCTCACCGACGCCCATGAAGAACCGGCCGGCGTGCTTCAATGTGTCGGTGTAGCTTTCCCCGGGGCCGTCGGGCACCTCGACGTCGATCATTCTCCCGGTCGGATTGCCGAGCATGTCGGTTTCCATGATCTGCATGGTTCGCGGAGACGCGGCCGCCGGCGCCGGGTCGGAGGCGGCCGTGCACGCCCCCGCACCCGACTGCACCGCGTCGTCCTGCTGCTGCGCGGACTGCGCTTGCGCCTGCTGCTCGGCGCGGTACTCCTGGTAATCCGCGTTCGAGTCGATGTAGCGCCCGCGCGTCCCGTCGGTCACCTGCGTGTCGTCGCCGGGCAGCACGATGCTCTGACCCATGCGGATACGCCGCGGATCGACGTCGGGGTTCACCTCCATCAGCTTTTGCGCGTAGTCCTGGATATCCGCGTTGGTGGCGCCCGTTCCCGCCAGCTGCTCCTTCGCGATTCCCCAGAATCCCTGCGCGGCCGACTTGCCGGCGGTGATCACTTTCGGAGAATCGTCCGGCGCCTCGTCGGGCTCGTTCTCGTCCGGTCCGCCGAGCTGCTCGGGCTCGTCGGTGTCGTGCCCGCCGCCGCCGTCACTCACAGGGACGATGTCGTCTGCAGCGGACGCGCTACTACCGCCGCCCGAGACGTCCACCACCCCGCGGCCCGAGTACGACACCGACGCGCCGGCCATCGTGGCGGCCGAGGCGATGCCCGTCGCCGCGCCTGACCCCGCGCTGCCGCTGTCGCCGCCCGCCGAATCGAGCGCCTTCGCCTGCTGCGACGGCTTCGCGAACTCGCCCACGATCGAGTCGGCGATCGCGTTGCCGAACGCGTCCGCCGCGATGTGCGCGTAGTCCACCTTGCCGCCGCCGTGGAACGCGACGCTGATGTTCTGGCTGATGGCGCCGCTCACGAATTTCTGCGCGACGCTGCCCGCGAAGCTCGAGCCGGTCGCATCGCCCACCGCGCCGCCGACGGCGCCTCCGACCGCATTCGCGATCGGCGCGCTCACCGCGGCCGCTGCGACGCCGCGCCAGTCGAACTTCTGCTGCTGGCCGGTGATGATGTTGATGCCCTGGCCGACGACGTTGTTGATCGCGCCGTTCACGACGGTCTGGCCGAGGCTCGAGGTAACGCCCATCTGCCCCGCGACCCCGCCCGCGCCCGCGAAGGAACCGACGCCCGCGGTGAAGCCGGCAGTCAGCGCCGAAGTCGCCACCGCGCCCCAGCTGAACTTGTCCTGTATGCCAAGGCCGATGCCCACGAGCTGGCTCGCGACGCTCCCGACCGCGGCGCCGATCGCCGCGGCCGCCATGCCCGCGAGCCCCAGCCCGCTGCCCGCGAGCGCCGCCATGCCGGCGCCCATGACGCTCATCCCGGCGGTCGCCGCCGGCGCGATCACCGCCAGCGCCGCGCCCGCCGTGAACACCGTGACGACCACCGCGACGACGATGACCAGGATCATCCCGAGTCCGCCGCAGCCGTGCTTGCGCGGCGGCGGCGGCGGGGGCGGCGGATCCGGCAGCGTCGGCGTCGTGTCGCCGATGATCTCGGTCGGGTTGTAGACCTTGAAGGTCGCGAAATCGTTGTGGATGTTCGTGATCTTGTTCGGGATGGTCAGCTGCCGCCCGACGATCGTCTTCATGTCGGTGCTGGCGCTCAGGCCGTTGGCGTCGGCGATCACGTACCAGAGCTGCGCGTCGCCGAAGAGCGCGAGCGCGATCGAGCGCAGCGTGTCGCCCGCGCTGACGACGTAGCTGCCCGGAACCGTGCCCGGATACTGCTGCGACACCGGCGTGTAGTTGTAGTCGAAGTCCGCCGCGGACAGCGCGCCCGAGGAGCCGATCGGCTTGTCGTTCTGGTAGAAGTAGTACTGCGTCGAGCCGTTCTCGGTCTTCTGGACGATCTGTCCCAGGCCGTCGGTCACGAACGTGCGGTTCTTGTTCACGCCGAACTGGTCGGTGACCGACAGGACGTTGCCGTTGATGTCGTACGCGGTGGTCGTGTTGCCCGGCTGCAGCAGCGTCGAGCTGCCCGCGACCGTCTGCTCCTTGTAGCCGTCGTACTTCGCGTAGCTATAGCTGTAGTAGTTGGTGTAGTTCGTTCCGGTGTAGACGGAGATCTGGTAGCTCGTGGTGTTGCCCATCCCGTCGTAGCCGGTGTAGGTCGTCGACTGCGTCAGCGTGCCGGCGCCGTTGTACACGTTCTGCGTCACCAGCTTGCCGCTCGTGTTGTACGTGTTCTCGCGCCGCTCGTTGATCGCGCCCGGGCTCGAGTAGCTGATCTGCGTCGTCACGCGGCCGTCGAGGTCGTACGTGCGCGAGCTGGTCAGCTGTCCGGCGCGGTTCGTCGTGGTAAGGCGTCCGTCGTCGTCGTAGTTGTAGCTCTCCGCGACCAGCGCGCCGCCCTGGTAGTTGGTCGCGACGCGCCGGTTGCTCGCGGCGTCGTACTGGAGCTGGATGCCCTGGCTGGTGTTGATCTGGATGACGCCGTTCGCCAGCACGCCCTGCGACAGGGTGATCCGGTTCATGCTGTCGTACAGGTACCAGCTGCTGACATGCTGCAGCGCGTTGTTGCCGTCGTAGTACGTCGAGTCGACGTTGCGCCGGTTCCCGTTCGCGTCGTACTTGTACGTGATCGGCTGGACGCGGTTGTCGAGAACGCTCGAGACGCGACCGAGCTGGTCGTAGGTCGTTCGGTCGTCGCGGTAGACGATGCCGCCCTTCACGTAGCGCTCGCGCGTGCGGTTGCCCACGGCGTCGTACTCGTAGAAGGTCTCGCCCCCGACGCCGCCGTCGGTGACGCGCTTCATCAGTCCGCTCTCGTAGTACTGGTAGCTGGTGACCGCCGTGACGCCGGCGCGCACCAGCGTCTGCTGCGCGAGGTGCCCGGCCTTGTCGTAGGCATAGCTGAACGAAGCGCCGCCCATGTCGACGTGCGACACGACATGCCCGAAGTAATCGTAGGTCCAGGTCGGCTGGTCGCCGTTCGGCGTGACGTCGCTCACCTTGTTGCCGCGCAGGTCGTACGACGAGCTCGACACCTGCCCTCCGGGCAGGAGCGTCTTGACCACCTTGCCGCGCGTGTCGTACCAGTACTTCGTGACCAGGCCCAGCGCGTCGGTGCTGGTGATGCGATTGCCCGCCTCGTCGTAGGTATAGCTCTCGATGCCGATCGGATGCGTCACCTTCACCAGGCGGTCGTCGCTGTCGTAGGCCGAGTCGGTGAACTTCCCGAGCGCGTCGATCACGCGCGTGCGCCGGCCGAAGGTGTCGTACAGGTAGGTGACGACGCCGCCGTCCGCGTGGTACTCGTTCACGAGCTGCCCCGCGGCGTCGTAGCGCGCCGCGTTCGGGTTGCCGTTCGCGTCGATCGTGCCGAGCCCGCGCCCCATCTTGTCGTAGAAGTTGCGCTTGACCGGCCGCGTCACCGTGTCGACGCCGTTCGCACCCCAGACGTCGACGAGCGGGTCGTCCTCCTCGACCATCTTGTCCGACTGGCTGTAGCGGTAGGTCGTGAGGAAGCCGCGCTGATCGGTGACCGAGAGCGCATTGCCCCAGCGGTCGAGCGTCTGCGTCATCGTCGGCGTGTACGTCTGGAAGCTCACCGTCGTCGCCGCGGTCGTGTTCGTCAGGCCGCCGCCCGCGTTGGCGAAGCGCCCGGTCGAGTGCGCGTACGGCGTCGATTCGTTCGGGCGCCGGTAGAGGACCTCGAGGTCGTAGCTACCCGCGCCCCACCCCAGCGTGCTCACCAGGTAGCGCGAGCCCATGTTGTAGATCGTGACCGGCGTCCACGTCGTGGCGGCCGCCGCCTTGAAGTTGGCGGTGACCCCCGTGCCGACCTCGGGCGGGATGATCGAGGCGATCTGGTTGCTGAAGCTGCCGCTGCCGCCCTGGTCGTAGAGCGGGATGAGGTTGCCCGAGACGTCGCGTTTCCAGACGCGGACGCGGTAGGCGTAGCCCGCGCCCCAGCCGCCGTCGTAGTCCTGCCAGCTCAAGTAGGCGCCCGTGGCCGCGGCGCTCGAGCTGAATTCCTGGGCGTACGCCCCCGCGGTGCCGGCCGCAGTGATGTAGTCCACGTACACGTAGACGTTGCCGCCGCCCATGTACGAGATGTCGTTCCAGCTCAGGCTGATCGCCGTGGTCGGGTTCCACGAGTATTGCGGGCTGCCCCACTCGTCGTAGCCGACGACGTCGTAGTGCGCGTACGCGTAGCCGGCGACCGTGAGCGACGCGTTGGTCATCGACAGGCCGGTCGGGTAGATCTGCAGGCCGTCGCGCTCGATCGCGAACGAGGGCTGCACCTGCTGCACCATGCGGCCGTCGGCGTCGTAGATCGAGTTCGTGCGCTGCACGCCGCTCGCGAGCGCCGCGACCTGCGCGGGCGCGGAGTAGCCGTTGCGGAGGTCGAGCGCCTGGCTGACGATCTGCGCGGTGTTCTTGCCGAGCAGGTCGTACAGCATGACCTTGTCGACGCCGTCCTTCTCGTTCGTGCGCCACAGCTGGCCCGCGTTGTCGTACTGGTAGTACTCCTGCGCGCCCCCGTTCAGACCCTTCGACGTGATCTCGCCGAACGCGTCGTAGGCGACCTGCGAGGTGGCGTAGTTCGCGGGGTTGAGCGGCACGCCGGGCTGGTAGTACAGGTACGAGGGCTCGATCGTCGCGACCTGGTGGCCGAGGCGGTCGTACTGGAACACCTGCACGGCGTTGTTCGCCACGCCGTCGTTGTTGGTCACCGGCTGCCAGGTCTTCGCGACGTTCCCCATCACGTCGTAGGACCGGTACGTCGAGATGCCCACCGGATCGACCGACCGGATGACGTGCCCGTAGCCGTCGTAGAAATCGTACGTGGTCTGATCGTTCGGGTCGGTCCATGGAACCCCGTAGCCCGTCGTGTCGGCGTTGAGCGCGCCGTTCGCGTACCTGGTGGTCGCCACGACGTTGCCGAACGCGTTGTAGCGCGTGACGGTGAGCGGCGTGACCGTGAGCGCGTTCGGGTCCGCGGTCACCGACGGCAGCAGGCCGCCGCGGCGCACCTGGATCGTCCCCGAGAGCGTGCCGCTCGCCGTGCCGCCCACGCCCGCGAGGCTCACGACGTTGCCGGCGGAGTCGCGCGCGGTGAGGATGAAGTCGTAGCTGCCGTTCGCGATGTCGTCGTAGGAGACGGAGAACTCGCCGCCGCCGAGCGCGTTCATGACTTTCGACAGGAACGGCCCGGTATTGCCGCTCGGCCGGTACTGCATCACGACGCTCGCGACCGCGGCGGGCATGTGGAAGGCGTTGATCGTCCGGCCGACGCTGGTCGGGTTGATCTCCTGCAGGCCGGCGTTGCCGGCCGCCGGCGAATGCAGCACGTCGAAGGTGCCGCCCAGCGCGGATGCCGTGCCGATCGGCGTGAACGAGTACGAGCCGCGATCGAGCCCCGCGAGGCTCACGCTGAATACGCCCGCGCCGAGCGCGGTCGCGGCGAGCGTGCCGACCCCCGCGACGTTGATGCCGGTGAGGCCGGTCGTGTTGCCGCGGATCAGCAGGCGGTCCGACTGAACGTAGCTCGACGCGGAATTGATAATGAGCACTTCCTGGCCGTTCACCACCTTCCATACCTGCACCGAGTCGATCGACGCGATGCCGGCGTAGGGACCCTGTGCGTCGGTCCAGCTGACCGTCGCGCCGGTCGCCGCGCTCGCGGAGAAGACG
>Ga0070741_10019907_pt1 | contig 10666 bp, 6 predicted proteins | sample Coa_R1_4_FD_66440 | JGI IMG/M metagenome (GOLD analysis project Ga0070741, IMG submission 66440) | Surface soil microbial communities from Centralia Pennsylvania, which are recovering from an underground coalmine fire - Coalmine... | ecosystem: Environmental > Terrestrial > Soil > Unclassified ... | reverse complement strand
CTTTGACATTCTATTATCTCATGCTATAATAGGCGGAATTAAATAGACACTAGGTGCCGTTGACGCCACCCAAATTTTGGGGGCCCAGTAGCCCTTGGACAGATTGTCGAGTTAGCTTGACTCGGCACGCCGTCCAAGGGCTTTTTGTTTTTACAGATTGTAGGTGCGATTCAGGGAAAAGGCTTGGAACCAGTCTAACTATGTTCTCACTCATCACGTTTGGAATTTTCATGGGCATTTTGTTTGCAGCACCGCCAGGGATTGTAACGGCGGAAACGCTGCGGCGCGGAGTGGCGCGGGGGTTTCCTGCGGCGTTGAGTGTGCAGCTCGGTTCGCTGATTGGTGACGCGACGTATTGTTTGCTGGCGCTCGCGGGCGTTGCGGTGCTTGTGCAGAATCCGATTACGCAACGCGTGCTTGGGATTGTCAGTGTGTTGTTTCTCATCTATTTGACGATTAGCGGAATTCGCGCCGAGTTGAAATCTGCGCCAACATCTAACCCGCTAATGGTTCTTCCTACCGCGTCGCGCAGCGCGTTTCTGACGGGGATGTTTCTTTCGCTGACGAATCCGTGGGCGATTGGTTTTTGGCTTTCGCTCGGCGGCACGCTCGCTTCGGACGGCGCGATGGAATCGGGGAACACGATGGCGGTATTCTTTACGAGTTTCTTTGGCGCATGTCTGGTGTATGCATTTGTTATGGCGTTTCTGGTCGGCGTCACGCGGCGCGCAATCCCGCCGAAAATCGGCAAGTGGATTTCGATTTCGTGCAGCCTTGTTATTGGACTAGTCGCGATTGGTGTTGGCATTCAGGTCATTCAATTGTTCTTATAGAACAATAACTGATGTTACGCACTTTGAAAATATCAGAAGAGAAATGCAAGTTCACCCGCCGGAGATTTCGGCGATGTGAAGTGCACTGTTTTGATGCGCGAAGCGCCAAAACAGGCACTTCATGCATCGCAGCAATCTCTCGACTGCGCTCCGCTCGAGACGGCTCGAAATGACATTTAGTACATTAGGTGAATCCATAATCGAAAATCATAAAATCTTGATCGCAGAACCGCTCGGTAAAGAAGGACTCGAACTTTTACAACAGAATACGCACGTAGATATTCGTCTGAAACTGCCGACGGATGAACTCAAGGCGCTGTTGCCGAACTATCACGCGTTGATTGTGCGGAGCGGGACACAGGTGAATGAGGCGCTGCTCGACGCGGGAAAAAATTTGATTGTCGTCGGACGCGCGGGCGTGGGCGTGGACAATATTGATGTGGACGCGGCGACGCAACGCGGCATTACCGTCGTGAATGCACCGACAACCAACATCGTCGCGGCGGCGGAACATGCTTTGGCATTGATGTGGGCGCTCGCCCGCCAGATTCCGCAAGCGGATGCCAGTGTGCGGCGCGGCGAATGGAAGCGCGAACAATTTACAGGCACGGAACTGGTTGGGAAACGGCTGGGACTGGTCGGCTTGGGACGCGTCGGCAGCGAAGTGGCGCGACGGGCGGCGGGTTTGGGCATGGAGGTGGTGACGTTTGACCCGTATGTTTCACCCGAACGCGCGGCGCAGATGCAAGTCAAGCTGGTCGGGTTTGAAGAATTGCTCGCCACGTCGGATTTTGTTTCGCTGCATACGCCGCTGACGCGGGAAACGAAAAAGTTAATTAGCGCGGAAGAATTGGCGAAATTCAAATGCGGGGCGCGATTGGTCAATGCCGCACGCGGCGCGTTGGTGGACGAAAATGCGCTGCTCGATGCGCTGGATGCGGGACAATTGGCGGGCGCGGCGCTGGATGTGTTTGAACAAGAGCCGCCAAAAAACGAACGCCTTTTGCAACATTCGAAAGTGGTGATTACGCCGCATATCGGGGGCAGCACGGAGGAATCGGCAACGCGCGTATCACTCGAAATCGCGGGGGAAGTACTGGCGGTGTTGGAAGGGCGACCTGCGCGTTTTGCGGTGAATGCGCCGCTTGTGCCGCCGTCGCTCGCAAAGGTTTTGTATCCGTATCTCGACCTCGCGGAACGATTGGGGCGCTTTTATACCAAGTGGGTCGAACGACCGCTCGGCAAAATTGATGTGGAATACGCGGGAACGATTGCCGCCGAAGACACTGCGGTACTGACTGCCGCCGTCATCAAGGGCTTGCTCGAACCGATTGTGGATACGCGGGTGAATCTCGTGAATGCGTCGCTCCTCGCGCAGGCGCACGGCTTGCAAGTTTCGGAACGGAAAACGCCGCAAGCCGCTCGATACGACAATTTAATTACTTTGAAAGGCGAGCAGCTGGTTTCGGGCGCGGTCTTGCGGGATGAGCCGCATATTGTTCAGCTCGACGGGAATTGGGTGGATTTTATTCCGCAGGGCTATGTGTTGCTGACGCGGCATCGAGACCGGCCGGGGATGATTGGCAAAGTGGGAACGCTGCTCGGCACAGCCGATGTGAACATTGCGGCGATGCAGGTCGCCCGTTCAGGTCCGCGCGGTGAAGCAATCATGGTGCTGACGTTAGATGATCCCGTTCCACCCGAAGTATTGGACATGATTCGACGGGAACTGGATATTCAGTGGACGAAGCTGCTGGATCTGTAGTCGTTAGACATTAGACGTTAGTTATTAGACGTTAGCAGTTAGACGTTTGACCTAAGCATAGGAGAGAGTGGGGATAATCTGATTGTTAGACGAAAGAAGAATTAAAAATGACTAACGACCAATGACTAACAATTAATGACTAACGACTAATGCCTAATCTCTATCTCGTGCGACATGGCGAAAGCGCGTGGAATACTTTGAGGCTTTATACAGGGCAGCGGGATGTGCCGTTGAGTGAGCGGGGACAGTTGCAGGTACAGCGCGTCGCGGAGCATTTGCAGAGGACCGCATTTGAAATGATTTATTCCAGTCCATTGCGGCGGGCGCATGATACGGCGAGCGCGATTGCTAATTTAAAACAAATGGCATTGCACGACGATACGCGGCTCGCGGAAATTAGTCATGGCGCATGGGAAGGCAATTCGGTAAGCGTGGTGCGCGAGCAGTATGCGGACGAATATGACGCGTGGCGCACGCAGCCGCATACGGTGCAAATGCCGGATGGCGAATCGCTGGAAGATGTTGCCGAGCGCGTCGGAAATTTTTTGCAAGAAGTATTCGCGCGACATTCCGAAGGAAACGTATTGATTGTTTCGCATGACGCGGTACTGCGCGTGATTGTTTTGCAAACGTTGGGGCTTGGCTTGGAATATTTTTGGCGCTGGCGTTTTGATAATGCTTCGTGCAGCGTGGTTGAACAGCGGGCAGATGGGCAATTTCGATTGGCATTGTTGAACGACGTACATTATTTGGAAGGAATTATTTCTCACTGCGACGCGCAGGCGTTGTAGGGGCAGCGTTGCGCTGCCCATCGCAAATCGCGTATTGCAAATCGCGTATCGCAAACGCAAGGCAGGGTTCCTTGAGCGATACGCGATAGGCGATGCGCGAAGCGGCAGGAGGTGAACACACAGAGCGAAACCAAGCCAAGCACACCGTCGCGGTGCCGCGACATACACTGCATATCGTGTGATATGTAGGGGCCATGATGCCTCCCAGTCCGAAAAACATTTTCCTACTCGGAGGCAGTGATGAACGTTAAAAAATTCAATACGCAGCAAGTGAGGGTAGAGCGATACACCCTCGTTGACCGCTTTCTCGATAATCTCCACGATGCAAGCCTGCGTCGCAATGTAACAATCCTCTTTGCAGGCAAGCTGATTGGGTTGGCAATCGTACTGGCGCTGATGTGGACGGTGATGCCGTCAACGGCTAGCGCGGGCGGATTGCAAGACGTACCTACGCCGGAAATCAATGCCATCAATACGGTGTGGACGCTGATTGCCGCGTTTCTGGTTTTTTGTATGCAGGTCGGGTTTGTGATGTTGGAAGCGGGTTTTGCGCGGTCGCGCGAGGCAGTCAATATCCTCATCGAAGGCATCGCGGATACGTGTCTCTGCGGCATTCTGTTCTGGGCCTGGGGCTTTGCGTTCATGTTCATGCCCGGCACGTCCTTGATCGGCACATCCGGCTTTTTCTTGATGGGCTTGCCCGCTACCTACGGCGCAACGGGAATTCCGATTCTCGCGTTCTGGGTCTTTCAATTCGCCTTTGCCGATACGACCTCGACGATTACTTCGGGCGCAATGGTTGGACGTACGGGCTTTATCGGCGACCTGCTCTACAGCGTCGGCGTCACGGGTTTTATCTATCCAATCATTGGACACTGGGTTTGGGGACCCGATGGTTGGCTCGCAGCAATGGGCTTTCGCGATTTCGCCGGTTCGACGGTGGTCCACACCATTGGCGGTACGATTTCGTTGGCGGGCGCGATTGTGCTTGGGCCTCGGCTTGGGCGAATTTTCAAACGCGATGGAGGCGGTCCCATGCAGCCGCACGATATCATCATGGGCGCAGTCGGCGGGTTGATTCTTTGGTTCGGCTGGTACGGCTTTAATCCGGGCAGCACCCTCTCCGCGATGGATTTGCAGGGTATCGGACGGGTCTCGTTCAACACTACGATGGCGGCTTGTTCCGCCGGTTTAGCCGCGTTGTTCTATTCGTACATTCGCGGCAAGACGTGGGACTTGGGTCTCACTGTGAATGGATTCCTTGCTGGGCTGGTTGCTATTACCTGTCCCTGTTATTGGGTGGATCCGATTGGTGCGTTCTTTATTGGTATCGGCGGCGCACTTGTGATGATTTGGGCGCTGGATGCGCTCGAATACTTGCGGATTGACGACCCGATTGGCGCGGTGCCGGTACATATGGTGGCTGGAATTTGGGGCACGCTCTCACTCGGTTTGTTCGCCGCCGGACAGTTCGGTGTACCGACACCCACAGGCGCGGACACAACGACGGTGATGACGGGACTGTTATATGGCGGAGGCTTGACTCAACTCACAACCCAAGTTATCGGCAGCGCATCAGTCACGATTCTAACGTTTGCGGTAGCAATGGCATTGTTCCTCGCTGTGAAAGCAACGCGTACGCTGCGTGTTTCGGCAGCAGGCGAGATTCGGGGTTTGGATTTGCATGAACATGGCGTGGTGGCGTATCCCGAAGCTGTTCTCAAAGGCAATGATGGTACGCCCAAGACACTTCCCGACCTCAAGGGAATTTTGGGCGGCGCAGTACTGCCCGAATTGAGTGGCGGGAGCGAGTAATAGAGAGACGAGACGAGCTTGGAGATTCAAAGCTCCAAGCTCGAATCTCCAATTTTTGAAATCGAAAAGGAGTAGAACGAAATGACCGAGCTCGAACTGGCAACTCCCACGTTGCCCAAACTTTCTCTTTCTAAAAATGGCAATGGCGCATCGCCGAAAACGTTTGAGGAAGGGAAAGATGTAATCGAATTTGCCAAGTCGCAAGGGCTGAAGGTCGTGGATGTGAAATTCGTTGACCTGCCCGGCACGTGGCAGCATTTCACTGTTCCGCTTGGCGAATTGGAAGAAGATACATTCGTCAGTGGTCTTGGGTTCGATGGGTCTTCGATTCGCGGGTTTCAGGCGATTCACGAGAGCGACATGCTTTTGATTCCCGACCCAAAGACCGCCGTCGTGGACCCCGCGTGCGCGATTCCTACGCTGTCGCTCGTGTGCAATGTCGTTGACCCGGTGAAACGGCAACCGTACACGCGCGACCCGCGTTACGTCGCGCAAAAGGCGGAGAAATATCTAAAGTCCACCGGGATTGCGACGACGAGTTTCTTTGGACCCGAAGCGGAATTTTTCATCTTTGACAGCATTCGCTATGACCAGAATCAATACAGCGGGTATTACTTTATTGATTCGGATGAAGGCATCTGGAATTCGGGACGCGAAAATAACGGCACGAAAAATCTCGGCAATCGCACGCGCAACAAGGAAGGATATTTTCCGGTCGCGCCCGCCGATACCTTGCAGGATATTCGCAGCGAAATCGTCTTGCGGATGATGGAAGCGGGCATTGCAGTCGAGACGCATCATCACGAAGTCGCCACGGCGGGGCAGTGCGAAATTGATATGCGCTTTGATTCGCTGACCAACATGGCGGACAAGTTGCTGCTCTACAAATACATTGTCAAGAACGTCGCACGCGCGCACGGCAAGACGGCGACCTTTATGCCGAAACCGCTATACGGCGATAACGGTTCGGGGATGCACTGTCACCAATCGTTATGGAAAGACAATGAACCGTTGTTCTTTGATGCGAACGGGTACGCGCAGCTCTCGCAAACCGCGCTGTGGTATATCGGCGGTCTGTTGAAACACGCGCCCGCGCTGTTGGCATTGCTCGCGCCGACGACGAATTCGTACCGCCGCCTCGTGCCGGGGTTTGAAGCGCCGGTGAATCTGGTGTACTCGCAGCGCAATCGGAGCGCCGCCGTGCGTATTCCGATGTATTCGGTCAGCCCGAAAGCGAAACGCATCGAGTTCCGCCCGCCCGACGCGAGCTGCAATCCGTATCTCGCATTCGCGGCAATGTTGTTGGCGGGATTGGACGGTATCCAGAATAAGATTGACCCCGGTCAACCGATGGATATGGATTTGTACGAGTCGGAAGAAGGCAAGCATGTGAAACAGGTACCGGGTTCGCTTTCGGAAACGCTCAAGGCGTTGGAAGACGACCACCAATTCCTGCTCAAGGGGGATGTGTTTACGCAAGATTTGATTGACACGTACATTGCGATGAAGCGCGCCAAGGACGTTGACCCCGTCCGCCTGCGCCCGCACCCGTACGAATTTTTCTTGTATTACGATGCGTAAGTGCTGTCAGCGGATGAAAGCGGTGACGTGTCATCACGCATAACGCGTGGGATAGGCATAGTGCGTGATGACACGTCAGGATAAGCGAATAGGTTACGCTGAAATCCGCTTATCCGTTCCTCATCCGCTGACCGAGAATTGGAGAATCTAAAATGACACCGACACTGTGTAAGAAACATTTTCGGGAAGTTGCAAATTATTTCGACAAAGAGACCGCGCTGTTGTATGTGACGGAGGAAAAAAGCTGTCTCATTTGCAACAAGGTAATTTTTGTTGAAGGCGCACGGCGGTTCGTGCTTGGTAATCAGCCGCGCAGCAATGACGAAGCGGTGCGGCTTCCCGACGCGTTCGCGCAATTGGGCGCGTAGGGGGCGTGCGATAAATTGCATCGCTGCATTCTGCGTTCCGCAAGTACGGCGGAACGCGATGCTTCGCCCCTACTGTACGCTTTGCACAAGGCCGATAGAGATACATTGTGCAGTGCGCGCCTTGAATTTCGTTGCGTGCTGCATATAATTTGACGCTTAACCCCCTTTCGGCACTGCCGCCGAACTGCAACCTTTCGGTCCTCGACGAGAGCCGACATCGCCGTCCTCTCCACGACCAAGCCCAACGTGCTATGCGTTGGGCGAATAAATTCGTTAGTGCTGTACGTTCTCCATAGCAACGCATTTCAAAAAAGCCTTGCCACGCGCAAGGTTACGTGCGGCAAACTGATTTCGCAGCAGACTGCCTGCCAAATTCCCTTTTTGAGCTGCGTTGGAGGAGACGAGCCGATGTCGAATGATGGCTGTACTGTCCCGCGCGGACAGCATCCAACCTACCTGATTGACCCCTATTTTGAACGCGACGCGTGCGGCACGGGCTTTATTGCCGATTTGCACGCTCGCGCTTCGCACGCGCTGTTAAAAGATGCGCTGACGACGATTGCGCGGCTGTCGCATCGCGGCGCGTTGGCGGCTGACGGCAAAACGGGCGACGGCTCGGGTATCCTCACACAGCTGCCGTATCGCTTTCTCGCACGCGAACTGGAACAGAACAACATTGTCCCACCTGCCGAAGGTGATCTGGCTGTTGGCATGTTCTTTTTGCCACGTGACGCGGAAACGCGCGCCCGCGCACAGGAGATTGCGGAAAAAGTTTTTGCGTCGCGGCATTTGCAGTTGTTGATGTGGCGCGAGGTGCCAGTCAATCTGGACGCGCTCGGCGTGCACGCGCTGAAAACGCGTCCGTATATTGTGCAGGCGTTATTGGCGAGGGGGAAACAAATCGGGATCGGGGATGCGTTTGAACGGGCGTTGTATTTTGCGCGGAAAGAAATTGAACGGTACGCGCTGAAAGAGAAAATCAAACCGTTCTATGCGGCGTCGCTCTCGGCGCGCACGGTGGTCTATAAAGGGCTGTTCGTCTCGCCGATGCTTGAGCCGTTCTATCTCGATTTGCGCGAGCCGTTGTATGAAACCGCGCTTGCGCTGGTGCATCAACGTTACAGCACGAATACGTTTCCGTCGTGGGAGCTCGCGCAGCCGTTCCGCATGTTGTGTCATAATGGGGAAATCAATACGCTGTCGGGGAATATCGCGTGGATGAATGCGCGTGAGCCGTATCTGGCGTCTTCGGTGTTTGAGAGCGAAGAACGGTTTGGCGAACATTCGCTTCAGCCATTGCTGGATGTCACGTCGTCCGATTCGGGGATTTTGGATAACGCGTTGGAACTGGTGGCGATGGGTGGGCGCGAGCTGCCGCACGCAGTGATGATGATGCTGCCCGAAGCGTGGGAAGGCGTGCGCGACCTCGATCCTGCAATCAAAGCGTTTTATCACTATCACGCGACGCTGATGGAACCGTGGGACGGACCCGCCGCAATTTGTTTTTCGGACGGGCGTGTGGTGGGAATGACACTTGATCGCAATGGGTTGCGTCCCGCACGATATTTGGTCACGCATGACGGCTTAGTCATCGCGTCGTCGGAAGCGGGCGCGTTGGAAATTGAAACGGAACGCATTCAGGAAAAAGGGCGGCTGGGTCCGGGGCAAATGATTGTCGCGGATTTGCAGTACGGCAAGCTCTGGCACAATGACGAGCTGAAAGCGCATTATGCGGCGCGGCGGCCTTACGGGCATTGGGTGAGCGAGTATATTCGACCGTTGAATGCGATAATCGCGGACCGCACATCGCACATCGCAAATTGTGAATTGCCGCTTGCTACATTGCAAGCCACGTTCGGTTACACCGATGAAGAGCTTGTGGTGCTGGTGCGTCCGATGATTGAGACGAAAGCGGAGGCGGTGGGTTCGATGGGCGATGATACGCCGCACGCGGTCTTGTCGGAGTTTGACCGCCCACTGTATCACTTTTTCCGCCAACGCTTTGCCGAAGTGACGAATCCGCCGATTGACCCACTGCGCGAAGAATTGGTCATGTCCACGCGCGTGTTGCTCGGCGGGCGCGGCAACGTTCTCGAAGAGACGCCGACACACGCGCATTTGCTGGAACTCAAATCGCCGTTTTTGAGCGACGCGCAGCTGGCGCAGATTCGCGCGCTCGACCAAGAGTTTCCGCACGCCATACTGGACGCGACGTTTGATGTGAATGAGCGGGGTGACGAGGCGTTGGAGCGTGGGCTGGAAGAATTGTGCGCGCAGGCAGAACGCGCGGCGCGCGATGGCAAAACGATTTTGATTGTCAGCGACCGCGCGGTGAGCCAAGCGCGCGCGCCGATACCGATGCTGCTCGCGGTGAGCGCGGTGCATCATCATTTGTTGCGCGCCCGTGTGCGCTGGCAGACGAGTTTGATTGCGGAAACAGGCGATGCGCGCGACGTGCATCAATTCGCGTGCTTGCTCGGATACGGCGCGAATGCGATTAACCCGTATCTCGCGTTGGCGACGGTGCGCGGTATCGTGCAAGACCATCGCAGTAAAAAGCAAGAGCTCGACGCCGACCACGCGGCAGAAAATTATCTTGCGGCTGCCGACAAGGGCATTTTGAAAATCATGTCCAAGATGGGGATTGCGACGCTCGACGCGTATCACGGCGCGCAATTGTTTGAATGTATCGGCATCAGCGATGGGGTGATTGCGCCGTACTTTGCGGGAACGCCCTCGCCGATTGGTGGGATTGGTCTGCGCGAAATCGCGGCGACGACGTTGGCGCATCATGCGCGGGCGTGGCATAAAGACGGGACAGGGCAGGGAGACGTGACACCGTCACGTCTCTACAATTATGGGTATTTCAAATTTAAAAAGGGCGGCGAATACCATGCGTTCAATCCCGAAATTGTGGATGCTTTGCACGAAGCGGTTCGCACGCCCGGCGCGTTAAACGGCAATTACCGCGAGGCCTATGAAAAGTATTTACATTTTTCATCGTTGGTGAGAGGGCGGCCTGCGACTGATCTTTCGGATTTTATGGAGATTAAACGAGGGCAAGCGATTCCATTGAGCGAGGTCGAATCCACTGCCGAACTTGTGAAACGGTTTTCGGTTGCGGCGATGTCGCATGGCGCGCTGTCGCTCGAGGCGCATCAAACGCTTTCGGAAGCAATGAATCGGCTCGGCGCGCTGGCGAACAGCGGCGAAGGCGGTGAAGCGCCCGCGCGCTATGGTACGATTTCCAACAGCGCGATCAAACAAATCGCCTCGGCGCGGTTTGGCGTGACACCGGCGTATGTGATGAGCGCGGACGAATTGCAAATCAAAATGGCACAAGGCAGCAAGCCGGGCGAGGGCGGACAATTGCCAGGGCATAAGGTGAGTCTCGAAATCGCGGCGATTCGGCACGCGCAGCCGGGGATGACGCTGATTTCGCCGCCGCCGCACCACGATATTTACAGTATCGAAGATTTGGCGCAGCTGATTTACGATTTGAAACGAATCAAC
>Ga0070741_10019906_pt1 | contig 10667 bp, 11 predicted proteins | sample Coa_R1_4_FD_66440 | JGI IMG/M metagenome (GOLD analysis project Ga0070741, IMG submission 66440) | Surface soil microbial communities from Centralia Pennsylvania, which are recovering from an underground coalmine fire - Coalmine... | ecosystem: Environmental > Terrestrial > Soil > Unclassified ... | reverse complement strand
CGGGAACGTGGACGGGGCGGTGGATGCCATCCGTCGCGGCGCTTACGACTACATTTCGAAGCCGTACCAGGTGGACGCGATCAAGCTGGTGGTCGATCGCGCCTTGCGGCACCGCTGGCTCGCGACCGAGAACCGGCACCTGAAGCGCGAGATCCGGGAGAAGTACGCGCTCGCCAGCGTCGTCGGCCGGAGCGAGGGCATGCTGCAGGTCTACAAGACCGCCGCGCGCGTCGCGCTGACCGACGCGACCGTCCTCGTCGTCGGCGAGAGCGGAACCGGCAAGGAGCTGGTCGCGCGCGCCATCCATTCCTCGAGCGCGCGCTCGAGCGGCCCGTTCCTCGCGGTCGACTGCGGCGCCATCGCGGAGGGCGTGCTGGAGAGCGAGCTGTTCGGGCACGCGCGGGGCAGCTTCACCGGCGCCACCGGAACGCGGCGCGGGCTCTTCGAGGAAGCCGCCGGCGGAACCCTGTTCCTCGACGAGATCGGCGACATCGGCGGCCGCATCCAGGGACAGCTCCTCCGCGTTCTGCAGGAGGGCGAGATCCGGCGCGTCGGCGAGAGCGCGCCGGTGCGGGTCGACACCCGCGTGGTGGCGGCGACGAACAAGGACCTCGCCGAGGCCGTCAAGGCGGGGAAGTTCCGCGAGGATCTCTACTATCGCCTCAACGTGGTCACCATCCGCATCCCGCCGCTGCGCGAGCGCCGCGAGGACATCCCGCTGCTCGCCGAGCACTTCGCCGCGCGGCATGCCGGCGAAAGGGGCGCGACGGTGACCACCGAGGCGCGCGAGGCGCTGCTCCTCTGGGACTGGCCGGGGAACGTCCGCGAGCTGGACAACGCGGTGGCCCGCGCGCTGGCCCTGAATCCCGGCGGGACCATCCTCCCGGAGGATCTCCCCGATCCCGTGCGCGAGCGCTGGGAGTCGCAGCGGGGAGCGCCGGCGAGGGCGCCGTCGTCGATCACGCCCCTGCCGCCGGTCGCCGCGCCGGACCCGTTGATCGCGGATCGGCCGACCCTGGAGACGCTGGGCCGCAGGTACGCGGAGCGCATCCTGCGCGAGCAGGGCGGCAACAAGACCCGCGCCGCGGAAGTCCTCGGCATCGATCGGAAAACTCTTTCGCGCCTTCTCAGCGAAGAGTAGGGAACTCCTGTTCCCCGATTGGACATTCGGGCAATCTTGCCGGCCAATCCGGCAGCTCTCCGCCGGAGGCCGGAAGCCAAGCGTCCTGATTTCAGGTACTTGTGAAGAAGTGAAGAGCTGGCAGGGTGCGTGCATCCAAGGGGTGGACGTGACCGACCGGAGGACCCCCATGCAGCCCAAGCCCCGCAGTGGTGACGATCGACTCCAGAGGATCCAGCTGATCGGCCGCGTCCAGCTCGCGTACGAGCAGTTGAAAGAGACGATGCAGCGCTACCACGACGACTCGCCGCGCGCGCGCGCCGCCATCGCCGGGGCGAAACGCCGGCTGGCCATCCTCAACCGCGCGCTGGCGATCATCGCTCTCGAATCGGCCCAGCAGCCGGCCTGACGAATTCGCGCACCGCTTCGGCCGCGCCGTAGAGCTCGGTGAACGGCGTGCACGCAAGGCCTTGGTCCCGGCAGTAGCGGTGCAGGTAGCTGTCCTCGCGCGCGAAGGTGCGGTCGGCGAACTGGACCAGGCAACGATCGGCGAAGCCGTCCCCGATGCCCAGCACGTACGCAGCCCCTGACTCGCGGGCTTCCGCGATGGCGACCCGCTTGCACGACCCGCACACTTCGCAGCCTGCGGCGCGCGATGCCGCGTCGCCGGGGTAGCTGACGCGAACGCCTTCGCTCGAGAAGGTCGCCTCGTTCGCGCGGACCTGGACGTGGGCGCGCAGTTCGGGCGGCAGGTGGGCGGCGATCACGGCTTCGACGTACTGCCGGAGCCCGCCGGAAGCGAGATAGAAGGGCGCTCCGCGGTTGCGCGCGGCGGCGACCAGTTCGACGAATCCCGGCCGCAGCTTCGCCGTGCGCAGCGCGAATGCCACCACCTCGGCCTCGCCGGCCCGGATGGGCGTGTAGATGCTCTGGATGATCGCCCGGGTGGTCAGCTTGCCTTCCGCGAAGAGCTTCTTCTGCAGCGCGAGATATTCTGACCCGCAGAAATGCCGGCTGATCTCGTCGCCGACGTCGAGAAGGGTCGCGGTCCCGTCGAAATCGCACACCACCGCCAGATCGGTCACCGCGCGCTTGTAAGCGGCGGTACAGGGGTTCCGCAAGCTCCAGCGTGCCGGCGCCCGGCCGCCGGCCAGCGGCAGTTCCTGTCCGCCGCTGCTAGACTTCGGGGTGGTCGCGCATGAACCTGACGGATGCCGAGCTGTTCCAGGAGGCCGCGCGGAGAAGCGCAGCGCGGGAACCGTTCGTCCTCTGCACGGTGACGGCGACGGCGCGCTCTGCCCCTCGCGACGCGGGCGCGAAGATGCTGGTCGCGCCGGACGGCTCCATCCAGGGAACGGTCGGCGGCGGGCCGTTGGAAGCCGTGGTGATCCAGGAAGCGATCGAGCTGCTGAAGGGCGACGCTCTCTCCAGCGAGCGCCGATTCGCGCTCACCACCGCGGGCGATGCCGCGCACATCCTGCCGCCCGGCGGCGCGCTGCCGGAGGATCTGGGGATGAAGTGCGGCGGCGAGGTCACGGTCTTCCTCGACGTGGTGCGCCCGGCTGCGCGGCTCGTCCTCTATGGCGCGGGCCATGTCGGCGAGCGCGTGGCGAGCATCGCCGCGGAGATCGGCCTCGACACGGCCGTCGTCGACGATCGGGAGAAATTTGCCGTTCGCGACCGCTTCCCCCGCGCATCCGAAGTGCGCTGCGCCGATCTCACCGCAGCTCCCCTCGGCGGCCTCGCTCCCGGTCCGGCCGATTTCGTGGTCATCCTCACCCGCTGCCACGCCCTCGACGAGACGGTGCTGGAGGCAGCGCTGCAAAGCCGCGCCCGATACGTCGGCCTGATCGGCAGTCGCCGCAAGGTCGCGCTCATCCTGCGCAACATCGCCCGTCGCTCCGGCCGCGATCCGCGCGACGACCCACGCCTGCACGCGCCGATCGGGCTGCGCCTCGGCGACAAGACACCGGGCGAGATCGCCATCTCCATCCTGGCCGAAATCCTGCTGCTCAAATCGAAGGGCGAGCTCGCACACTCCCGCCTCTCCCCGACCGACCCCCAGCGCGTCCGCGCCTGAGATCCGGGGACACCATACTTATTTGCGCACTGCGCAATTACGTATGGTGTCCCCGGATCTCTGCCGTGCTTCTGCCGTGTTCCCGCTTTGACATCTGTACGTCCGTTCACTTAGGGTGGGCGGCGATGCCTATCGAGACCGCTCTCGCCCAGCAGGAGCCCGCGACCCCTGCTGTCCGCCGGTATGCCCTGAAGAGCGCCGCGCCGGCGCGCAAGGGGCTGGTCGACTACGATCGGGACCTCTCCGACGAGCAGCGCGCGGTGGCGCAGTGCGACCCGCGGCCCACGCTGGTGATCGCGGGAGCGGGCTCGGGCAAGACGCGCGCGCTCACCTATCGCGTCGCGCATCTGCTCGAGTCCGGCGCGGCGCCGGAAAAGATCCTGCTGCTCACCTTCACCAACAAGTCCGCCCGCGAGATGATGTCGCGCGTCGGCCAGCTCTGCCGCGTCGAGACGCGGAAGATGTGGGGCGGCACGTTCCACCACGTCGCGCACGGGCTTCTGCGCGAGCACGCATCGCGTCTCGGCTATGCCGACCGCTTCGGGCTCCTCGATCGCGAGGACGCGAAGGAGGTGATGGCGAGCGCCACCGCCGATCTGGGCTTCGGCGTCGGCCAGCGGCGGTTCCCTCGCCCCGATGCCCTGATCGATCTGTACTCGGCCGCGATCAACACGCAGCGTCCGCTGGCGGAGGTGATCGCGAAGGAGTCGCCGCAGTTCGTCGCCCTGGAGGACGAGATCCTCAAGGTCGCCCGCCGGTTCGCGGAGCGTAAAGCGCAGATGAACGCGATGGACTTCGACGATCTGCTGCTCAACTGGAAGCGGCTCCTGGTCGAGGTGCCGGCGGCGCGCGAGAGCATCATGAAGCGCTTCTCGGCGGTGCTGGTCGACGAGTACCAGGACACCAACCGGCTGCAGGGCGAGATCGTCGACGCGATGGCCGCGTCGCACGGCAACCTGCTGGTCGTCGGAGACGACGCGCAGAGCATCTACGGCTTTCGCGGCGCGCACTTCGAGAACATCCTCAAGTTCCCCGAGCGCTACCCGCAGTGCCAGCAGTTCCGGCTGCTGACGAACTACCGGAGCACGCCACCCATCCTCGCGCTGGCGAACGCATCCATCGCCTGCAATCGCAAGCAGTTCCAGAAGGAGCTGCGCCCGCACCGCGAAGGCGGTGTGCTCCCCGCGCTGGTGCCGTTGCGGGACGTGCACCAGCAGGCGGAGTTCGTCGCCCAGCGCATCCTCGAGCTGCGCGAGGAGGGCATCCCGCTGCGCGAGATGGCGGTGCTCTACCGCGCGCACACACACTCGATGGAGCTGCAGATGGAGCTGGCGCGGCGCGGGATCCCGTTCCTGGTCCGCGCCGGGGTGCGCTTCTTCGAGCAGGCGCACATCAAGGACGTGCTGGCGCACCTGAAGTTCATCCAGAATCCGCACGACGAGCTCTCGTTCAAGCGCATCGTCAAGCTGGTCCCGGGCATCGGCGCCGCGAGCGCGGATGCGCTCTGGGCGCAGGTCGAGCAGTGGCTCCGGCAAGGGCGCGAAGCGCGAACGCAGCTGGATTCGCTGGCGCAGCTGGTCCCGCCGAAAGCGCGCGCCGGGCTGCGTGCGCTCGGCGCCGCGCTGCAAGCGCTCCTTTCGATGCGCTCGCAGCCGAGCGAGATGATCCGCTGCATCCTCCACGAGGGCGGGTACGGCGAGGCCCTGAAACAGCGATACGCCAACGCGCAGGCGCGCGCCGACGACGTGCTGCAACTCGCCGACTATGCGCTGCAGTCGGAATCGCTGGAGCAGCTCCTCGCCGATCTCACGCTGCTCGATTCGCTGGAGGCGGAGGACGTGGTCGAGGGCGCCGAGCCCGACGAGAAGCTGACCCTCTCCAGCGTCCACCAGGCGAAAGGGCTGGAGTGGCGGGCGGTGTTCCTCATCTGGCTGGCCGACGGCCGGTTCCCCAGCGCTCCCGCGTTGCGTGCTCCGGACGGGGAGGAGGAGGAGCGGCGCCTCTTCTACGTCGCCGTGACCCGCGCGAAGGACGAGCTGTACCTGACCTATCCGATCATGCAGGAGGAGCGCGACCAGGCGCGGCTGCTGCTCCGCCCGAGCCGCTTCGTCGACGAGCTGCCGGTGCAGCCGCCGCCGTACGAGAAGTGGAGCATCGAAGTGGCGCCGGAGGCGAAACTCCTCGAAGAATGAGGGATGGCGGAAGCGCCGCGACAGGGCCTCGGCACGTTCTTCCGCGCGCTGATGGACTTCGTCGACGAGCGCGGGCTCCGCGACCAGGTCCGCGGCCTCGTCTCGGAGCAGACCCGGGCGGTCGTCGACGCACCGCCGCGCGCACTGAGCTTCATTCCCTCCACGCCGATCGACGAGGTCGAGTCGGCGCTGCAGAAGCTGATCGGCGATGCGGCGCTGGTCGAGTGCGGCCTCGCCTGCGCGCGGCCGCTCGGGTGGAGCCTGCTCCAGCCCGTCATCCGGATGGCGTTCATGATGTTCGGGCAATCGCCGGAGCCGATCTTCGGGAACCTCGACCGCTTCTTCTCGATGGTGACCCGCGGGATCACCTTCTCCTGGACGCAGCAAGGGAAGGGCGGGACGGTCTCGGCGCGGTTCGAGGGCGAGGGTACGCCGGAGGCGGCGTTTCACGTCCTCCGCGGTACCCTGCTCTTCGTCTACGAGCTGTCGGGAACGGTGGGAGAGGTCGGGCCGCCAGAGGTGCTCGAATCCAGTTCCGCAGGTGTAATCGTCCGATACGACGTTCGATGGAAATAGGGGGATTTGTTGCGTTCGAGAGGGGCTGCGCCGTAGCATCCAGGCAGGGGTATGCCCGCCGACAAGCCCATCCTCCTCGGCATCGACCTGGGGACCACGAACACCTGCGTCGCGTACGTGCGCAACAAGGTGGCGCGGGTGGTGCCCAGCGACAAAGGGTCGCTGATCCTGCCCAGCGTGGTCGCGATCGGGGACAAGGGCGATCTGCTGGTCGGGAACGTCGCCAAGGATCAGATGGTGGTGAATCCGCGCAACACCATCTACGGCGCGAAGCGCCTGATCGGGCGGCAGTACAACTCCAAGATCGTCCAGGACATCAAGCACTACTTCTCCTACGAGATCGTCGAAGGGCTGAGCGGGGAAGCGGCGGTGGTGATGGGCGGGAAGGTCTACTCGCTCCCGCAGATCAGCGCCTTCGTCCTGCAGCATTGCAAACGGGTGGCGGAAGCGACGCTGGGCCAGGAGATCAACGAGGCGATCATCTCCGTCCCCGCCTACTACAACGACAACCAGCGCAACGCGGTGAAGGAGGCCGGCAAGCTCGCCGGGTTCACCGTCAAGCGCATCGTCAACGAGCCCACCGCGGCGGCGCTCGCGTACGGCCTCAACCGCGGGTTCGACCACAAGGTCCTGGTCTACGACCTCGGCGGCGGCACCTTCGACGTCTCCGTCCTCCAGCTCCACGGCAACGTGATGGAGGTGCTGGCGACGGGCGGCGACACCTTCCTCGGCGGCGTGGACTTCGACAACCGGATCATCGACTTCGTGCTCGAGGAGTTCCGCAACCAGACGAAGATCGATCTCACCCAGTCACCGATCGCCATGCAGCGGATCAAGAACGCGGCGGAAGCGGCGAAGATCGATCTCTCGCTGCTCAGCAACGTGGTGATCGAGCTGCCCTACATCGCCGACCGGAAGGGCAAGCCGGTGGACCTGCGCATTCCGCTCTCGCGCGAGCGGGTGAATGCGCTGACGATGGACCTGGTCGACAAGACCTTCCACCTGGTGGAGAAGGTGCTCGGGGAGAAGAACCTCCCGCGCAACGACATCCAGGAAGTGCTGCTGGTCGGCGGGCAGACGCGCATGCCGCTGGTGCAGGGCAAGGCGCACCAGTTCTTCGGCAAGCCGCCGCGCAAGGGCGTGCATCCCGACGAGTCGGTGGCCCTGGGCGCCGCGCTGCTCGCCGAGTCGATGCAGGAGATCGATTCGGTCACGCTGGTCGATGCCCTGAGCATGCCGATCGGCTTCGCGACGCCTGGCGGCCGGTTCCGCAAGGTGATCGAGAAGAACACGCAGATCCCCTCGAAGAGCAGCTTCCGTCTTCCCCCGGCGCGCGACGGGAAGGGCTTGGAGCTGGACATCTTCCAGGGCGACAGCGACAAGATCATCGACAACGAGTACCTCGGCACGCTGCGCTTCCCCGCGGAGGTCGCCGGCCAGCGGGTGAACTTCCTCCTCGACGAGGAGTGCCTGCTGCACGTCACCATCGAGGCGGCGAACGGCGAGACGCGCGAGCTGATGCTGGCGACGCGCGACACGCCGGCGGCGCTGAAGGCGGCGTGGCAGGAAGACGCCGAGCGGCGCCGGCTCGCGGCCGAGCGCCAGAACGACACCGCAGGGGATCAGTCGCGCGGACTGTTCGCGTCGATCCGCAAGGTCTTCGGCGGGCAGTGAAGTGAAGTTCCCCTCGCGGGAATGGTGCGAGGCGGCCGCGGCAGCGATGCTGACGGATCCGGAAACGGTCGCCGCCATCGACGATTTCGGTCCGGTGGTCGCCGGCGTCGTCATCGAGCGCGGTGGCGGCCTGCGAAGCGACTTCTGCGTGCTGGCGCGGATCGTCCCGGGGCAGACGTTTGCCCTCTCGTATCCGGAGGACGAGGACGAGCTGGAGGAGTACGACCCCGACTACATCGCCTGGGCTCCGTACGCCGTCTGCCGCGGGCTCCTGGAGCGGACGTTCGCGGGCGAGCGCCCCGATCCGCTCCGGGCCATTCTCGAGCGGAAGGTGCGCCTGCAGGGCGATCTCCAGCGCCTGGTGCGGCATGCAGGCAGGCACCGCGGAGCGGGCCTCGATGCCCTGCGCGCGGTCCCCAGCGAATTCGTGTAAACAGACGGCCCATGGCCTCCAAGACGCTGCGCGAGCGCGCCACCGAGCTCGGGATGAAGGCGATGGGGAAGCTCTTCGAAGATCCGAAGCGCGCCGAGGCGATCGCGGCGGCGATCGGCAGCCTGCAGCGGGCCAAGCAGGCGCTGGACGAGGTGCAGGAGAAGACGCTGCGCGCCGCGGGGCTGGTGACGCGCGAGGACTTCAAGGATGCGGGAAAGCGGCTCTCGGCGCTGAAGCGGAAGATGCGCGAGCTCGGGGACGAGCTGGACCGCCTGATCGCGGAGCAGAAGAAGTAGCGGAGGTGCGCATGCGCTGGACGGGGTTGCTCCTCGCGGTCGCTTGCACGCATGCGCAGCCGCCGCCGGCGCCGCTCGCCGTGCCGGCGGAGAACGCGGCCGGGCCGGCGAATCTGCCGGATGCCGGCGCGCCCGATGCCGGTGCGCCGGATGGCGGTGCGCCGGATGGCGGGAGCGACGGCGGCGCGCCGCGCGCGGATCTGGTCAGCCCGATCACTGCTGCGGACACGGACGTCCTGGTCGAACTGGGATTGGGCAGACAAAGGCGCATCGACGCTCATCGAGAACGTGCAAGTTGTTGGGCGCGGTCTCCGGGAGCCGATTCATGACGGCCATGCGGTCGATGAAGGCGGACCTCGGGTAGAACCGCGGGATGTCATTCCAGAACCGCCACGGAAGCCGGCAGACAAGTCTTGACGGGCGCGCGGGCGCATGCGAAATGAGCCGGCCCGTCCGGGGCGCTTAGCTCAGCGGTAGAGCACTGCCTTCACACGGCAGGGGTCGAGGGTTCGAATCCCCCAGCGCCCACCAAGAATTCTCCTCAGCGTTCGCTGTGTTGGCGGGGCCGTTTTCGGTCTCGGCCTGGGGGGTGGGGTCCATTTGGACCCAATTTGGACCCAGCTCGGGCAAAGTCGCGAGCGCGGCCCGGAGATCTTCGACGTCGAGGTGGCCGTAGATCCCGGTCGTCGTGCGCACGTCGCGATGGCGCAGCAGGCGCTGTACGCGATGAGCATCGACGCCGGCGCGCAGGAGCAGCGTTGCGGTCGTGTGCCGAAGATCGTGGAAGCGCATCGGCCGCGGGATGGCCTTCGGCCACAGTGCGCGTCCTCGCGGTTGCGCGAGGGCTTTGCCGGTGCCGTTGGTGCGCTTGAGGCACTTCGGGCAGTAGCGCTGCCCGTTGTCGCTCTGGCGTTCCTTGTGCCCGCACCAGCGGCAGAGGTGCTCGTAGCCCTCGACGAGGCCCGCGCGAGCAAGGGCCGTGCGCAGGATCTTCTGGGGGTCTGCCTCGGCCGATCGCTGCGTGCCATCGGCCGCGGGAAAGACGAGCGAGCCCGGCGCGTGCTCGACTTGGTGCTTGAGAATTGGCAGCAGCGGCGCCGCGATCGGAATCAGGTCCGCGTGCCCGCCCTTGGTGGTGTCGCGCTCGTGTGATCGTTGGACGGTGATCGTCCTGAGCGCCAGATCGACGTCGCTCTTCCGGAGAGCGAAGAGCTCGCCGCGGCGCATGCCGGTCCACAGAGCTGCCGCAAAGAGCGGCCGCCATTCCGCTGGGACCTCGGCGAGGAGGAGCGGAACCTCTTCAGCGCGAAGGGTCGCGTAGATGCGCTTGGCAACCTTTCGCCGCTCGGTGGACGCGACCGGATTCTCGCCGACCCACTTGCCCGCCTTCTTCGCCTTTGAGAACACCGTGTGCAGGACGCTCCGGAGCTTGTTCACGCTAGCAGCCGATGCACCTGCCGATTCTGCGTCGTGAAGCAGCTCGTCGAGGTGAGGAGAGCCGAGCGCGTCCAGCGGCAGCGCACCCAGAGGTTTCGACACCACATACTTTCCGAGTCGCTGGCGCTCACCACTCCTGCTCGCCTCCGGGCAGCGATGGTCGAGCCACCAGGTGCACAGGTCCGCGAACGTTCCGGTCAGGTCCTCAGGCCGCGGCGGAAGGCCGTTGCGGGCGCGCCGCACGAGGTTGCGATGACGGCGAGCCTCGACCTCGAGCTCGTCGGCTAGCGCCTTCGCTTGGGCCTTGCTGGAGGCGTCGATGCGCTCGCGGCAGCGCGTTCCCGTCGCGTCGGTCCACTTCGCGTACCAGAAACCGCCCCGCTTGAGTACGCTCGCCATGCGCTACTTGCCTCCCTTCGGCACCGGTACCACGTGCGGCTGACGTTTCTCGCCGCGCGCGTAGGCGAGCAGCTCAGCAGGGACGAACCTGAGCCCCCAACCCATTCCGCGCGCTCGAGGAAGCTCGCCCCGTTCAGCGGCCTTGTAGACCCAGGACTCAGACCGGCCCAGAAAGGCCGCGGCTTGGTGGACGGTCCAGAGTCGATCGGTCGGCAGCGAAATTGGCTCGCGGCGGCGTTCGCGAGGCGGCGGACATGCGAATTCCAGGGTGTCCATCGTGAAGGATCCCGTCAGGGCGCCTTCTGAAGCGCGACGTAGCGCTCGAGAAGGAGGTTGAGAAGATAGTCGCGGACGTCAGGAGACCTGCGCTGCTTGCGGTCTCGCTCAAGAACCTCCACGACGGGCTTCGGAAGCCGGTACCAGGAGCGAGCGTCCTCGATCAAGTCGTTGAGGACCTCGT
>Ga0070741_10019905_pt1 | contig 10669 bp, 6 predicted proteins | sample Coa_R1_4_FD_66440 | JGI IMG/M metagenome (GOLD analysis project Ga0070741, IMG submission 66440) | Surface soil microbial communities from Centralia Pennsylvania, which are recovering from an underground coalmine fire - Coalmine... | ecosystem: Environmental > Terrestrial > Soil > Unclassified ... | reverse complement strand
ATATCGATAATGTCCTGGTACAAAATCGGGTCGCTCAGGCGACGCCTTCACTGCCGCTCGATGTCAAGAATTTTGGCGTGAGCGTGAAAAAGTCGCTCGCGTTCCCCCTGCTTATTATCTCGCTTATTTCGCCACGTGGCACCTACGACGGGAACTTCCTCGGTAACTACGCCACCATTAATATTGTCGACGCACTCAAGCGCATCTCCGGGGTTGGTGACGTACAGATACGGGGTTCATCCGATTATGCTATGCGTATTTGGATCAAACCCGACCAAATTGCCAGACTCGGCCTAACCGTGACCGATTTGCAAACGGCAATCCAGAAACAGAATGCGGTGAATCCGGCAGGACAGCTCGGCGCAGAGCCGGCGCCGGAGGGACAAGAATTTACCTACGCGGTGCGTGCCCAGGGGCGACTGGTCACCGCCGAGGAATTCGGTGACATTGTCGTTCGCCTCAACTCAGATGGTTCGACCATTCGGCTCAACGATGTTGCCCGCATCGAACTCGGCACGCAAATCTACGGCCAACGTGGACGACTCACCGGGCGACCTACGGCGGCGATCCCAGTGTATCAACTGCCGGGCTCTAACGCCCTCGCCGTGGCAAACGAAGTGAAGAGGACGATGGCGGAACTGAAAACCAGGTTCCCGTCAGACCTCGACTACGAGGTCTCGATTGATACTACTCTCCCGATTACCCAAGGTCTTAAAGAAATTATCAAGACGCTTTTTGCCGCCGTCGTGCTTGTGACACTAGTGGTGTACCTCTTCTTGCAGAGCTGGCGGGCAACACTGATTCCATTGATCACAATACCAGTCTCGTTGATCGGGACTTTCATGGTCTTCCCATTACTGGGCTTTACCATTAACACGCTTTCTCTCTTTGGTTTGGTGCTCGCCATTGGTTTGGTCGTTGACGACGCCATCGTCGTGGTTGAAGCAGTACAGCACAATATCGAACGCGGCCTCACTCCTCGTGATGCTACCCTTAAGGCGATGGAGGAAGTGTCCGGCCCGGTCATTGCGATCGCTCTTATTCTCTCTTCGGTATTCATTCCGGTTGCTTTTATGGGCGGTATTACCGGCCGCCTCTATCAGCAGTTTGCGCTAACCATTGCGATCTCTGTCGTGATTTCGGCCTTGAACGCCCTCACCTTGAGTCCCGCGCTGAGCGTCAAGTTACTGCGCCCGGTGACCAAAACTAAAGGACCGCTAGGCGTTTTTTTTGCCGGATTCAATCGTTTGTTCGATCGTACTACGAACGGGTATATCCGCTACACCGGGCTCCTTGTCCGCAAGACGATATTCGGCTTGTTTTTCCTGATTGCGATCGCGGGAGTTGCCGGTCAGTTAGGGAAAATCCTGCCGGGCGGATTTCTTCCGGACGAAGACAATGGCTATCTGGTTGTGTCAGTGCAGTTACCTGATGCCGCATCTTTCCAGCGTACCGATGCGGTGGTTCGCAAGGTCGGAGAGATCATCGCCCGAACTCCTGGGGTGCTAGGCTATAATGCATTCACCGGCTTCAATCTGCTTACGGGAAATCTGACCTCGTATTCTGCAACTGTTTTTATTCGCTTTAAGCCGTGGGAAGAACGGCCAACTCCGGAGGTGAGTGTTAAAGGTATTCAAGCCGCCCTTAACCGTCAGTTGAGCCAACTACCCGAAGGTCGCGCGTTCGCTATTCTCCCGCCGGCTATTCCGGGGTTCGGCCGGGCCGGGGGGTTCAGTATGATGCTCCAGGACCGTAGTGGTGGAACAGTTGAGTTCCTAGCGGAGCAGGTGAACCGTTTCCTTGATGCTGCCCGTAAGCGGCCAGAACTCGTGGGAGTAAATAGTTTGTTCAGTTCCTCTGTGCCGCAAGTCTTTGCCCGCGTCGACCGGGACAAAGCACTGAAACTGGGAGTTGATATCCGCGAGGTGTACTCAACGCTGCAAACTCTCATGGGTGGTTTTTACGTAAACGACTTCAACCGTTTCGGGCGGCAGTGGAAGGTCTACCTCCAAGCCGATCCGGTATACCGTATCCGTGCTGAGGACGTCGGCCAGTTTTTCGTTCGCAACAACGATGGCAACATGGTGCCTCTTTCGACCTTGGTTGCGATCGAGCCCATAACTGGCCCGGAATTCACGGTACACTTTAACCTCTATCGTGCTGCCGAGATCATCGGTACGGCCGCACCGGGTTACAGTTCCGGTCAAGCGATGGATGCGCTCGAAGAAGTCTTTCATCAAGTCATGCCAGCAGAGATGGGCTACGCCTGGAACACGCTGTCCTTCCAGCAAAAGCGTGCAGAAGGGGGGGCGGCTGGTATTTTCGCGCTGTCACTCCTTCTAGTCTTCCTGATCCTCGCGGCACTGTATGAGAGCTGGTCACTTCCGTTTAGCGTATTGCTGGGCACGCCGATCGCCATCCTCGGAGCGTTCCTGGGTTTGTGGATGCGCCAGTTTGAAAATAACGTGTATGCACAGATTGGACTTGTCATGCTCATCGGCCTAGCCGCGAAGAATGCCATCCTTATTGTTGAATTCGCTAAACTTGAACGAGAGAAAGGCGTGTCTGCTCGTGAGGCGGCGCTGAGTGGAGCGCGGCTGCGACTCCGGCCTATTCTGATGACCTCTTTTGCGTTTATCTTAGGATGTGTGCCATTGTGGAGGGCCGCCGGAGCGGGGGCAGAAGCACGGCGGATTCTGGGGACGGTAGTGATCAGTGGGATGCTTACGGCGACCCTGATCGGGATCTTCATTGTTCCTGTTCTCTTTGTCCTCGTTGAGAGAGTCACTCATCGTAAAGAGCGGGCTCCGGTAACCCAGAAGGCTGAGGTAGGGGCAGTTGAAGGAGTGGCGGATTAACTATGAAGATACGTGTAGTACTCTCGATTTTTGTCGTCTCATTTGTCACTGCGTGTTCCATCGGCCCCCAATACCAACGTCCCACTGCCGTTGCCCTTGACAGCTATCGCAGCTACGTCGGTACGCCGGAGGCAGTCTCTTTTGCTGACCTTCCCTGGTGGGACGTGTTTCATGACGAAGTCCTGGAGGGTTTGATTAATGAAGCACTGAGGAACAATTACGATCTCCGTATTGCCGCTTCACGAGTCGAACAGTCGCGGGCGTTGTACGGCGTCGCGCGGGCGGACTTGTTTCCGCAAATCGGCTATGAAGGCGGAATCGGCCGTTCGCGTGGCACGTCCCAACTTTCTGTGCCGGTTCTCAGTGGGCAGGAGAGCAACGCCTTCCAAGGGCTCTTTAATTTCGCCTGGGAACTTGATGTCTGGGGACGTATTCGTCACTCCACCGAGGCCGCGATAGCCGATCTGCTTGCCGCTGAAGAATTCCGTCGCGGGGTTGTGCTCTCGCTGGTCAGTGACGTTGCGCAGGCATACTTCGAGTTACGCGAGCTCGACCTTGAGCTCGAAATTGCACGTCGAACAACCGAGTCATTCCAAAAAACGCTCGATTTGTTTTCGCGGCGGTTGCAGCTTGGGGTGGCGTCAAAACTTGAGACGGCCCGGGCAGAAGCGGCGTTGGCATCAACCGCGGCAACCTTCGCCAACCTGGAGCGGTTCATTGTTGCCAAGGAGAATCAAATCGCGCTCCTCTTAGGTCGCCCCCCAGGACCGATTCCGCGGGGGGCGGTGCTGACGACGGACCATGTGCTTCCGCCCGACACGCCGCCGGGACTCCCTTCTCAACTGTTAGAGCGTCGTCCTGATATTCGCCAGGCCGAACAGGAACTGATTGCGGCAAACGCGCGTGTCGGTGTGGCGCAGGCGGACTTCTTCCCGCGTATAGGCTTGACCGGTTTATTTGGCGGGGCCAGTCAGGACATCGAGAAAGTGTTCCTGGGTAGTGGCAACATTTGGACCGTAGCCGGTCAACTGAGTGGGCCGCTTATCCAGGGCGGGCGATTGTCCAGCTTGTATCAATCGTCTGTCGCGCAGTGGGAGCAAGCGAAATTGCAGTATGAACAATCAGTGATTACTGCGTTGCGTGAAGTGTCGAACGCGCTCATCGATCAACAAAAGTTGGCGGAAGTCCGCAGAGAGCAAGAACGAACGGTCGCCGCTTTGCGAGAGTCGGTACGGCTGTCGACGCTGCGGTACAGTGGCGGATTTGCCGGCTACTTTGAGGTGATCGAGTCGCAGCAGCAACTGTTCCCGGCGGAAAACGCTTTGGCGCAGACTCGGCGTGACCAACTGATTGCGGTGGTACAGCTCTACAGGGCGCTGGGTGGGGGCTGGACTGCGTATGCGGAGCAGCCGCAACTACCAGTGACATGGGAAGAAGTGGTACGCCCGTAGTCCTCGGTGTAAGGAACAGGGAGTTGGATTTAGAGCGGTCGTCGTTAGATCAACTTCTGAAGTGGCTGTAGGAGTGTCAGCCTTGGCGGTCCTACCAAGTCGGGGCGAGTGCCGGCCTATTCTCGTGGGCACCATCGGAGCTACTGACTGTTCCGCTCGTGACCACTTTCGACTCCCACCTTCTTTTCTCACTCAGGCGGAACACCCTAGAATACGAGTTACGCTACAAGTGCTGGCCACGTGGGTAAGGAGGCAAGAATGGAAAACCGTGCACACCACGTCGAGTGTCAGATTTGTAAACAGCAAAAACGTTTCAGCGAAGTGGTCCCAGGAGAACTGGTCCGCCCTCCTATAGTCGAGGTCATCGTCAAAAAATATCCCGAGTGGACGGCGCAAGGATTCATCTGCTTTCCTGACTTGAACCATTTTTATGGCGCGTATGTTGAGGACTTGCTGGCCGCCGACAAGGGCGAGGTCTCCGCGCTCGAAAGCAAAGTCATCACGAGTCTGAAGAACGAAGAAGAGCTGCTGTCCACTAACGTCAACCTCGAATTTGATCGCCAGTTAACGCTGGGTGAACGTGTAGCCGACAAAGTCGCCGAATTCGGCGGGAGTTGGCTTTTTATTGGCACCTTTACGGTTGTGCTCGTCCTGTGGATTGCTTTCAACTCAATGAACTTTTTCTCGCGACCGTTTGACCCGTATCCGTATATTTTGCTCAACCTGGTGCTCTCCTGCCTCGCAGCGCTACAAGCTCCAGTAATCATGATGAGTCAAAACCGCCAGGAAGCGAGAGATCGGTTGCGGGCGGAACATGACTATCGCGTAAACTTGAAGGCGGAAATCGAAATCCGCCACGTGATCGCCAAGCTTGATCAGTTAGTGACCCACCAGTGGCAACGGTTACTGGAAATTCAACGTTTACAATTGGAACTGATACAGGAGCGCTCGCGTACCCCAGTCGAGAGCGGATAGAGGCAGCAATGCGTCAGAAACTTCTGCATTCTCTCGGCCCTGTCATCGGGGTTTTCCTGTTTGTTGCCGCCTTGTGGGTGCTACATCATGAACTCCGGCAGTATCGTTATCATGAGGTCATGCGGCACATCGAGGAATTGTCCGCTGCTCGCCTGTTGTCGGCGTTGGCACTCACGGCGCTGAGCTATTTGGTACTGACCGGCTACGACATGCTCTCGTTTCGCTATATTCACCACCCGCTCCCCTATCGGAAGATCGCCCTGGCGTCGTTTATTGGCTACGCCTTTAGCCATAGTATTGGTCTTGCCGTCCTCACTGGCGGTTCGGTTCGCTACCGTTTTTATTCGACATGGGGATTATCGACCAGCGAGATTACCAACATCGTTGCGTTCAACAGTCTGACCTTTTGGTTCGGTTTTTTGACGCTCGGCGGGGTGGCTTTCTTGCTAGAGCCGTTAGCGCTCCCCGCGTCTCTGCACTTCCCTATGCCCTCGCTTCGCCCGCTCGGCGGAGTGTTTCTGCTTGTGGTTGCCGCCTACATCGGCGCCAGTATGTATCAACGCGCCCCGTTCACTATTAGTGAATGGGAGTTTCGGCTTCCCCCGCCGACGCTCGCGACGGCCCAAGTGCTGCTCTCGTGCCTTGACTGGACGTTAGGAGGAAGCGTCCTGTACGTGCTGCTCCCTCTCGTGCACTCGCTTTCCTTTCCTCACTTTCTCGGCATTTATCTCCTGGCCCAGCTCGCCGGCTTAGTAAGTCAGATTCCCGGCGGGTTAGGCGTATTCGAGACGGTCATGCTGGCGTTCCTCGCCCCGGCGATTCCCGCCGCCGCGGTGCTGGCTGTCCTCTTTACCTACCGTGGCCTGTATTACTTCCTGCCGTTCGTGCTTGCTGCCGCTCTCCTGGGCACCCATGAGCTGCTACAACGCAAAGACAAGGTCAAAAACGTCTCTCGCATGGTCGGTCGCTGGGTTCCGCTGCTGGCCCCCCACGTACTCGCCGTCACAACGTTTCTTTGCGGGGCGATCTTGCTTTTTTCTGGAGCAACACCGGCAGTCCACAGTCGCCTCCGTTTGCTGAAAACTTTCTTTCCCTTACCGGTCATGGAAATCTCTCATTTCCTGGGCAGCTTCGCCGGGGCGCTCCTCCTGCTGCTCGCGCGGGGCTTGCAGCAACGCTTCGACGCGGCGTACCTTCTCACGGTTCTTCTCCTGGGTGCCGGAATAGTATTCTCGTTACTGAGGGGATTAGATTACGAAGAAGCCGTTGTCCTCACCGTCATGTTGGTTGCCTTGCTTCCCTGCCGTCGTCACTTTTACCGCCAGTCTTCTCTTTTGAACGAACAGTTCTCGCCGGGATGGATAGCGGCGATTGTGGTTGTCCTTGTGGGCTCGGTGTGGCTCGGTTTGTTCTCCCATAAGCATGTCGAGTATGCCCATGAGTTGTGGTGGCAGTTTGCCCTCGAAAGTGATGCCCCGCGCTTTCTCCGCGCCACGATTGGCGCCGTGGGTATCATCTTATTGGTTGCCGCTGTCAGACTGTTGCGCCCGGTTCCTCCAGACCCTACACTCCCTCGGCCGGCGGATTTGGCGCGCGCCGGCATGATCGCCGCGCAGGCAAAGGAAACTGAAGCGCATCTCGCGCTCTTAGGAGACAAAGAACTTCTGTTTAGCGAGAGTGGGAACGCATTCATTATGTACGGAGTGGAAGGGCGTAGTTGGGTCGCGCTCGGTGACCCGGTAGGTCCAGAAAGTGAAACAGAGGAGTTGGCCTGGAGCTTTCGTGAACTCAGCGACCGACATGGTGGGTGGACCATCTTCTATGAGGTCGGCAAGGACTATCTCCCGCTCTATCTCGATTTAGGGCTGAGTCTATTAAAACTCGGCGAACATGCCCGTGTGCCGCTGAGAACATTCTCCCTCGAAGGGAAGTCCCGCAGACCACTCCGCAACGTCTGTAACCGCTTAGACAAAGAAGGTTGCACACTCGTTGTTATTCCGCCGACGGAGGTCGCGGATCTCATGCCAGAACTCAAAGTGATCTCTGACGCTTGGCTGGCCGAAAAAAATACGCGGGAGAAAGGGTTCTCGCTAGGCTTCTTTGACCCTGCCTATCTGCGGCAAGGGCCGGTCGCGATTGTACGGAAAGAGGAAAGAATTGTTGCTTTTGCTAACCTCTGGCTCAGTGCGGACAAAGAGGAACTATCGCCTGACCTCATGCGTTTTCTGCCCGATGCGCCGGAGAATGTCATGGAATATCTCTTTCTCCGGCTTATGTTGTGGGGAAAACGAGAAGGGTATGACTGGTTTAACTTAGGAATGGCTCCCTTGTCTGGACTGGAAGACCATGCTCTCGCCCCACTGTGGAACCGGCTCGGGGCTTTTATGTTTCGACACGGGGAGCACTTCTACAATTTTCAAGGGCTCCGGCGCTACAAAGACAAGTTCGACCCTGAATGGGAACCACGATATTTGGCTTCGCCTGGTGGGTTGGCGCTGCCGCGGATCCTCGCGAATATTGCAACCTTAATTTCGGGCGGACTGAAGGGAGTGGTCTCCAAGTGAGGGAGCAGCTCTGTAAGGAAGATAATCTTTTGAAAGGAGAGGGGTCCTACTGTGCGGTCCCCACAATACCTCTTTACCCAAATCTTTACCGTTTTCGACGGTTCCTTGCCGAAATGCTTGCCGTTTGCAGGTGGGGCTTTACCGTCGCCCCCCCTCTTCTCTTTCTTAGTAGGACGCAAGGGAAAACCAAAGAACGAGAAGGAAAGGGGGAAGACAGAGGACGTGAGCAGAACCCACACTCCCCAGCAATTGTCCCGGCTCAGGCCAGAGGTTCGGGCGACGGTAGGTCAAATAAATTCACTACGTCTATCCGAGGACGTCTTTAAGTGCCCCCAGAAACCGGCGAAAATCATCAAGCGTAAGATGGCCCATATTGGCGACTTTGCTGCTATGCCATTTCCGCCCGTGTCAGCAGTCCGCGCCGCTTAGCTTGCTGTAAGGCGTACTGAAAAAACCATAAGGACACAATTAGTAACACTGCCGTGAGACCTAACGCGAGGAGCAGCGATTGACGGGCGATTTCTCCGGTAGCAATGGCATGACGAAGTCCCTCAAATACGTGAGTAGTGGGCAGGGTCACGGCGACCAATTGTACCCACCGCGGCATGCTCTTTAGAGGATAAAAGACACAACTGAACGGTTGAATGATAAACCCGACCGACCACGCGAGCACCTGAATACGCAAGCCGTAGCGAAAAATCAACGCGGCGATGAGGATCCCAACCACCCAGCCGAAGAGGAGAAGAATGCTGGCGAAGATGATCAGTGCCGGGCTGCCGACCCGGAGAATATTAAACGCATAGAGCAACCAGGCAAGTAAACTGAGAAAGATGAAACTGAGTCCGCAGCGAAGGAGGCCGATCAACCCGATCGCACAAAAGATCTCGAGTGGTGTGACCGGTGAGGCGAACAGGTTGTATACATTGCGACTCCAGAAATCCTCCAGGACAAAGGTGCCGACGTCCGTCTGCGCGCGCCAGAATAAGCTCCACAGCACCGCACCGCCGAGAAAGAATTCCATGATACCGGAGGACGAAGACGTTGTGGCAACGAATGTGCTGGTGAATCCCCACAGCAACAGCGAGATCACCGGCCAGTAGACGATATCAAAGATGCGGTCGAGGCTCCGGTAACAAATGGTCGCGAACTTGTAGACCAAACCCCAAACAACCGAAACGCGGAAGGAGTACAGTTCGTGGTAATCCATAAAATTGCGGGTCGCGGATTTGGGATTGCGGGTTGAGAGAGTGCTTGATTTTTTCTATTCCGCAATCCGCATTCCCCAATCTACAATTCTTCAGATTTCTCCCCGTGCCACCTTAATAAACACATCCTCCAGCGTTGGACGTGCGAGCTGGACGTCGAGAATCGTCGCCCCGGAGCGAGTTAGCTGCCGCAAGATCGTATCCAGCTGCTGTTCCGCATTATCGAGAACAAAGCGTAGTGTCGAGTCCGTCACGAAATCAACCGGAGGGAGTGCGTTAGAGTGGAGAAGGGGGGCCGTAGGAGAGCCGGGGCGTATACGGATAGTGAGCGTCTGCTGGGGAATAAGGCGCGTGAGACGCTCGGTAGTATCAACGCGGAGGATTTGCCCTTTGCTCAGGAACGCAATGCGGCCGCACAGCTCTTCAACTTCATTCATGTTATGTGACGTAAACAAGATGGTCGTATGCTTGTCACGCTGGAAGTCTTTGAGGGCGCGGCGGGTTTTTTCAGCAATATCAGGGTCGAGTCCGACGGTGCATTCGTCTAACAACAGCAGTTCGGGGTCATTAATAAGCCCTTTACACAGCGTCACGCGAGTGTGCTGCCCAGAACTTAAGTACTGCAGTTTCTTGTTACCCAGATCCGTAATCTCAAAGCGCTCAAGTAGATCGTCAATCTTGCTACGAACATTCTTGACCCCGTAAATATAGGCATAGACACGAAGATTCTCACGCACAGTGAGAACACCATTGAGACTAGTGAAGGCGGCGGCGACGTTCATGCGCCGTCGAATCGCGAGCCCGTGTCGGGCGAAATCCTGCCCGAAAACCTCAATGCGTCCACTGTCGGCCAGAATAAGTCCGAGGAGGATGTTAATGGTGGTCGATTTGCCGGCGCCGTTCGGTCCTAACAGCCCGAAGATCTCCCCGCGCTCGACGGACAACGACACGCCTTTGAGCGCCTCGACCCCGCCGTAGCGCTTACGTAACTCGGAAATTTCTAGGAGAGGCATGCGTGTTGGTAAGGAGAAAAGGATAATGGATAACGGATAAGGGGGAACGGGAGAAGAAAGAGAGAAGAATGGCATTCTTCCTATTTTTGTTGATTCCTTTATCCTTTATCCCTTGCCCTTTATCCTTGCTCAAATGACGCCTTTTTCGCTCAGCCGAGTCAGCTCATCTTTCGTCAGCCCGGCGAAATGAGAATAGATGCACTCGTTATCATGGCCAACTGGGACAGACCCTCGCCAAATCTTTCCGGGCGTGAGTGAGAACTTGGGTGTGATGCCAGTGCCTTTGACTCTGCCGGCTTGCCCGTCTTCCCACTCCACATGTACCTGCCGGGCACGGTAGTGCGGGTCGTCGGCCATGTCTTTGCTGTTCATGATTGGACAGCAGGCCACTTGGTTGGCGTTCATGGTCTCAACGACTTCGGCGACCGAACGTTCCGCCACCCACCCTTGTAAGATCGCGTCGAACTCGATGCCCTCGATCGAGTTCACGTCCGTACTCGCGGTTTGCCATTTGGGGTCGTTGGCATCTAACCCCAAGACCTGACACACACGGGAGAACACCGCGAACCCAACGGCACCAATCACGACCCAGCCGTCCTGTGC